>Ga0134127_10000047_pt1 | contig 174845 bp, 163 predicted proteins | sample KB31753_FD_96459 | JGI IMG/M metagenome (GOLD analysis project Ga0134127, IMG submission 96459) | Terrestrial soil microbial communities with excess Nitrogen fertilizer from Kellogg Biological Station, Michigan, USA - KB3-175-3 | ecosystem: Environmental > Terrestrial > Soil > Unclassified ...
ATCTGGGGCAGCCAAATAATATGAGCGCTTGCTATAATTACAATATAGCATTACTTAGCATTGTCTTTTTTATCCTGCTCGGAATCAATATTCAACCTACGCACAATTGACCACATGACTAAAAGCACAACTAAAAATATTGCTGCTAACTACGGCAGCAGGCTGTGGGGCTTGGTGTCAATATATTTATTCATTCCGTTTTATTTAAAACTTCTTGGTATTGAGGCTTACGCGGTAATTAGTTTTTATTCGTTAATTCTTGGATTGGTCAGTTTTGCTGATGCAGGTTTATCTTCCGCAATTACCAGAGAGTTTGCAAAGGTTTCGGAAGACAACTACAAGTTTGCCGTATTAAAAATTATCGAAAGAAAATATGCATTTGTTTGTTTATCAATAAGTATAGTTTTAATTATAGCCGCTCAATACATCGCTTCTAAATGGTTAAATTCTAATGGAATTCCATTAAACGACTTAGCTTATTATATCAGATTGATTTCCGTAGGGGTATCTTTACAATTAATGACGTCTATATATTTCGGCGCCTTAATGGGTTTACAGAAGCAAGTTACCGGAAATCTAATCCAAATTTGTTGGAATATCTCCAAAACTGGCGGAGCAGTTGTCGTTTTATACTTGTTTAAGCCGAGTTTGTACAGTTTTTTTTGTTTTCAAATAGCATGTAATGTAGGGTATTTATATTTTTTAAGATTAAATCTTATAAAGAGCTTGGAAATTACTGATTATAGCAATATGATAGCAAAGTTACCCGCTGAAGTGATCAAATATCTTTCCGGAATGATTGTAATCGCGTTTTTTTCTTCTGTAAATATTTATGCTGATAGAATAGTTACAAGCAAGTTATTTTCATTAAGGGATTTTGGGTACTATTCTTTGGCATCTATGATTTCTCAATTACCGGTGTTGATATCATTACCTATCGTAATTGCTATATTTCCGGTTTTAACGAAGGCAATATCCGAACACGATAAACCTTATATGATCACCACCTTTAAACGGTTTTCTTTCATAGTCAGTTGCATTACGTGGCCAATTTGTATAGTAATTCTTCTTTATAGTAAAGACTTAATTTTATTGTGGACTCATAGCAAAGGGATTGAGGCGTTTGAGATTAATAAAATTCAATTAGTTGCTAAACTATTAACGGTTGGATCGACCTTTTTGGCCTTGCAATTAATGCCTTTTTATTTACTGTTAGCTAACGGTCTCACAAAGTATACCATTAAACAAAACATTATTCAAGTGATGTTTGTAATTCCGGCACTTTATATTTCTATAAAATTATTTGGTTTGACCGGTGCTGGGGTACCGTGGCTGATAATTAATTTAATGGCGATGATTTATTTAATATATATTATCACTTCAAAATTTATCCCAGGTAATAAATTAAAGGAATTCATCTTTCCCGCTATAACAATTCCGGCTTTGGTCAGCTTTTTAGTAGGGATTGTATTTTATTTTATCACGTTAAACGCTGCAAGAGGTGTATATGTAATTTTATATGCGTTTATATTGGTAATTCTTTGTCTTTTGTTAAATGTATACGTCTACAATATAAGTAATAACGGAGATTCGATAACAAGAAAAACTTTGATAAATAAGCCATTATAGTCAGTTAACTACTTGCATGAATAATTATAACAGGGTAAATGAATACAAATGGTATTAATTTGAGTACATAATGCAAATTATCATATGATTTATTACCCATTACTGACTGTCGTAATAGCGACAAAGGACAGAGAAAAATTTTGCATAGAAGCAATTAAATCGATATTAAATATATCTGCTGACTTGATACAAATTGCCATCGCCGATAATAGTAAATCGGAAGAGATAAAAGTATATGTTGAGTCTAATCCGAGTGATTATATTAGTTATTACTATGACAACTCGGAAATTTCGGCCATAGAGAATTTTAATAGGGCTATGGATTTGGCGGTGGGCGAATATGTATGCATGATTGGAGATGACGATACAGTGCTTCCCAATATATTGAATATTGTTCACTGGGCCCGGGTAAATAAAATTGATTCTATTTGTTCCACCAATACAATAGCGTATTATTGGCCGGGGGCAAGTGAACTCGGTCCGACAGGGATGTTGGATGTGCCGATTTTTGAACCGAAGATATATGGGGTTGATGTTGAAAAGGAATTAAAAAAACTTATAAAATCAGGAATAGTCAATTACCTTTTGTATCCGTTGCCAAAAATATATCATGGTATTGTTAAAAGACAATTGCTGCTTGAGATAAAAGCCAGAACTGGCAATTACTTTGGCGGCTTAAGTCCTGATATCTATTCGACAATTACTATATCTTGTATTGTCGGTAATCATTTTGCAACAACAGTGCCTTTTTCAATTGCAGGCGCTTGCCCAAAAAGCTCAACAGTAGAAAGTATTGCCGGAAAACATTGTGGCAGTTTAAAAGATATGCCACACTTACGAAACCGAGGTGCATATATGTGGGAAGAACAAATACCGGAATATTATAGTGTGCCAACGCTTTGGGCTGAAAGTGGCCTTAAGGCAATAAAGGACCTCGGGAAAGGGGATTTACATAAACAATTTAACATTTATCCTCTTATCGCCCAAGGGATTATTCATAACAGGAAAACTATTTTGCCGTTGGTGATTGAGAAAACGAATGAATGGGCGGTTAAACACCATAAGTTTATTCCTTTCTTTTACTTTCAGATATTTCTTCAATTTATAAACTTAACACTCCGCAAATTAAAATCGAAACCCTATTCGGCAAGAAAGGTATTTAAAGACGTAACAACCATAGAACAGGCCGTACAAATTATCGAAAGATATGACAAAATAGCAACCATTTTTGAATAATATGCTGTTTTATGTGATTCCATATTTAGTTGTCCTTCTTTGTTCATGTATATTGTTCAAAATAAAAAGCGCGGCTATTCCCTACGGCATTTTTCTTTTTGTTATATTGTTACCGGCCACGCTCGTTGCTGTTTTAAGGGGTAATATCGGAACAGATACAATAAACTATTTAGGGTATTTTGACGATCTTAGAAATGGAACGTCTGAAAACTCCGTGTATGAGCCCGGGTTTAAATTAATAAGTGAAACATTAAATATTTTAAGATTAAGTGCCAGGACGAATCTTGCCATCATTAGCGCTATTATTGTCATCCTTCTTTGCGCTTCTTTTTCAAAATCAAAAAACCAAGTTATTTTATTTTGCTGGATTGTATTTCCTTTATATTTTGTTGATATGACGATGAATGGGGTAAGATATGGACTAGCCTTCTCATTCGGCTGTCTGGCGGTTGACGCTATTAAGGACAAAAGATATTTTAAAATTCTATGTTTTACAGTGATGGCTATTTCAATCCAATATTCATCTGCTTTAATTATTATTCCGTTTTTATTCCTCGGCTTAAACAAAAAGTTAGTTATATATTTATTAGGAGGAACTATCATAATCATTTTGATTTTTGTAGGATATGCCCCGATGCAATTAACATACTTGTATGACAAGCAAGATGCATATAAAGATATAGTTTCGCCCGGTGCAGCCTCTGGTTTAATACCGTTACTAATATTTACAATTATCTATGTAAGCTTTATTTGGACATCGCAAAAAAATAGATATTCCCAAACAGTACATTTGTTGTTGTTTTGTCAACTCGCTTCGTTTGCGGTCGCAAAATTCAGCTATGCAGGCCTAAGATTGCAAATGTTGTTCCTATTTGCTTTATTGATATTTATAAAAGGAAATTTTCCCATTATAAAAGCGCACAAGATATTCAACTACAGTTTATTTGTAGTTGGCATATTAAGTTTTATAGTTTTATTAAAAAATATCTCTGCCAAAGTTGAAGACGTTCAATCTCCTTTAATACCATACAAATTTTTTTGGCAGAAGCGATAAATATGAAAATATCAGTTGTAATCCCTGTATTTAACGCAGCCGGAACCATTAGAACCGCACTCGCTTCAGTTTTTAATCAAACAATGAATGACTTTGAAGTTATTGTTGTAAATGACGGCTCCACAGATAGCACCGAAGCCGTAATCGTCAGCCATTTTTCTGATAAAATTGAATCAAATAAGCTTATCTTAATTCGACAAGAAAATAAGGGCGTATCTGCCGCGCGGAACTGCGGAATTAAAAACGCAAAGGGTGATTACATCGCGTTTTTGGATGCAGATGATAAATGGTTACCAGTCAAATTAGAAAGAATGGCACCTTATTTAAATGATAATTATTCTTTTTTTGCTCATAAATGGGGCCTCTCTAAGAGCGAAATTGATCATAATTCCAATTCTGAAACCAGCAAGTTGTTTTTTTATAATGTTTTGTTACGAAATCCTGTTGTGACGCCGAGTATTATAATGAAAAATACACAATCCTTTTTTTTTAATGAATCTATTAAGTTTGCCGAAGATCATGAATTATGGTTGAGAATGTTAAACGAAAAAAAAGGATTTTATTTAAAGGAAAAATTAGTAATCCTGGGTAGATTGCCCCTTACAAAAGGGGGGCTTAGTGGCAATAAGTTAAAAATGAGAATTGGCGAGATACGAATGTATTTTATTGTAGCAAGTTATAGAAAGTTAGTAATTATTCTATTGCCATTTTTGATCTTACATTCGTGTTTTAAACATTTAATGAAAATTTTTAGATGAGTAATATTTTAACGGGAGCCATTGTACTCTATAAGAATGATCCGGAGATATTAAAAATTGCTATTGATAGCTTTCTTAAAGTTACTTTGCCATGCAAGTTATATTTGATAGATAATTCCCCTAATGATACACTAGGCAAATTAATAAACGATAAAAGAATAGAATATATTCATAATCCTTCGAATCCTGGTTTCGGTGCAGCCCATAATATTGCAATCAAAATGGTATTAGATAAATCCCGGTATCATTTAATATTAAATCCGGATATATATTTTGAACCGGGTACACTCGAGTTGTTATATAATTATATGGAAAAAAATCTTGACGTAGGACATGTAATGCCTAAAGTTTTGTATCCGGACGGCTCCATTCAATATTTATGTAAAACCAACCCAACCCCTTTTGATCTGTTCGCACGTCGGTTTTTGCCCGATTTTTTAAAGAAATTGTTTAAGAGACGCATGGATAAATATGAGTATCGAGACAAGGATTATAATCAGGAAATGCAAAATATCCCGTACCTTTCCGGCTGCTGTATGTTTATCAGAACCGAAGTTTTTAACCAAGTAGGCTATTTTGATGATAAAATTTTTATGTATATCGAAGATGCTGACTTAACTCGTAGGATACTTGGCGTAGCAAAAACGGCATATTATCCAAAGGCTGAGGTTTATCACCATTTTGCAAAAGGTTCACACAAAAGCCTGCGCTTAATGTGGTATTCAATTCATGGGGCTTTTATTTACTTCAATAAATGGGGATGGTTTTCAAATGGCCGCTCAATATGATACTACTTACGGGTGCATCCGGTTTTCTTGGTAAAACTATCCAACATAGCCTAGGGAAGGAAAAGTTGAAAACGCTTAGTCGAATGGATTCGGACTACTCGGTATTTCTAAATAAGGATGTCCCGGTTTTTAACAGTCAATTTGAGATAATTATACATTCAGCTGGTAAGGCTCACTCCATACCTAAAACCGTAACTCAAAAAAAAGAATATTTTGACATTAACGTTACGGGGACATCAAACCTTTTACAAGGACTTGAAAATTCAATGGCCCCTAAATCTTTTATATTTCTTAGTACAGTTGCAGTATATGGGGCAAAAAGTGGAAAATTAATAAATGAGGAGCGACCGTTGGCCGCCTTGGATCCTTATGGAAGAAGCAAGCTGCAAGCAGAAAAATTAATTTGGGATTGGTGTCAAAAAAATGAAGTAATATGCACGATCTTGCGCTTACCATTAATTGCTGGGCCAAATCCACCAGGCAATCTCAGCGCCATGATCAAAGGAATTCAAAAAGGGTACTATTTCAATATTGCAGGTGGAAACGCAAAAAAAAGCGTGGCTCTAGCTGAAGATGTAGCCAAAATAATTCCCGTTGCTGCCAATATTGGTGGTATTTATAATTTAACAGATGGATATCACCCAAGCTTTTCAGAACTTTCCGAATTAATCGCCAAACAGCTGAATAAAAAAAAGCCCGCAAACATTCCGCTTTGGCTCGCTAAATCTATCGCTAAAGTCGGCGATCTTTTAGGCACCAAAGCTCCGCTTAATTCTGACAAGCTAAAAAAAATCACCTCCGACCTAACCTTCGATGATTCCAAAGCACGTGAATTATTAGGATGGAATCCAACGCCGGTACTAAAGGGGTTTAAAATAGCTTAGTTTTCCAATAATTATGGAAGCTAAATGGTACTTTAATGGAAGTAAATTATACTTTTGCCGCTATTTTCAACCAAAAAATGGAAGTAAAATGGAACCAAATGGTAGTAAAATTATACTTAATTATAGTTTTGATAAATTTTGAGTGATGGCTTTTATCCAATTAATAAAAACCTAAATTGCGTCGATATTGATAGTTCTAATGCATGCACTTCTGCTTTTTATCTCATTATTTGTCCTATTCACACTCGAACTCATTTATTTAAAAATAGCAGATAAATACAACATCATCGATCATCCGAACGAGCGCAGCTCTCATTCAAATATTACAATTCGCGGCGGGGGTATTATATTTGTAGTTGCGGCTGTGGGTGCTTTGTGTTTGCATTTCACATATTTTTTTCCCGCGTTGTTGGGTATCATTCTAGTAGGTATTATCAGTTTTCTCGATGACCTATATACACTATCAAATACGATAAGAATACTTTTTCATGTTATTTCTGTCAGCCTCGTATTTATTTTTTTAGGCATATTCAGTTCATTCTTCATATGGGAGATACTGCTATTGTACATCCTTTCGATCGGCGTCATCAACGCTTATAATTTCATGGATGGCATTAATGGAATGACTGGATGTTATAGCCTGGTTGTTTTAAGCGGTTTGCAATACGTTAATGTTTATAAAATACATTTTATAAACACTGATCTGATTTGGCTTCCCATAATTGCTTGTTTAGTTTTTTTATTTTTCAATTTCAGGAAGAAAGCTAAATGTTTTGCTGGAGACGTGGGAAGTATAACCATCGCATTGTGGATTACCACGATAACGCTCGACCTAATTTTCCAAACGAAAAATTGGAGTTATATTCTCTTCCTTAGTGTCTATGGGGTCGAATCAATTTTAACCATATGTCATCGGCTATTACTCAAGCAAAATATTTTCGAAGCACATAGATTGCATGTTTACCAATTACTGGTCAATGAACGTAGAATGCCTCATCTTTTAGTTTCGTTTAGTTACGCACTGATCCAAACGGGCATTATAGGTTTTGTTATCCTGAACCCAGACCATTCGTTCACAACATTATCATGCATAACGATCTTGCCATTAGTTTTGCTATATATGTTTATAAAACCACGATTGCTGCAATAACTGTTCTTATTATCTCGGCCGCGCGAATGTTTCAATTGAGACCATTATTTGATAACCAATATTTAATTGAATGTTCACTAAATTGCTCATTGAGAAATATAACTCCCTGCAAATCTGCCTTTTATAAGTAAACCAGGCATCAAAACATAACGGGAGCCTTTGTGCAATGAACTTTAAATGAGATTTTTATGTAGTTTTGTAAAAATATTCTTCTAAATTAGCATCGCCTTGATACTATCTTATGAAAAAATATATACTATTTAGCCGCGTTGTTCCCAGATGGATTATAATGCTACTCGACTTTTTAATTGTAGCCTGGTCATTCTGCTCTTCGTATTTTATCGTTTACCGGTTTGAATTTGTAAACATTTTAAGAGGCTATTTTTTCATCTATACCGGCTTATATTGCCTTATCGCGGCTTTGGTTATGTATGGCATGCGCATACATAAGGGCCTGATAAGATATTCGAACACAAGGGATGTACTCCGCATTTTCAGCTCGGTATTTATAAGCACGCTTATCTATCGTTTATTTATCCAATTGTGGATAATGCCTGTTTTTAACCTTAACCCAGTAACCATCAACATGGTTATGCTAATCAACTTTTCAGTATCATGCACCGTCCTTATTATGTGGCGTACTGCTGTAAAAAGCGCTTTTTTTTACATTACTAATTATTCGAACACAAAGAAAACCGTTGTGTTAATATACGGATCGGATAATAGTGCTGTTTTAGTAAAGCAAGCATTGCAGTCGAGCGCTAAAACTAATTTCGACATCGTTGGGTTTATTGATGACGACCCCAGCAAGGTTAACAAGGAAATTGAGCAAGTAAAGGTTTATAACATTGGTAAATTGGATAAGCTTAAGGATAAATATAATGTAGATAAGCTTATTATCATGAACCATCATCTTGACGATGAGGCAAAAAAAAATACATTAGAAAAGTGCCTTACCTTAGGCATACAGGTGCTTACAGTCCCTCCTTCCGACCAGTGGATATACGGAAAACTTAATCTTCAGCAGATACAGGACCTGAAAATCGAAGATCTGCTGCAACGTAAACCCATTCAAATTGATACTACGCGTATTTCTGAAGATCTGCAAGGCAAAAGGGTACTTGTAACCGGGGCCGCCGGTTCCATTGGATCTGAAATTGTGCAGCAAGTGCTTAGTTATGTACCGGCGATGATTATTTTGTGTGACCAGGCCGAGTCGCCATTGCACGAGTTGCGCTTACAGGTTGAGGAGAACTTTCCGGAAGTAGCGGCGAAAATATTTATCGGCGATATACGTAATTACCATCGGATGCGTAAGCTATTTATTGATTACAAGCCCGAGGTTGTGTTTCATGCTGCTGCTTATAAACACGTTCCGATGATGGAAGAAAACCCGACTGAAGGTGTGTTAACCAATGTATTAGGCACCAAAAACATAGCCGATTTAGCTGTAACTTTTAATGTTGGCAAATTTGTAATGATTTCTACCGATAAGGCGGTTAACCCCTCAAATATTATGGGTACAACCAAACGTATCGCCGAAATATATATTCAGTCTTTGAAAAACAGCATAAATAATAACAACAGCACGCGATTTATCACCACTCGTTTTGGAAACGTGCTCGGATCAAACGGATCAGTTATACCGCGGTTCAAGGCGCAAATTCAAAAAGGTGGCCCCATCACGGTAACACACCCTGAAATTACACGATATTTTATGACCATCCCCGAAGCGGTTCACCTTGTTTTGGAAGCTGGCACCATGGGCATAGGCGGCGAAATATTTATTTTTGATATGGGTGAGCCTGTTAAAATTACAGACCTTGCTTTAAAAATGATAAAGCTGGCTGGTTTACAACCGGAAAAGGACATAAAAATAGTTTATACAGGACTAAGGCCCGGCGAAAAGCTATACGAGGAATTGCTTAATGACGGAGAAAGCACCATGCCCACCTATCATGAGAAAATCAAGATATCACAGGTAATAGATTACAACTACGAACAGGTGCTTGCAGATATAAACGAATTACTTGCGCTGAATAAGCACAACAATATTTTAGCCGTAGTAAACAAAATGAAGGAAATTGTACCGGAGTTTATCAGCAGGAATTCCAAGTTTGAAGAATTGGATAATAAGGAAACAGCCAAAGAAGGAATCCTTGTTGCCTGACCGGCGTAATAATTCAAGCCTAATAAAAAGAGCCTCAGCTTATAAGCTGAGGCTCTTTTTATTAGACGGGTGGTTATTATTTCTTATCCTTTGAATAAGCTTCATTCAGCCTTTTTGCAACATCGGCTGTAACGTCCAAAGCCGGATCGCCATATAATACAGTTGGGTTGGCTTTTGAGTAGGTTAAAACTAATTTATAACCTTTTTCTTTAGCGTAACCTTTCACAAAGTCGGCAATTTTATCAAATAGTTTACCGTTTTCGGTTGCTTGTTCATTCTGAAATGCCGCAGCCTCGTTTTGCTGGTACGTTTGAAAATCCTGCTGTTCGCGTTGCAGGCGTTGCTCGGTCGACTGGCGCACATCGGCAGCCATGGTATTCGCGTTTCTCTGGTACTCAGCGTACTCGCGTTGAAATGCTTGTCCGCGCGCTCCTACATTACTTTTTGCAGTATTGGCCTTTGTTTCCAGGCGTTTTGACATGTCTTTAAAGTAGTCGTATTTGTTTAACAAGGTATCTGAGTTGACAAATACGATCGTTTCTTTGTTGCCGGCTATGGCGGTAGCAGTAGCTTTGTCGTCGGTTTTTGGTTTGTTACAAGCCGCTATGCTGCCAGCCAGTAATATCCCTAACGTAACTTTTGTAAAAATAGGAGCCTTAGTTTTCATTTTATTGGTTTGTTTTAATTCAATAGTTATTAATCTGAGCATATAATATTACCCGTAAACCAGCGCTGATCCACTCCAGGTAATTATCGGTTTCATAGCCTATTTATTTACGAATAATTGATGATTTAAACTTAAAAAAATTTTGACAAAGATAAAGTTTCAAAATCAGTATCCTAATGTTTTAAAACAGGTGTTTATATCCCTCCTATTTATCCACAAATGCTATAATTCGGGTTAAAATGCGTATTTTCGAAGGTTATTGTAATAAAGAAATATGAGCGAACAAAAAGAAGATAAATCCAATTATTCGGCAGATAATATACAGGTTTTAGAGGGTTTAGAGGCGGTACGGAAACGGCCGTCCATGTACATCGGCGATACAGGTTCAAAGGGGCTTCACCATTTGGTGTACGAGGTTGTAGATAACTCGATAGATGAGGCGCTTGCAGGTCATTGTGATACGATAAAAGTTGTAATCCAAAAGGATAACTCGATCCTGGTGTCCGATAATGGCCGCGGTATCCCAACTGGGATAACCACAAAAGAGAAACGGTCGGCATTAGAAATTGTCATGACGGTACTACACGCCGGCGGTAAGTTCGATAAAGATACCTACAAGGTTTCAGGCGGTTTACATGGCGTTGGGGTTAGTTGCGTTAACGCACTATCGACCTCTTTAACCGCCCTGGTGTATCGCGAAGGTAAAATATGGACGCAGGAATATGAAAAAGGTAAACCGCTTTTTGATGTAAAAACTATCGGTGATACCGATAAGCGCGGCACAACGATCATCTTTAAGCCCGACCCTGAAATATTCAGCTTAACAACCGAATATAAATATGAAACGCTGGCAGCGCGTTTACGCGAGCTTGCATTTCTAAATAAGGGCATACGACTGTCATTAACCGATGAACGGGAAATAAACGACGACGGCTCGCAGCTGACCGAAGATTTTTATTCCGAAGGTGGTTTGCGGGAATTTGTGAAATATCTTGATGGCACCCGTGCGTCGTTAATACCCGAACCGATTTATATCGACGGTAATAAACAAGGTATTCCGGTTGAACTGGCATTGCAGTATAACGATACCTACTCAGAAAACGTGCACTCGTATGTCAATAACATTAATACCATTGAAGGCGGTACACACGTTGCCGGTTTCCGCAGGGGTCTCACACGTACATTAAAGGCCTATGCCGATAAATCGGGATTGTTAAAGAACATGAAGATAGAAATTACCGGCGATGACTTCCGCGAGGGACTCACCGCGGTAATTTCTGTTAAGGTTGCCGAACCGCAGTTTGAAGGGCAAACAAAAACTAAGCTGGGCAATAACGAGGTAATGGGAGCGGTTGATATGGCCGTAGGAGAGATTTTGGGGAACTACCTTGAAGAAAATCCGCGCGAAGCTAAAATGATAGTGAACAAGGTAATTCTTGCGGCCACTGCCCGTGCTGCTGCACGAAAGGCCCGCGAAATGGTTCAGCGCAAAAACGTGATGAGCGGTTCGGGCTTGCCGGGCAAGCTTTCGGATTGCGCTAACAGCGACCCATCATTATGCGAAATATACCTGGTTGAGGGCGATTCAGCGGGTGGTACGGCAAAACAAGGCCGCGATCGCGAATTCCAGGCCATTTTGCCATTGCGCGGAAAGATCCTGAACGTGGAAAAAGCGATGGAACACAAAATTTACGAGAACGAGGAAATAAAAAACATGTTTACCGGGCTCGGTGTGACTATAGGAACGCCCGAAGACGACAAAGCCTTAAACCTGTCGAAACTGCGCTACCATAAGATCGTTATCATGACGGATGCGGACGTTGACGGTTCGCACATCACGACCCTCATCCTGACGTTTTTTTTCCGTTATATGAAGGAGCTGATCGAGTATGGTTATGTGTACGTAGCATCGCCTCCTTTATACCTGGTTAAAAAAGGAAAGGAGCAGGAATACTGCTGGACTGAAGAACAGCGTGATATGGCCGTGCAAAAGCTGAAAGGCGCAGGTAAGGAAGACAGTGTACATATACAGCGTTATAAAGGCTTGGGTGAAATGAACGCGGAACAATTATGGGAAACAACCATGAACCCTGCCACACGTACGCTAAAACGCGCAAGCATTGAAAATGCTGCCGAGTGCGATCATACCTTCTCGATGCTTATGGGCGATGAGGTGGGACCTCGCCGCGAGTTTATAGAGAAAAATGCGAAATACGCAAGAATAGATACTTAGAATATAGCTTACGAAGATTTGAACTTCGTAAGCTGATTTTATTTTCTTAATTCAAGTAACCGCTTACCAAAGTCGATCACAGCACGATACTTCATCAGAATATCGCTACCCAAAACGCCCAATACTTCGGGATGCCCTAACTGCCTGTAAGCTATATTGATGGTTGAAAGATCTAATACCGCCACTTCAAGCCCCGGTATCAATAAACCGCCGATGTACAGGTCGTGAATTATGGCCGTGGAAGAAACCATACTATTCGTTCCGAGCCCCGTTGAAAGCCGGTCGCTTAAAGTGATGGTACTTTTGTTAATTTCTTTCAGCGTATCATGATCGAAAGCAGTTTTTGACGCGCCGGTATCTAATACCAATAAAAAGGTAGCCGCAAAAACAGAAATTTCGACCAGAGGATGAAAACCGTCCTCGTGGAGGTCGATAATTTGTAAAGGGATTTGAATACGCTTTTGTTTCGGCATTTTATTTTCTACAGCTGGCCGAAAGTAACATAAAAATAATAGTGTAGACCATTAAACTATGCTAAAACGGATAGCCGATGGCCAGGTTAAATATTAAATTCTGGCCGCGCCATCTCGAACTTCCAAAATCTATCTGGTTTATCACAATATGCTGCCCGGCAGGCAAATTCGGCTTGATTATTGGAAAGCCAATATCTGTGCGCAAAATAAGTACTGTGAAATTGAAGCGAAAACCAAAGCCGGCGTCGGCGGCTATCTGGTTGATAAAATTCCTGCCGAAGGCGCCACCCGGAACGTAAGGGTTGCTATGCATGAGCCATATATTACCCGCATCGACAAATAAAGCCCCCTCCACTATGCTGAATAGCTTTGGCCTTATTTCGGCATTAGCTTCCAGTTTAATGTCTCCCGACTCATCGGGTAGAAAACTAGTGCCCCGTCTGAGCAGGTCAGGAACGTTATATGCCCCGGGCCCCACCGAACGCGCCTGAAAACCCCTTAAACTGTTTGCGCCTGCAATAAAAAATTGCTGCGAATACGGCATTACCGTTGAATTACCGTAAGGTATGCCCACGTCAACGATTAGGCGTGTCGCCAGCTTGTTGTTTGGCCCGAGCTTATGGAAAAACCGGCCCTCGTTCTCAAACTTTACATACTGGTTAAAGGGCGTATTAAATACTTTGCTTACACGCCTTGGCGTATCGGCGCCGGTTAATATCCCGTATAAATTACCCGAAAGGCTTACCCTGCTCATCCAGTAATAGGTGTTGGTCCGGTTTTCTTCGGTGGTATTGGTAAAAGTGTAGCTATAGCTTGGCCCGAACGTAAACTGGTTATTGATAACGTGGGCCAGCGCGGGATTGCGAGTTTTTTTAATACTATCTCTATATTCCTGCGATACATTGCGCGCATCTACATAAGTTACACCAAACAACGTAAACTCATGCTGTGTATGCAATGCAGGTTTCCATTGATAGCCGATAGATCCATTGAACGAGTTAAGCGTATATAAGCCGGTGCGGTTAATTAAGGTGTAGCCGGTTTGTAAAATGGTGCGCGGTATAAAGGCGTTGTCGCGCGAAAAATTAAACGGGCCGATGATCCTTGGCCATGATATAGCTGGCTGCACGCCAAACTGATATACGCTGTGATTATTATTGGTATGCCCGAATTGCAGGTCGTTACTTACGAAAAAATTAAGTGTAAATAGCTCGGCACCCTTAAAAGCATTACGGTTCCTGAATGTAAGATTGAACTGCGTACCGCTAAAATTTGCCGATGTTTGCCTGGCCAATACCTCTGCCTGCAGCGATTTGCGCTTATACTGGGTTAAAAAGTAATATACATCCAGCTTTGAGGAATCCAATGACACATCCTCAAACCTGTTCTTCACGAATTTAAACGGTCCCAGCTCGATAAAGCGGTTTAACGAACTGTTGTGTTCAGTCCGGTTATACACCTCGCCAGGGCGCAGCAACACCGTGTTTTTGAACACGAACGGCCTTACGGTTTTTTTTGGATCGATCACATTATACCATTGATATCTTACGGCTGAATCGAGTTTTTTTGAAGTATCTTTTATCGAGTAATTTGGGTAAACATAGATGTTGCGGATGCTGTAAATTTGTGTAGCAAGCCCCGAAATAGTGTTTTTTACCGCCACCCACAAGTCGACATGGTGGCCGGCAACGGTACTGTCAACGCGGATGATCAGGTCTTCCGGAGCGAAATAATAAAAGCCTTCCTCCTTCAGCCTGGCATCGATCCTTACACGCTCATCTTTAATAATGTCGAGGTTGTATTTATCACCAGCCTTCAACAGCGATTTCGAAGCTGTACCGGCAACAGCAGTATCAATAGACCGGGTACCTTGCGGAAACGTTATCTTCCTGATCAAATAGGGCGGCCCGGGCTGAGTAGTGTACACCGCTTTGCCCGTCCTGTTTTTAACAACCGAATCGCCCTCAACCTGCGCCTGAAAATAGCCCTCATTTTGTAACCGGTTTTGCAGAATGGTACTGTTGTTAACTAAATCGACAGAACTGAGTAAAACGGGCGGCTCGCCAAAATGCGAATTAATGTAATGTCTAAGGCCTTTTTTCTTCGTGGTTTTTGTTTTTTCGTATATCCAAAGTTTAACCCGCAAACCCAATATACTTCCGTTCGGCTTAGGCCTTAATAGTCCCTCCAACTCACTTTTTAAAGCTTTTGAGTCACTCTTCTTTATATTATTATCTACAATTTTTACCTGGCCGCCGGTATATAGTTTTTGCCCGGCCGGCAAAAACTTTGTGGTGCTGCACGCGGTAAAAAAAAGAATAAGTAAAATAAATAAATATCTAAGTGTGGCCATGGTTAATCGGTAGATTGTTTAGCAGCCGGCCGCGTGGCGGCGGTTGCTGTTGAGTCGGCTTTTTTATCGGCCGCTTTTTGCTCCTTTTTTTTCTCTTTTTGATCCTTGTTATATTGTTTCTGCAATGCCCTTTCCTCGGGTGTCCTTCTCTTAAACAGCTCCACAAATTTGTTATAGTCGTAGGTTAATGAAAAACCTACACCGGTTTCCACCACTTCGCCCTGGATGACAATGTATTGATCGCGCCGGTATACGCGCACCAGGTAACGCCCATCCTTCGTAAGCTTATAGTTCACCGATATATTGCCGGCTATATCGGTCGATTTTTGACCGGGTTGATTTTGGCCCTCAAGTTCAAAATTGTTGCCAACAGTTATCGTCACCCTGTCGTTCAAAAACCTTTTAGACAGCCCAACATTCAAATCCGTTCGGTTTTGCTGAACCCCTGATGAATAATCGGCACCGGATGTGACGCCGAAAGTAAGATCGACGCCACCTACGTTGCCGGCCAATTTATTCAGTTCGTTAGAAAGCAGGCTGCTTACACTGTTTCGCACAGCGCCTTCCAGGCCCGTGCTGCCACCCTGGCTGGCCAAAGGATTATCGCCGATAAAATGTCCCAACACCAATACACCCAATACCTGTTTATTCATCTCGTTTGGGTCCTGTCGTATTTGCGACAATCGATCATCCACCGTGTTAACCACATCTTGCGGAACGGTATAGCTGCTATCAGGCAACACGATATCGAAACTGATATCGGGTTTAAGCAACTGTTTTTTTAACATAAGATTTACGTTAAAAGGCAATTTTTGCTTGTACATGGTGGCATTATCACCACCTCCCAGCTGGTCGCTTACCAAATCGATGGGCGGAACATTGGCTATATATACCGCTGTAAGATTAATATCGGCGCTTGTTGGGTCACCGGTCCAGGTTATCGTGCTGCCCTTTTTGAAATCAAACCGGCGGTTCACCGTGGCGTACGCCAGCTGGTAGGAACCCTGATCGACTGTATAGGTGCCTGTAAGATTAATCTTTCCGCTCGGGTCAATACCTCCGTTTAGTTGTCCATGCCCTTTTATATGCACTACGTCGCCATTGCGCTCGTCGACAACGATATTAAAATTTGCATCCTTTCTTATGGTAACCGTTGCCGTTACATCCAGCCCGTTAAGATCAGCTTTGCGGAGTGAGTCAAGCCGCTTTGCCAGCAATATAGAATCAAGCCTGGGTGCATTCGGATTGATAAATTCTACCACGCCCTTCCTGTCCTCTACTGCAGGGTCGTTTGATGGTAAAACAATGGTCATATCGGTTTTGGCGTTAACCGTTAGGTTTGCGTCGATAACCGGTGTATTAATATCACCACGTACCTTGATACGTGTATCGACAAACAATTTGCCGTAGTATAATTTATTATCAGCCTGGGTGGAGTTAACAACCCTGAAATTATTGGCCGTTATATCGAGACCGAAATCATAGTCAGTAAAGTCTTTGGTATAAACGGTACCGGTAACCACTGCCTTGTTACCCAACGAATCGATGAGCGTAAAATCATTAAAGCGAATACCCTCATTATTAAAGGTGATACTTTCGTTGGGCATGCTGAAATATGAATTGAGCATGGCTATATTGAACCCGACCTTATTGAAATTTACATCGCCGCGTACCACCGGCGCAGCAGCGGTGCCGGTAATTTTAAGATTACCGCTTAAATAGCCTGTTGAATGTTTTAAACTGCCGAAACTAAAACCTTCAATGCTTTTCATATTTAAGGTTACCATGTTAAGGTTCATATCCATTTTGCTGTCAGGCAGCGTATAATACAAGCCGGTTAAGTTAACTTGGTTGCCCTTGCCGGTTATGCGGACATCGGCAGCGTAAGCGTTTCGCGTTTGATTGTTTACTTTAAGCGCGATATTACCTACGGTGTCACCTTTAAAATTAAAATCGTTAATGTTCAAGCTCGTAGTAAACACCATCGATTTTTGTAGATTGCTAAGATGCGCCTGACCGTTGATAACGCCCCCAACCTGCAATGAATCCTGTTTAGCGGCGCGCGTAAGCGTTTCAATACGGAAATTCCTGAAATCGACGGTAATGGGCGCGTTCATTCGCTGCTCATCGCTGTTAATACTCAATACCTGATCCTTACTGGTGATTGAAAAATCCCTGGCCATTATTCCCTTTGAGCCAAATTGCAGCGCGTTATTGGCATTCACCGTCCATGGCGTATAATCCAATATCAAGCCGTTTCGCAAAAAGCTAAACTGGTACTCGTTTGGCAAAATGCTAAATACACCCGCTATGCGGTACCGTTCCTTTTTTGCCGCATCGCGTACCTGCAGGCTTAGGTTCAGCTTGTCATTTTGTGCGCTGCCGGTAATGCTTGTATTCAACAGATCGACCGATGAGGAGGCCCTTAGCTCATCTACAGTTAAGCTGTAATTAAGTGCGTTGTTGCCTGTATTTACAGCCAGCTTTAAATTATTTATATTTTCGGTACCGTATATGATCCTCGGCGCCGATCCGTTCGCCACAAGGTCGCCGGTTTCGCTATTGAAGTGCCCGGTTATCAATACCGGGTCGAGCCGTTTTAATGAAGGGGCGAATTGCATAAGGAGGGGTGATTTGACTAAATGCACGTCAAACGCAAATTGTTCCGGTGCGTAGCGCGGTTTGGATTTAGCCCGTGCTTTGGCAATCGCGGTATTGAAATACTTGTCTGTTACGTGCTGAACAGCGGTAGCTATTTCTGTAAGCTTATATTTACCCGCCATATGCGCATATAAGGAAGGCGCCTTCAGTTTTATCGTGCTGCTATCGGCTGTCGCGGTCGAGATCAGGCTAATGGTATCGATCTTTATCCGCTGGTCCTTTTGAACGAGCAGCAGATCGGTAAACCGGATATCTGCATTCAGGTAATCGGGGTCGGCGGTAGGCACTTTCGCTACGATCTTTCCATGAAAACGCATATCCGTTTTGGCAAAATTCAGCCTGGTAAAATTGATACTGTCTACCAATAACGTGGCATAAACCGATGGGTATTTTTTATTCATATTGGCCCGGCCGTTCAGGGTGAAGTCGATATTTGGATCCTTCATGCGTGCGCTGGCCACATAACTGCCGCTGCTGGCCGTTCCTTTTAGCGCAAGATTTTTATAATTATACCCTTTAACCTGTGCGCTTGCTATATTCCCGTTAAACTGCAGGCTGGCGGTTTTTGGGTCGAGGCCGGCACCTTTAATAGTAGCTGTAAGCGTTACCCTACCTACGGTTTGCGGCTGTCTGGTTAAAGCACCCACATTTAAGCTGCTGGCTTTTATATTGGCCGAATAAACAGCCGCATGTTTTCTGTTGCCGTTTTTCATGGACGCCGTAACGTCTACCGCGCCATCGCTGGAGCGAAGGCTCATGCGTGTATTGAAATTAGTGGTGCTTCCTTTAAACGTGCCTTTAAGATTTAAATTTGCCGGAATGCTAACTGAGGATGGGATCATTCCCGGTGAAACCAGCTTTGCAATATCGGTGCTGCTGGTATTAAAGTCGTTAATGGTTAGGTCGAAGTAAGAACGGCTAACGTTGGGCAATCCTTTAATTATCGCAGATGCTTTAATATGCGTATTTCTTAAACCGGTAATTTCGAGATTTGGAATCCGCAGGTCGCTCACCTTGCCTATCACCCTGCCATTTATAAAGAAGACCGAATTGGGCGCATGCCTGAAAGGATCTGTTCCCGCCATCGACGGTACCAGCAGCAATACGTCCCTAAGGCCAAGATGGCTGCCGTTAAGGTTGGCATTTATACTTAGTTTCCCCAAGTCGCCGCTTAACGAGGCAAGCGATGGATAGCTTATGCGCAACTGCCGTTGTATAACAGTTTGGGGCGTTTCGAGATAAAGGTTATCCAGGTAAGCATTTTTTTGACCGTATGAGAATTTGGTATGGAATTTTTTGATATTCAAGCCGCTTTTTTCGGTAAACGTAAAATCGTTGATGGTACCGGCGATGGTTTGCGAATCGTAGACCAGGTTATCCATATCCACATCCAGGTTATGGATGTCCATGTGAGCAAAATCCAATCCACGCTTTATTGGCGCCTGGGCGTTATTATCAAACTTGATATTATCGTTACTGAAAACAAATTTGGCTATCGTGGCCGACCATCCCTTTTCGGGTTTGGCTACTATGGTATCTAACTTTTTAGCCGTCTTTGCTATTTTCCGCTTTACCGTTTCGGGCTTCGCCAACACGACACCCGCTTTTGTATCGCTAAACTCAAAGCGCTTAATCGCGACCTTTTGATTTTTCAGGTCAATCTTATCTATATCCACTAAAAACTTACCGAGGTTAACCCTGGTGCTCATGGTTTTGCTGCGATAATCGACGTTTATTTTCGAGAGGTCGATAACGCCGAGATTTAAGGTCATGTTTACCGGAGCGACAGCGGTGTCGGCCGCCTGTTCTTTCGCCACCGATAAATTGTTCGGCGTTTGGATAATACGCGCGTCGACTCCCGACAAGGTAATTTTCGGGATGGTAAATGCCATTTTATCCATATCGAAGGTTTTGATACGGGTATCGAAATGGCCCAGTAAGAATTTGATATCATTGCCGGTCATTACATCCTTGTAGGAGATGTTGATCTTATCGAGAACGATCTTATCGAGCGAAAACTTCATGGCCGACGAAGTATCGGTTGGCTTTACCGGCTTTTTTTGCTCACTTGAGAACGCTTTAACTATATAGTCATAATTAAAAACGCTATCCGCTCCGCGATATATATTGGCTGTAATGCCCTGGAAGTTTATTTCGTTGATCTCGACCTTATGGCTCAATAATTTAAACAGGCTGATGTCGACTTTAAGCTTATCGCCGGCGATGAGGGTATCTTTTTTCTGGTCTTCAAAATAAACGTCCTCAAGCACCAGTAGTTTAGGCAAGCCCAGGCTGATATGCCCGATCTTAACTTTAGTATGTATTTTCCCCTGCAAATAGGTAACCGCTTTATCCTTTGCAAAGTTCTGCACGGCGGGCACCTGGATCAAAATTACCACTAACAGAACCAGGAATATTATGCTCGCGATTATCCAGAGTATTGTTTTTAACGCTATCCGACCAAACCGTTCCAATTGTATATGTATTTCAAAGATTTAACTATTTTGTGTATATAATCAAAATAGTGTCCAAAAGGTTTTACTTTTTAACCGGAATTATCAAAGGCGAAGACAACATTAAGTTATTGGTCAATTTAGATTTGCCGTGGAGATACCGCTATCAAGTTTAAATAGCGTTAATATAAGGGCGTATTGATTATTGAAACTACTTATTTATAACTGTAGTTAGCGGATTATCCTATATCCCGAGCACCTGTTTTAATTTTCCGTAACCGGTTTTACTGACGGGGATCTTTGCCCCTGATTTTAAGATAGCAAGATGGGCATCCTTTTCGTATGGGTCGATACGTGTAATCTGCGATATCGCGATCATATAGGACCTATGTACACGAACAAACTGGCGGGGGTCGAGTGTTTGTTCGAAAAAGTTCATGGTTTTATTTTTAAGAAACGAGCCCTCGGGCGTATAAACGCTCACGTAGTCGTCGTCGGCAGCCAGGTACTCCACATCCTGAACCGGGATGATCTTTACCTTCGTACCGGTTTTTACAACAATGCGCTCATGCTGGGCGGGCGATTGTGCCGCGGTTTCCAGCAGTTCATCGGTTGCTTGTTTTACTTTGGGGGCCGATGGAACATTGGCCAAATATTTTTCGATGGCTTTGTTGAACCTGTCTTTGCTAAACGGCTTTAATAAATAATCGACGGCGTGGGTTTCAAAAGCTTTTATGGCGTATTCATCAAACGCCGTTGTAAATATTACGGCAGGGGCCTGCTCAACCAGCTCAAGCATTTCGAAACCATTTATTTTGGGCATCTGCACGTCCAAAAATACCAGGTCGGGCTGATGAAGCTGGATGGCTTTAAGCCCTTCGAAGCCGTCATTGCACTCCTGCACAACCTCAAACTGGCTAAACTGCTGTAAATATTCTTTAACCACCATCCGGGCTAACGGCTCGTCGTCGATAATTAAAACGCGTATCATGATTGTAGCTGGGGTACTTTAATAATTGTTGTAAATATATTATCATTTGCATGAGTTTCAATCAAATCATTGCGGGCAAATAATAAATACAAACGGCGCTGCACACCCCTGAGGCCAAAACCGGTGCCTTTTTTCGGTCTTGATGTTTGCGGATCGTACGGATTCTGGATCATAACCGTGAGATAGTTACCATCCATCTCGGCACGGAGGCTTACTACAACTTCGCCGGTTGTGTCGTATAAACCAAATTTAATGGCGTTTTCGACAATCGGCTGCAAAAGCATAGAAGGCAACAGCGCCTGACCGCATTTTTCATCGCAGCTTATTTCGGTTTGAAGGCGATGGCCGAAACGCACTTTTTCGATATCCAGATAAAGATTAAGGTGCTGCAGCTCTTCGGTAAGCGGTACCTGCTGCTGGTCGTCTTTTTTTAACGTTCCGCGTAAAAAGTCGGAAAGCTGGTGTATCATGCGCCGGGCCTCATCGGGCTTAAAGCCGATAAGGGCGTTTATAGAGTTGAGGCTATTAAATAAAAAGTGGGGCTGCAGTTGCTGGCGCAGGTTGTAAAGCTCGGCATCACGTGCCAGCTGCTCGGCTTCGGATTTTCGTTTTTCGTTTTCCTTCTGGTCGATCATTGAATAATAAATAATGCTGATCATGGCCATCCAGCCGATCGCCAAAAAGTCGATAAATGCGCGTATAAATACGGAATTAACTAAAAATAAGGTATACGCGACATCGGCCGTGAGCAGCGGTAACAGCCACCTGCATCCGAAGGCACACATAGCAGCCAGCGCGGCGTACCATACCAGTATATTTATATAACTGCCTTTGGATGGCTGGTAATAGCGCAGCGTGTTATTGATAAGCCAGCACGAGGCGCCCAACAGCACCGAGCTTACCAGCCCATCGGCGGCGGCAATGTACCAGCTAAAACCAAAGCTGTGGATTAAATAGGTTTGCACAGCAGCCCAAATTAAACCGCACGTTAAGAACGCCGCGTATAATTTTAATGAAGCTGTTGATTGTGAAGCCATTTGCCGGGTTTGCGGTTGGGTTGATCAGGTTAGATTGTTTGATTAAGAGAATAGTTGATTTGACATCTCAGCACCCTTTAAAAGCTCCGCACGTCAACACCGGCGAAGATAGACACGCCTGTGAGCACCAGTATTTTATCGCTGTTCGGGGCGGCAGTCATTTTCATCCGTTTATCATCAATTGCTGCAAACACGGCGGCCAGGTCGGGAACAACCTGCCAGTGAGACGGCACGATAATTTTTGTACCACCAAATATTTGGGTGATATCGATAATCACGCGGCCGTTTATATCCGCCTGGGTAAAGTCGAGCTCGGCGCCGCCAAAAATATTAACGATCTCGCCGCCTTTAAAATTCTTTGAGAGAATGGTTTTTTTAACACCGCCAAAAACAGAGACCGCATCGAGATAATCGTCGCCGGTTGGGCCGTAACCGCCGACAGGCGGAACTGCCGACGAAGCAGATGATGACGAAGACGGTGAAGTATAGTCGACCACAGGTTCTGCCGGGTTAGCCGGATCCGGCGCAGCGGGCGCCTGAGCGGCGGAATCCTGCCAGTCCCATTTATAGGCATACCGGTCCTTGCGATAGCCGCTACCGCCGGTGTTATGGCGCCTGAGTATAAGCCATAAACCAAAGCCGATAATAGCCAGCGGCCACATGACGTGCGACGCACCGTTAAAATTATTATTTATGAGCAGAATGACTCCCAACGCAATGATCAGCAATGACGAGGGTTTTTGAAAGTTGCATTTGGCGCCGATGAAAAGACCTATATATATCAGCCACATGGGGCCCGAGAACAGCCAGTTGGGGATAAAAAAGTCGTCGAACTGGCGGATGAGCAGCAGGGCGCCGATAACCAGCAGAATTATTCCTGCCACCGCTTTCCCGTTGCGTTTATTATGCTTATGTTCTATATCGTTGTTCATTATCTTGCAAATTTAATCTTAGCCAAAACTAAGGTAACATTATATGTATGCCAAACAAAAACTGGCGGTATATTTAAACAAGTCGGTAAGGGGTAAGAATATGTCGGTGAAATAATTTGCCACAGTATCATAAAAAAGCCCCGGCGGGTAACACCGGGGCTTTTGGAGAACTGAAATATATAGTGATGTCCGAAGACTAGTTGGCTTGGCGGTTATTTACCGGGGCGCTTTCCACCGGTTTTTTATTTTTTGTAACCAGGTAAACGCCTGTGGCGATAATGCCTGCCGGCCAGATGATACGATCGGCGTTGTCGATGTTCTCACTGAATAAAAATGCGATACCTACCAACACAAGCACGGCCCATACCGGTTTCCTGAAGTCATGTTTCGCGCCGGTATAAAGGCCGTAGCCGATGAGCCACATGGGCCAGCTAAAAAGCCAGTGCGGAATAAAAAACCAGTCGAACTGGTTAATGAGCAGCATACCGCCGATCAATAATATAATGATGCCGGCCATAGTGCGTCCGTTATGCTGTTTATTTGGATTTTCGAGTTGAGTTTCCATATTGTTTGCTTTAACATTGTTATCCAAAAGTACGGAGGCCATTAAAGCGGGCCAACTGAAAACTGGCGGGTGGTTTGAAGAAGTCGGCGGGAAAGGAAAAAATGTCGGTGAAAAAAGAGCCCAATATTTACCGGCAATTCCGCCCAAAGAGAACGGGGCAAGGGCATTTTATTTAGCAGAAACTTATTTAACTTTTATGGTGTTCACCCCCTGTTCGTACCCGTTCGCCCCAATCCGAACGCGAACGGTATATCTTGGCCTGCAATACGTTGACACTTTTTAATCATTAATCCTGTAGTGAGTTTACAGGCCGTTTAATAAACGTGCCCTGCAATTTAAAACAATCGGTGTTACCGCAGATCAATTTGGCGGTAACAGCAATATGTTCGGCGAATGTATAGGTAAGGGACAATTGTATGGTTTGTTCGATACCTGGACTGATCATGGAAATAAATTTCAACTGGCCGGCTTGTTTCATTTGCAGGGAACAGCCAAACGACGATTCCAAAACGTCTTTTACCAGCTGCAGCATGCATGCCCCCGGAACCACCGGCTGACCAGGGAAGTGACCAGCGAATATTTCGCTGTCCTGATCAACGCTTAAGTCAGCCGTAATAACGCCCTCGGCGGGCGTTAATTTATCTATAATAAATATGGGTGTGATGGCGGTCATTGCTGAATGGCGGAAACAAGCATTAATGAATGATAGATATTTTGGTAATGGTTATAGATCAGTATCTTTTCGGTCCATGCTGCCTCTCCCCTTTCAACGGTTACCGAAGGCACCGTTTGGTTTTTGATAATATTTGATGCCAGCCACAAGGCAAACGCTGATGATGTTGGGTAATCGCCGCATAGGTGCTTGTAGTTGGCGATCGCGTTGTTTTGAAACAACGATGCGTTCAACTCATTGTATATATTATCCTGGCGTACGTCCCCGCTTCTGCCCGTTATTACCAGGCCGATATCGTCGACGGCTAAAGCGTTTTCGGCAAGGAAGGTAATAATCCAATTTTGAATGTCTTTCTCACTTCCGGGCTTATAGATAGTACGGATCGCGGTTAACTCTGCCAGGCTATTCTCCGACGCTTTATCCGTCAGCAGGAAAAATGCTGCGCCTTCCCCGCCTATTGTGCCCTTTGATGCGGAGGCGTAAAGATCGAGATTTGATACCGGCTGTCGTTTATACAATCCTAAACGGCTTAAAATGGTGAAGCTGGTATCGGTCATTTCATCCATGCCGCCCACTAAGATATTGTCGGTTTCGCCTTCATTTAAAAGCATCATGGCATCCAGCAGCGCGCTTTCGAACGATATTCCCTTATGAACAAAGGTGTTGTTGTATTGATGACACTTCAGCGTGAGGGCGATCTGCGCCGCGACGGTGTTGTGGGTTGACTGGATAAACGCTGTGGGGGGCAGCATCTCTTCATTTTGTTCGACGATGCGTGTAATAAACGCCAGGGTATCCTCCAGGCAGCCGTATGCGGTTCCGGTCAGGATAGCGCCGGGCATTTCGATATCGCCCCTGTTTAAACATTCGGCTGCCGCAGCTACGCCCATTTTTATGATATGGCTCATCCTCCTGAGCAGCTTCGGTTCGATAAATTCCTTATAATCCGGCTCGACAGCATTTAAACAGGTTCTGAAATACGCGACCGGCCGAGCTAAAAAACTCTCATTACGGAAAGTTTCCTGTGCCGATATGCATGCCGATGAGCGGATATATATTTTCATCAGGCTTTTGAAAATATTAAGGATGTGCAATTGCCACCAAACCCGAATGAATTTGACATGACGTGATTCAGATCCCGACCCTTCGAAAATGATTTTTCAGGCTCAAATGGCAGTTCGCTCATCGGTGTCTGAAATCGCAGGTTAGGGTAAATTATACCATGTTTTATAGCCAAAGCAGAATATACCGCTTCCATGCCGCCGCTGGCTCCCAGCGTATGGCCGGTAAATGATTTCGTGGAACTCATTGGCGGGTATTTTGGATCGAATACCCTTTTTATAGCCATACCCTCCGAGCTATCGTTATTTGGTGTGCCTGTACCGTGTAAGTTAATATAGTCGATTTCGGATGGCTGTAACCCGGCCTTTTTTAACGCGCCGGTCATGGCGAGGTAAGAGCCGGTCCCATCAGGCGATGAAGCGGTTTGGTGATAGGCGTCGTTACTGTTGCTATACCCGCCCAATTTGCAGTACATCTCCTTATCCAAACTTTTCGCCACTTTTTCCGAAACCAATACCAGGTATCCCGCGCCTTCGCCCAGGTTCAGGCCTTGCCGGTGCTCATCAAAAGGTTTACAGAACTCCGGATCGAGTATCATCAGCGTATTGAACCCGTTTAGTGTAAACTTCGTCAGGGCATCTGTTCCGCCGGCCACTACTACATCCAGCACATTATTTTTAATAAGCCGGGCACCATAAAAGATAGCATTGGCCGAGGACGAACATGCGGTACTGATCGTAGTCATATAACCCGTGAGCCCCAGCGCACCGGCTACAACTTCGGTAACACTGCCACATTCGTGGTCGTATACATTTTTTAATTTCCCCTTGCGGCTATCGGCGAGGAAATCGATAAAAAAATTTTCGCTTTTATCCATCCCGCCAACGGTGTTCGCCGAAACAAATCCCAGGCGTAAACTACCCGGATTTGGAATTGCCGCGTCTGTAAACGCTTCGCGGGCCGCCACCAGGCTAAGAAGGATCGTGCGGCTCAGATCGGCAGGCATGCCGGTCATTGTAGCTAATTCTTCATTGCTTAACTTTACCTCGGCGACAGGTAACTTTCCCCGATGCATCGTATCAAGCATCGTTATCGCGCCCATGCCCGCTTCGCCGCGTTCAAAAGCCGCAAGGTTTTCAGCAACATTATTGCCTATCGCTGAAATTATGCCGACGCCTGCAACATACACCGAACTCATATCACGAATTATTAAAGATCCTGTCCATATTATCTTTAGAAAACAACAACGAACCGTCGCTATGTTTTTTTTCAACCAAAAATAACACTGTGTTGTATTCCTGGTCTAAAAAATCAAGCCAACCGCAAACGCAGGCATCTAAAATGTCTTTATCCATTAAATAATCAACTTGCTGCTTTATAAACCCGGCATCAAATTTATCCTGTATAAAAAGCGCATGCTCACCCTTGAAATTATTGCGGATACAAATTTCGCCGATAACAATATTAGGCAGCGTATAAACGAACAGCGACGGGCTCGGGATATCCTCGACAGATTTATAGTACCTGATATCATCGTCGAGGCTCGAATTGGCATTTGCTAAAATAATACCGGTTTTTTCGGGGGGGTATGCTCCCGCCTTAAACGTGTCGTTAAGCAATATTTCGGATGCCAGCCAGCCCAGCTTGCTTAAGTTGTCCATTTTATAAAATTTGGGATAACTCAACCGGAAATGCTGGTATACGGCCAATAAAAAATCCTGCGCGTTCGCAGCATTGCTTTTAAACAATACCGCGCCGTCTTTTACGACTATCCCATGGCTGACGGTACAACTGCTGGTTATATATTTATCTGTTGGCAACTGTCTACTAATTATTGATCCTCTATTAAATATATTATTCACCCACAACGATTGCGGCATTACAACCACCAAACCCGGATGCGGTTTTTATAAAATTGGTAGCTTTTGTGGGCAATGCCGAAGCGCAAACGTTGATATTCATATTTTTATCCAAGTGCTGAAACCCGGCGGTAGGTAATACCAGGCCCTGTTTGAGCGATTGAATGGAAACAACAAACTCGACGAGGCCGGCCGCGCCCAATGTATGTCCGTAATAACCTTTTAAACTATTGACCGGTACGTTTTGCAAACCGGCTATAGCAATAGCGTTCGCTTCCATTTCGTCATTAAAGATCGTTGCTGTGCCATGCGCCGAAATAAAACCGATATCAACTGCCGACACTCGGGAATCGTCTATTGACTTGTTTATGGCATAAGCGAGCTCTTTGCCCGTCCGCGACGGACCCGAAATATGGTTGGCATCGTTGCTGACGGCCCCGGCCTTTACCTTTATATTGCCCCTGTATTTTTTATTCGCAGACAGGACAACCGTTGCGGCGCCTTCGCCCAGATTTAAGCCATCCCTCGATTTATCGAACGGTTTACAAATTTGCCGGCTAAGTGCCTGGAAGGATTCAAAACCGGAAAATATAAATTTCGAGATCACGTCGGCACCGGCTATCACGGCATTTTCATACTGTCCGGACGAAAGCAACCGCATGCCGGTTATAATTGCCAACACCCCCGATATACACGCATTAGATATAATTACCGGCTGATTTACAAACCCAAAATGGGCTGCAATCAGGTCGGCTGAATGGCTAAGGGATATTCGGCCTTTGAGCCGGAAGTTATACGCTTCTGTTTCGAGCAGGCTGATATTCCCCTTGGTGGAAGAAATGATCAGTATGTTTTTTTTATCCTTCGGGTCGATACCGCTTTGCTGTAAAGCATCTGCAATGGAAGCGATCAGCAGGTGCTCAAATTTCGTATGGATGTTCTTTTCATCGCTAACAAAAACCTCGTCTTTATCGAATAGCGAAGCAAAAAAAGGCAAGGGTGATATACACGTATCGTGATGTTCCTTCACACCGGATAAACCCTGCTTTAGCGCGGTAAAGTTTTCGACTGTGGTTGTACCCAGGGGCGAAAAAATATTATCGGCAACTACAAAAACATCCGGCTCGCTCATTCCTTCAAATTTACTCCTTATCCGTAAGCGCTCTCATTTCGCATTGCGCCAACAATTTCTCCCGGCGCCATACCTTTCCCGAAAATACGGTAATACCCATTACTTTGGTTTCGATCTTGATTTCGGTTATGATATCCTGGCCGGTTGCGGGCAAATTAAATATTTCAAAATTTTTAACTGACCCAATATAGCCAACTGCCACGGGTTTATTTTCGGCCCGCGCAGTATATCCCGCCCCCAGGGCCGCCGTTTGTGCAATATTTTCCAGCAGGCCGGCTTCCTGGAACAAGCCGTTTTTTACAAAAAGGTTATCCGCGGCGATATGAAAACTGCTGCGTGTAACGTATTCATCCGTGAAAATCAATTTACCGACCATCACAAACGGCGCCTTTTGAGGAATGAGGGCAATGATATCGTTAACCGGAAAATTCATATCAGGAATATAACCCGCCGTTTATGGATAATACGTGCCCCGTGATATACCCGGCTTCGGGCGAGGCCAAAAACGCGGCTGCGTGAGCAACCTCTTCGGGCAAGCCGAAACGCCTTACCGGGATGATTGCCTTTAGTTCTTTTTCGTCGAGGCCTTCGGTCATATCCGTTTTTATGAAACCGGGCGCCAAAGCGTTAACCGTAATGCCCTGACGGCCCACCTCCTGCGCCAGCGCCTTTGTAGCACCGATAACACCCGCTTTAGCGGCCGAATAATTGGTTTGCCCTGCCAGCCCCTTTAGCCCGGATAGCGAGACGACGTTGATGATCCGCCCATATTTTTGCTCCAGCATCCCCGTCAATACCAGGCGGGTCACATAAAAAAAACTGTCGAGATTTGTTTTTATAACACGCTCCCACTGCTCCTCTTCCATCCAGGTCATCAGGCTGTCGTCGCGGATGCCGGCATTGTTCACCAATATTTCGATATGCTTCTCCTGGTTGGCTTCTATCCACTTCCCCAATACTTCCTGTATATGGTTCTTATCAGCCACATCAAATTGCATCAGTTCACCATTGCCGCCTGCTTTCTTGATCAGCGAAAGCGTCTTACCCGCTTCTTCGGTATTGCTTTTATAATTTATCAGCACAAAATATCCCTGCAAGGCCAATTTTGTGCAAATGGCCCGCCCAATACCCCTTGATCCGCCGGTAACCAATGCGCATTTCATACTGAAAAGTCAATTAAGTTGGCGGAAGTCTCCAGGAATTCCCGAACACGGTTAAGGTCCTTGTATTTTGGCGCATCCTCAATAAATTTAGGGAATATCGCCCTTACCTTATCGTAAACGGTCCTCGACGCCGTCGACAACCGGTCCCGGCACTCCAGGTAATCGATCGCCTGCAAAATGGTCATTAAGTGAATAGCGAGCACTTCGAACGAGTTATCGACTACCCGCTTCGTCATCAAAGCCGCATTGCAGCCCATGCTTACAATATCCTGGTTATCGTTATTATTGGGGATGCTGTGAACGTACATCGGGAACGATAGCGTTTGGTTTTCGGCCACGGTTGACGTTGCGGTAAACTGCATGCCCTGCATGCCGAAATTAAAGCCCAGCACGCCCAGGTTTACAAAAGGTGGCAGCTTTTGATTCAACTTATTATTAAGCAGGTAATTCAGCTGCCTTTCCGAGAGCATGGATAGTTTGGTGACCGCGATCTTTAACTTATCCATTTCGAGCGAAACATAGTCGCCATGAAAGTTGCCGCCGTGAAAAATGTTATGGTTTTCATGGTCGATCACGGGGTTATCGTTTACCGAGTTAAGTTCGTTCACCAGTACGTTTTCGGCCTGTTCTATCGTATCATAAACAGGGCCTAAAACCTGGGTAACGCAACGCAGCGAATAATATTCCTGCACCTTGTCTTCAAAGACATCCTGGTCGAGGTTATCCGGATTATATAAGTGCTCCGACCGGTCGCGTATCATTTGGCTGTCCTGCAAAATGTCCCGCATCATAGCGGCCACTTTATTCTGGCCCTTATGCTGTTTCACCTGGTTCAATTCGAGCGAATAATGGTCGTCAAAAGCTTCTACGATCTCGTTGATCATCGCCGAAAACAACACGGCCCAGTTTAACAATTTTTTTGCCTGGATAATATTGATCATACCAATACCGGTCATCGCCGAAGTGCCGTTTAAAATGGCCAGGCCCTCGCGTATATGAATAGAGAGCGGTTTTATATCGAACCGATTGAATATATCGATGGTGGGATGCACCTCACCCTCAAATATAACTTCGCCTTCGCCAATCAATACCAACCCCAGGTGGGCCAGCTGTACCAGGTCGCCGCTGGCGCCTACGCCGCCGTGCTCGTAAATACATGGGTTGATATTTTTGTTGATCAGGTCCCTTAACAGTTCAACAACTTCGGTATGCACCCCCGAATAACCCAGCATAAAACTGTTTAACCGGGCGATCATCAATGCTTTGGATAAGACCGCAGGCATCAGCTTGCCGCTTCCGGATGAATGACTGCGGATCAGGTTGTATTGAAGCTGCAGAACGTTTTCCTCGTTTACCCGGTATTGAGCCATAGGGCCGAACCCGGTGTTGATGCCATAGATAAGTTTATTGGAAGAAAACTTTTTCAGGAAGTTATAGTTCAAGCCGACCTTTTCAACGGCTGCCTCATTTAATTCAATTTCGGCTTGTTCAAATAAAAGTCCAGAGAAATCATGTAACGAAAGCACGCTTTGTCCAACAAGTATCATGGGCAAAAATAGTTATATAGGTAATATGGGGTAAATGTATAAAATATACGGAAGATGCGAGAAGCAAGAGTCGAGAGAAAAGAGCCAGGGGAAAAGAGTCAGGATGCAAGAGTCAAGAATCAAGAGTCAAGAATCAAGAGAAAAGAGTCAACATGCAAGAATCAAGAGCCAAGAATTCAGAAGGCAAGTAAACCGTTCGCCGGTTTGTGGCGTATATTTATCATGATGTTTTATAAAGCGATCTTTCCCGTGGTTATCCTTTGCATTTCCTTTATCGTGAAGGGCCAATCCCCGATAAGGTATAAGGATGTCGTATTCTCAGCAATTACTGTCGACAAGGATCAAAGTTATTCCGACCGTGGTGACACTAAAAAAAATAAATTTCACCTGTTCGACCTGTATCAACCCCGGGGCGATCCGGCAACCGGCCGGCCGCTCATTATCTGGATGCACGGCGGAGGTTTTAGGTTCGGATCCAAAGATGCTGCCGGCATTCAATTATGGTGCAAAAATTTTGCCCGGCGCGGCTATGTATGCGCCGCCATTAATTATACCCTGGGCAAAAAAATGTCCGGCTTTAACTATGACCAGTTGCAGAAAGGCTGTTATTACGCTGTGGCGGATGCAAAGACGGCCGTGGCCTATTTCAGGAAACATAGCAATGAATATCATATCGATCCTGATAAAATTATCCTTGCGGGAAATTCGGCCGGGGGAATGATCGCCCTGCAGGCCGCATACAGTACCGATGCCGCCCTCGCTAAAATGGCCGGCATCGATACGGGCAACGAACAAACCGGTTTACTTAAGGTAGCCGCTGTTATTAATTTCTGGGGCGGCATCTTCGATCTCAACTGGCTAAAAAATGCACAGGTGCCCGTAGTTAACGTATTGGGCAGCAACGACAAAGTAATGCCGCCCACGCAGAAAGGCGGACCACTTTATGGCGGGATCGCTATTCACCAGGAAGCCGATAAATTACATATCCCCAATCAGCTGAAGGTATTCGAGGGGTACGGACACGAGCTGCAAAGGCATTTTAACCCGGTATTCCCCGTAGGCAATGCCACAAAAAAACGCTGGACGGAGGCGGGCGCTTTTGCCGCAGATTTTTTATACGGCGTACTATTTAAGTGATATTTAGATTTTTCATCCCCGACGGACATTCGACTAAACATTGTAGCTATATTTACGTTGTTGTTTAATCAATTCACTTAATTTTTTAGCATGAAGTACTTTAAAATTTTTGCTATCGCCCTGGTACTTACCTTTATGTTTGAGCTTTCAAACGCAAATGATCTGCCAGCCGCCCCTGCTTCAACGTTTTTGCAGGTAAGGAGACCACCACCACCGCCGCCACGACCACCGCACCGCTGGCACCGCCATCATTACCGGAACAGGCGCCATGGTTCGTTAAACCTGCGTGTGCACCTTCCGCCGCCGCCACCCCCACCACGTCCGCCGCATCGTTAATATTGCAGTATAACCAAAGCCCTTTACAGGGCTTTTTTTATGGATGTGATGACGGTATTCCAAAGCGGAGCGCGAGGCGCCGGATTATTATTAATCACCTGCCTCACTCTTGCCTGTGATTCTTGATTCTCCAGCCTAATCTCTCATCACCAATCTCTAACCTCTATTACGGTTTATTAACGCGGGCTTGCGCTTTCCACTCACTTCGCCACTCATCACTCGCTATCAAGGTTTACAAAAGTTTACACTTTTTCAATGAATTATGAGCTAATCATTTAATAATCAAGCATTTATATTTTTTCGGTGTAAACCCAAAAAAAGCGTCGAATTTTGGCTTCCACTCCGCTGTCCTGGTCGGTGACTACGGACGTCCATAATGGTAGCTTGTAACTACCAACCTTGTTATCCTGGCTTGCCAGCTTATCCGCATACATCTCCGTCATGCCGATGCAGATCGGCATCGCACTATTTAGGTTGCAGCTCACCCGCTTTGCGGCTTTGCCGGAGAGGGTCGACGAAGTCGGGGTGAGTAATATACGCGAAAGAGGGTAGGGAAATTGAATTGCAGCTCACCCTCTTTGCGGCTTTGCAGGAGAGAGCGTCGACGAAGTGGGGGTGAGTCAACGGCGTTGGCTTAAAGTCCCTCTCCTTTGGAGAGGGATTAGGGTGAGGCTAGTTACAGCGTCGACTAAATCAGGGTGAGTAATATCCAGCCCGGATAGGCACGAACGCCCACACTAACTTTCTTTGCAACAACTGGCTTATACCATGTGTTTAAAATCGGCGAGGCTAATGATCCTAACTTTTTTATATCGACCGACCGCGAGCAACAATTTATCACCGGTTACAAGATAGTCGGCCTTTGATTTTGAAGCTAATGCGAAAAGAAAATTGTCTTTTAAGTCCGTAACTACGGGTTTTATTTTTCCAATTTTATAATTTGTAGCAACAAGCTTATGCATTAAAATGACTTTTTCAACGGTTTCGGGGCTAACGAACTTAGCCAGCTTAGGGCGTTTTAAAACAGATTCAATTTCGTCGCTCAGTTCAGGGCAACTTGCAATTAAATGGCCACTGTCCGATAATTCGGCTATAAAATCTATTTGACTATTGATCGTGAGGGTGATCCAGATATTACAATCAAGTACAACGATCATTCTATTGTTTTGAGCGCACCGTGTTTACTTCCGCCACAATCTCATCCATACCGGGTTTGGCTCCCGGCTTAATAGAGGCATTTATTTCGTCGGCAAGCTGCTTTGCTTTGCTTTTATTTTGAATGGTGACACCCAGTTCTTTGAGCAATAGTTTAACAACGCTGCTTTTCTGATCGGGAACGTTTATGATTAATGTTTCCATACATCAAAGTTAACTATAAGCGTGGATTTTGGCAAGAGTCAAACTGCCGACCGTTTGCCGGAGAAAGGGTCGGCAAAGTCGGGGTGAGTAAATGACAAGTTTACGGGTCCAAAGTCACAGACTTCGGACAGCGGGGGCCTAACCATGAGCTAAAGTGTCCAGGGTTCTAAGCGGGTAACTTGCCTAATAGCTCCGCTGTATAAACCCATATGCCCCTGATTATTTGCATCAAACGTTCCTTCCATAAGCACGTTCTTTTTAATACATTTCATAATGCTGGGTATTCGGGTACTATCCCTGTTCATCTCAACCCATAGGCCGTTTTTCGTGATAGCCTGATCATAATCTTCTTTATGCAAGTAAATACAATTGCCTTCAAACTCCAGGTTGAGGTATCCCATAACCCTAACCTTATGTCCGTCAAACTCTTTCGGATTCGCTATTAGGGAAATGAGCGATACATCTTCCACGCCGTTTATCGAACGTCTGGTGTTTTTAATAGATGTGTTGGTTGCACTTCGGCTTGACTTTGCTGAATGATTACAATTGGTTAGAAAAAAACATAGGACGAGGGGCAATATTAAGCGATGATGTTTCATGCGTCGGTGTTTATAAAGCTAATATACGCCGTTTGCTTTTTAATGTAAAGTCCATGGTTAGTGCTTCGCCGGCTGGGTAAGCATCCACAGCCAATGCGTCCATAGTAAACTATCCCACGCCAAGTGTTTCCCACCCTCTTTGCGGCTTTGCCGGAGAGAGGGTCGACGAAGTCGGGGTGAGTAAATGACGCCCGAAGTCACAGACTTCGGGCAGCGGGGGCTTGTCAGGTATACGGTATATTTGATTTCTTGTTGCTCCTTATTGTATTGTTTCTTTAACTTTATTAAAACTTAAATTATCACAATGGAAACTGAAGGAAAAACCGCATCAAAAGACTTATACCAATCGGGTCAACAATCTTTCGAAGGAATTAAGTCTGAATTTATTTGGATAATCGTTTTGCATGTATTGGAGTTTTATGATGAGGAAGATCTGAGAAAGGTTGGCGACCTAATAAAAGAACTCATTGTTGAAAAACATAACAGTTCATATCCATCAGTGTTGCACCAAGGGATCTGGTCGAAACATTTGGCTGAAAAAATCAACCCGATGTTGATAGGGAAACTAACTGAACCTTCGGGGAGCTATATTAAGACCGCGCTTGCATCTGATTTTTTCTATAAATCAATCGGCTATTCTAGACAAACTGCAGAGGAATCCACATTAAGTCAAAATTACTATGAAACGCTGCGTGAAATAAATCAAAAGCTTATCAGCCTGCAAAAGGAGTTAGATTATGTAAAGGAAAATAATGATTCATTGAAGAAAATAATATATTCAAGTGTCGCCTCTTATGGATCTGAAAGTTTTCAGCAACTTATACCAATAAATATGTACTTGGATACGAATGATGATCTTGAAATCTACAAGGCCTACCAATCTGTTCTCGACTTTTTGTCAACTATAGAGTTTGAAACTGCTTTGGACTTCGAGTCAGTTAAGGGCTCATGGATAAAGCAATGGGTTAGTAGGTCTAAAAAAGCGATGACAAGTAGTGAGGTGATTGACAGATTAAAAGAGGCTGAATACGCTGTTGAAGTTAGCGCAATACTCAAGCCGCAGTCCGAAGTTGAAAAAAATCAATCAGAAGCTTTAATAAACATAATTAAAAGCGTCGAGGGTATACAAAATGCTGCTATAAGAATTGGCTCTTTGATAGTTGTAAAGGTTACCAACAACGTTGGCGAAACGAGTGTGCAAGTTAGAACCTTGAGTATAAGCGAACTGCATCAAATTAATAAGCACCCTGAATTGCTCAATCAGCCGCAACAAATATTAACTGCCTTAAACGAGTTGGTAAATGATCAAAACAACAATAGTTCAGATAAAGAACCAGGAAAAAATTTTCTGAATTAAAACTTTTTGAATCGTAAACCATAAGGACATGGAAGTTGAACTGCTTAAAACAAACGTGTTTGTACACGAACATACCGCCCTTATCCATCCCCGCTGCCGCAAGCCTCTTGACTTGTGGTTCAAGTGCCGCACGTCCACATTTAGCCGTAAACAGGTCGCACCCCTCAAAAACTATCCAAATCATTCCCATACACCACCTCGCCGGTATACCTGCTTTTGATCTCCTGTAAAATGCTTTCGCTGGTCTGCCCGAATAGCAACTGGTGGGTCAGCACCAGTAATTTTGGTTTTACCCGGTTGGCGATGGCGGCCAGCTGCACGGTAGAGGTATGAAACACCGAATGGTAAGCCTTTTCCAGCGGCGGCAGTTTTGAAAAACCCGCGAAGGAATATACCTCGTGGACCAGGATATCGCAGCCCATGGCATATTTGACCAGGTTTTCGTCGTAGGTGCAATCGCCCGATACCACGATGATTTTGTCTTTTGTTTCGAAACGGTACCCGAACGCCTGCGGCCACGAGCCATGATGCACATTAAAAGCGGTAACAACCACGTTGGAGTCGCGGTAGATGATACCCTGCATTACTTCGTGCACGTTCACCTTATACCCGGACGGCTTGCCATGCTCGAGCCCGTTGAGCCGGACGTCGATGTCTTCGGCGTAAGCTTTCAGTAAATGATCCGTCATTGATTGCACCCCTTTCGGACCGTACACTTCCAGCGGGCCTTTGCGGCGGAGCACGGCAGGCGTCAGGATAAAATCCGGGTAGCCGGCGGTATGGTCCGAGTGCAGGTGCGTTATAAACAAATGGTTTAACCCGGCCGGCCGAAGCGAGGGAATGCCATATTTAGCAGCCGCGGCGGCCGCCCGGCGCACAACGCCCGGTCCGCAATCCACTACATACGAGGTATTGTTGACGATGATCGCCAGCGACGGCCCTGAACGTTCCGGGTCGGCAATGGGCGTGCCTGTACCTAATAAAACCAGGCGGGTTGGCTGTTTGTCTTTTTGGTTTTGACAAAAGCTATCCTGAACAGTACCCCACAGCAGTAACAGCAAAAATAATTTATACATGGCTCATCAATTTGTTATTAAATATAGATTTTATATACACTAGTTATTGATTCAATGACGAGCGTCATCTTTAAACAAGGCGGCGGTCAGCTATCAATTAATTTTTATCGGCTAAAATTGTCTCATTATGAGCGAAGTAAATATAAAACACTTTAAAAACCTGAACAGCGATTGTTTAAGGGGCATCGAATTTTACGAACAGGAACTGGATATCCTGGAGCAACGTTTAAAAGAAATTGCCGGAGATAACACCGGCAAAGAAGCATCTGAAGGCATCGAACATTTTCAAAACCAGTTTATTATTCACGGCGATCAGATGGATCAGCTGAAACATCTTATTCATGCCAATGATAAGGACATGGAAGTTGAACTGCTTAAAACAAACGTATTTGTACACGAACATACCGCCCTTATCCATCACAATCTTTACGAGCAGTATCTCACCGGGGAAAAAATATTTAACGGGTTACGCCACGAGTTTAACCGTTTTGCTGCGAAGTGGATGTGATTTAGAACATCCCGGCCATATCAACTCCCTTATCGCCGGCTCTTTCGCGGTTCCGCCATTTATACAACTCAAACCATACCACCGAAATAAAGCCGATCGCCATGCTTATTGCCAGTTGGGAAAGATCAGGTGGTTCAAAACCAAAAAAACCGGCCAGCGGGCGGACGCAGATCAACGAAGCTGAAAGCCCGGCCGTAACCGCAATAACCAGCAACACCAGGTTGTTTTTATACCTGATCGTGATCAACAGTGAATAATAAAAGGAACGGTTAACCAGGGTAAGCAGGACGTTGGCCGTTATAAGGCAGGTAAATACCATCGTACGGGTAAGCTGTTCGTTCGCACCGTCACTTACGGCGTACCGATAAGTTGCCAGCGTTCCCATCGTGATCACCAGCCCTTGTAGGGTGCTGGTAGTCAATTCTTTCCAGTTAAAGAAAGTGGTACTGAACGGGCGCGGCTTTTGCAGCATCGTATTTTTTTCCATGGGTTCATTTTCATAAATAATGGAGCAGGTTGGCCCCATGATCAGTTCCATGAAGATGATATGCACCGGTGAAAAAATATTGGGGTATCTCCAGCCCAAAGCCAGCGGGGTAAACACCGTCAGTATGATGGGAATGTGAATGGAAATAACGTACTGAATAGCCTTTTTCAGGTTCGCATAGATGCGTCTGCCCATCGCTACGGCATCCACCATTTTCGATAGGTCATCCTCCAATAGGATCAGTGACGCCGCCTGCCTGGCAATTTCGGTACCCTTTTTACCCATGGCGACGCCGATATGCGCGGCTTTAAGAGCAGGCCCGTCATTTACACCGTCACCGGTCATCGCCACAATCTCGTGATTTGCCTTTAGCGCGTTAATGATTTTCAGTTTGGCGTGCGGGAACATCCTGGTAAAAATATTCACCCTCGCCGCCTTATTCCGCAGTTCGCTATCGGGCAGCCGCATCAGCACGTCGCCGGTAATACATCGGTCATATCCATGAAAGGCGATCTGCCGCGCTATCGCCGCCGTGGTTTCCGCATTATCGCCGGTAACAATTTTAACGGCGATACCGGCCTCATAAAACCTTTGCAGCACCGCACGGATGTTTTTCTTGGGCGGATCATAAAAAGCAACCAGGCCTTTTAAAGCGAACTGAAATTCCTGCTGCGTCGCCACAAAATCATTTCCCGCAAAATTCGCTTCGCCTACAGCCAACACGCGGTAACCTTCAGCAGCCATTGCTTCCATTGCCGATGCTACCCTTTCTTTTTCAATGGCGGTTAAATTGCTCGTGCTCACCAGGGCTTCGGGTGCGCCCTTAGCCGCCACTATGCGCTGTCCTTTGCCGTTCTCAAATATATGCGTCATCATGGGTGGCTTTCCGCTTAGCGGATACTCATGGATCATTTTAAAATCCGGACGTTCATCGGCCAAACCTGATTTTGAATAAGCGTCATGCAGCGCAAATTCCATCGGATCAAAAGGGATCGGTTCACTCGCCCACATGGCCAGCCTTACGAGTTGTTGCGCAGCGCCATCCGAAGTTATTAATGTACCCTCAGTGATCCTGTCTTCCTGCAGGGTGTACATTTTCGCCAGGGTCATTTTATTTTCGGTCAGCGTTCCCGTTTTGTCGGTGCATATTACCGATGCGCTGCCCAGGGTCTCCACGGTTTTCATTTGTTTAACCACGATGCCCATTTTCATCATTCTCCAGGCGCCCAGCGCCATAAACGTAGTGAAAGCGACCGGGATCTCTTCCGGCAGGATACTCATAGCCAGCGTGAGTGCTTTAACGAGGCTATCCAATATATTCGCTGAATGAAAATAATTAATGGCCCATACCGCCAGGAACACGATAAGCCCCGCGACCACCATTTTTTTTACAAAATTGTTGATCTGGAGTTCCAGCGGTGTTTTTTCTTCGGTAATTGACTCCAGGCTTTCGCCGATCTTACCCAAACGGGTTTGATTGCCTATAGCGGTAATGGTGGCAATTACCAGCCCGCTGGCTACGGTAGTCCCATGAAAGATCATGTTGTCTGCCGATGAACGGTCCTTATAAACCGTTAAAGATTCGCCGGTGAGGACGCTTTCATTCACCGAAAGATCATTGGAATGCACGATCACCCCATCTGCGGTTACGGATGTCCCTTCCTCAACCATCAGGCTGTCGCCAATTACCAGGTCTTCGCTTTTAATTTCCAAAACTTCGCCGTTTCGGATCACTTTACATTTGGGCTGCGAAAAATCCTTCAGCTTTTCGAGCGCGTTGTGGCTGCGCGAGTCCTGGTACAAAGAAATGCCTGCAACAAGCACAATGGCCGACGCCAGGAAAATGCCATCGCCGGTTTGTCCGCTGATAAAATAAACACACGAGGTAACCAACAGTAAAACAACCATTGGTTCTTTTGCTAATCCATTGAGTGCGCCGATAAATCTGTTTTGCTTTTTGACCGACAGTCGATTTGTTCCGTACTTTAACCTGGCGGCCGTCACTTCGCTATCGCTAAGTCCCTGCGCATAAAAATGATGTGCTGCCATTTATTTGATCGATTAATAGTTTGCAATTCGATCAGTTCATGTCAGATGGGATCACCATTAAAGGTCTGTGCTGGTTATCCAGCGCAGTGGCCGTTGCCGAGTGGTCGGATAGTCGCGAAAAGAAACCGCCCCGGTGATGAACCAGCGCAAGCATTCCGGAGTCATCGTCCTTGCATAATCTGTTCAATCGCTTAACGACATCTTTTCCACTTATCTCCCGATAAGTTATATTATCCTGTTTGATCGCGTTAATATGGCGAACGATGGCGCTTTCTTTTACCGGGTTATCATTTTTATCCGGTAGCGAAACGTGAACGATGTCCAATTGAAAGTTTAATTGTTTGCCCAGGCCGCTCAGGTAGCTGATCGCGTTGATGTCAGCTAATTCAAAACCGATGGCCAGGGTTACCTTTTTGAGTTCTTTCATTTCAACTTTTGACGGAATAATCAATACAGGGCAGGACGCATGATCGATCACATCCATTGTATCGCTGCCGAAAATAAAACGGTGCGCAGCGCGATGGCTGCGGCCGCCGATTACCACCATGCCGACTTTATTTTCCCTGATGACTACTGCGGTGTTTTTTCCCAGTGAGCCTTCGCCGCATTGATAGTCAATTTTAGGTATGAACCCGTTTTTGGTCATGTCCGCTGCGATATTTCTTAGCTGAATAGCTAACCAGCTCAGTTGCTCCATGCTTTCATCCTTACGAAAGACAAACTCTTCTACCACCAGGGGGCCGCTTGCATACTTCGGGAATATTGGATGGTCATAATAGCTGTTGTAAAGCAAAATATCTGCATTTAATTGCAGGGCAATTTTAGCGGCAGTTTTTGCAGCATGGTTTGCATTTTCAGAAAAGTCAGTGAGCATCAGGATCGTCTTCATGGCTGAATTTTAGATCTAAATTTGACTATTTATCCGCCAAAGAGAAATGACGAGCGTCATCAATTAGCTTGATGACAGTTATTTAAATCCATTGCTCAAATGCTCAACTTCGATAAAAAGTCATGCGCTATGTTTCGTCAGGCCGCTGCTCTTCAGCCTCTTTTTCGTTGCATTCGTGTTATCCACGGCAAAACGCACGCACAAAACTGAAAACAGAAAGAATAATGATGGACAAGATACTTCCGCATAGATCGCACTATTACACCGTCAATGCGATCACATTATACCGGTTGTTAGCGGCTCCGGTGCTCCTGCTGCTGTTGTTAAACGGGCAGCTTATCCTGTTTAAATGGCTGCTGGCAGTCAGCTTTCTTACGGATGCGATCGACGGCTACCTGGCTCGCAGGTATAAGGTGACCAGCGTGTTTGGCTCCATCCTGGACTCTGTTTCAGACGACCTGACCATCGCCGTGGCTATTATTGGTATAACCTTCGTGAACCCCCAATTTCTTAAAAATGAATTGCCATTGGTGGCGGTACAAGTAACACTTTTTATTGCGCAGATCAGCTTTGCTCTAGTTCGTTATGGTAAGATCAGCAGCTTTCATACCTACCTGGCTAAATTCGTTACTGTTTTCCAGGGTATATTCCTGGTGCTGTTTTATTGGCTGTCCGGACCGGTCTATGCACTGTTTTACTTTGTATCAGCGTTAACCATCCTCGACTTAGTTGAGGAGATCATTCTGGTCATCATTACTCCCAAATGGGAAACCGACATAAAAGGGCTTTATTGGGTTATCAAAAAGCGCGCCCTGCATAAAATACAAAAACGGCCGGAGTAAAACAACCGAAAATTGATCTTCACGCTGTTACTTTTTTATTGGACTTTAACAGCACCATAAATTTGTAAATTTATACCCATGCAATTCGACCCGGAAAACCAAATCAATAAGCTATGCGCCCAAGGCATGCAGCTGGAAGGCGAAGGGGACCGGGAAGGCGCTGCAAGAATGTTCCTGCAGGCATGGAACGAAGCCGCCACTCCGATGGAAAAATTTACTGCCGCCCATTATGTGGCCCGTCATCAGCCCACTATTGCGGATAAATTGAAATGGGACGAAACAGCGTTAAACCTGGCCCTCGGGATAGATGATGGCACCATAAAATCGGTGTACCCTTCCCTCTATTTGAATATTGCAAAGGGCTATGAGGATATTAAGATATTCAGCAAAGCAAACGCGCATTATCAGTTGGCACTTAGGTATACCAGGTTCTTACCGGATGATGGCTATGGTAACATGATCCGCGCAGGCGTAAAAAATGGCATCGAAAGAGTGCAGCAGCACAAGGATCTATAGCGGCACTTCAATTTCTTCAGAGCGCCAGGCGGCGTATGATAAAGCAGCAATAATGTCTTCGTGCCGTAAGTAAGGGTACATTTTTAATATATCGCCGATACTTTGGCCGGACGCCAATAACCCAATAACAGTTCCCACAGTCATCCTCAAGCCCTTAATACAGGGTTTACCGCCCATTACATCCGGGTTTAATGTTATACGATCCAGGTTTTTCATTGCTTTGCCTTATTTATATTACAAAAATAGGAATAATCCGCATCTTGTAAAACTTCAACAAAAAAGCCTTCAGCTTTACGCTAAAGGCTTTCTGCTTGATAAGTGGTATCAGCTGGAATCGAACCAGCGACACAAGGATTTTCAGTCCTTTGCTCTACCAACTGAGCTATGATACCGCCCTTTTGGGGACTGCAAATGTAGCGTTTTTTTTATTTCGGCTGCTTTTTTTTTCAAAAAAGCAGCCGAAGTTGAAAAGTTGCAATGTTGGAACGTTGTAAGGTTATGATCATGAACAAGATAACTTTTCGCCTCTTCACAATTCGCACAACATTCCAACTTTACAACATTCCAACCTTTCAACATTTTAACGTTCCAACAATTCCCATAACTTTGGAAAAATTACTATGCACGCATAATGATTGGACAACTGATCTTCATTATTATCCTCGGCGCTGCCATTTACTGGTTTAGCCGCAATGCCGGTAAAATAAGGCGCAATATCCTGCTGGGGCGGGACACCGACCGCTCGGATAACCCGGCCCTGCGGTGGAAAACGATGGCAAAGATCGCCCTCGGGCAAACAAAAATGGTAAAGCGACCGCTGGCGGCGGTAATGCACTTTTTTATCTACGTTGGGTTCATCATCATCAACCTGGAGGTGCTGGAGATCATGATCGACGGCATATTCGGCTCGCACCGTATTTTTTCGAAACCGTTAGGCGGCTTATATAGTGTGTTGATCGGCGGGTTCGAGTTCCTGGCCGTTTTGGTGCTGGTCGCGTGTGTTACTTTTCTTGCACGCCGCAATGTGGCGCGGTTAAAGCGGTTCAGGGGAATCGAGATGACCGAATGGCCGCGCTCCGACGCGAACTATATCCTCATCATCGAGATCCTGCTGATGAGCGCTTTTTTAACCATGAACGCTGCTGACCATAAACTGCAATTGCTGCATTTCGGTCATTATGTGCAGGCCGGCAGCTTCCCCGTAAGCTCATTTTTAAATCCGTTATTGTCCGACAGCGCGCATAGCCTGGTGGTCACCGAGCGTGTTTGCTGGTGGTTCCACATCATCGGGATACTGGCATTTTTAAATTATCTGCCTTATTCCAAGCATTTTCATATCCTGCTGGCCTTCCCGAATACCTATTATTCCAACTTAAAGCCGAAGGGTGAGTTTACCGATATGGCGTCGGTCACCACGGAGGTAAAAGCCATGCTCGACCCATCGTTTACGCCGGAAAGCTCGGGCGAGCCCGGCCGCTTTGGCGCGAAGGATGTAACCGACCTCACCTGGAAAAATCTGATGGAAGCCTATACCTGCACCGAGTGCGGCCGGTGCACTTCGGTTTGCCCGGCGAATATTACGGGTAAGCTGTTATCGCCGAGGAAGATCATGATGGATACCCGCGACCGTATCACCGAGGTGGGCAACAATATCGATAAGCATGGCAAGGACCACCAGGACGGCAAAGCCCTGCTGGACGACTATATCACCCGCGAGGAGCTTTGGGCCTGCACCACCTGCAACGCCTGCGTGGAAGCCTGTCCGGTAAATATAAACCCGCTGGAGATCATCACCGAAATGCGGCGCTATATCGTGATGGAAGAGTCGCAGGCGCCGGCAAGCCTGAACAATATGTTCGGCAATGTTGAAAACAATGGCGCGCCGTGGAAGTACAGCCAGGCGGACAGGTTTAACTGGGGGAGCCCCCTCTAAATCTCCCCCGGCAGGGGAGACTTTAGTATTTCGATTTTTCTGCCGGGAAAGGTTACTTATTGTATGAACGAATCAAATAACAACCAAATTACTAACCCCCTCTCCCCCGGAGAGGGCCGGGGTGAGGCTGTACCAACCATGGCCGAAATGGCCGCCGAAGGGCAGTCGCCTGATATCTTGTTTTGGGTAGGCTGTGCGGGCAGTTTTGACGAGCGCGCGCAAAAGATCACCCGCGACATTTGCAAAATACTGCAGCATGTCGGGATTAAGTATGCCGTTTTGGGAACGGAAGAAAGCTGCACCGGCGACCCGGCCAAGCGCGCGGGGAATGAGTTTCTTTTCCAGATGCAGGCTATGATGAACATACAGGTGCTGGATGGTTACAACATCAAAAAGATCGTGACCGGCTGCCCCCATTGCTTTAACACCATCAAAAATGAGTATCCCGGACTGGGTGGCAATTATGAAGTGATCCATCATTCGCAATTAATACAGCAATTGATCGACCAAGGCAAGCTAAAAGCCGAGGGCGGCGAAAGCTTTAAAGGCAAACGCATTACCTATCACGACCCCTGCTACCTGGGCCGCGGAAACAATGTCTATGAAGCACCGAGGAAAGCGCTCGAAGTCTTAGACGCCGACCTGGTCGAGATGAAGCGCTGCAAGTCGAACGGCCTATGCTGCGGCGCCGGCGGCGCGCAGATGTTTAAGGAGCCCGAGCCGGGAAATAAAGACATCAACGTTGAGCGTATGGCAGATGTGTTGGAAAGCAAAGCGACCATCGTCGCGGCGGCCTGCCCGTTTTGCATGACCATGCTGCGCGATGGCGTAAAGCACGAAAACAAAGAGCAGGAAATACAGGTACTTGATATCGCCGAGATCACCGCACGGGCGAATGGTTTGTAAAAATTATCTATTTTGTCCATTGCGATCCCGATGAAATCGGGAGAAGCAACCGCGAACTTTACAGGGTGAGTTTGCACTGCCTGCGGTTTTGAGGCATGGCTGAAATAAGTTTTGCTTAACAACTAACTACATCCCTTTCCCCTTAAAATAATTCAGCGCCTCGCGCAAACTATCCAGCCGTTCAGGCTCCATATTTTTAACCGGGATGTCCAGCACCGTTGCCATCGAGTCCACATCGCCATGCCGGTCATTGTAGGTTTGCACGATAATATCATCTGCCATCGTTTTTAGTTCCAGCGTACCGTTATTGGTATTGCCCAGGTAATCCATATCATTCAACTGGTGTAAATTGAACGAGTAATACTCCTGCTTACCTTTCGCGTAGGTTTTGCGCAGGCGCACAAAATACTCCTGCGTTACCGAAAGTTCCCATTTTTTCAGTTTCGCATCCCCGGAAGGGTCGTATGACTGCGTAAGGCATCGGTTTGTCCACGACAGCCAGTCCTGTTCGCTCATGCGGCATTTAAAAGAATAACAAATGCATAGAGTTAGTATAACGAAAAGGGTCAGCAATATTTTTTTAACCCGTGGCGAAACTGATTTTAGCATGACAACAAAATAAACCCGAAATTAATAAAATGCATAGCTTTGTGCATGCAATTTTCAGAAAATTCGAGAGTGTGGGTTTACCAGGCAAACAGGAAACTGACAGATACCGAAGTACAGGATATACAGGTTCGGTTGAACGATTTTGCAATCGGCTGGACCGCGCATAATAACCAGCTGAAAGCAGGGGCCGAGGTACGGTATAACCGGTTTTTGATCCTGATCGTAGACGAAACCCAGGCAGGCGCGAGCGGGTGCTCTATTGATAAGTCGGTTAATTTTGTAAAGCAAATAGAAAAAGAGTTCAACATCACCTTGCTCGACCGGTTTAATCTTGCTTACCGCGAAGGAAACGAGGTACTGTCGGCCCCGCGGCACGATTTCGAGGAGATGCTTAAACAAGGCGCGATCAATACCAATACCGTTGTTTTCAATAACATGGTACAAAACCTCAACGAGCTGCAAACTAAGTGGGAAGTACCGTTTAAGGATAGCTGGCATGCGCAGTTGTTTGGAAATTTGATAACCGGCTGATATTACTTAAATTTGTATATGACAACTTTCACCATACAGGTAAAAGATAGCGATGCCGAAACTGTATTAACTATCTTAAAAAAGTTTAAGGCAAAAGTTATCGAAGGCCCAAAAGTCAGCGAGTTGACATTGGAAATCGCTGAAGCTATCAAAGAAGTAAATCAAATGCAGAAGGGGGAAATAAAACCACTTACCCTCGACGATATATAATGGCTAACAGGGTCATTTATTCGGCTATTTTTGTCCGAAAGGCAAAAATTCTAAAAAAGAAACACCCATCCTTAACATCTGATCTGGCCGCGCTCGAAACGAGTTTAATAGCTAACCGCAAACAAGGCGATAATTTAGGCGCAAGCCTTTACAAAGTAAGGCTCAGTATTAAAAGCAAGGGAAAAGGAAAGAGCGGCGGCTATAGAATTATAACCTACCTGGTAAATGAATCGGCTGATGATATAAATATTAATATGTTGACGTTGTACGATAAAAGCGAGGAAAGTACTATCGACAAAAAATATTTACTAAAACTGCTGAATGATCTCGACTAAATAATTTTTATTATCGATCTCGAAAAATTATTAGATATTTAATTCCACAATATCTTTTAATGATGGAAAAATACGATCCCCGCGTTGACGCATACATAGCAAAGTCGGCCGACTTTGCAAAGCCAATTTTAGAACATTTAAGAAAACTGGTGCACGATACTTCGCCTTTGATAACCGAAACCATAAAATGGGGCTTTCCTTTTTTTGACTATAAAGGATCGGTTTGCCAGATGGCCGCGTTTAAAGAGCACATGGGTTTTGGCTTTTGGAAGCAGGCCCAATTAAATGATCCGGGTAAATTAATTCAACGCGAAGGCGGGGATGCCGGAAGTTTCGGCCGGATCACCAAATTAGGCGACCTCCCTTCCGACGATATTTTGGTGGACTTCATCCATCAGGCTATCCAGCTAAACGAGGCCGGCAATAAAAAACCGGCGGTTAAAAAAGAAGCGGCTCCTAAGGCTCCCATCGAAATGCCTGCTGATTTTGCCGACGCATTGGCTGCAAACCCAAAGGCACTGGAGGCATATAATAAATTCAGCCCCTCTAACAAACGTGAATACCTGGAATGGATTACCGAAGCCAAAACGGATGCTACCCGCCAAAAACGCATGGAAACGGCGGTGGAATGGATATCCGAAGGAAAATCGCGGAACTGGAAATATAAATAGCATCCGTCTCAAATCTCACATCTCATATCTCACATCTGTTCCAAAAAGCCTATTTTTGCACAAATTTTAGCGATGAGCAAAGTTAATGTAGGCCTGGTGCAAATGACATGCGGCGCAGGCAAGCAGGAAAATTTAGAAAAGGCGATAAACAAAATCCGGGAAGCGGCTCAAAAAGGCGCGCAGATCGTTTGCCTGCAGGAGCTTTTTACTTCGCTGTATTTCTGTGACGAAGAAAATTATGATAACTTCAAGCTGGCCGAAGCTATTCCCGGCCCGTCGACCGATGCATTGTCAAAAGTGGCGGCGGAACTGAATGTGGTGATCATCGCTTCCCTTTTTGAAAAGCGCGCGCAGGGCATTTATCACAACACCACAGCGGTTTTGGATGCCGACGGAACTTACTTGGGCAAGTACCGCAAAATGCACATCCCTGACGATCCCGGCTTTTACGAGAAGTTTTATTTTACACCCGGCGATCTGGGCTATAAGGTATTCAAAACAAAATACGCCACCATCGGCGTACTCATTTGCTGGGATCAATGGTATCCCGAAGCCGCCCGTATTACGTCGTTGATGGGTGCCGAGATCTTGTTTTACCCTACCGCGATCGGTTGGGCAACTACCCAGGACGAAGCCACCAACACCGAACAATACAACGCCTGGCAAACCATCCAGCGTTCACACGCCGTCGCCAATGGTGTGCACGTGGTGAGCGTGAACAGGGTAGGCGAAGAAGCCGGGTTAAAATTTTGGGGCGGATCGTTTGTATCTAACCCGTTTGGCACGATCATGTACCGGGCTTCGCATAATGACGAAGAGGTGATTGTGAAGGAACTTGATCTCGAAAAATCCGACTATTACCGCAGCCACTGGCCCTTTATGCGCGACAGGAGGATCGATTCGTATCAGCCGATTAATCAACGATTTTTAGACGGAGAATGATACACTTTTGTCATTGCGAGCGCAGCGTGGCAACCGCATGCTATACCGAGCAGTCTTGTAAGTTCGCGATTGCTCGGCTATGAACCATAAACGATCAACTATGAACTTCCCCAAACAAAACGGCTTTTACCTGCCCGCCGAATGGCATCCTCATGTCGCTACGTGGCTCAGCTGGCCGCATAAGGAAGAGTCGTGGCCGGGCAAGATCGACCTGATCTATCCGCAATATTGTGAGTTTATTAAAATCTTAACGGAAGGCGAATTGGTGCGGATAAACGTAGCTGATGAACAAATGGCCGCATTTGCAAAACAGCAACTGCAGCTGGCGGATGTTGATCTGAAACGCGTACAGTTTTTTGAATTCCCTTCCAACGACGCCTGGTGCCGCGACCATGGCCCGGCATTCCTCATCAACCCAGAAAAAAAGCAAAAAGTCATTGTCGACTGGGGTTATAACGCCTGGGGCGATAAGTATCCGCCGTACGATCTGGACGATGTGATCCCTACAAAGATCGCCCGGCATTTCGACCTGCCGGTTTATCATCCCGGTATCGTGATGGAAGGCGGCTCAGTCGATTTCAATGGGAAAGGTACGGTGCTTACAACAACGGCCTGCCTGCTCAATAAGAACCGCAACCCGCATCTTAACCAACAGCAAATCGAAGACTATCTGACAAAATATTACGGCATTGAGCAGGTATTATGGCTGGGCGATGGAATCATCGGCGACGATACGGATGGTCACATCGACGACATCACCCGCTTTGTAAATGAGGATACCGTGGTCACCGTCATCGAAGAGAACAAACAGGACGAAAACTATGACATCCTGCAGGAAAACCTGCAAACGCTGAAAACGATGCGCCTGCTCAATGGCAAACAACTAAACATTGTTGAATTGCCTATGCCCGACCCGGTATATTACGATGGCCAGCGTTTACCCGCCTCGTATGCGAATTTTTATATCGCTAATACATCGGTGATCGTTCCGACGTATCGCTCTGAAAATGATCAAAAAGCATTGGATATTCTGCAAACTAGTTTTCCCGGCCGCAAAGTGGTCGGCATCGACTCAACTCATATCATCTGGGGATTGGGCAGCTTTCATTGCCTGAGTCAGCAGGAACCGCAGGTATGAAAAGGTGAATTTAATTCATTATCAAATCCACCAAAAAAAATAAAGCCCCTTCACACTCGCTGCTCTGGGGCTTTAACCTAAACCTTTATCACAATTCACAAAAAGTGAAGTAATAAGTAGCAAATATATCGTTTTTGCGGGTACTTGGCAATGTTTTTTTTAGCCGGAATATGGACTTTTTTGCTCTTTGATCATTAACCTGTTGGTGCTAAGAGCGTCTCCCGCTATGGGATTTAGACGGAATTAATTATAATGCCCTGCCGATTTGTAAACCTTGCCCGCATTGTCGAACATAAAAAGCTCGGCAGACAATTTATTATTAATAGTGTGGTAATAAATGATGATCGAGTTAACGCTTACGAGCACATCGATCAGTTTGAAATGCAGCTCAGGATATTTTGCTAGCCCTCTTTGCCAGTAATCGGCTATTTGTTGTTTCCCTTTGAGCGTTCCCGTCTCGCTCAACCCCATTTGAATTACCAGGGGACTGCTCATTTCCAAATCATCGGTATAATGATCCAGTACCTTGGGTAGGTCATGTGCGTTCCACGCTTCTATCCATTCATGAGCAAATGCCAGGGCCTGTTCATGCGAGATCATAATTTGAGCTTTTCTTAAAAATTAAACAATGTATCATCGGTTTGATGATCACTTCCCCGAATGCTCCTCGATATACGCCGCCATCGAATTAACATCTACCAGTACCTTGCGCCCTTCACGGGGATCTTTTATGGTAATGCCATATTCCTTTTTTAGCAATACGATCAGCTCCAGTGAGTCGATGGAATCCAAGCCGAGGCCGTCGCCAAATAGGGGCTCGTCGTCTTTAATGTCTTCGGGCGTCAGGTCGGTCAGGTTCAGGAACTGTATGATCTGTTTTTTTAGCTTTTCTTTTAATTCGGTAGTTTCCATCGATAGATCAGATTAATTTTTTGGCCTTCAGCCCCAGTATGGTCACCGCCTGGAGCAGCAAGGTAATAATCACCAAAGGTATAATATTGTTTATAACATCTTTAAGCCCGCCGCCTTCCAGGAACAGCGAATAATAGGCCTGCAGGCACCAGTGCATCGGCGATAGGTTAGCCACCGACCTTAAAAAGCCCTGCATGGCAAAGCTGGGGACCATCAGGCCGCCAATGCTGGATAAAATCACGATGGATATAGCGCCAAACCCGTTGGACTGTTCATGCGTTTTTGAAAACACCGCCACACACATGGCGTAACTGACGGCACACCAGCCGGTGGCTATGGTTACAACCGCCAGGGCAATAAAATCCGAAGGCAGGTTAAGGGCAGCCAGGCCGAAAAATGGAAACAGCCATATTCCGATAGAGAATATAACTGCCGCCTGCAATATCGTTACACACAGGTAAGTCAACTGCTTTGACAGTAAGCCTACCATAAAGCTGGTTGGGAGCGTTTTTAAGCGCATAAAGCTGCCGCTCGTTTTTTCGCGCACCACGCTGCCGCCTAATGACATTACCACGAAAAACATGGCGAAGATGGTCCACGCGGGCACATTATGCTGGGTGGCGTTCGGCGTATGATGTATGCTCTCTTTCGATACCGGCACTTCGTTAATAGCTGTTTTATTGTTCAGCATCTCGTTTTCCAGGTTTTGGGGCAGCTGTTTTTCGTTGATCGAAAAATAAAGGCTCCTTAACGTCTCGCGGCTTTCCACCAGTTGCAGCGCACTGCGGAGGCCCCCCTCTACAGAAAGTCGTAATGATTCCTGTAAAACCGGGTTATAATAAACCGTTAGCGGGTCAACATCGCCAGCCTGCTTAAGCGTATCGCCCTGTAGCCCAAAGCTGGTCAATGCCTTTCCGGCGATGCTTTTGGATTTGGCCGACACCTTAACAGAAAAGTTAGCCGGGATCACCACACCGAGCATAGCATCATTCCGGTGCATGGCATCCGCCATTGCTTGCTCCGTTTGAACATTTTTGATCTCCGAAACTTTAAATAGCCCGATCTTATTTATCGTCGTTATCAGTTGCCGCCCGGCCTGGCCCGTATCGCGATTGCAGATCAAAACCGGCAACTTGTTTTTATTAATGAGCTGAAATGTGCTGCTTTGGATGCTGGTTACCACAAGCACCAAAATAACGGGCATGATAAACATGAGGGCGATGCCCACCTTGTCGCGCAATAATATGCGCAGGTCCTTGCGTATAGTTGCGGTGAGTTTAAACATCGTTCCGGTAATCCTTACCCGTTAATTTTAAAAATAACTGCTCCAGGCTCTCTTCTTTATACGTCGCGAGCAGGCTGTCCAAATCGCCATGTGCCATAAGCTGGCCGTTATCGATCAGCGCAACGTCGTCGCAAAGCCTTTCCGCCTCGATCAGCTGGTGCGAAGTATAGACCAGCGTGGTGCCGTTTTTGTTGAGTTCCATCAGGTAGCCGATGATGGCGTGGCGGGTTTGCACGTCTACCCCTACCGTTGGCTCATCTAAAAATAAGATAGATGGGTTATGGATAACCCCGATGGCCAGGTTTACCCGCCGTTTCATCCCTCCTGAAAATTTTTGCACCTGCTTGTCGCGCACCTCATCCAGGCCCAGGATGTCAAGCAGCTCGTCGGTCCTCGTTTTTATGGTTTGTTGGTTAAGGCCCGACCATGCGCCAAAAAACTCCAGGTTTTCTACCGCGCTAAGCTCGTGGTAAAAGGCAAAGTCCTGCGGAACAAATCCGAACAGCCGGTTCATGCTTTTATTTTCCCGGCCTACCTCCCGCCCTAACAATTTGATATTTCCTTCATCGGCCGATAAAAGCCCTGTCATCAGGCTGATCAGCGTGGTTTTTCCCGCGCCATTCGGGCCGAATAACCCAAACCGCGCTCCTTTCGTTATCTGAAGGTTGAGGTCTGAAAATGACATATCCGGGTTACCCGGATAACGAAAACCCACGTGCTGTATATCGATCGCCAAAGGGTTTACTACTGCCATTTTATATTGTTTAATGCCTTAAAGGCAGTTTTTTCCAGTTCGGCTATCTCCAGCAGGTAATCGCCCATCAGGTTAAAATCTTCCTGGCTGCCCAGCCTGCCCTTGTATATCCCTGCTGCCTGTACGGCCGAAGTTCGCCAAAGGTCGCCCGCCTGCGTAAAAATAGATGATACTTCCATTAATTCATCTTGCTCAAGATAGGCATAAGCCTCCTGCAAAAAGGCTGCATAAATATACCGGAACCCGCCGCCGCCGGTGCCTATTTCCTCTTGCATGCGCACCAGCTGGGCCAGGTATAAGCCTGCCTTTTGTAATCCCAGCTTATCGCGCCACTTTTTTATTTTATTGCCGGTATGTTTAATGCCCTTTACCCCGGCGAACCAGCCGGGTATATGAAGCATGGTACTTACGTTCTTCTTTATGCCCTTCACAATGGCTTTCTTTATCTGCTCGTCGGTGATCTCGCCCTGGTTTTTGGGATAATAGATTTGCCCACGCGGCGCGAGTGCACCTTTGGCGAAACGAACGCGTTCCAATTCGTAGCTCGTCAGCTTGGTCGCATTTTCCATCACCGGGTCGCTGATCAGGTAATTATCATCTTCCTTCCCATATACGATCAGGTTGTGCGCGTTAAAATGAAAGCGGTACTCCTTTGGGAAATACGATAAATAATAAACGCCTACCTGGCACCCAACGGGCGTACCTTCCTCCAGGCATTTCAGTAAAAAAGCTTCGGCCTGTTCTGTTGAGCTAAATTTTTTCCGGATAACCGGGATGCCCAGCGCATCGCACGTGCGTTTAAAGATCAGCCCCGGGAACGTCCGAAAGGTAATAGCCGGCCCGTTATTTATTTTAATCAATGGCACATAGGCAAAAAACAACCCCGCCCCTATGCCAAATGCCAGCGGCTCGGTTATTTTGCTGAAAGAGTTTTGCCTTAATAAGCTGCTGGTAACGCCCGATTCACAATGCGCTGATTGCAGATGCTGAAAATCAATCTTCATGAATGGTCATGTTTTTTAGATCTTCAACGCTAACGTTAAACGTGTCGGCATATTTTTTTAGCTTCTTTTCAGATAACCGATTAAAGACGTCCGGTTTTAAGTGCCGTTTTATCTGCCACTTCCAAAAACCGGTATAGTCCGCCAATATTCCGATGTCCATCAGCCGGTATTCCATGAAAAACAAAAGCGGACTGGCGGCGCCATCTAAAACCTGCTGCCTGGCTCCTGCCACCCGCCCTTCAATATCTTTCCACGCTACATCCAGCGCGTTGATCTTTACATCCCAGCCGCTACTTAATTCCTTTACATACTTTCCCGAACCATCAGTAGCATATTGCACTTCTTTTGTGATCTTCCCGAGCGAGCTCATATCCTGCGGCACATGTTCTTTCTTCATATCACAAATAGGTTAATAATTTCTTCTTGTTTGCTTTTTAGCCCCCTCCTTTGGAAAGGGCCGGGGTTAGGCTATTCTTCCTCTTCTTTAGCCCCTCTCCTTTGGAGAGGGGTTGGGGTGAGGCTTTCTTTTCTTTGCTCCCCTCTCCTCCGGAGAGGGGCCGGGGGTGAGGCCTACACCACCGTCAGCAGGGCATACATATACGAGAAACGCGCGCTTTCGGGCACCAATAAAAGGATCTTTTCTCCTTTTTTTAACCGGCCGCTGTTAAATAGCTCGTTTATCATCAAATAAACCGAAGCCGCGCCAACATTCCCAACGGTATACAAGTTAATGAACCACTTTTCGTAGGGGATACCGCCGCCATAAAGCTCTACCAGGTCGTATATCTTGCTCTTAAAAAAATCGCTGGATATATGCGGTAAAAAGTAGTCGATATCCTTGCTGGTCATTCCCTTTTTATCGAATATCTCCTTGATCTTTTTCCCGCCAAGGTTGACGATATTGTTGCTTAGCAGCGTAATATCCTGCTTTACGCTGAAAATGGATTTGGTCATGATCTCTTCGGGCGTATAATCCATAAACCCTTTTAAAGTGCCGTCTTCCATCTTTTCGCCGCCCATATACATGCAGGTTTCCATCTCATTGGCATAGGAAACGCCTTCTATCCAGTCCAAACGAAGGCTCAAGCCGGTTTCATTCGGTTTATCCGACATCAGGAAGGCTGACGCCCCGTCTGAAAGCATCCACCGCAAAAAGTCCTTTTGAAAAGCGATGAAAGGGTTCTCTTCCATCTCTTTTAATTTCTGGGCTTCCTCTTCAAATACGTCCGACACCAGCAGGCCCGAGAACCTTTCAGAACCGGTAGCTACGGCAAGCTTTACATCGCCCGTTTTTATGGCGAGGTAGGCATATTTAATGGCGTGCATGCCCGCGCAGCAAACACCCGATGGTGATACAACCTCTATCGCCTCGGCTTCTGGCAGCCAGCCATGCGTCATTACGCCGTGGCTCGGCATCACCTGGTCGGGCGACGAGGTGCCGCACGACAATAATTCAATTTGCTTTAACTTTTCCGGATCATCTTTAAATAATTCCTTTACTGCCAGCGCGGTCATTTGGGCATTGGTGTGCGTCGACTTTCCTCCTTTTTCCAGCGCATAATAACGGTTCACGATTCCATTGTTGCGCAGCACAATTTTTTTTGACTTTGATGGTCTGCCGTCAATATAACCCAGGTATTCCTCCATTTCATCGTTCGAAACAGGGTCGTTAGGAAAAAAAGCAGATGTAGCGTTGATATAAACCTGGCTCAGAGACATAGTGTTAAGTTACTTGTAAATACTTTTGTTTTTTTGTGTTTATGCGTTTTGATGAAAATGGTTTTATAAATATAGCGTCTAACGTTAAAAGTACCGGCGCGCCCAAAAATAAGGCAATAAACAAATAATACTTAAATGCCGAAAGCCAGGGCGTCCTGTTTTTTTGCTTCGCGATAAATTTGGCCCAGGCGGCAAAAATAAACTTCGCCTTGCCTTCTATAAAAAGCAGGTTGTAATTTATCTCTACAGCCTTTTGCTCCACCAGTTCTTGCTGCAGGCCTTCCCAATTGCTGCTCAATAGGTGAGCGGCCACGGTTTCTCCAAATATCTTCGTGTTTTTTATATCCTCTTCCGAAACACCTGGTTTAGGAAAAATATTTAAATACCGTTCCTTTTTCCCCGAGAGCATCCAGTAAAAGATCGTGATAAAGCTCACGGGGTTGGGATGCTTATCTATTAACGCGATATTGCCCACTAAATTTGCGCCTGCTTCGTTTAAGCTTTTCCGGATACGGTCGTAGGCGTTGAGCCACATATTCCGAGCCGCGCTGACGGTAACCACCGGCGTATCTTTCAACAACGTTCTGAACTTGGGCAAATTGAGCAGCGAGTTAGATGGTATACTGGGCGATAAAAACCACGGCTGGTAGCCTAAAATGATCAGATCGTACAATGTTTCCTTCCACTCAACGGGCTGCAGATCAGTTGGCACGCCCAATACGCAGTCGGGCATTACGGAAAAAAACCGTTTGCCCGTCCATGGAAAGTTGAAATCCACAACAGGTTTAATGATTACCTTTTCAACGCTCACCCCATCTGCTACTAGGGGCGCAGTAAGCGAATCAATGATCTCCGTAAATTGCCCCGACTGGGTATAGTATATCGCTAAAACCTTTTTATCCATCCGGCCGTAAAGTTAAAATTCTTCTTTATGCAATACCTTCGAGTTTTTACAATAGTCGAGGATGGCATGCTGAACCGCCGGAGAAAGATTTTTAAAATTTTTAATCACCAGTTCTTTATCTTTTTCAATGTCCTTATGATATCTTACAATTTTTGGCGCATGCTCTTCGATTGTCAGGCGGAGAAAATGAAATTCGATATTTTCATTGTCCGCTAATAACGCAGTTTCCAGCTTTATTCTGCCCGCTTTAAAGAAGCTCAGTTTATCTTTTGGTTTTTTAACCAGCCCCGCCTTCCGCATCAGCAATGCGCCTTCATAGCCATCCTTTCCTTTTACAACGTCAAGCTCTTTATCAATGGCAGTGAGATCGCCCGAAGCCATGGCATCATAAAATTCGGCCTTGTCAAATTTTTGGATCATTATTTCCGCTTTCGCGGGACCGTCGGCTATCCAAAAAAGCGATATAAAAACAACCAGCAACTTCATAAAAATTCAAATTTGATCAAACTTAATATAATAAAACGCATTTATCCTGCGCTAATCACCATGCGTTCCTACAGAACGCTATATATTGTGTATGTATTATTCTACCAACCAAACGTCCTGATAGGACGTTCATAGCATATGAAATCCTTCATGTCCTTTAGTGCATCGGTGTTGCAATAAAGGCATTTTGTCAACATTGCGTCCCTTCGGGACGCCTGATGGGTAGAATAAATCATAAGCCGAATCACGTTCCATAGGAACGTTTGATACCCGAGCGAAGAGGGCTCTCCCCATCCTCCTTGTTATCATAATTTTGTGTAGCTTACGTAACAGGCTAAACCGCGAATTGTTAGATAACCCGCCAATATTTAATTTCTTTCGCTTACTTTGAGGTCGGAATTATATTAACAAATCTTTAAAGCGGCTTAATCATTATATTAAACCTTTAAAAGGTCAGAAAGTAAAACGCATTGGTGAATAAAAACGTACAGTTTTCCGGTTTATGGGCGGTTATTTTGGGTGGCTCCAGCGGCTTTGGGTTTGCTGCTGCCGAAAAATTGGCTGCCCATGGGATGAATATCGCTGCGCTGTACCGGGAAACATCGGTTTCGGAGAAGCCATTATTGCAAAAATTTAATCACATAGCCGCAGCCAACGGAATAACCATCCTTCCGTATAACATCAATGCGCTGGATGAGTCGGGGCGCAATTCCTTTATCGAACGCTTTGCAACCGGAGATGATAAAAATCAAAAGATTAAACTATTGCTCCACTCCATAGCCCGCGGCAATTTAAAACCCCTTGCCGAAGGAGATACCCAACCCGGCGACGTAAGCCTGCTTTCCGACGAAGACATCCGCTTTACCACCTACGCCATGTCGAACAGCTTGCTGGACTGGACCCGAACATTAATAAAGGCAGGGCTTTTTCATCCCGATTCGCGGATCATCGGGCTAACCAGCGAGGGCGCGCATAAATATTGGGAAGGATATGCCGCGGTTTCGATCGCGAAAGCATCGCTGGAGAGCCTGGCCAAATACATGGCGGTCGAGTTTGCGGGATACGGCTTAAAAACTAACCTGATCCAGGCCGGCATCACCGAAACATCCTCTTTAAAAAAAATACCCGGCAGCGAAAAACTAATGGAGATTGCCGCAACCCGGAATCCCATGGGCCGCCGGACACGGCCCGAAGACGTGGCCAATGCCATTTACCTGCTTTGCACCGACGAAGCATTCTGGATAAATGGCGCAGTTATTCATGTGGATGGAGGCGAACACTGTAAATAGCGTATGTATAACGAAATATTAAACCTTTTACCGTATAAATCGTCTTTTCGCTTTGTTGACAATATATCGTCGTTGACGGAAAATGAGGTTGTCGGCGATTATACGTTAAGGGCAGACGCTTTTTTTTACGAAGATCATTTTGTGAATAATCCGGTTACGCCGGGCGTTATCATTACCGAGATCATGGCGCAAATAGGGCTGGTCGTGTTGGGTTTATTTTTAACCGGGAACGAAAACGGCCGTGATAAGGATGTTTTCCCTTTGCTTACCTCGACGGAAGTTTCGTTTTTTAAAATGGTTTTGCCGGGCGAAAAGGTTACGGTTATATCAAAAAAACAATATTTTCGTTTTGGTAAGCTAAAATGCTACGTCGAAATGCTTGACAGTTCGCAGGAACTGGTTGCAAGAGGCTTTTTTTCGGGTGTTATTAAAAAGGTGGAATTAAAGAATGAATAAACGTGTTGTGGTTACAGGCCTGGGGGTAATTTCGCCTAATGGTGTTGGGATTCCGGCTTTTTTAGAGGCTATGAAAAATGGGATATCTGGTATACAATTCGTACCATTATATCAAGAACTGAATATGAGCTGCCAGGTGGCCGGCATGCCGCCTTTTGAATGGGATAACTTAAAAAATTATATTTCGGACGTTACGTTTTATGGATTAAAAGGCACCAATATCGGCTACGGGCTGATGGCCGCCATGGACGCGTGGGCCGATTCGGGTATGCCCTACGATTGCGACGAACCCCGCTGGGAAACCGGCTGCGTTTTTGGCAACAGCGCCCCTGACACCCTGGCCATGAAAAACGTTATCAATAAGGTCGACAATAAAGAATCAAAAAAGCTGGGGTCGCGTGTTATCGAGCAAACGATGAACAGCGGCGTAACTTCCTATATAACGGGACGCCTGGGTTTAGGGAACAAAGTGGTGACCAATTCATCAGCCTGCGCTACGGGGACCCAAGCCATTTTAATGGGTTATGAATATATAAAGCATGGCTTTGCCAAAAGAATGGTAACCGGCAGCACCGAATATGTGGACCCCTACGTATTTGGAACATTCGATTCCATGCGGGTGCTGTCGCGTAAATTTAACGACTGCCCGAAGCGGGCATCGCGGCCCATGAGCGCAACGGCAGGCGGTTTTGTACCCGGCTCGGGTGCCGCGGCGCTGATTTTAGAAGACCTGGACTTCGCGCTCGAACGCGGGGCTACTATTTATGCCGAAGTTTTAGGGGGCTCGAGTAATTCGGGCGGCCAGCGCGGTGGCGGCTCCATGACGGCGGCGAACCCAACGGGTGTCAGCCGGTGCCTCACGGAAGCAATGACCAATTCCGGCATAACCGGCGAGTCTATTGACCTGATCAGCGGCCACCTCACGGCAACAGCCGCCGACAGGCCCGAAATTCAAAACTGGATACAGGCCATTGGCCGCAGCGGCGACAATTTCCCAATGATCAATTCGCTAAAGTCGATGATCGGCCATTGCCTTAGCGCTGCCGGATCGATCGAATCCGTAGCTGTGGTGTTGCAGATCATGCACCAGTTTGTACATCAAAATATTAATTTAGAAGATCCAAATCCCGGGATAACCGACCTGATTAGTTTAAATTCAATGCCCGTGACAAACATAAACATGCCCGTTAACGTTGTAGCTAAAGCAAATTTTGGCTTCGGCGACGTAAATTCGTGCCTGATCTTTTCAAAATTTAACCACTAACATGACCAAACAAGAGATTTTAAATGAGCTTAAAAAGGTAATCGCTCCCTATACTACGAATAAAGAAATGCTGGCCGGTATCAACGACCAGACCGACCTGATAAAAGATCTAAAAATAAATTCGGCCAACCTTGTGGATATTATCATCGACGCCGAGGCCAAATACGATATCGAGATCGACTACGATTCTGCTGATAAAATGGTGAATGTGGGTACCTGTATCGACGTGATCAGCGAAAAAATTAAGGAAAAAAATGCACAGCACGGGTAGTGATATCGTTTCGTTAAACGCGATAGACGTCAACCGTACACTGCAATTCCGGTTCTATTCTAAAATACTTTGTGCGGCAGAAATAGCCCGGTATCGCGAAACCGGGCTATCCCGAATACCTTTTGAACGCTATGTTTGGCTGCTGTGGTCTATAAAGGAATCGGCTTATAAATACCTGCAAAGACATCATCCTGCGCTGGTTTTTTCACCGACGAGATGTGTTGTTACCGAACTTGAAATGCCTGCTGAATACTCCATGACCGACGATTCTATTATTACTTTAGAAGATACCGGTTTTGATAACCAGCCGGTGTTCAAAAGCACGATAACGGTGGGCCGGGAAACACTTAACTCACGGTCGATTGTAAATTCCAGATTTATTTTTTCTGTAGTCAACGGGGATAATGGCTTTGAGGGTACAAGTTGGGGTGTAAAATTGATCGATGACGCAAATCCGGGCAGTCAATCTGAGGAAGTAAGAACCTTTTTACTGGCAAAACTAAAAAGCGACTTTGGTTCAAATGATCTGCAAGTTGCTAAAAATAACCACGGCTGCCCCATTTTAGCGAATGGGGGGATTAACATTCCAATCTCGCTGGCGCATCATGGGCATTGGGTTAGTTATTCCTACCAGGCAAGTGCTTTACCTGAGCTTTGCTAATTCTATCACTTTTATTGCACCAGCAGGAGGTCAATCAAAAGCGTCATAAGCCTTTTTTGTTAAATTTGGACGTTTACCTACACAACCATTAAAATGCAGGAGCAAAAGCTACAGGAATTATTGGTTTATCTTTCTTTGCATTCGCCATTCTATAAAGAACTTTTTGAAAAACATAAGATATACATCGGGAATATAAAAACCGTTGGCGACCTGGCGCTGATCCCTACAACCACCAAAGAAGACCTGCAAAAACGGAACCTTGATTTTTTATGCGTTCCTGCTAGTAAGGTTGCAGAGTACACCTCCACTTCGGGTACGTTGGGCAGCCCCGTTACCATTGCGCTCTCCGCCAATGACCTGGACAGGTTAGCATTCAATGAATACAATTCTTTCCTATGCGCCGACGGGTCGGCAAACGATACCTACCAGCTTATGCTTACGCTCGACCGGCAATTTATGGCGGGCATAGCTTACTATACCGGCATCCGCAAGCTGGGTGCGGGCATTATTCGGCTGGGGCCCGGCGTTCCGTCGTTGCAGTGGGAAACTATCCGGCGACTGAAACCGACGGCGATCGTTGCCGTACCGTCGTTTATATTAAAGCTTATCCAGTTTGCGAACGACGCCGGGATCGACATCAGCAAAACATCCGTCAGAAAGGCGATTTGCATTGGCGAAAACATCCGGAACACTGATTTTTCGCTTAACATTTTAGGGAAGAAAATAACAGAGGCGTGGGATATTCGCTTATATTCCACTTACGCCTCCACCGAAATGCAAACCGCGTTTACGGAATGCGGCCAGGGCCGGGGCGGCCATTACCAGCCCGACCTGCTTATTGTTGAATTGCTCGACGAAAACAACCGGCAGGTGCCGCCGAATACCCCCGGGGAAGTTACCATTACCACGCTCGGGGTTGAAGGGATGCCCCTGCTGCGATACAAAACCGGCGATATTTGCATGTATTACAACGAGCCCTGCGCCTGCGGCCGCACAAGCTTGCGGCTATCATCCATCATCGGCCGCAAAAAACAAATGATAAAATTTAAAGGCACCACCCTTTATCCCCCCGCCCTTTTCGACCTGCTAAATGAAATGGACGAGATCAGCGACTTTATCGTTGAAGTATACCCGGATGACATCGGCCTCGACCAGGTGCTGCTATACATCGTTCCCTCCGGAGACGGTGAAGAATGCGACCACCGGATACGGGCTTACCTGCAAGCCAGGTTACGGGTTAGTCCGCAAATTAAGTATGTAACCGCCGAAGAATTACAAAAAAAACAGCTTCCCGATGCCGGCAGAAAAGCCGTCAAATTTATCGACCGCCGCGGTTGATCATAGGGTGTAGCCGAAAAACAGGCCATATATGCTAATTCCCATCGGCGATTCTTTTAAACCGTGTATATTTCAAACCGATAAATAATTCTATTTTTAGATGATTATAAACCGGTTTTAAATTATGCAGGTAATATTCGGTATCATTTACCATTTTATCGGCGGCTTCGCATCGGGCAGCTTTTATATTCCCTTTAAAAAAGTTAAAGGCTGGGCCTGGGAATGCTTTTGGATAGTAGGCGGTATATTTTCGTGGCTCATCGTGCCGCCCCTGGCGGCATGGCTCACCATCCCTAATTTCACCGAGATCATACGGCAAACGCACGGAAATATCCTGCTGTTAACCTATTTCTTCGGCGTATTATGGGGGATCGGCGGGCTTACCTACGGCCTGGGCGTACGATATCTGGGCGTTTCGCTGGGCAGCACCATCATTTTGGGCCTCTGCGCCGTTTTTGGGGCGCTGATACCTTCTATTTATTACAACTTCGTTCCCACGCCAGGCAAAGACTCTTTTAGCATGCTGCTGCATACCCATTGGGGGCAAATGGTTCTATTGGGTATTGCAGTGTGTGTAATTGGCATTATCATTTGCGGAAAAGCAGGCATGATGAAGGAGAAGGACCTTGTTAAAAACCGCCTGGTTGCCGATGACAATAAAGATTATCATTTCGGGCTGGGCATCACTGTAGCCATTGTTTCGGGCGTGTTGAGCGCCTGTTTTAATTTCGGGATCGAGGCCGGCAAACATATGGCCGATGCCGCAAACGAGATATGGAAAGCCGCGCACCCCGGGCCCGGGAACTTCTTGTTTCGCAACAACGTGACCTACGTCGTGATCCTATGGGGCGGCCTGACTACCAACCTGGTTTGGTGTATGATATTAAACGCACGCAACAAAACTTTTGGCGATTATACCAATGCCAAAAAGCCGTTACCAAAAAATTATTTGTTTTCCGCTTTAGCGGGAACCACATGGTTTTTACAGTTCTTTTTTTACGGGATGGGCGAAAGCAGGCTGGGTAACGGCGCCAGCTCGTGGATACTGCACATGGCTTTTATTATATTGGTCGCCAATGTTTGGGGGTTATTGCTGAGAGAGTGGAAAAGTGTGAGCAGGAAGGCCATAGTGACCGTAATAGCCGGGATTGTTACCATCATTGTGGCGGTAATGATCGTGGGGTATGGAAATTCAATTAAATAAGTACAGGACCAGATATGTCTGCCAAAGAATTTAAACATGTAAGTTATTTATGGGACGATAAAAAGGCCGCGGAATTAGCCGGCGATGAGGTGGCTCTGCTTATCTATCGTTCCAATTTGCTTGGCGCCGACCTTCGGCTCACCAATTATGGTGGCGGCAACACATCGTGCAAAACTATCGATAAAGACCCTTTGACCGGTAAGAACGTGGAGGTGATGTGGATAAAAGGATCAGGCGGCGACCTGGGTACCTTAAAAAAAAGCGGTTTGGCCGCATTATATGTGGATAGGCTAAGAAGCTTAAAAAATGTTTACCGTGGCCTTGCGTATGAAGACGAAATGGTTGGGCTTTTTAACCACAGCATTTTCGACCTCAACTCAAAGGCGCCATCGATCGATACACCGCTTCACGGTTTCCTGCCCTTTAAACATATCGACCACCTGCACCCCGATGCAACTATTGCGATCGCGGCGGCCAAGGACGGAAAAAAAATTACCGAAGAGCTTTTTAAAGGAACGGTCGGTTGGGTCGATTGGCAGCGGCCGGGCTTCGACCTGGGCCTAAAATTAAAGCAATGCCTGGACGCAAACCCCGGCATACGGGGTATCATGCTCGGCTCGCACGGGTTGTTTACCTGGGGCGATACCTCCTACGAAAGTTATATGAACGCCCTGGAGGTTATTGAAAAATGTGCCGCATACCTTGAGGAAAATTATGGCAAAAAAGGCCCGATATTTGGCGGTGAAAAGATAAAAAGTCTGGAAGAAAAAGACCGTAAAAAACAAGCCGTCGCTTTAGCGCCCGTATTACGCGGTTTCTGCTCATCAAAAACAGGGATGATCGGGCATTTTACAGACGATGCGCGGGTTTTAGAATTTATCAATTCCAACGATCTGCAGCGCCTTGCCCCGATGGGCACCAGCTGCCCCGACCATTTTTTGCGTACCAAGATCAGCCCGTTGGTTTTAGATCTGGCGCCGAACGAAAATTTGTCTGACGCGGCCGCGATAAAAGAAAAACTAACGCCCGCATTTGAGCAATACCGCAAAATGTATGGCGATTATTACAACAGGTGTAAGCACGATAACAGCCCGGCTATCCGCGATGCAAACCCGGTGGTGATTTTATACCCCGGCGTGGGCATGTTCACTTTTGCAAAAGATAAACAAACCGCACGGGTGGCCGCTGAGTTTTACATCAACGCCATCAATGTGATGAAGGGAGCCGAAGCGATCTCTGAATATACGTCGCTACCCCGGCAGGAAGCATTTGACATTGAATATTGGCTACTGGAAGAAGCCAAGCTGCAGCGCATGCCAAAACCAAAAGCACTGTCGGGCCGCATTGCGCTGGTAACCGGCAGCGCCGGCGGTATAGGAAAAGCTATCGCCAAAAAGTTTGTAGAAGAGGGTGCGGTCCTCATCCTCAACGATATGAATGCCGAACGGTTAAAAGAAGCCGGCGAAGCATTCGAAAAGCAATTCGGAAAAGATGCTTATACGACTGCCATGCTGGATGTAACCAATCCGGAGCAGATACGGGAAGCATTAGCGCAAACCATCTTAGCCTTCGGCGGCGTCGACCTCGTGGTAAATAACGCGGGTTTGTCCATATCCAAAACCATAACCGATCATACCGAAAAAGACTGGGACCTGCTTTACGATGTACTGGTAAAGGGGCAATTCCTGGTTACGCAGGCGACCGTTGAGGTGATGAAAAAGCAGGGTATTGGGGGCGATATTATTAATATTGTGAGCAAGAACGCCCTCGTAAGCGGGCCCAATAATGCCGGATATGGGAGCGCTAAGGCTGCCCAGCTTCATTTGAGCCGGTTGAATGCCGCTGAACTGGGTGCGGATAAAATAAGGGTGAATGTGGTTAACCCTGATGCGGTGATCAGCGACAGTAATATTTGGGCGGGTGGCTGGGCCGAGGGTCGGGCAAAGGCTTACGGCATTACCGTAGAGGAACTTCCGGCTTATTATGCCAAAAGAACTTTACTGAACGAAACCATTTTGCCCGGCGATATTGCCAATGCCTGCTTTGCCCTTGTAGGAGGGTTGCTCAATAAATCAACAGGCAACGTTTTAAATGTCGACGGCGGGGTACCCGCAGCGTTTGTGCGGTAGAGACGCAATACTTTGCGTCTCGGACCAGTAACAAGATACGCAATATTATAGCGGGAGACGCAAAGTATTGCGTCTCTACGTAAAATAATTTAATTACGCCATGCGAATAGAAAAATATAAAATTGACGAGCTCAATAATCAATCTTTAGCTCAACACCACCGAAAATTTGAATTCGTTGCGCAAGACGTTACAGGTTTGGATGATGTGATGAAAAAACTGGGCGCGTTCCAGATCGCAATTCCCAGTTGGGCGTTGGGAACGGGTGGTACCCGCTTCGGGCGGTTTTCGGGCGGCGGCGAGCCACGGAACCTGGAAGAAAAAATCGCCGATGTGGGCTTATTGCATGCTTTAAACAAATCCAGCGGCGCCATCTCGCTGCATATTCCCTGGGATATCCCGGAAGATGCTGATGCAACAAAGGCGCTTGCCGCCCGGCACGGCCTACGCTTCGATGCGGTCAATTCAAATACCTTCCAGGACCAGCCGGATCAGCCGCTGAGCTACAAATTCGGATCATTGCAGCATGTGGATGAGCAAGTACGCAGGCAGGCCATCGATCATAATATCGAAGTAATTAAGCAAGGCGTAGCCCTGGGTTCTAAGGCGCTTACCGTTTGGCTGGCCGATGGTTCCAATTTTCCCGGTCAGTTAAATTTTCGCGAGGCTTTTCAGCGGACGCTGGAAAGTTTAAAAGAAATATATGCTGCGCTGCCGCCCGATTGGAAACTTTACCTGGAATACAAGTGCTATGAACCTAACTTCTATTCCACTACGGTAGCCGATTGGGGCCAATCATTGTTATATGCCACAAAGCTTGGCCCAAAGGCTTATACACTGGTCGACCTGGGGCATCACCTGCCAAACGCCAATATCGAGCAGATCGTGTCGTTATTATTAATGGAAGGCAAACTGGCGGGGTTTCATTTTAACGATTCAAAATATGGGGATGACGATCTCACGGTCGGCAGCATTAATCCGTACCAGCTATTCCTGATCTTTAACGAACTGGTGGAAGGGATGGACGCGCGGGGTATGGATCACGCGAACGATTTGGGTTGGATGATCGATGCATCACACAATGTTAAAGACCCCATCGAGGACCTGCTGCAATCGGTACAGGCCATCAAGATCGCCTACGCCCAGGCTTTGTTGGTCGACAAGGCTGCACTGGCAGCCGCGCAGGAGACCAATGACGTGACTTTGGCTCAGGAAGTATTACAGCAGGCTTATCGTACGGATGTGCGGCCGTTGGTAGCGGAAGCAAGCAGGCGTGCCGGCGGAGCGATAGAACCCATCGGTACGTATCGCAAACTGAAGGTCAGGGAAAGCCTGATTAACGAGCGCGGATCAAAAACCGTGGCTACCGGCTTATAATCAAACGACTTAAACCATGCCCATCCCGGTGATAGTTATATTCGATATCGGTAAAACCAATAAAAAACTATTTTTATTTGACGAGAGTTACCAGGTGGTTTTTGAACGATCAGTAACTCTTCCCGAAACAGTCGACGAAGATGATTTTCCGTGCGAGGATATTGAAGAACTTTCCTCCTGGGTCCTGGAGTCGTTAGAAGATGTATGCACACAAAAAGAATATGATGTAAAGGCAGTTAATTTTTCAGCCTATGGCGCCAGTTTGGTTTATATCGATGAGAACGGCAAACCACTTACACCATTATATAACTACCTGAAACCTTATCCTACGGAGTTGAGCAGTGCGCTTTATGCCCGATATGGCGGTGAAGAAAAATTCTGTAAACAAACCGCATCGCCGGCGCTGGGCAGTCTCAATTCAGGACTGCAGCTATACCGGTTAAAACAACAACAGCCAAACGTATATAAGCAGGTAAGGTATGCATTGCACCTTCCGCAATATTTGAGCTCGTTGCTCACCGGGGAATATTATTCGGATATAACGAGCATCGGTTGTCATACGGCGATGTGGAATTTTAACAAAAACCGTTATCCCGATTGGATACAACAGGAAGGATTGGCGGCAAAGCTGGCCCCGGTTGCGCCTGCAGAAAAACCCCTGGCCGTTAAAAATTATAAAGTCGGGATAGGCTTGCATGACAGCTCTGCCGCGCTGATCCCGTACCTGGTGAGTTTTAAAGAGCCTTTTCTTTTGATCTCGACCGGTACATGGTGTATTAGTTTAAATCCTTTTAACCAGGCGCCGCTTACGGCGGAGGAATTGAAACAGGACTGCTTGTGCTATATGCAGTACCAGGGTAAGCCGGTTAAGGCTTCCCGGTTGTTTTCGGGCCATGAGCACGATCAGCAGGTTAACCGGATCGTTGACCATTTTGGCTGTGATGCGGTTGCATTCAACGATCTGCCGTTTGATCCAAAACTAGTCGAACGGCTAAAGAACGAACATTCGCAAATACTTCCGCCGGATGAGTTTATTAAAGAACCAGCATTTGCAACCAGGGATCTTGCGGCATTTAAAACCTATGCGGAAGCTTATCACCAGCTTATGATGGACCTGGTCCAGCTGCAAACTATATCTGCCAAAAGGGTTATAAATAACCCGGAAGTAACAAGGATCTATGTAGATGGCGGGTTTAGCAAAAACAATATTTTTATGCATTTACTGGCCGCCGCATTCCCGGGGATGGAGGTACGCGCAGCAACCGCCGCCTGCGCATCTGCCGTCGGCGCCGCATTGATCTTACATAACCACTGGAACACAAAGCCTGTTCCGGGTAATATCGTTCAGTTCATCCCGCGGTCGGGAGAACTACTTTTCAAAAAGGAACCTAAGCATTAAAAGCTATGCCTTACGTTATTGCTGAATGATTTGGTGGTCCAGTAGCCGCTGTCCAATATACGCCTTACAGTCAGTAAAGGATAATCGGGGTCGCGCTTGTCGGCTAGCTGGAACGCCAGCTTAAATCCATACTTTTTCAACTCAGGCAATACCGGCTTTTTCCATACGCCGAACGGATAGGCAAAATAATCCATCTTTTTGCCTGTGATTTCCTCCAGCTTTTTAGTCGGCTTTTCGATCTGTATCACCCAATCGTCTTTCTTGGGGTTGGGGTTATGCTTATACCTGTCAACCCGGTGATGGTCCCAGGTATGGCTGGCGATCACATTACCCTCGTCCGACAGTTGTTTAACCTGTTCTTTAGTCATATAATGGGGGCGTCCCAGCGATACCGTCATGATAAAAAACACGCCTTTAAATCCGTATTTCTTCATTTCCGGGCGTGCTATGGTGAACTGGTCAAGATCCGTATCGTCAAAGGTCAGCATGATGGGTTTGCTTGGCAAAGCTGCACCCTTTGTAAGATAATTATACAACTGATCGGGCAGGATGGTATGGTAGCCGCTATCGGCCAGCATTTTCATGTGCTGCTTAAATGCGGCTATTGGTATAATATAATCCTTCGAAGTTTTTGAGTCGGTGGGCCTCCAGTCGCGTATTTGGTGATAGCAAACAACTGGCACCTGTTTGCGCGCCATAATAGCCGCATTGTTTTGGCCAAGCGCCGATAAACTTATAAGGCATGAAATTACGATAGAAAAAAGTGGTTTTAACATAAGACGATGGTGTTTTAAAGACGGGCTAAAATAGGATAATTTTTCTTTCAGATAAAAGCTTATCGAAGCAAAAAATAAATTTTCGTTTTGGCAAACGCCTTTTATAAAACAATACGCTTACCTTCCTTGATCGACCGCTTTGCGGCATCCAGTATTTGCATCACGATCATATTGTAATTCAATGATGATTGGTCGTTTATACCGGGGATTTGTTTGCGAAGCACTGCGGTTAAATAAATAATTGGGTCATTAACAGGGGCGGATAATGACGCGGCAACCTTTGCACCCTTGATATTTTCACGTAACCGGGTTACAATATTTGTTCCATCCAAGGCATGCAAATACCCTTTCTCGCCAAAAACCTCGAAATCTTTGATAGAGAACGGCCAGTTCCACGAGCCTTCAATTAATCCTGTTCCGGTTTTATACTCCACCATAATAGTAGCGTCGTCTTCCACTTTCGGATAGATTTCCGGCTTATAATGCCGGGCTATGGCGGTTACCGCAATCGGACGTTCACCATGCATAAACCATGTCATCAGATCGGCGCCATAGCAGCCAAAATCGTTAAGCGGCCCGGCGCCGTTCATTACCGGGTCGGTAAGCCAGGCTAAAAACTCGTTGCTGCAGCCAATTTCTTTTGGCCCCTGGTGGCCGTCGTGCGCGACCATTTTTTTGATCGAGCCGATGCTTCCGCCTGCGACTGTATTATAAAGATCGAGGTTTGATGCATACCACGTCGTTTCGTAGTTGGTGAGTACCTGGATATGATATTGCTTAGCCAGTGTTTCGATCCGTTTGGCCTGCGCCAGCGTGGCAGCAAGCGGCTTTTCAACCATCACCGGGATATGCAGCGGCGCACAAATCTCTACGATATCGACATGGTTGGCAACAGCATTGTAACCCAGCACAGCATCGGGGTTTTTCAGCATCACCAATTTTTTCAAATCGGTAAAGAACAGGGAATCTGGAATATGGTACAGCTTGCCATATTTTACCCACAGGTCCTTATTGGGCTCGGCTATGCCGACAATATCCACCGTACCGTCCTTATAGCGCCTTAAAATACCATGCGCATGATCGTGGTTCAAACCGGCCACGCATACGCGAATGGGCTTTTGTGCCGAAACGCTAATGACCACCAGCGATAACAAAGCTAAAAGAAGAACTTTCATTTTATTTTTAGTTGACATGCCGTAACAGCGAGGGAGAAATACAAGTAGTCTTGCCAGATATAATAGTTTTCTGCTCGTTCCCTGCCTGCCTGCCGGCCCCATCGTCCAAATGACATGATTTGATAGTTATTATTAAAACAGCGATGGATTACCGCCCAGTTTAATTTTACCCAGGTGCTTATATGCACTTTCGGTGGCTTCCCGGCCGCGGGCGGTGCGCATCAAAAAGCCTTCCTGTATCAAAAAAGGCTCGTAAACTTCTTCAATGGTTCCCTCCTCTTCCCCAACCGCTGTCGCAATCGTTTTCAAGCCCACGGGGCCGCCTTTAAATTTATCGATGATGGTGGCAAGGATCTTATTGTCCATTTCGTCCAGCCCATGCTCATCCACATTAAGCGCATTAAGCGCGTATTTGGCGATGGTTGTGTCGATCTTACCATCGCCCTTGATCTGGGCGAAATCGCGGGTACGGCGTAATAAAGCGTTGGCGATACGTGGTGTGCCGCGGCTGCGCCGCGCTATTTCAAAGGCGCCTTCGTCACTGATCGGTGTTTTTAATATCGATGCAGAACGCAACACGATAGTCGTCAGCAATTTTGCATCATAATACTCAAGTCTTGAATTAATGCCAAACCTTGCGCGCAATGGTGCGGTTAGCAAGCCCGATCGGGTAGTCGCGCCGACAAGGGTAAAAGGATTGAGCGATATCTGTACCGAGCGCGCGTTTGGCCCGCTTTCGAGCATAATATCGATCTTGAAATCCTCCATGGCAGAGTAAAGGTATTCTTCCACCAAAGGGCTTAAACGGTGAATTTCGTCAATAAAAAGAATATCGCCGGTTTCCAGGTTGGTAAGCAGCCCGGCAAGGTCGCCCGGCTTGTCCAAAACAGGCCCGGAAGTGATCTTGATGCCTACACCCATTTCATTCGCAATGATATAGGATAAAGTGGTTTTGCCCAATCCCGGCGGGCCATGCAGGAGCACATGATCCAGCGCCTCGCCCCGTTGCCGCGCCGCCTGGACAAATACTTTTAAGTTGGCTAATATCTTATGCTGACCCGTAAAATCCTCGAACACCTGCGGACGCAGCACTTTTTCAATATCACGTTCGGCGGGCGAAAGGCGTTCGCTATCAGGATCAAGGAATTCATTCATCAGTGACGAAATTAATTATTATTTCGGATTTCGAATGTTCGATTTCGGATTTGGAAAATTCTTCAAGTCCTATTTTTCGTCATGTAAGCATTTTTTTAATTCAGTCATTGACGATAATGCTTTTGAGATTGTACAAGGTGTACCGGCATTGGAAATACAAAAACTTTTGAATTAAAATATTTTTCAAGCTCGTGGTTAAAACCATATTGACTTTTAACGTTTAGGCCAAAGCCAAACTTTAATATGTTATCTAAAACTTTTTTATATACGAATACTAATATTTTAGGCTCATGCTGTTGTATTAAATTTAAAATTCTTGATATTCCGGAGCAATATTCGTCCGCGGTTGGTTCATCGTTATAGTTTCTAGGTATTTTTACGATATCAGTTAAACCAAATTTGTTACGTAAAAGATTTTCATCTTCAAAATCCGTCAACGAAAACTTCATAATTTTATATTCTCTCAACTTGTTCCAAAACATTTTTCCCTGACGACCTTGAAAATAATGCCCGGCAGTAACGCTCTTTAACGCGGGTGTCTTTGCAATGAATAATATTTCAAGTTTTCCTGCTGGATCTGAAGGATATCCATTAATGTTTGATGACTGAAACCGTTAACTGATATTGAGGTTCTAAAATTTCCCATAAATTCGAAATTGAAAATCCGAAATTCGAAATCCAACCTATCCTTCCGGATAATTCCTAAAAATACTATTGATCTTCATTCGAATAACCCCAAAAAATGCTTCCTTGAAAATGCCGGTCGACATTTTGGAAGTCCCGAGGGTGCGGTCGGTGAAGATGATCGGCACTTCCACCACGTTAAACCCATGCTTCACCGCTGTGTATTTCATCTCGATCTGGAAAGCGTAGCCCACGAACTTTATTTTATGCAGCCGCACCGTTTCCAAAACCCGCCGCCTGTAACACATAAATCCCGCTGTGGCATCCCGTATTTTTAAACCAGTGATAAACCGGACGTATACGGATGCAAAATAGCTCATCAGTACCCGACTCATGGGCCAGTTAACCACATTTACGCCGCTGCTATACCGCGAGCCGATGGCCGCGTCGGCGCCTTCTACACAGGCCTGTCTTAACCTCAGCAGGTCGTCGGGGTTGTGTGAAAAATCCGCATCCATCTCAAAAATATAATCGTAATGTTTGTAAATCGCCCATTTAAAGCCGTGGATATAAGCGGTGCCCAGTCCCTGTTTACCTTCGCGTTCTTCAATAAAAAGCCGCCCCGGGTATTCCGGCATCAATCCTTTTACGATTTTTTGCGTTCCGTCAGGCGAACCGTCGTCGACAATCAATAGATGGAAATCATGCGGTAAAGAAAATACCTTACGGATCATCCGTTCAATGTTTTCCTTTTCATTATAAGTTGGTATAATAACGACGCTGTCGGGCACTGCTTTAACTTTGGTAGAATGGAAACGCCAAAAATAGTTGATTTAAGTTATTTACGACAAATAATAATATCTCAACAACATTATTCTTTCGCCGCAGCTTGTATTTTCTAGTGTTTACATTTTTTCTGCCTCTGCGACCTCGCCCTCATAGGGGTTTACAATGTAACTGCGCTCTTTCATTCGCGGCGAAACCAAAAGAAATACGATTACAAATACAGCGATAATCGCCACGTCAAAATTCCAGTAAAAACCGGCGCCGGTTAATGGCTTCTCTAATATGCCATGGTCGGCGATGTTGGCCTGAACTGCCGCCGTGATAAGGTTACCCATAGAAACCACTATATACCAAACGCCCGTCATGGTGCTTTTCATCGACTTTGGAGAGTGCGTATAAGCATACTCCAAACCGGTAATCGAAACCAACACTTCGGCGGCAGAAAGAAGTACATAAGCCAGGATTTGCCACCAGATGGAGGGCGTGGCGCCGTGATCAATCATCGATTGTGAAAATGCAACAACGGCGAACGAAACGCCGGTAAGAACCAGCCCGGTGCCCAGCCGGCGTAAAGGGGTAGCTTTGATGCCGATCCTGTCGAAAAACGGGTAAACCCAATAATTGAACAATGGAATAAAAATAAGCAGGAATACCGGGTTAAATGTTTGAACCTGGCCGGGCAACATACTGTATTTCCAGGAACCTATGCTAATGATAGTACGGTCCATGCGGCCGGCCTGTAAAACCCATTCAGAAAGGTTTTGGTCCCAAACTATCCAAAATGCCAGCGCAAAAAAGAATACCGCCATCACACGGTAAACCGCCTTTATTCCTTCCACCTTTTCGGGATCATAGGGACCTTTTGCAACATCAAGCCAGGACTGGCCTTTTTGCTTTCGTCTCAAATGGGTTAATGCGTAAAATGAGATAAATACGAAGTTATTTTTATTGACGCCGGCAGGTGGCACTCTTACATACATTTTGCGGCCCGAAAAGAAAATAATGGTGGCCAGCGCCATAAGGACACCGGGAATTCCAAAGGCTATACGCGGACCATAATGTTCATACATATACGGAATGAGCATGGTGGATACCATTGAACCGGCATTGATACTGAAATAAAACCAGCCGTAAACTTTGGAAAGAAGGTCTTGGTTCGATTTGTCGAATTGATCGCCCACGTTAGCCGAAACACACGACTTGATGCCACCAGCCCCGATGGCAATTAAAACCAACCCGGTTGAAAATAAAGGTAAGCTGGCGGTAAATGATGACGTAAATAAATTACCAAGACAATAAACCAGTGAGATCCATAATATAACCTTGTATTTTCCAAAATACCAGTCGGCCAGTATACCGCCAACGAGTGGCATAAAATAAGATAGTGTAACAAACAAGTGCGTTACTTCATTGGCCCGTGCACTTGCAGTTACATCCAGCGATGCTATTTTATGCGGGTTGTAAAAACCGGCTACAAGAAAGGTTACAAGGATAGAGCGCAGGCCGTAATAGCTAAAACGCTCGGCGGCCTCGTTACCAATAATGTACGGGACGGCTTTGGGGAACCTGGATTTTTTTTTGACGACCGGAGCCGCCGAAGTTGTTTCCGACATAAATAAGATCAGTTAAAAATTTTTCTAAAGTACTATAATTCCGGTAAATCAAAATTATATACCGAAACTGTTACGCTAAATTATTGAAACCGGAACCTGAAACTTGTAATGCGTTATTTAATTTTTAACCAGCTTGTCTATCTCACCGGCCAGTTTTTGGTCTTTGTCGGTAACAACGTCACCGGCATCATGTGTATTCAGCCATATCTCAACTTTGTTGTAAGTATTTGTCCACGTGGGGTGATGGTTCATTTTTTCGGCGATCAGCGCTACCCTGGTCATAAATGAAAACGCTTCAGAAAAATCTTTAAAAGTAAACGACTTGTAAAGCTTGTTGTCGGTTTTTGTCCACATGGCGATGAGATTAATTTAATGTAAGTTAGCGGTAATAACTAAAATTACAAAGGTGTTTTTAACCATTTATAACCAGTTTCTCGCCCGCAAACTTGATTTTGCCGGCATCCAACAGCAACCTGATGGTTTCGATCTTTTCTTTTTCGGTGCCGGTTATGGTAGATGTTACCAGCGAGCCGACGTCGTGCGAAGAAGTGTTCAATAATTGCACGATCTCAAGGGTGATATCGTCAAATATCTCAGATGCGTTCTTTTTTCGCTTCTCTTCAAGACATATGTCGCAGACTCCGCATTTTTCGGCATAAGGCTCGTCAAAGTAAGCGAGCAGCATTTGACTGCGGCATTTTTTATGCTCCGCGTAGGCAAAAACGGCTTCCATCTTTTTTTTGTAGGTGGCTTTTCGCTCATCGATCACTTTTTTATTGATATAGACCGCCTGGGATGGCTGGCGCGGTTTTAAATAAGTAACCTGCGGCTGGTCGGTTTGCTGCTGGTAACTTATGATGTTGAAATCCTGCAGCTGCTTTAAGCCGTCGATCACCTGTTGTACATTCATATGCGTGCGGCGGGCCACTTCAAATTCGCGTATACGGACATAATTCTCAAACGCGCCGCCGTATGATCGCAGAAGCGTTTTAATAAAAGGATCCCACCCGGGGTTTTGTATCTGGAAATTATACAACTGTTCATTTGCCACCTCGAACCGAAAACGCGACGGTAAAAAAACGCTTTCGTTAAACGCCAGGTATTCGTCCTGCTCCAGGAATTTTAACGCATTGATGGTTTTTACCGGGTCGAGCTTAAAACGGCTGCAAAAATCACCCAGGTCCAGGTCAAAACTTACCCCCTCGCCTGCCTGGTACGCGAGTTGGTAATAATTAGCGAGGTAATGATATACCTGTTTTATCTCGGTTATCGACGGAAAGGTCAGCTCGAATTTCTTTTGCTGTTTCAATCTATCCGTTTGGTTGTACAATAAAACCGCGTAGGCTTTATGCTCGTCACGTCCGCCGCGCCCCGCTTCCTGGTAATAAGCTTCCAGGCTTTCGGGCATATCCTTATGGATCACGAAACGCACATCGGATTTATCGATGCCCATCCCAAACGCGTTGGTGGCTACAATGACGCGCGTACGATTATTTTTCCAGCTATCCTGTTTTTGCGAGCGCAGCCCCGCTTCCAGCCCGGCGTGATAAAAATCCGCCTTGACGCCGTTTTGATTATAAAATTTCGCGATCTCGGCCGTTTCTTTCCGGCTGCGCACATAGACAATGCCGGTACCCTTAACGCCCTTCGCAATGTCTAATAACTTGCGCAGCTTGTTCTCTTCGCTTTGAACTACGTAGCTGATGTTTTTTCGCTCAAAGCTTTTCTGGTAAACAGCCGGGTTTTTAAACTGCAGCTTTTGCTGGATATCCTCCCTTACCTCGGCAGTTGCGGTCGCTGTAAGGGCTAAAACCGGGACTTGCGGGTGCAATTCGCGCAGATCGGCGATATGCAGATACGGCGGCCTGAAATCGTAGCCCCATTGCGAAATACAATGCGCCTCATCTACCGCTATCAAATTCACATTCATGTATTTGATCCGCTCACGCACCAGGTCAGCGAGCAGCCGCTCGGGCGAGAGGTATAAAAACTTGACCGGTCCGTAAATGCTATTATCCAGGGCAATATCGATCTCGCGCTTGCCCATACCCGATACAATGGAAATGGCTTCGATCCCTTTTTCTTTCAGGTTCTCCACCTGGTCCTTCATCAATGCGATCAGCGGCGAAATGACGATGCATATCCCTTCCTTCGCCAGTGCCGGCACCTGGTAGCATACCGATTTACCGCCGCCGGTTGGCAGCAGGGCCAGCGTATCGCGCCCAAGCAAAACGGAAGTGATGATCTCTTCCTGCAGGGGGCGGAAGGCATCGTGGTTCCAATATTGTTTGAGGATCTGGTGAATAGTCATTGGTGGGATTTCGAATGTCGGATTTTCAATTTCGGATTTAAGTTGCGTTTTACATCAAAAATTAAACCCCGCTCCAAACTTTATTCCTCCGTCCAGCAAATTGCCGGTATTGTTATCATTAAACCGTATCAAACCATGCGCCTGGAAAAATGGCGCTGCAAACACCTTAAAATGATTGAAGTTGAATTGCCCACCTAAACTCATCTCGTACCCTATCCCGGACTGATTAAGTGCATAACCGTCGTTTGGATAGTTAACTTCGATATCCGTGAGTACGCCAAAATTAAAATAAAAATACTTTAAAAAATCGCGACGCAGCAGCAGCGGAACTGAAAGCAGTTTAATATGCTCGTTATAAAAAAATTCCCCGCCTGGTCTTATGTAGGACAGCTGCGTTTTGTTATCAGAATACATAATCCCGGTCTCAACGGAAAGCCCGTGGCTTAAGCTCCTTAAGTAACTCATTCCAAATAAGGTAGCACTTCCGGCGTTGTAACCAAAATCGCCGATAGCTCCATGTATATCTACAATATTCCCCGCTGTTCCAGCGACAAGGGATAGACTGTTTTTCGATTGAGAATAAGCGGCGCCGCTTGTTAAAATAGTTAGCAGGAGAATAAATGTGAATTTCATAAGGTTTAGTTTTACAGACAGCAATGTGTTTGCGATAAAGATAAATCCCAAATTGAATATCCGAAATCCGAAATGACATAATATTTCTAAATTCGCAGCGTAAACATTAACTATGAGATCGTTCTTCACCGCTATACTGTTTTTTTTCATCGCAACAGATCTGCACGCTCAAAAATGGAACGTCGAGAATCCACCCTCGCCGGCTAAAAAAATAAGCTTTAATACCAACGAAGGTACCTGGATGAACCTGGACGTAAGTCCTGATGGCAAAACGATTGTATTCGATCTGCTGGGCGATATTTACAGCATGCCAATTACCGGCGGAAAAGCGACCTTGCTCTCGGGCGGAAAAGCATGGGAGGTACAGCCGCGTTTTAGCCCGGATGGCAAACAGGTATCGTATACCAGCGACCGCGATGGCGGCGATAACATCTGGATCATGAATAGCGACGGCGGCAATAAGCACCCTGTTACTAAAGAAACTTTCCGGCTGCTCAACAACGCATCATGGACGCCCGACGGGCAATTTTTGGTGGCGCGTAAACACTTTACCGGCACACGCTCACTGGGCGCGGGCGAGATGTGGCTCTATCATAAAACGGGCGGCGAAGGCATACAGCTTACCAAACGCAAAAACGACCAGCAGGACGCCGGCGAGCCGATAGTTTCGCCGGATGGCAATTATGTATACTGGAGCGAAGATGTTACGCCGGGTCCTTATTTTCAGTATAACAAAGACCCCTATAAAGGCATCTACGCTATAAAGCGATTAAACCGCCAAACCGGCGAGATGGAAACGGTTGCTGGTGGCGCAGGCGGTGCCTGCCGTCCCCAAATATCGCCGAATGGCAAATTAATGGCTTTTGTAAAACGGGTGAGGTTGAAGTCGGTGTTATATATTCATAACTTAAGCACCGGCGAAGAATGGCCGGTTTACGACGAGCTCTCGCACGACCAGCAGGAAACCTGGGCCATTTTTGGCTTATATCCAAATTTTGGCTGGACGCCCGATAATAATAACCTTATCTTTTACGCTAAAGGAAAGATATGGAACCTGGATATCAACACCCTGAACGCGGTACAGATACCCTTTGAAGTTACCTCGCAGCAAACCATCACCGATGCGCTTCATTTTCCGCAAAAAGTTTTCCAGGAAGATTTTCCGGTTAGAATGATTCGCCAGCTTACTACATCGCCTGATGGAAAAGTGGTCGCATTCAATGCGGCCGGATATATTTATACGAAGGCACTGCCGAACGGCGCACCTACACGCATTACCACGACCAATGACTTCGAATATGAGCCAGCTTTCAGTCCTGATGGCAAATCGCTGGTATATATCGATTGGACCGACGAGCTGAAGGGATCGGTCAACAAAATCGACCTGACTACGTGCCAAGTAACCCGGCTCACATCCGAAAAAGGCTTTTATTATTCACCAAAGTTTTCGAACAAGGGAGATAAGATAATATTTGTAAAAGGAGTGGGCAATGAAACCTCGGGCTTTGCGTTTGGCACCGACCCGGGGGTATACACCATCCCTGTAAATGGGGGGCAACCGAAAATGATCATCAACCACGGTATCTACCCGCAGTTTTCGGCCAACGATTCAAAAATATATTATCAAAGCAGCGAGGGCGATAAGAAGGCTTTTAATATGATGGATACGACGGGCGCCAACCAGCAAACGCTGTACACTTCGAAGTATTCCACGCAATTTAACCCCAGCCCTGATGGCAAATGGATGGCCTTTACCGAACTGTATAACTGTTATATAACACCCATGGTGTATACCGGCAGCGCGCAGGACCTGTCGGCGGCAAATAAAGCCATTCCGCTAAGCAAGCTCACGCGCGATGCCGGCACCTACCTGCACTGGAGCAAGGACAGCCAAAAGCTGATGTGGACACTCGGGCCGAAATATTACGAACGCGATATACGCCATGCCTTCCTGTTTATAGAGGGCGGACCGGATAAAACCCCGCCGGTTGATACGGCTGGCATCGATATCGGCCTGCGGTTAAAGACCGATGTACCGGATGGTAAGATCGCCTTTAAAAATGTGCGTATTATCACCATGAAAGGCGACGAAGTGATCGAGAACGGCACCATTGTTATCGACCAAAATAAAATAGCAGCAATTGGAAGGGACATCGATATACCTGCCGATGCTAAAGTTTACGATCTTGCCGGGAAAACGATTATGCCGGGCATTGTGGACGTGCATGCACATTTGCACGCCAGCCCGGATGGCATTACACCGCAGCAGGACTGGAATTATTATGCAAACCTGTCCTTTGGCGTCACCACGGCTCACGACCCATCGAGCAATACCGAGATGGTTTTCAGTCAGTCGGAAATGTTAAAGGCCGGACGGATCGTCGGGCCGAGGGTGTATTCAACCGGCACCATTCTTTACGGTGCTGATGGTGATTTTAAAACGGTGATCAACAGCCTGGACGATGCCCGCTCTAATTTACGGAGGTTAAAGGATGTGGGCGCCTTTTCGGTAAAAAGCTATAACCAGCCACGCCGCGAGCAGCGCCAGCAGATCATCGAGGCTGCCCGCGAGTTGCAGATGGAAGTTGTTCCGGAAGGGGGCTCGACATTTTTTACCAACATGAACATGATCCTCGACGGTCATACGGGCATTGAGCATAACATTCCGGTTTGGCCGGTTTATAAGGACGTGAAAACCTTGTGGAACGACAGCCGCAGCGGCTATACCCCTACCCTCATTGTAGCCTATGGCACACAGTTTGGCGAGAATTTTTGGTACGACCGCACCGAGGTTTGGAAAAACGAGCACCTGCTGAATTTTACCCCTCAGGAAATTGTGGATGCCCGCTCTCTTCGCCGCACCACTTCGCAATACGGCGACTATGGCCACATCGAGGTATCGAAATATGTTAAACAAATAGCCGATGGCGGCACAAAAGTCAACCTGGGCTCGCATGGCCAGCTGCAGGGGCTTGGCGCGCACTGGGAACTGTGGATGCTTACACAGGGCGGCATGTCGCCGATGCAGGCTATCCGTTGCGCCACTATAAACGGAGCGTCCTATTTAGGGATGGAAAAAGAGATCGGTTCACTGGAAACCGGCAAACTTGCCGACCTGATCGTTTTAAACGCAAACCCGCTGACCGATATTCATAATAGTGATAACATAAAATATGTGATGGTTAACGGCCGCCTGTACGACTCCGAATCCATGAATGAGATCGGCAACCGCGAAAAGCCTCGCCTGCTCTTTTGGTGGCAGCAAAGCCACGGCGCAGTGAGCAATCCTCCAACAGGCAATGTGGAAACGTATTTATTTAACACGGAGGACGGGGATCAATAGACGTCGGATTTCGGATTTTTGATTTCGGATTTTTCACATGCCTTCGTTTTTAGCCCTCCTGATCTTTAATCACCAATCTCTAACCTCTACACCGTTCGCGTTCGGAACGGGGCGAACAGGTACGAACAGGGGCGAACGCCCCTAATAGTTAAATAATTTAACCGTTATTCAGAGATTTGATTCAGCAGTTCGCTTAATTCTTTGTCAGAGATATTTTCTTTGTCCGACTTGTCGTAGATAGTTAATAGAAATACCAAACTTTCCTGGATAACGATATGGGTAATCACCCTTGCACCTCCGGACTTTCCCTTTCCTTAGATGCTATAGAGATGCGTATTTTATAGCAGTTATTGCCAAGGGGAACGCCTTGCTGCGGATTATCTTCCAGGCCGTCAATTAATAAAGCGTATTCCCTTTTTAAGGATGGAAACTTTTTTGAAAGTTTTTTAATATCGCGTCTGAAGCGCGCAGTGGCTATTATTTCATAGCTCATTGAGCAGGTCTTTTGCAGGTATACCCTTTAATTTCCCCTGTTTAATAAGCTTTACTTCTTCTATTGCCTGCTGCATTCCCTCAAGCACATTAGCCTTGTAGTTAGTTAGAGGCTTGGTTTTGATATCCTTGAAGTTTTTGAGTACCTCGAGAATAAAAGGGGCCTTATCATCATTAATATCCAATATCACTTTCATGATCTAAATTAACTAATCATCTATTTGACAAATGTACATAAATTAAAAATTAGACGAAACTGAAAGTATCCATCCCCGAATGTCCGATGTTTGGGTACCGTTTAGGGGGCTTACGGTCTTTAGCTTACAAAAAATAAACACCGGCTTTATCCCGCCACAAACTCTCTGGCCTTTTCGAGCGCTTTGCTTAGGCCGCTTGCATCGCTGCCGCCGGCTGTAGCGAAAAACGGCTGACCGCCGCCCCCGCCCTTGATCTCCTTCGCCAACTCGCGCACAATGGCCCCCGCGTTCAGGTTTTTTTCCTTGACCAGGTTCTCGGCGATCATTACGGTAATGCCTGGCTTGCCGTCAATCTCGACACCCAGCACCAAAAAAAGGTTGGGCACAAGATCCTTCAGGTTATAAGCCAGGTTCTTCACCGCGTCGGCATTGGGCATATCTACTTTTTGCGCGATAAAATTTATACCCTTAATCAGCTCGGTCTTTTTAGCCAGCTCGTTCTTTAATCCCGACGACCGTTCCATCACAGCCTTTTCCACTTCTTTTTTAAGGCGGCTGTTTTCGTCCACCAGGTTCTCCACGCTTTTGGTGATATCCTTCGGGTTTTTCAGGATCTCTTTTAGCTGGTTTACCAGTTTGGTCTGTTCGTTGATATAATTTTCGGCGGCGATACCGGTAATAGCCTCAATACGGCGTACACCGGCGGCAACAGCGCTTTCCGAGATGATCTTAAAATATCCGATGTGCCCGGTGGCCTTGATATGCGTACCACCGCAAAGCTCCTTCGAAAACTTATCATCGAAGGTGATCACCCGCACAAAATCGCCGTACTTTTCGCCAAACAGCGCGGTCACGCCGCTGCTGATGGCCTGCTGGTATGGCACGTTTCGTTCTTCTTTTAAAGCGATGTTTTCACGCACTTTTTCGTTTACGATGGCTTCGATCTCCGCCAGTTCCTCATCGGTTACCTTCGCAAAATGCGAAAAATCAAACCGCAAATATTCGGCATTTACCAATGATCCTTTTTGGTTCACATGACTCCCAAGCACCTGTTTCATAGCGGCATGCAGCAGGTGCGTAGCGCTGTGGTTGTTCATGATGCTGGCGCGCCGGTTCTGATCCACGATTGCGGTCAGCGCGTCCGAGATAGCTTCGCTGGTTGGCAGCTTATCCACGTAATGTACGATAAGCCCGTTTTCTTTTTTCGTATCCGTTACCGGGATCACTTCCCCGTCGGGGAACACCAGGTCGCCGGTATCGCCCACCTGTCCGCCGCTCTCTGCATAAAACGGCGTTTTATCGAGGACTATTTGGTATTGCTCCTTCCCCTTTGCGGCAACCTTGCGGTATTTAACAATATGCGCGATCGTCTCGGTTTCATCATACCCCGTAAACTCAACGCTGTCGTCATCCTTTAAAACCGTCCAGTCGCCGGTATCAATGGCGGTAGCGGCGCGCGAGCGGGATTTTTGTTGTTCTAAATAATAATTAAATAGTTCCTCGTTTACTTTGAAGTCTGCTTCACTTAATATTAATCTGGTCAAATCAAAGGGAAACCCAAACGTGTCATATAAGGTAAAGGTTGTTTCCCCTGGGAGATATGAAACCTCATTATACAATATCTCAAAAGCTTTATCATAATCTTCAACGTTTTCAATACGCTCCATTAACGGATAAAAGCTGAAACCTTTTAGAGGAATAGGGATTTCATTTGCAATATGATAAGCCAAATTCTGAACTACCGTATTGACAGGCCGACCTCCATAATTTGATACATGATTGATTGCATAGCCTGTATAAGACTTTCCCTTATTGTCTAACAAAAAGTTTCTAATTCGCTTGAGATATTGCAAATTTCGATCGAGTAATTCAACTCCTGTCGCTAATGTTCTCAAAAATGATGTTTCCTCTTCTAACACCACCTTTTGCACAAAATCCTTTTGTTTGTATAGCTGATTAAACACGCCTTTAAACTGTTCGGCCAGCAATGGCACCAGCTGGTTTAAAAAAGGTTCCTTAAAGCCCAAATATTGGTATTGATATCTCACTGCCCGTCGCAAAATGCGGCGGATCACATAACCCGCTTTATTGTTCGACGGTAATTGCCCGTCGGCGATGGCGAAGCTGATGGCACGGATATGATCGGACATAACACGCATGGCGATGTCCGTTTTAGCGTCATCTTGATTTTCTCCGCCGTCAGAACCCTCTCCTTTGGAGAGGGCAGGGTGAGGCAAACGAGGTTTCTGATAGGGTATCCCGCTCTTTTCAGCAATAAACCGGATCAATGGCTGAAAAACGTCCGTATCATAATTCGACGTTTTGCCTTGCAGCACCCTTACCAGGCGTTCAAAGCCCATCCCTGTATCTACGTGCTTTGCCGGCAGCGGCTGTAACGACCCATCTTTTAACCGGTTAAACTGGATAAATACGTTGTTCCATATCTCTATCACATTCGGATCATCCACATTCACCAACGTCGCACCTTTTACCTTTAACCTTTCACCTTCGTCCCTGCTGTCGTAATGGATCTCCGAACACGGCCCGCAAGGGCCTGTCTCGCCCATTTCCCAGAAATTGTCTTTTTTGTTGCCCGGCAAAATATGGTCTTCGTCAACATACTGTTTCCAAAGATCATAGGTTTCCAGGTCCGGCTGCAAGCCCTCTTTTTCGTCACCTTCAAAATAGGTTACATACAGCCTGTCCTTATCAAGTTTAAAAACTTCAGTCAGCAGCTCCCAGCTCCAGGCAATGGCTTCTTTCTTAAAATAATCGCCAAAGCTCCAGTTGCCCAGCATCTCGAACATGGTATGATGATACGTATCGATACCCACTTCTTCCAGGTCGTTATGCTTGCCCGATACACGCAAACAACGTTGCGTATCGGCCACACGCGGGTGTTTTGGCGTTTCCTCGCCCAAAAATATCGGCTTAAACTGGTTCATCCCCGCGTTGGTGAACATCAGCGTGGGGTCATTCTTGATAACAATAGGCGCCGACGGCACAATCACATGCCCTTTGGACTGAAAGAATTCAAGAAAAGCCTGGCGAATTTCTGAAGCGGTCATAAGTGCAAAGATAGAATTATTGTCTGAATCGGAATTTTGGGAATTATAGAATTTATCTAATTTAACTTTGTTCCAACTAATATTTGCACACTTGCGAATTAGCCGGATAACGGTTAAATTTGTATATGGAGACTTTGAAAATTGACATTCAAAATGACCAGGAAAAGAAAGTTCTATTGGCTTTTCTGGATAGCCTGAGTTATCAGTATAGAACCGAAAGCGACAATTATACATTGACCGACGATCAAATTAAAAAATTGGTTGATCGGAAAGCCGACTTGCTTGCAGGTAAAACAACGTCCAGGCCGTGGAATGAAATAAAACAGCGGTACGAAGGTGTTTAACGTTGATTTGGTTGCCGAAGCTGAAGATGAGTTATCTGAAGCTTATGATTGGTACGAACAACAATTACCCGGTTTGGGCAACAAATTTTATAAAGAAGTAAATCATTATCTAACTCTTCTGGAACACGATCCTTTTCAATTCCCCGTAAGGTATGTCGAACAATTACGTGCGGTTCCCTTAAACAAATTTCCATTCCTGATTATTTATTGGATCGATCAAATCACGAATATGATATTCGTAGTATCAATCTTTCATACGAGTCGTGATCCAAAATATTTTTAAGGGAAACATCCAAAGTTTTTACATGACTGTTCATTAAAACAATTTAATAACCCAGTTCACTGCTTATGGACGAGTCAACCCACCCTTACGGGAACAACCCGATCGCCGGCAACACAGCCGGCCTTGACGACGCGACCATTTACTACGAGATCTATGGCGCCGGCCGGCCTTTGCTGCTGCTTCATGGCAATAATCAATCGGGCAGGGTATTCGAAAAGCAAATCGACGAGCTTTCTGAACATTTTATGGTGATCGTCCCGGATACCCGGGGCCATGGGAACAGCACCGATGAAAGCACCGCGCCGCTCACTTATGAGCTATTTGCCGCCGATATGGTAAAGCTGCTCGATCATTTAAACCTGAAAAACGCACACATTTTAGGCTGGAGCGATGGCGGTATAACCGGGTTGATCATGGCCATGAGCTATCCCGGATATGTGCATAAACTCGCCATCATGGGCGCTAATTTATCGCCTGACGGTTTAAAGGATATCGTTTTCAGGGATGTACGCGAATTAATAGGCGATCTTGAGGCCAGTTCTGATACCGGGGCGCCTGCCAGGAAAAGGATTTATGAGCTTATCCTGAACGAACCACATATCGTGGCCCAGGATTTGCAGCGGATTGAAGCGCCCGTGTTGGTGATGGCCGGACAAAACGATATTGTTTGGGAAACACATACAGCACAGATAGCCGACAACATTCCAAACGCCCGGTTAACCATTTTTAATAATGCCGGCCATTTCGCGCCCGTTTACAACGCATTTGAATTTAACCAGGAAGTTTTGGAGTTTTTTAATGAATAAACCAAAAAAATCCCAAATCGATCCGCCAGCTGGCGGACGAATTCCGAAATTAACTACATTTGCGTATGCCCTACAAGGAACGCGAGATCAGTAAAATGTACTACTCCATGGGAGAGGTTTCAAAACTCTTCGATGTTAACCAGTCGCTGATCCGGTTTTACGAAAAGGAATTTGATATCCTGCAACCAAAAAAGAATAAAAAAGGCAACCGGTATTTCACCCCGGAAGACGTCGAGAACCTGAAGATCATCCTGAACCTGATACGCGATAAAGGCTATACCATCAATGGAGCCAGGGAATACCTGAAAAACAACATGTCCGTAAGCAAAGACAGCCAGCGCGTGATCAACTCCCTCGAAAATCTCAAAACATTCCTGCTGGAAGTAAGGGATCAGCTATAACCAACGGGTGTCATGCTGAGCGCCGTCGAAGCATGCGGGGCAGGCCTTTCCGCACATGGTTCGAGAGCCTCACTATGACATCCCCGCGCGTTGGTAGCGCACCATCAACTACATACTAAACAACCACAAATAATTATCTTAGCCTTCTATGATCGCAAATCATAAAGGCGAGGTCCCCTTCTTCCTTCTTTTGCTGCCATTCCTTTTGGGTATCGGGCTGGGCATTGATGTTTTATCAGCTGCACGTTTATCTTGGTTGCTCATTACGTTTCTTAGCCTGTGCTGTATTTTCATTCTGTTTAACGTTTACTATAACCGGTTAAGCCTTTATAAATACCGCTGGCTGGGCGGCAGCCTGGTTACCCTGATTTTATTCTTGTTTGGATGGATACTGGTTATCCAATATAACGAGCTGAACGATAAAACGCATTTCTCCAAAATACCGGGGCAGTACCTTATTGTTCAAATCAACAGCGAACCTATTGTTAAAAACGGCTACACGCGCTTTACCGCTGACGTAAAGGAAAGCGTCCACAACCATAAACGGACTACAGTAAGCGGAACATTACTTCTCGCGACCAAAGACAGCTCGGCACAACGCCTTTACTATGGAGACCAGCTGCTGATCCCCGCAAAGTATAACCCGGTCGATCCGCCTTTTAATCCCGGCGAATTCAATTATAAAAAATATCTCGCCAATCAAAACATCTTTTACCAGGCTTTCGTCTTCCCAAAACAGTTCGTGGTATTGTCAACTAACAAGGGCAATCCGCTCGTTGCATATTCATTGCGTTTACGACAGCGCTTTGTAGAAAAGTTTAAACGCAACATGCGCGATACTGACGCCATAGCAGTGGCCTCCACGTTAATACTGGGTTACAAAGCCGACCTGAGTAACGACGTGCTTCAAGCCTATTCAAAAACCGGCACAGTGCATGTGCTGTCGGTGTCGGGCGCGCACGTGGCGATCATTTATATTCTGCTGGCGCTGGGGCTTGGCTTTTTAGACCGCTTTAAATATGGCAAACCGGTTAAAGCCGTTATTATCATCTCGCTTATCTGGTATTATTCATTGCTTTCGGGCTTTTCGCCGGCCGTTTGCCGCGCCGCGGTGATGATCAGCATGGTTATTATCGGCAAAACGTTCAACCGGTATATTAATACATTAAATATACTGGCCATGTCGGCCTTCCTGCTGCTTATTTACGATCCGTTTTTCATTACCGACGTCGGCTTTCAATTGTCGTACCTCGCCGTCTTCGGGCTGATCGTATTTCAGCCGATGGTGTACAAGTGGTTCCAGTTTAAAAATAAGTGGGCCGACAAGTTATGGGCGCTATGCTCCGTATCCATCGCCGCCCAGGTTATCACCTTCCCATTAAGCGCCTTCTATTTTCACCAGTTCCCGGTGTATTTTTTATTGAGCAATCTTTTTATAATTATTCCATCGGCAATTATTATGTATTCCGGCATCTTTTTTTTATTGCTTCCGCAGATACCGGCGCTCTCAAAATCCATTGCCTTCCTATTGGAAAAGTCCATTATCGTTATGAACAAGACGCTGGCACTTATCGAGCATGTGCCCGTTGCAAGCATTGGAAAAATATGGCTCACCACGGCGGAATATTTGCTTCTGTACGCCATCATCATCTCGTCGTTCTATTTCTTGTACTATAAAAAAGTTTGGCTGCTGAGGGTAAGTTTAATTTGTATGCTACTGGTATGCATAAGCTTTGGCGTCAAAAAGATCCGGTTGAGTCAGGCAGACCAGATCGTATGGCTAAACCTTAAAAAGCACCGGGGGGTCGTATTTAAACAAGGGAATAAAGCGGTCGTCCTTTCGGACCTTAAAGCAAATGATAAAACGTTCCGGTACTCGGTTCAGCCGTATCTCGACAGCTGCCAGGTGAGTAATATCACGCTTATCGATTTAACCCGGGACATTAGCACCGCCTGGTTAATAAAAAAACATGGTTTTATCCAGTTTCTTGATAAAAAAATAATACTGTTTAACGGCGAAAATTATAATAAGCTTCCGCAGATGTTAAAAACCGACTACCTTTATATCACAGGCAATCCGGGCGCGGCATTCAATCAAATCGGCAATATTAATTATTCGATGTTGATTATTGATGGCAGCAATTCGGACGATCTGATAAAGCAGGCTCAAAACGGGGCAAATATTAAAATCAACAATCTTAAAATATTAAAACGTAACAATTCCCTTATTACGGTATCTAATTGAGCAAAAGAAAATAATAATATTTGCAGCCTAACTAAATAAACCCTACTTTGTGTTAACAAAACTTAATTTAATGAATTATAAACTTTTGAACGTTGCCCTGGGCATAGTGCTTACTGCAACAACCCTTGGCGCCAGTGCACAAAAAACGTATACGAGTGGTATGGTTTCGTACAGCACGGAAGTGCAGGGTCAGCAGGCGGACGTAAAGCAGTATTTTACGCCGGATTCGTCGGCAGTGGTGATGACCGTCGGCCCTGCAAACTTTAAAATATTAAGCACGGCCAAGCACGATTACCTGGCTGTAGTGCTGGACGTACCCGTTGCTTCTATGAAGAAAGCAGGAATTGCTACTCCGGCCGAACTTGAGCAGGGCATGTTGGCATTGCCTTCGTTTACATTTACGCCCACTGCAGAAACTAAAACGATCACCGGCTTTAAATGCAAAAAAGTATTGGCAAAAGATACCAAAAGCGGCAAAACCTATGATGTTTGGGTAACCAACGATATTAGTACCCCAACAACTGCTGTTCCTTACTATTACGCCGGCGCCGGCGGTTTCCCGGTTCAATACACGCTGTTTCAGCAAGGCCAGGAAATTGCTATCACTATTTCGGGTGTTTCCGACCAAAAAGCGCCTGCCGGTACATTTGCCATTGGCAAAGACTTTGAAAGAGGTTCATTAGCTGACCTTAGAGCAGGTGGTTGATCAGTTAGGTGATAAAAAATTAAAGCCATTTGATTACGTCAAATGGCTTTTTTATTTGCGCTCATTTTTACCTGGCCGCGTTCAGTATTTGTACAACCTTATCGGCAGTAAGGCTTAATCCGTCGGTGATAATAGCCGCCTGGTTATAGAATTTTTCACGTTCTGCCAATTTTTCCTCAATAAATGCTACCAGTTCCTCACCGTGCTTTCCATTCAGTACCGGTCGCTCGATTCTTTCATTTTTTAACCGGTCGGCCAGAATTTTTGGCGCCAGCTTAATATAGATCGTTTTGCCATGCGCATTCATCCATTGCATGTTATCGAAAAAGCAGGGTAAGCCACCACCCGTAGAAACCACGGCATTTTCAGGATAACTTGTTTGCTTTAAAACATCCGTTTCCAATTTGCGGAAAGCGTCCTCGCCGAACCTGGAAAAATATTCGGCAATGGTCATCCCTTCACGCGCTTCCAGGATATGGTCGAGGTCCATAAACGCATAACCCATACGCGAGGCCAGCTTGCGCCCTAAAGTGGTTTTCCCGCTTCCCATAAAACCTATTAAAAATATTAATCTCATAACTATGGACTAGTACAACTTAACCCTCGGATCGATCCAAACATAAATAATATCCACCAGCATATTGATCACGACGAAAATAAACGCAATGAAAAGAATCGACCCCATTACTACCGGAAAATCCGACATTTCCAGCGCATCTACCGTCGTCTTACCCAAACCATTATAACCAAATACATATTCAACAAAGAATGAGCCTGCAAGCAGCGATGCAAACCAGTTGGCAATAGCTGTTATAACCGGGTTCAGGGCATTTTTTAACGCATGGCGGTAAACGATGGTCCGATTGCTTAACCCCTTCGCTTTCGCGGTGCGGATATAATCCTGGCCCAGCACATCCAGCATGGCGTTTCGCGTAAGCTGCACGATGATGGCCAGCGGGCGGATAGCCAGCGTAACCATCGGCAATACCAGGTTTCGCCAGGTAATTACCTCACCTTTAAATGGATCGTAGGTATACAGGCTGCCCGACATATTTAGGCCGGTGTATTTGCTGAGCTCAAAGCCAAATAGCCAGGCGATGATGATACCCGCAAAAAAAGAAGGAGCCGAAACGCCGAGGGTTGAAAGCCCGATGGCCAGCTTATCGATCCAGGTATTTTGGTGAATGGCGCATTGAACACCCAAAAAAACACCGATCAGTATAGCAAATATCATCGCTGTTGTGGCAAGGACCAGCGTATTCGGAATTACTTCGAGTAACAGGGAAGCTACTTCCTTATGGGTTTGATATGACCGTCGCAGGTAGGGCCATTTTAGCGCGATCACTTCGCCATTTGGAAGCGGTATCAATTTCACATAATGATAAAATTGCTGCCTTTCGGCGGTGTTGGCATGAATGCCGACGGGCGAAAGATCGTTGACATAATAAGCAAATTGCACATAAACGGGCTTATCCAGGCCAAACTCTTTGCGTATGGCCTGCAGCGATTGCACGTCTGCGCGCTGCCCCTGTGTCATGCGCGCCGGGTCGACAGGCAATATATTGAACAGGAAAAAGACCACTACCACAATGCCTAACATCACGGCTGCCCCGTAAAATAATTTGCGAACAAGGTATTTGCCCATTATTTACTGCCTGAAATATTTTTTTACCAGCTCATCATATTTAGGAATGCTGTGATAATGCCATTTATTGACCACGGTCCCATTTTTTATCAACAATATCCCCGGGTTGGACCGTACCATTGTTTTTAACGGCACTTCGTCGGCATAAAATAAATCGCTAACCAAATGATGCTGTTTACTGAAAGCCTGCGCGCTTTGCGCCGAATTGGATGTGAGCAATACGGTGCGAACATTATAGTTTTGAACCAGGTTCATCGCCAGCGCATTTAACCGGGCCATCGCCTCTTCATCCGTTTTACTCAAATCATAGGCTACGATAAACAGCGTGTGATAAGGGTTCGAGAGTAATTCCTTCGTATAATCGTTCTTTTGAGCATCCTGGATACTCAGGTCGCGTATTTTTGGTGTAAAACCGGCTTTAACCAAGCGGCTTTCGGGGTTGCCCACAACTTCCCAATTATTATCTTTCCAGATATTACTTTTAAGATACTCGGTATTGGTCATTACTTTGACAGCCCCGGTCTTTTTGTTTTTTAGATGGTAAGTCAATTCAAACTCGTCCGGCTGTGCACCTGGCGGCGTTTTCATCTCGCCGGGTATATTGGCGCCAACTTTATAAGGCAAAAAATCAATGACCGGCAAAAAATTATAGGTATATAATCCAAAACCGATGGATACGATAACGGCAGCCAACAGCAGCCTGTCGCCGGTTTTAGCTGAATACGCCGGCTTTATATTTTTCCGGTTAACGAAAAGGATCAGCACGAAGAGCAGCAAAACCATGTCCTTGCTAAACGATTGCCAGGGCGTTAGCGGAATGGCATCGCCAAAACAGCCGCAGGTTTGCACCACCTTGAAGTAAGCCGAATAAAACGTAAGAAAGCCAAAGAATATAATAAGGAGCAGCAATCCCCACGCCACCGATATGGCGCGTACACCGATAAGCAAGGCAAAACCCAAAATCATTTCGAGCGCGCACAACAGGATAGCGATAACCAGGGCGAACTGGCTTAAAAAAGTGATATGGAAAACATCGAAATATTCTTCCAGTTTATACGAAAAGCCTAAAGGGTCATTCGCCTTGATAAGGCCAGAAAAAATAAAAAGCAGTCCCACGATGATCCTTGCCGCCCATACCCACCACGGGGTTGATCTATTGGTTATTTTATGTTTCATTATCGTTGTAAAGTTGGAATGTTGTAACGTTGTAAACTTTTAATTGGTTGATAAGCCGGTAACTTAATTAACTTTTCAGCCTTTTAACATTGCAACAACCGATGGCTAAAGATACATTTTTTCGGAAAAAGGAAACTTTAAACGCGGGCGGCCGGCTTATTGATCTAAGCACTCCAAAGGTAATGGGTATCATTAATCTTACACCTGATTCCTTTTACGCCGGCAGCAGGAAACAAGGCATGGAAGACGCCCTTCAGCAAGCCGAAAAAATGTTGATGGAAGGAGCCGCTTTTCTCGACCTGGGCGCTTATTCGTCGCGTCCCGGCGCCGACAATATATCTGTTCAGGAAGAAACAGATCGGCTTTTGCCGGTGGTGGAATTGATCGCGGCACGCTTTCCGCAGGCCATATTATCGATCGATACCTTCCGTTCTCAGGTGGCCGATGCGGCTATCGGCGCCGGCGCGCATATGATTAATGATATTTCGGGCGGCCAACTGGACGAAAATATGTTTGCGACGGTTGCGAAACTACAGGCGCCTTATATTTTAATGCACATGAAGGGCACGCCAAAAACTATGGATCAGCAAGCCCACTACGACGATGTATTTACCGAGGTTTATGATTATTTCATTGACAAATATCACCAATTAAAGAAACTTGGCGTACACGATGTAATTATAGACCCCGGTTTTGGATTTGCAAAAAAAGCCGAACATAGCTATGCGCTGATGAGCCGCTTACAGGATTTTAACATGCTGCAATTGCCCATACTTACCGGCATATCCCGTAAAAAAATGATCTATGGCCTGCTTGGCGGTACAGCTGCCGATGCCCTAAACGGGACAACCGCATTAAATACTATCGCGCTAATGAAGGGCGCGAACATCCTGCGCGTGCACGACGTAAAGGAAGCCGTGGAAGCGATAAAAATATGGGAAAGCTGCCGGTAACTTTTAATAAAGCACACAATCAGGCGCTTCATTCATTATTGCATGTTTTCCAAAGCCTGCTTCAATACCCGCACGGCTTCCGAATCGCTTTTGGCCGTACTGAAAATATCCTGCGAGCTCATATCCGGACCGTAAAAGTTGGTATTTGCTTCTTTATCGATACCGAGGTTTGAGCCGTTAATGCTGACGCCGGCAAATAAACCGCGGCTGCGCGAGTAAGAGTAAACCTCGGCCTCCAGTTTATAATCGGTATTCGCCGAAGTGCTCCGTCCGATGGGCCCGGCTGCCGCCGAGGCATCGCCCCCGATAGTGAAGTCGCCGTTTTTTACTTTGGTAAGTACTCCTTTATGACGGAATACCAGCACCAGGTCAACCGACTGTACACCGATCTGCAAACCAACGCTGCCGCCGGTTAATGTAATAAATACCGGGTCGCTCCATTTTCCATCATCTAATTTTACCATGGCGACACCCCTGCCGCGCTTGCCGCCTACTACAAACCCGGCGTTTAACAACCTCGGCACGATAACTATTCCCTTACATTCTGAAATCAGGTCGTGCGGGATAGATTCCTTCATCCTGCTAAATTCCTTTAGCACATTTGCCGCGCTGTGTATTCGTTCCGTTTCCTTGCTTCCCGGCGCTGCCGAAACCAGGATAAACAATGCGCTCATTAGGAGCGGTAGTATCAGGAATTTTGTTGTTTTCATTATGTTGTGTTTTAAAAGTAAATAACAAACCAAAAACGCGTGTTGTTTGTATTTGTTGCAATTCGGCTGGGCTATGAACCTGATCCAACAAAAAACTTATCATTAAAATTCACCAGATAAAGTTCGCTTGTTGCGCGGGTGCAGGCCGTATAAAACCACCGTAAAAAATCGGTATTTACCATTTCTTCTGTCAGGTAACCCTGGTCTACAAAAACGGCGTCCCATTGCCCGCCCTGCGCTTTGTGACAGGTAATGGCCCAGGCAAACTTCACCTGCAGGGCATTATAATACGGGTTCAGCTTCAGTTCATTCCATTTAGCGCGTTTATTGTGGATATGCTCGTAATCCTTCATCACCTCGGTATAAAAACGCTTTTGGTCGTCGTGGGGCAAAGCCGGCGCTTCGGTATAAAGCGTGTCAAGCAATATTTTACAGTCCAGTATCGGATCTTCGGCATAATCGATAAACTCCAGCTGCACATCGGCAAAGCGGAAGCCATACATATCCTCAATGCGCCGCACTTTTTTAACCCGGGCAATATCGCCATTGGCGATGAAGTTGGTGCTCGCCTCGTCCTGCTCCTGCAGCCAAAAGTAGTTGTTCTTCACCACCATGAGTTGATCGCCGCCGGTAAGTTCTTCCTCGCGCAGCAATATTCTACCCCGTATCTGCTTGTTATACAGGTTAGCGTTCTTATTCGACCGGCAAATAATCAGCGTATTGTCGTTGCCATATTTGCCGTAGGCATAATTCAGCCCTTCCTCCAGCAGCTCGCCGCCCATCCGGTACATGTCCTTGTACCCTTTGGTAACAATTTGCGGCATTTTTTGCTTGCCTTCGCGAATAATATCGCGGACACGGGTTACATTAAATAAAATGCCCGAGTCTTTTTGCTGACGAAGCACGTCTGTCAGCTCAAAGTTGTAAATATCCAGCCCGAACCGCTTTTTCATCAGCTTCTCATTCAGCGCCGGGCTATCGTCTGATCCCACGGGCGGCAACTGCGCCGTATCGCCCACCAGCATCAGCTTGCAGTTTTTGGTGTTATAAACGTAATTCACGAGATCGTGAAGCAAAGATGCCTTATGATTTAACCCTATCTCGTCCGAGATCATCGAGGCTTCATCTACAATAAACAGCGTATTATCCGCCAGGTTATTATCCAGTGAAAAACCTTCGTCGACACTTATCGCCGACTTTTTACGGTATATCTTTTTGTGGATGGTAAAGGCCTTCCGTCCCGAATAGGCCGTGATGACCTTAGCCGCCCTGCCCGTCGGCGCCAGCAGCACTGATTTAAAATTATAACTGCGCAGCGTTTTGGTTAACGCCGCCAGCACCGTGGTTTTGCCGGTACCGGCATACCCGCGCAGGATAAAACATTCGTCGCCGTCCTTGCTCACCAAAAATGCATGCAGCTTGTCGAACAGCTCCAGCTGCTGCGGCGTGGCCTGGTGCGGAAATGCTTTTTGGATATGCTCTGGCGTCACCCTGCAAATGTAATTTATTGGTTGATTAACTTCGACGAATCACCCTTTTGCACGTACGATATTTTCTATCAAAATATATTACTTTTGCCCTTACTGCATGAGCGAACCCTTAAGCCATACCTATTACCACGACAATAGCTTTAACCTTGACCAGGCCGGCAGCTACGTTTTATTGATACAGGTTAAAGAGGCTTCTTTCGATTACGCTATCGTTCACGATAACCAATTGCTGGTATACGTGCAAAACACGCCTCCCGATGAGCTTTCCAGCCCAAAACATTTGCGCGGCGTGTTGTCGGCATCTTACAAAAAGGTCGTGATCGGACTTTCCGCAACTGCGCTGACATTAGTACCGAATGGCCTTTATGATAACGACCAGGCTGCGGCATTTGCCCGTCTCCTCGATGTGCAGGACGATGAAACCATACTGGCCGAACCATTGGACGGCCAAAACCACCTCATTTATAAAACCGGCGCGGGCATTATTTCAGCTATCGAAAAATTTGGCCTGGACAATATCGTTTATACGGCAAAGGGATGGATAAAAGCAATAGCCGGCAGCAGCCCGCCGAACAGCGATCTATATCTCAATATAGCCGGCGATACGGTTCATTTACTATATTTTTCCTTCGGCAGCCTGCGGTTTTATAACCGGTTTGAATTTAAAAATGCCGACGAACTGGTTTACTTTACCGCCTGTGTAACCGAAGAGCTTGCCTTAAACGAGGAAATCTCACTCATTGTCAGTGGCGACGCGTACGAATGGGACATAAATGTAACCCGCCTCAAAGAGTTCTACGCAAATGTGAAGCTAAACGGCCTGCAGGTTCTGGAACTGCCTTCACAAGTTGGCGCACATAAAATCCTGCCCCTGGCAGCGTTAAGCTTATGCGGATCATCGGAGGTACGCTAAAAGGGTTAAAACTCAATCCGCCAAAAAATTTGCCCGTGCGTCCTACTACCGATATGGCTAAGGAAGCATTGTTCAATATCCTGCAAAACCAAATCGACTTTGACGGCCTCCGGGTGCTCGATCTCTTTAGCGGCACCGGTAATATTTCCCTTGAGTTTGCTTCCCGGGGCGCGGCCCAGGTGGTATCGGTCGACCGGAGCATTCAATGCGTTCATTATCTTAAAGATACCGCGCGTCAGCATGGGCTAACCACCATAAAGGCATTTAAAGAAGACGTTTTTAAATACCTGGACCTTGAAGCGGATCAGTTCGACCTTATTTTTGCCGATCCGCCTTACGATCTGAATAAAATTCCCGAAATACCAAAGATCATTTTTGATAAAAAACTATTGGTTTCCGGCGGGTTATTGATCGTTGAGCATCAGTCGCTGCAAAATTTAAGCAACCATCCTGCGTTTATGGAACAACGCAAATACGGCCATTCTTCATTTTCATTTTTTAGAGCAACTTAACACATGATAGCCGATAGAATAAGAAATCTTGAAACCGAGATCCTTTCCGACAACTGGTACGTTTTACGAAAAGTAAAATATGAATTCCTGGGCAACGATGGCGTTTGGCAAAAGCTGACCCGCGAAGCATACGACCGCGGCAACGGCGCAACCATTTTGCTTTACAATAAAGACAGTAAATCGGTAATCTTAACCCGTCAGTTCAGGATGCCGAGCTACTTGAATGGAAACGAAGAAGGCTACCTTATAGAATGCTGCGCCGGTTTATTGGACAAGCATAACGCCGAGGATTGCATCAGGAAGGAAACCGAGGAGGAAACCGGTTATAAGATTTCTCACGTGCAAAAAGTATTTGAAGCCTATATGTCGCCCGGCTCAGTTACCGAAATATTATATTTTTTTGTAGCCGAATATAGCAAAGAGATGAAAATAAGCGACGGCGGCGGTGCGGATGACGAGCATGAAAATATCGAGGTGCTGGAAGTGCCCTTTGTAAAAGCACTGGATATGATCAAAACGGGCGAGATCAAAGATGGTAAAACCATTATGCTGCTGCAATATGCGCAGATCAATAATCTTTTGGGACAGTAAGCGTGTGTTGAAATTTTTTAATTTTACAGTTCAGTTCTATCATCATGAAAAAACTCTTTCTGGCCGTTTTACCGGCTATTATTTTCTTTGCGTTGACATCCTGGTCAAACGGAAAGACAGATATCCTTGCTAACGGCGAACAGCCACAGATCACCGTGGACGGCCATGGGGTTATCAGGGTGGTTTACGGTCAAAAAGATAAAATATTTTGTGCGACTTCGACAGATAGAGGCCTTACGTTTTCGCAGCCTGTTTTAGTGGCCAATATTCCTAAAATGCATTTGGGTATGTCACGCGGCCCGCAGCTGGCAACCTCTGCAAATTACTCAGTAATCACTGCGCAGGATCAGTCGGGCGCCATTCACTGGTACCGGCTAAACCACGCTTCCGGGCAATGGAAGGTGATGGGAGTCGTGAACGATCTCAAAGGCTCGGCTCCGGAAGGGCTGATGGGAATAGCAGCGGACAAAAAAGATGATTTTTACGCCGTGTGGCTGGATACGCGCGCAGGCGGCGGCAACAATATATTTTATTCGTCCCTTTCAAATAAATCAACTAAATGGTCAAAAAACCGGCTGGTTTACCGTTCGCCGGATAAGCTGGTTTGCGGCTGCTGTAAACCGAATATAGCCGTCAACGGCCCGGAAGTAGCTATCATGTTCCGCAACTGGCTTAACGGATCAAGAGATCTTTATTTGTTAAAGTCGCCAGATGGTGGTAATTCATTTGCCCCGGCGCAAAAGTTAGGCATGGATACCTGGAAGCTTAATGGCTGTCCGATGGATGGCGGCGGCATCCTGATCAGCCATGCGGGTAATATTGAAACCACATGGCAGCGGAAGGGGAATATATATTATTGCCTGCCTGGTAAACGGGAAGTAAGCATCGGCCCGGGGCGAATTTGCAGCATTTCGGGCGATGATAATCCGGTGCTTTCCTTTCAGCGCAATGATACGGTCAGGCTCGTTCAACTCAAAAATAAAAATGAGATCGCAGTAGGTAAGGGAAGCTTCCTGAAGGCGGTTGTACTATCCGATGAAAAAGTACTTTGCGTGTGGGAACAGGACAAGCAAATTAAGTATAGAAAGATATAACTTGGTTCATGAAAACTAATTCGATAATGATTTATAGATTTGTTAAGTGTTTATAATCACGATATGAAGATCGCCCTTTTTCCCGGTTCGTTCGATCCTGTCACCAAGGCCCACGTGGATATTGTAAAACGCTCGGTCGGCTTGTTCGACAAGGTGTATATCGGTATCGGCGCCAACAGCTCCAAAGCAGGTTTTCTGACGATGGAAAAAAGAGAGCAAATGCTGCGCGCAGTATTTGATTCCGATCCCCGGATACATATCGTGGCCTATGAAGGGCTGACCGTAAATTTCTGCAAAAGTATTGGGGCGGGCTATATGATACGCGGTATCCGTACGGTGTCCGACTTTGAATATGAAAAGGCCATCGCCCAGATGAACCATTCGCTGGAGCCTGATATTGAAAGTATTTTTATTGTGAGCAAACCAGGTTATTCCTCTATCAGCTCCACCATCGTGCGCGAGATCATGCGCTTTAACGGCGATGTAAGCCAGTTTATTCCTAAAGAAGCGCTGCCTTTTCTTTAATAAGCCCCTCTTTCACCAATACATCGGTAATGGATGGAAAGGTATTGTGCAGTATCGGCTCAATATGACCCTTTTTAAACCACCGCACCTCGGTTATCCCTTCCTCTTTTTGAGGTTTTAGTTTGGGTTTGCCCTGGCATCTCATTTCAAACCAATAGGTTTTTTTTAGCACTACTTCCCCCTTGTAAACATATGAATGGTAGGTTTTACAAATTCGCTTGCCCAAAGCGCTCACGGTTATACCGCACTCCTCTTCAACTTCGCGCACGGCGGCCTCTTTTATACCCTCGTCTTCTTCAATTTTTCCTTTCGGAATGTCCCACTTATTGTTGCGGTAAATAAATAAAAACTCGTTACTTTCATTGATCACCAGGCCGCCGGCGGCCCTAATGACCGTCATGCTTTTGGCAACTTTCTTTAAAAACGCCTTTGCATCCTTACAAAGCACATAAAAAAGCTTGCTGTGATGGTTAAGCGCCCAGTTGTAAACCAGTCTAAGGTCGAATGTATCCCCATCAATATGTTCATAAATTCCCGCACGCGCCGGCAGCTTTTCTGTTAAAAGGATCACCTTTTCGTTAATATAAATTCTGTATTTTTGGGCCATGTTTAATAAAACAGAGATCGAACAACAGGTAGCTGAATTCCTGCTGCAAATTAAAGCAATAAAACTACAACCCAATAGTCCTTTTACCTGGGCCTCCGGCTGGAAGTCGCCGATTTATTGTGATAACCGCATCACCTTGTCGCATCCAACCATTCGCACCTATATCCGGCAGCAGCTGGCCCTGCTGATACAGGAAGTTTTCGGCCCGGTGGGTTGCATTGCGGGCGTAGCTACCGCAGGCATTCCGCAGGGCGTGCTGGTAGCGCAGGATCTCGGCCTTCCGTTTATTTACGTTCGTTCAAAACCCAAAGACCATGGTACCGGCAATTTAATAGAGGGCGACGACCTTACCGGGAAGAGAGTTGTTGTGATCGAAGACCTTATATCAACCGGCAAAAGCAGCCTGCAGGCTGTTGAAGCTTTGCGCGACGCGGGCTACGTAGTAGCGGGCCTTGCCGCCATTTTTAGCTACGGTTTTGATGTCGCCGATAAAAACTTCAAAAAGGCCAATTGCCCTTTTGTAACCTTGTCAAATTACAATGCATTAATAAAATATGCGGGCGCCAACCAATACATAGCCGATACGGACGTTGAGATTTTGAGACAATGGCGCGAAAACCCTTCAGCCTGGGGGCAGGAAGTGGTGAGCGGCCAATAGTATTGGTCGGTTAACTTTGGTTCGACTATAGTATTTAAGGAAAATATCTAACTCGAAAAAATTAAGATTTTTCGAGTTGATTGAAAGACGTAAGTTAGCATTTACATTACGCCCTTATGCAAAAGACAACGATATTATCCCTTAGTTTAGGCTGTTTATTCTCTCTTTTTGTTGCATGTAATAATCCTAAAACGGTGCAATATCCGGTTCATTCATTGCCGGTTGTAAGAAAAAAACTTCATAATCCTGTTGAATTAACAACATCCGGTGTTTCTATTAAGTCAGATACCCTTAAAGTCAGCGGCCCAATGGTTATATTTTTTGAGCCTGGTCAAAAGGAGTTTGATGCCATGGAAAAAAAAGAAAGCGAAGATTCCGGCTTGAATGAAATAGTGAGTGACTTTGTAGAGTACTCAACAAAAGTGGTTGATTCCTTAACCAAAATAGCAAAATTAAAAGCCATAATCACTCATAAGAAAATAATAACCATCAAACTAAATAATGGCGAACTAATATCTTTTGATCGTACGAAAGGTGATAATATAGTCGGGTACATTTTTACAAATGGATTCAAACAACCCAAGATTGCTTTTGAGGTAGGTACTGATTCGGATTATTGGATTGATATTGAGGATTATTTCGGTAAGTTATAATTCAGAAAAAGGTATATTTTCGCGCCATTGGAACGATTCGTTGGTAGAAAAAGGTATGTTTATTTTTTCGTTCCATAGGAACGATTGGTATTGACCCGCATCCTATAAATTTTGCGCTATAACAAAACCACTGGCCCAGGCCCATTGAAAATTGTAACCGCCCAGCCACCCGGTAACGTCAACGCATTCGCCGCCATAAAATAGCCCGGGTACTTTTTTAACTTCCAGCGTTTTTGACGATAGTTCGTCGGTTGATACGCCTCCGCGCATTACCTCGGCCTTGTCGTAGCCCTTATCGCCTGCAGGCTTCACTTTAAATTCGTGTATCAGCCCTGTTATTTTCTCCATATCCGGTTTGCTTAGCGAAGCCAGATTCTTGTCAACCGGCAGGTAACCGGCCAGCGCTTCCGCAAATTTTCGTGGGTATAAACCCGCTAAAAAATTAAGCAGTGTTTTTTTCCCATTTACTTCCCGTTCCTGTTGTACCAGGTCGGCGATGTTTTGCTTTGGCAGCAGATCGATGTAAATATACTCGCCTGGTTTCCAATACGACGATATCTGCAATATGGCCGGCCCGCTTAACCCCCAGTGGGTAAACAATATGTTCTCTTCAAAGCTGATCCTTTCGTTCCATACCCGGCAGAAAACGGTATTTCCAGAAAGTTGTTCATACCAGGGCTGATCTTTCCCGGTGATTGTTAACGGCACCAGGGCGGGCGCAGTATCATTGATTTTCAGGCCGAATTTGCGTGCTATGCGCAATCCGAAATCCGTCGCTCCCATCTTGGGTATCGGCAGTCCCCCTGACGCGATCACTACTTTTTCGCTTGTTAACCTTTGTATCCTTCCGTCGATCTCCGCTGTAATCGTGAAGCCCTCGCCGGTCTTTTCAACGTCCTTAACATCGGCGCCGCACCATATTTCCTGGCCCAGGTCAGCGCATAAATTAATAAAAACGCTGACCACATCTTTTGCCTTATTGCTCACCGGGAATAGCTGTCCGAGCGTTTTTTCCTGCCCCTTAATGCCATAAGTTTCAAAAAAACTGATCGTGTCGTCAACCGTCCACTGCGCCAACGCCGATTTGCAAAAATGTTCATTCGCCGATATAAATTGCTGCGGACTGGCATACAGGTTGGTGTAATTGCACCGCCCGCCGCCACTGATCAGTATTTTGGCGCCAACCTGGCTGTTTTTCTCAAGTACCAGCGTCCGTTTCCCTAAAAAGCCGGCTTGCACCGCACACATTAAACCGCATGCGCCGCCACCGATAATTATCGCATCAAAATCTGTTTGTTTTGCTAAATTTGCTGTCATGGCAGGTGTTGCGCAAATATCAGAATTTGGCAAGATATTGATCTTTTTAATTACCGGCATCGTGATGGTATGCCTGGGGCTGTTTATTGCGCGGCTTCTTTCGCCCCATAAGCCAAACGCCGAAAAGTTAACCTCGTATGAATGCGGCGAGGAACCTACCGGCAACGCCTGGCTGCCCTTCAATTCGCGCTTTTACGTAATAGCACTTGTTTTTTTGCTGTTTGATGTGGAGATGGTATTTGTTTTTCCGTGGGCCATCGTATTTGGGAGCCACGAAATAAACGGTTTCGAACCGCGCTGGGGCTGGCTGGCATTAACCGAAATGTTCATTTTTTTGGGTATCCTGGTATTGGGCCTGGCCTATGTGTGGGCAAAAGGCGACCTGGATTGGATAAAGGCCAGGCCTGTTATTCCAACAACCGAAGCAAGCATCCCTGCCTCACTATATGAGAAAGTAAATATCGAGCAAAGCACGTATATTATAAGGCCATTTACGCCCGATCCCGCACCCGCCGCCCAGGTGCCCGCGCCATCGGGTGCGGCAACTCCGCCCCCGATAAGAAAGCCTATGTTTAAACCTACCTTTAAAAAGCCAGGCAATGAGCAATGACCTAACAACAGAAAGCGGGGGCATCATGATCACGAAAATGAACGACCTGCTCAATTGGGCGCGGCTATCCTCGTTATGGCCGCTAAGCTTTGGCATAGCCTGCTGCGCTATCGAGTTTATGGGTGCGTTCGCCTCTACCTACGACCTGGACCGCTTTGGCGTTTTCCCGCGCCCCTCGGCACGGCAAGCCGATGTGATCATTATAGCCGGTACGGTTACTTTTAAAATGGCAGAGCGTATCAAAAGATTATATGAGCAAATGCCCGAACCGAAGTATGTAATTTCAATGGGATCATGCTCCGATTGCGGCGGTCCTTACTGGCAGCACGGTTATCACGTAGTAAAGGGCGTTGACCGGGTGATACCCGTTGATATATATGTACAAGGCTGCCCTCCGCGCCCCGAAGCTTTAATAGGCGCCATTTTAGAGTTACAGAAAAAAATTGAGAATGAAACGTTGGTTGGATAACAAACTAATATCTAACCGGAAAAATTAAATGTCCATCGGCAGCAAGCACATAGCTTTTTTTGCCGCAACGGTAACATTTGTATCTTTTTAAATTGAGCCAAAATAATAAGTAGCGAGCAATAGGACCTCTCCGAACGCGGTCACTCAACACGCCGTTTTTACATTTTGGACACTTCCTGGCAGTTTCCATGAGCCTTAATCAATAGTTTATCGATCGTAAATATACGTATGCTAATAGGGTAAGAAGAGTTTTAGGGGTGGACAAATAGGGGACAAATTTTTAAACCAGCACGTAAGCATCAATCTTTATAACACCGCAACAAACTCGTCCATACTCCCTGTTTCGGGCAGTGCCAGTTTTTTCTTTAATCGTTGTTTTGCTTTTTTTATGCCTTCTACCGTTACGCCCAGCATGCTTGCCATATCGTTGTTGTTGAGCTGGAGTTTTATCAGCGCCAATAATTTCACGTCGGTTTCGGTAAGTTGCGGAAATCTCTTTTTCAGGTCGATAAAAAATGCCGGATATACTTTCAAAAAAAGCTTTCTGAATTCGCTCCAACTGTTATCAGTCATTACGCTTACGGCCAGCAGTTTTTCAATGATGTCCGCGTTGCTTTTATGCTGCTGCAGGTTTTGCAGCCTTTCTTTAAATTTATCTATCAGTTCATTTTTCTGCTTTATGCTTTTGGTATATAATCCCAGTTCAGAAACCGAGCTCTTCAATTTTTCATCTACAACGCGCTTTTCGGCCAGTAATAAAGCTTTGTCCTTTTTTTGTTCTAATAGCAGCCTGTTATACACCAGGACGAAAATAACACCCAATAAAATCAGCACAATAATAACAGCGTTACGCTTTACGTAACCTACTTTTTCCGCGGTTTGTAAGTCATTTACCTGGGCAACATGCATATCCATGAGTCTTCTCAGTCCCATTCTCTCAAACTCCTGCACGTCGTTTCTTTTTGCAAGACTATCTTTAGCCGTTTCAAATAGCTTTCGGTATTGCAGCGCAGCGGTAAAATTCCCCGCATGTTCGTAACTCGCCGCCTTCAGGTCATAATAATCGATCCATTGTTTTAATACATCCGGCTGGTTCGCCAAAAGTGATGCAACGGTATCAAGCTCTCTTTCGGCAAGTTTCTGCGCTTTAAAATGCATGCTTATTTTAACTATCCGCAGCATGGCGATCGCGGCATTAGTCTGTTCATTGTATTTTAACGACACGGAATAATCGGTCCTGATATAAGGCAGCGCCCTTTCAAAATTATTTTCCATCAGGTAAACTGATCCTATGTTCCCCTGCGTTATCCCGATCCAGGCGCTGTCCCGGCTTAACCTGGCCAGCTGCAGTGATCTTTTAAAATACCTGGTCGCCTGATCGTACTGCCGGTACATCCGGTAGATCAGACCGATCGAATTGATCATACTGATCTCTTCGCGCTTACCATACGGCTTGTATTTTAACGCCTCGGTCAGTTCGGTCCTGGCGTTATAAAAATCGCCTATATTGTAGTAAAACACGGCAAGGTCATTTAAATAACCTGATATCCCCCGAACATGGTCGAAACCGATGTCGTTAAACATTTGCCGGGCGTTTAATAAATAAGCATATGCCGCCGCATTGCGTTTAAACGTATAATAATACATGCCCATTTTATGGGTGGATATTGCCGTTTCAAGGGTCAGAGCGTTCTTTTTGGCAAAATCTATCCCCTCCTGGTAGTAGCGGATACTTAACGGGTTAAAGAAATTGTTGACCGAGTAATAATCGGCGCGAAACCAGTACACCGCGCACTGCAACGATTTATCGTCCAGTTGTAAAGCGATAGCTTGTAAACTGTCCAGCGCCGCCATAGCTTTATCGGCGGGTATCTTCCGGCATTTGGTTTTATAGATGTTGGTTGCAAGGTCGATCCGTGCAGGCTTCCCTATTGCAGAAACTGCCTTAAAAATATTATTTGGCGATACTACCGCCGTTGTATCGGGCCGATGGGCAGCCTTCGACCGTAAATTAAAAAAAAGCAGTACCAGCAAATTTAGCGTTATCAGCCGCAACACCCGACAAAAACGAGGGTGATTAAAGTAAGGGCGATACGGATTCATTTATCTAAAATACACAAAAACGGCTATATAACCGCTCATTTTCATTTATTACCGGCAGCATGCGACCGACTAATGTGGAAAAGTTTAAAATCATATTTGCACCGGTTATCCTTTTTGAATAATTTTATACTGAAAATAATTATTCCTATGAATCGCCTCGTGAACCTTATAAAAAATAAGTTTTTTTTGATCACTATCGCGTTCGTCGTGTGGATGATATTTTTCGACAAGAACGATCTTTTCTCGCAATACCAATACCACCAGCAGTTAACCAAGCTAAAGCAAGAGCGCGATTTTTATAAAAAAGAAACCGCTAAAGTTGCAAAGGATCTTGATGAGCTAACCTCCAATCCGGAAAAGCTCGAAAAATTTGCCCGGGAAAAGTATCTGATGAAAAAAGCGAATGAAGATGTTTTTGTTATTGTTTCATCGAAAAAAGAGGAATAAGAGGTCGGAAATCGGAGGTCAGAGATCGGAAAATCGAAAACAAAACTTCTTTTAAATAATGACTAAGACATTTTTTGACCTGGATGTTTACCGGCTGGGTAACGATTATTCGATGAAAATTTTCCTTTTAACCAGGTCATTCCCGAAGTTGGAAACTTATTCGCTAACGAGTCAGATTGTAGATTCTTCGCGCTCAATTTGCGCAAATATTGCCGAAGGCTGGGGCCGTCGCGTATATGAGAGTGAATTCAAAAAGTTTTTAGTTTACGCCATGGGTTCTTTACAGGAGACGAAGTCATGGTTAAATTTTGCTGTTCAGTGCCAATATATCGATGAAAGCACTTTTAAAGATATTTTGGAAGAATCTGAAGTGATCGGTTCCAAACTTTATAAGCTGCACCAAAATTGGAAATCATAGACTTCTGATTTCCGACTTCAGACATCCGATCTCATTTTCTCAACAAACCCAATTCCATCTTCCAAAAACTGCCGCCAAACGGTGTTCGGCTGCCATACGTCGTCGATAAGATCTTCCATTTCTTCCTTATCCATTTGGCCGGCGGCCAAAAGATATAATCCTGTAAATACCGATGCGCGGTAATTGGCTGCACAATGCACCATGACTTTTTTGTCCCCGTGCCGGTTCATCACATCGATAAAATCTTTCAGTTCGGTTAACAGTGGTTTCTCGAAGTTAACCGGGATATGATAATAAGCTACGCCCAGTTCTTTAACTACGCGTGCTTCATCTGGAAGCGCATACGCGGTGTTCAGCAAACCCAGGTTGATAATTACGTTATATTTTTCGGCAGCCAGTTGCCTCAACTGCTCTTCAGTAGGCTGGCCGGCACACGACAGATGGTCAGACACTTTATAGAAGTGGTATATCCCTCTCATTAACCAAACTTACAAACAAGCCGCAGATTTTGCTTTATTTTTAATTTTAATATATTTGGTAAAAAGAACCTTATTATGAAATTCAATTTTAAATTTTTTATAGCCCTGTGTTTTGGTGCGGTATTGATCTATACAGGATGTAAAAAACTGAGCGACCCCAGTCTTTCCGATCCCGTTCTGACCCCACAAGTGGTTGCCGGGCAAGTAGCGGCCAACCTTAGCGGGAGCCTGTTTGGCGGATTGGGTGCATTTGATGTATCGGGCGGTTTAAACGCCCCGTCGACAGTCGCGTTAAACGCAAACGGCAGAACGCTTACCCGTAACCATCTTCAAAAAACGGTGCGGCCGGCCCTCACTTCCGTTTATTGCGGCTTTAGTCTCGATACGACTGTGAATTATACAGTCAGCTCGCACGACACCACGGCATCTATTGCCGGAACCATCAAATTTACCTTCACCTGCAGCAATGGCGTGGTAAACGGCTATACAACCAACGATAACCTTGCAATCAGCTATTCCATACCAACTTTAGCCTTAACGTATAAGGTTGGCGAAAACTTGACTTTGCTCATGCTCGATCCTACAGATCCGAACTCTAATTTTTCGCTTAACGGTACCTTAAACTCCAATAGCAGCTACCAGTTTAAAACCGGCACGCAAAGAAGCGGCACGGCAATTTTTAACTATACGCTCAGTTCGTTAGTCATCAACCCCGGTACAGGCGATATTGTTAGCGGCTCAGCGGCCTTTACCACATCGGGCAACGGACCAAGGGGCGTTTGGAACTACCAGGGCACCATCGCCTTCCTGGGCAATCACCAGGCAACGGTTGTTATCGGTGGCAAATCATATAACGTTACGGTATAGCGCGCAGTCGCCTTAATCAGATATAAAGCTTTTCCTTACCCGGAAAAGCTTTTTTGTTGCTGATGAGTGGTAAGCTTTAAAATTTGTATACTTGTTTAGCATGAAAAAAGTCCTGACCAATTTAAACTTCCAGGTAGTTACAGGCATTGTTCTGGGTGTTATTGCCGGGCTTTGCTTTAAGTCGTTCGGGCCGACGGCAAAGCTCATCAGCCAGGCTTTCATTAACCTGATCACCATGCTTATCGCGCCTATTATTTTTTTTACTATAGTGCTTGGCATAGCCGGCATGAACGATATGAAAAAAGTAGGCCGGGTTGGCGGTAAGGCATTACTGTATTTTGAGATCGTTACCACGTTTGCGCTCGTTATCGGCCTTATAGTAGCCAATGTAATAAGGCCCGGAGATGGTTTTGTAGGTCATGCCGCTGCCGATGTTTCCAAACTCACAGTTTATCAAAAGGCCGCCGCCGATATGCATTGGAGCGATTTTTTATTTCATATCATTCCGTCTAACGTATTTGATGCGTTCGCGAAAAACGATATTTTACAGGTGCTGTTTTTTGCAATTTTGTTTGGTTTCGGTATCAGTCGCATGGGTAAAGACGGGCAACCTCTAATAAACTTTTTCGACTGGATATTAAAAGTACTTTTCAATATCATGCACATGGTAATGCGTGTTGCTCCCATCGGCGCTTTCGGCGGAATGGCGTATACCATCAGTACCTACGGCATAAAAACCCTGCAGCCTTTGGCGCTATTGATGGGCTCGGTTTATCTCACCATGTTCCTGTTCATCTTCGTGGTGCTTAATATTATTTGCCGCCTTTTTAAGTTCAGTTTGTGGCAATATCTCAAATTTATAAAAGAGGAGATACTGATCGTGCTCGGTACGTCGTCGTCCGAGTCTGTTTTACCGGCGATGATGGATAAGATGGAAAAATTCGGTTGTTCGCGGTCCGTGGTCGGCCTGGTCATCCCAACCGGGTACTCCTTTAACCTTGACGGAACAACCATTTACCTATCCATGGCGGTTATATTTTTGGGCCAGGTGTTTCATGTTCCGCTGTCGCTGGGCCAGCAGATCGTGCTTATCGGGATATTGATGATCACTTCCAAGGGTGCGGCGGCGGTTACCGGCGGCGGCTTTATTATTTTAACCTCTACCCTGGCGGCGCTAAAAATAATCCCCATAGAGGGTGTAGCAATATTGCTGGGTGTTGACAGGTTTATGTCGGAAGCACGGGCCATCACCAATATGATCGGCAATGGGATAGCCACGGTAGTGATCGCGAAGAGCGAAGGAGAATATGTTGAGCAGAGGTTAGAGACTAGAGGTTAGGCAGCTCCTGTAAAAAAGTTGTCCTGTTAGGGGTCAAGGGGCAATTTTTTTATAGCTTTGCCCTACAAATTCAAAAAACGCAATGAGTGTTCTCGTAAATAAAAATTCGAAGGTTATTGTACAGGGTTTTACCGGTAACGAAGGCACCTATCATGCCTCGCAAATGATTGCGTATGGTACGCAGGTTGTCGGCGGTGTTACGCCGGGCAAGGGCGGTCAGCAACACCTTGAACGGCCTGTTTTTAACACCGTACAGGACGCAGTTGATAAGACCGGCGCCAATGTATCCATCATATTTGTACCCCCGCCGTTTGCCGCCGACGCGATTATGGAAGCGGCCGCAGCGGGCATTAAAGTAATTGTTTGCATTACCGAAGGTATTCCCACAAAGGATATGATCATGGTAAAGGAATATTTAACGGATAAAGATACGCGCCTGATAGGACCCAACTGCCCGGGTATTATTACGGCCGATGAGAGCAAGATAGGTATCATGCCGGGCTTTATCTTTAAAAAGGGGAACGTGGGCGTGGTATCCAAATCGGGGACGTTAACTTACGAAGCCGTAGACCAGGTGGTAAAAGCCGGGTTAGGCATCACCACGGCCATCGGCATTGGCGGCGACCCGATCATCGGTACACCGACCAAGGAAGCCGTAGAGCTGTTAATGAACGATCCTGAAACGCATGGTATTATTATGATCGGCGAGATCGGCGGCGGTATGGAAGCCGAAGCTGCACGCTGGATAAAGGCGAACGGCACCAAGCCGGTAGTAGGCTTTATTGCCGGGCAAACCGCCCCTCCGGGACGCCGTATGGGCCACGCAGGCGCAATCGTTGGCGGCGCTGATGATACGGCTGCCGCAAAAATGAAGATCATGCGCGAGTGCGGCATCCGCGTTGTGGAGTCTCCGGCAGAGATAGGCGCTGCAATGGCCGAGGAACTGAAGAAGGCGAAGTAGTCCCCTCTAAATGTCCCCCGGTTGGGGAGACTTAATGACATTTATCCTGGCATTGGCCGGGATTTTTTGTTGATACCTGTCAGAACTGCAAATGATAGCAAACCCGGCAGCGGGGTTCGTAACTTTCTTTTTCGCCCAGCAGTATGCGGGTTTCATCGGGCACAAGCCGGTATGAGTACATGGCCGGGTTACCGCATCTTACGCAAACGGCGTGCAGCTTGGTTACGGATTCGGCGATGGCCATAATGGTGGGCATGGGACCGAACGGATCACCTTTAAAATCCATATCGAGCCCGGCTACAATTACACGGATGCCTTTATTAGCAAGCACATTACATACGGACGGTAGCTCCTCGTCGAAAAATTGTGCTTCGTCAACGCCAATAACGTCCACATCACTTCCTAATAATAGGATGGCCGAGGCACTTTCAACCGGCGTTGAGGAAATTGAGTTCGCATTATGCGATACGAGGGCATTTTCAGCAAAACGCACGTCGGCTTTCGGGCTGAATATTTCCACCTTTAACCTGGCTATACGGGCGCGGTTCAACCGCCTTATCAGCTCTTCGGTTTTTCCGGAAAACATCGAGCCGCAAATGGCCTCGATGCTTCCGCCAAATTCATTTTTCCGTTTAAAAATGTCCTCGTTAATGACCAAGAGCGTTGATTTTATTTGATTTATTGAATTTCGCTGATTATGGCCGGCTATTTGGTAGAATGCGTGATAATGAAGCTAATCACTAATCTCCAACCTCTAATCTCTAACCGGCAAATATGAGAATTTAATCTTATTTTTGATAAGCATTTATAACAGTGAGTCATGAATCAAAAGGAAGTATTCGCCAAGATCGGGGGGATTATAAAAGAGCTGAACGACCAATATGCCTATCTGCAAACCGAATCTGAAAATTTAAACAGCCTTGAGCTTGAGCTGTTTGTATCAAATGCCCGCTTTCTAACCGATCATATCGAAATATTAGCTAAACTGAATTCGCAGTACAGCCATATTCCGCATATTTCATCATCCCCTGAGCCAAAATCACAACAAGATAAATCACAATCTGTTGCGAAAGAAATAAAACCCGCGACAGACGAAAAAAAGGCCGAAGAGATTACAAGTATCCAACCCAAAGATCAGCCCGTGCCGCACATCGATCTTGGGGAAGCGGGCAGCAGCGACTCGTATTCATACATACGGCAGGAACCCGAAACCATACGGCACGAATTGGTTTTGGACGAATCGATAAATTGGGAAGATAACGATGAGGAGCTTGAGGAGGAGAATAAACCGCCCAAAATTTCTCACGATAAAGCACAAAAGGTTGTAACCGATAAAGGAGAAAAAGCAGCCCCTGCAGCCACAGAAACTGACGTACCCAAAGAGAAGGCGAAACCCGCGGCTCCGGATAAACCGGCGGACGATGTGGTGACCATCAATCAAAAAATATCGTCGCAATTGGGTAGTAAAGCCACCGGCGGACAAGCGGCCGATGCGCCGGTAAGTGATATTAAACAAGTGATCACTTTAAACGACAAGCTGCTGTTTATAAAAGACCTGTTTAATGGCTATAGCCTTGCATACAGCGAGGCTGTTGAAATATTAAATCGCTTTGGCTCCTTTGAGGAAGCCACCACATTTTTGAATAAAAATTACGCGATCAAAAATAACTGGGAGAGCAAACCGGAAACGGTAGAGAAGTTTTATGCGCTTTTGAGACGTCGCTACGCTTAGTTGGCAATGTGCAGTTGGCAAAATCCGTAAAAAACATTGGTTATGATACAAGCCAATGCTAACTGCAAACAGTTAACTGCAAACTGCTAAACGATCCCCATCCTATTCGAATCGAGCTTGACGAGAACAAAAAGCAGGACGGTAAAGCTTAACAACGACGAACCGCCGTAACTGATAAATGGCAGCGGTATCCCGATGACCGGCACTAAACCGATGGTCATCCCGATGTTTATCATCACATGGAAAAATAAAATAGACGCAACACCATAGCCATAGATCCTGGAAAATGGCGATCGCTGCCTTTCGGCCACCCTGATCACTCTTAGCACCAAAAACAAATACAAGCCTATTACCACTACCGAACCGGCAAAACCCCACTCCTCGCCAACAGTGCAAAAAATAAAGTCGGTGCTTTGCTCGGGTACAAATGAATATTTTGTTTGCGTGCCATGCAGGTAGCCCTTGCCCCATAATTTACCGGAACCTATCGCAATTTTCGACTGGTTTACGTTATATCCCTTTCCTCTTAAATCGCTTTTTATACCGAGAACGATATCGATACGCACCTTTTGGTGCGGCTGCAAAACGTTGTTATAAATAAACTTAACGCTTAAAACAAATACCACACACATGGCCAACCCGGCAAACATCATGTAAACGAGGCGCTTGTTCCGGCGGAGAAACGAGATGATGAGAATGGCAACAGCCACAATGGCCGCTATCACATGCAGCGGGTTAAATAAAATGGCTGTAACAAACAGGGCAATAAACAATGCGCCGATAATTAAAAAATAGGGGGATAACCCTTCGCGGTACAGCACGAATATAAACGACATGAAAACCAGGGTCGATCCCATATCCGGCTGCAGCATGATCAAAAACATAGGCAACCCGATTATGGCCCCGGCGATCAAAAACGACCGAAATTCTGTTACGCGGATGTTTGGTCCGCTCAGATAGCGGGCTAAAAGCAAGCACGTGGTAAACTTTGCGAACTCGGATGGCTGGAGCCTGAATCCGCCGCCCAATGATATCCATGCCTGGTTACCGCCCACATTACGTCCTACAACCAACACCAGCATAAGCAATAACACCGTTATACCGTAAAATGCAGGCGACAGTGCCGTTATAAAGCGGCTCTCGAGCAACAATATCACAATGGCGATAGCCATGGCGATCAGTATAAACAGAAACTGCTTGCCATAGTTGGTCTCAAAATCGAGCAGGCCCGGGTGCCTTTCGTCAAAAACAGCCGCATGGATATTAAACCAGCCAATAGTGCATAGCGCCAGGTAGATGATGACGATCACCCAATCCACATTTAAAAAAAAATTGCGCTGGTTATTCATCGTCTTTTAGCATTGGCTGCGCGGCTAAGTAAGCGAAATTTCTGCGCTCTTTATTTTTATGCCATACTGTTTTTACCTGCCCTTTTTTTACCGCGGTATCAACCTTTTGCCTGGGCGGGCTATTTTGCCTGCGACTGTGCGGCCGGTATTCGTTGCTATCGGGCAGCAGGTTTTTATTCATAATATAATCCACCTCCGCCGCAGGTTTGGTGATCGATCCGCGCAGGTATTGCTCCACGATATAGCTGGCTATCGGGGCAGCATAGGTTGCACCATAGCCGGCATTCTCCACAACCACCGCTATGGCAATTTTAGGGTGCTCGCGCGGGGCGAAGGCCACAAATATGGAGTTGTTTTTTCCATGGGAATTTTGTGCCGTCCCGGTTTTCCCGCACATTACAATGCCGGGAATTTTGGCAGCAGCAGCCGTACCGCTCTCCACTACACGCTGCATGCCGTCAATAACCGGCTCAAAATACTGGGTATCGATACCCACGCTAATGGGCTGCGTATATTCGGGCTTAACGATCTTTTTATCGCCGATAGCCTTTATTAAATGCGGCCGGTAATAATACCCGTGGTTGGCAATAGTACATTCGATATTGGCCATTTGTAACGGCGTCGACAGCAACTCCCCCTGCCCGATCGCCAGCGAAATAATGGTATTGGCGCGCCAATGGTTTTGTCCGTAAATTTTATCATAGTGCAGCGGCGTAGGCACATTTCCCCGCCTTTCGTTTGGCAGGTCTACGTCAAGCTTCACGCCAAAACCAAACCTGTTTACCTCGTTACGCCAGTTGGTAAAAGTAGCTTCGGTATTTTTCGACCCGTTTTGATTCATCAGCCGGTCGAAAACATTGCAGAAATAAGTATTGCACGACATAGCGATCCCCTTGCGCAGATCAGTAATGCCGTCGTAGTGCTCGCAGCTGACCCGGTGATTTCCCGCCATATAATAATGGGGGCAAAAAAAAGTGGTTTGCGGCGTAATAATTCCCTCCTGGAGCGCGATCAGGGAATTTAGCGGCTTAAAGGACGAACCTGGCGGATAGTAGGCTTGTATCGGCCGTATCAGCAATGGACTGTAAGGATCCTCGTACAGTTTAGCTGCATTATTTCCGCGTTCGCGGCCTACCATGAGGTTGGGGTCATAGGTCGGGCTGCTCACAAAGCATAATATCTCACCGGTCGAGGGTTCGATGGCTACAATGCTCCCTATCTTATTTTTCATGAGCTTTTCGCCCAGCTTTTGAATCGTGATGTCAAGCGATGAGGTTAACCGCTGCCCGGCAACGGCTGCGGTATCATATAGTCCGTTAGCATAGCTGCCTTTGAATTTGCCGCGCGAATCGACCATCTGGTTTTGAACCCCGCGTTGTCCTTTCAGGGCCGCCTCGTAAGCCTTTTCCACGCCGGTTACGCCAACATAGTCGCCGGGATGATAATAACCGTTTGAACGCTTAATATCGCGGTCGGTAACTTCGCCGATGAAACCAAGAAACTGTGCCGCGACCGAGTCGGGGTACGACCGCAGCCACCGCGTGGTTGAGTAAAAACCCGGAAATTCGGATAAGCGCTCCTGCAACGATGCATAAGCCTCGGGGGATATCTGCTTTTCGAAAACCGAAGCAAGATTCGGCGAATACTTGACAGCCTTTGCCATTCGCCTGTTAAACTCGGCGCGGTCAATGCCAAAGAGCTTACAAAATTCCGCGGTGTCAAATGGTTTAACCTGCCGGGGCGTAACCATGATATCGTAAAAAGGGTTGTTTTGAACAAGCACTCTGCCATTGCGGTCTAATATCGGGCCGCGCGCCGGGTTAATAATTTTTTGGCGCCGCACATTATTATTTGCATAAATGGTGTAACGGTCGTCAATGATCTGGATATAAAATAACCGTGCAAGCAGAATGAAGATGATGGTTATAAAGATGCCCGCAATCACATACCGCCGTTCAAAAAAACTGTTCATTTACGCTCTTTCCTTCTATAAAATAACAAACCCGAAATTACCATTAAAAATACCGTAAATAATGAGCTTAGTATCACCCGGCCTAATGTATACTGCAATTGCGAGATATTAAAAGCCTCGAGATTAAACAGGAAAAAATGATGAAATAAGGTAAGGACGATGGCATAGGTTAAAAACCATCGTAAACCCATAATGCTTAATGTAGGTTCGGGTTCGTTATCAAAGCCCTCCTTTTGCACGGTGATGCTTATAAATAATATCCGTACGAACGCCAGCAACACACAGGCTGCCGCATGCAGGCCGGGCGTATCGTAAAAAGCATCGATGGTTAGGCCTGTTATAAATGCCAGGATGAACAGCAGCACGTTGGGCGTTTCAAATGGCAGCAATAAAATAAACAAGATATACAAGTACGGTGTGGAAAGGTTATACATGGTTATATTCTTCAGCAGGAAAACCTGCAAAAAAATTAAAAAAAGAAACCGTACCAGGTTAACGATAATGACTTTAATCATTCTTTTTTTCCTGGGCCTCCAATCCCGTTTGCTCCAGCGCCATCTTATTCACCACCACGTTTACATATTGCAGCTTGCTAAAATCCACAGCAAATTTAACTTCCAGGTTCAACGAAAAACCGCCCCCTTTGGTACGTAAATTACTTACCCGGCCAACGGGCACACCGGCGGGGAAAAGCGAGTATCCCGATGTTACCACCAGTTCGCCAATTTTTGGCTGCGCGTTGTTGGTAACATCTTTAAGCAAGCCCCAATGTGGGTTTAATTCGTCGTTCCATTCAATCGTGCCGATCTCCTTATTTTTTGCCAGCATCGCACTGAACTGCGAATCCTTATGGAGTAAGGACTGCACCACCGCGAAATGATCGGAAACATAAACCACTTTTCCAACAATACCCAAACCGCATATTACGCCCATCCCCTTTGCAATACCTTGCTTGCTTCCCCTGTTTATGGTGATGTAGTTTGTGGCCCGGTTAACCGAATTATTGATCACTTTGGCTACAATGTATTCGTACTGCAGTTTATACGTAGTATCGGTTACTTTATGTTTGGCTACGGTGTCGACGTAAAACGAAGATTTCAGCGCATTACGCAAGCGCGCATTCTCGCTTGCAAGGCTGTCATTAATCTCCTTTAGTTTAAGATAGTTGTCAAACTGGCTAACCTGCGCGTATAAGCCCCCGGTAATACGATTGGTTGATGTAATAAATGTGGCCTTTTGAAAAGAGTTGTATTTAATATAGATAACCAGTGAAATGATCTCAAAAATAACGAACAGAAAAAATGCGTTGTATTTCGTTATAAATATGAGAAGATTGCGCATTAGTTAGAGATTTGAGACGTGAGATATTAGATATGAGATTAAAAATAGGAACTATCCTTGTCTCAAATCTCACATCTGATATCTCAAATCTAAATTATTGCATCAGGAATTTAAAATTACCAATATTTTTAAGCGCCGTACCTGTTCCGCGGACCACTGCGCGCAGGGGATCTTCGGCTACGTGGACCGGAAGCTTGGTTTTAGCCGCAATACGCTTATCCAGGCCGCGCAGCAAGGCGCCGCCGCCGGTTAAGTAAATACCGGTTTGATAAATATCGGCCGACAACTCCGGCGGTGTTATTTCCAGGGCCTTTAATATCGCTTCTTCAATCTTTGAGATAGACTTATCCAGGCAATGCGCAATCTCGGAGTAAGAAACCATAATTTGTTTTGGCACCCCGGTCATTAAGTCGCGGCCCTGCACAGCAAAGTCAGCCGGTGGATCGGCCAGTTCGGGCAAAGCGGCGCCTACTTCAATTTTTATTTTTTCGGCCGTACGGTCGCCGATCATAATGTTGTGCTGCCGGCGTATATATTGAACGATATCCGAGTCGAAATTATCGCCCGCAACGCGGATAGACTGGTCGCAAACAATACCCGACAGGGCAATAACCGCGATCTCGGTAGTACCACCGCCAATATCAATGATCATGTTACCCATCGGTTCTTCTACGTCGATGCCGATACCTACGGCTGCAGCCATCGGCTCGTGAATAAGGTAAACCTCTTTAGCGCCGGCAATTTCGGCCGAATCGCGAACAGCGCGCTTTTCCACCTCGGTAATACCCGATGGTATGCAGATCACCATGCGCAGCGAAGGGAAGAACCATCCCCTGCCCTGGTTGATCATTTTGATCATCCCGCGTATCATGTGCTCAGCGGCGTTAAAATCAGCAATTACACCATCTTTTAAGGGCCGCACAGTTCGGATATTATCATGCGTTTTACCCTCCATTTGCATGGCTTGCCTGCCTATGGCGATCACTTTATTGTTTGTACGGTCAAAAGCTACGATCGACGGCTCGTCGACAACAACTTTATCGTTATGTATAATCAGGGTATTTGCGGTACCTAAATCAATGGCAATTTCTTGTGTAAAAAAGTTAAACAGACCCATCTGGAGTTTATTTCAAAATGTCAGCAAAAGTAATATAAAGAGGATGAATTATTGCGAATGTAAGCTAATTAAAACGAATAAATCAGTCCTTTTACGGCAGAAAAATAATATAGTTTAAATTAAATTTAATTTATTTCGATTTGAGTTATAAGTACTTAAATTATACCGGTATCAATGCTTAAAATGACGAACGCCTGTAGTCACCATCGCGATATTTTTCTGATCGCACATTTCAATCGAAAGCTTGTCGTTTATTGATCCGCCGGGCTGTAATACGGCCGTGATGCCTGCTTCGGCGGCCAGCTCCACACAATCGGGAAAAGGGAAAAATGCGTCCGAAGCCATAACGGCGCCGTTCAGGTCGAAACCGAAACTGTGCGCTTTAATTACAGCTTGTTTTAACGAATCTACCCGCGAGGTTTGTCCAACGCCACTGGCCATCAGCTGGTTGTTTTTTGCAAATACAATGGTGTTTGATTTGGTATGCTTTACTATTTTATTCGCAAATAACAGATCCTTCAGCTCATGTTGCGAGGGTATTCTTTTGGTAACCGTAGTCATTTGGTCAGGCCCTTCTATCACTTCGTCCTTATCCTGCTCAATGACACCGTTCAGCAGGGTTTTAAACTGTTTGGCAGGCAACTCAACGCGCTGCCTGATCAATATGATCCGGTTCTTTTTTTCTTTTAATATGGCGATAGCATCGTCGGTATATGCCGGCGCTATTAACACTTCATAAAAAATCTTATTTATTTCAATGGCCGTATCGGCATTGATCTCGTCGTTCGCAATGATCACGCCGCCAAAAGCCGAAACGGGGTCACAGGCCAGCGCGTCTATCCAGGCTTCTTTTATAAAAGTGCGGGTGGCTACGCCGCAGGCGTTGGTGTGTTTTAAAATAGCGATGGTAGGGTCGGTAAACTCATCGATCAATGCGACAGCCGCGTCGACATCCACTAAATTATTATATGAAAGCTCTTTGCCGTGCAGCTTGTTGAACATGCGATCGAGGTTGCCATAAAAAACGCCTTTTTGATGCGGGTTTTCGCCATAACGCAAAACCTGGCTCGTTTGAATGCTTTCCTTAAAAACCGGCAGCGGCTCTTCCTGATTGAAATATTTAAATATGGCTGTGTCGTAGTCGGATGTAATATTAAACGCTTTTTGGGCAAATAACCGGCGCTGGCCAATGGTGGTCGCACCGTTTTGAACTTCCAGCAGTTCCTGCAAACCGGCATAATCTTTTTTCGAGGCAACGATCACTACATCTTTAAAATTTTTAGCCGCCGCGCGGATAAGCGATATCCCGCCGATGTCGATCTTCTCGATAATATCGTCCTCCTCCGCGTTCGCCCTTACCGTTTCTTCAAAAGGATAAAGATCAACGATCACCAGGTCGATCGTTGGTATTTCGTATTCTTTCAGCTGCTGCTCGTCGCTTTCGAAATTTCGCCGCGCCAATATTCCGCCAAATATTTTCGGGTGCAATGTTTTAACCCGCCCGCCCAGGATGGATGGATACGAGGTAAGGTCTTCCACGGCGATCACATCTACGCCTAAACCGCGAATAAAAGTTTCTGTTCCGCCGGTTGAATATATGTTTACACCCAGGCGGTTTAGGGCATGGATAAGCGGCTCAAGGTTGTCCTTATAATAAACTGATATTAAGGCATTTTTTATTTGAACGGGATGGCTCATTGACGGCAAAATTTTAAGCCGCAAAGGTAGGGATTAGAGATTAGAGTTGAGAGATTGAATGTTAGGTTTTTTGATAATTGTTAAGTAATCGAGTATTTGGTGACTTTGAGTATGACAACGCTGATCATAAAATCGAGCTCAGATAAAAAAACGGATCTCATCGTGCAGCTGGCAGAAGAGTTGGGATTGTCGGTAAGTACCAGCCAATTTGAAGAATTGGATATCAATGCCATGGTAAAAGGCATCGAAAGAAAAGCGACCGACGAAGAGATGATCGATTACCTCTCAAAAGGCAATGATGCTGAAGCTATCAATATCGACGAAGCATTTTCAAAATACTCTAATAAAAAGCAGTAAATTGGTTGTCAAAATTAAGCCTAAAGCCTTAAAGTTATCGATGCTATCGCAGATTTTGTAGAATCTAAAAACATTCGGTGCCAGATAACCGTATTGACTGGAAACCAGATGATATGAAACGCTTTACTTGTTTATTTACGATAGCAATTAGTATAGTTGCCGGCTCATGCAAAAAAGCGGCTGTCGATCCCGCGCATCCATTAATCGGGAAGTGGGAAGTTACCGCTAATTTTATTTCGCCGGGCGGTCCCGGCAGCTGGATAAATGTGGCTAAGGGCGCCAATGGCTTTGTGCAGTTTACTGCCGGCGGTGGTATTAAAGGCAATGTATTTCCGGGATATTCAATGTATACCTATAAGGATAGTACAACGTTAACCTTTACCGGCGCCGCTGTTAATGCCGAAAATTATTTTTATAAAATAAGTCACGATACATTGACTATGGGGCCTGCGGGGCCAGTTTTTTGCATTGAGGGTTGCGCAACCAGGTTTATCAGGGAGTGATCAACTCTTCATCTTTTTCAACAGATTCTCTATCACCCTGGGGAAGTGATGGTGCTCCAGTTGCTGCCCTTTGAATTTGATAACTTCGAGGTTATCGCCCGGCTCAATTTTAAATTTCGACTGGTGGATGATCTCGCCTTCGTCAAACTGCTCTCCCGCAAAATGAATGGTAATGCCCGATTCATCGTCGCCGGCGGCCATCACCGCCTTGTGCACATGGTCGCCATACATCCCTTTGCCGCCGTATTTTGGCAACAATGCGGGGTGCAGGTTAATGATCCTGTTTGGAAATGCCTTTAACAAAGACTGTGGCACGAGCCATAAAAAGCCGGCAAGAACGATGAGGTCGACCTGCAGATTTTTTAATAATTTTATAATATCGTCGGTTTCGTAAAACTCTCGGCGGGTAAATATATGTGCGGGTATCTCGAAATTATCGGCACGCTGCAATACATAGGCCTGGGGGTTATTGGTCAGTATCAGTACAACTTCTGCCTCGGCGTTGCGCTTAAAATGCTCCATAATTTTTTGAGCATTCGACCCTGACCCTGAAGCAAAAATGGCAATTCTTTTTTTCATTGGCGTTTATAGTAATGAAGCTGCGAACTGATTAATACATCAAAAAATGAACTAACCGGTTGGCTTCAATACGATAGATAGATTTTAGATCGACCAAATATAAAATTTTCATTTGGATTATCCTTTTAATGGAAACAGGCCAAAATCAACAGTTTAACACGGTTTGTGATTTTTTGTTTGTCCGGCGAAAGCCGGCCGTAATGAGAGATTATTGGGATTTTTGCCGTATAAAACCGTATTCCAGTATCCTTCGCTTTTTGGTGAGCGAATAATTTGGCTGCACATCGCCGGTATGAAGCACCATAGAGAACTGCCCCAGGTTAATGATCTGGGCATTTGCAAAAGGCGTTGAGCTATGAGCGGCCGAAGTATCTTTACACACTACCTGGGCGTACAAAAAAAGCTGGTTCGGCGACAGCGACCATGAGCCTGACGGTGATTGCGGGATACAGTCGAATTTTAAATAGGTGCAGGTATTATCGCTTTGAAAAGTAAAATATTGAGTGGTGGTGCAGCTATCGGTTAAAACTTTGGTGCTATCCTGCGTGTTGCCGGTATAATAGATGGCCGTTACCGATGCCAGCTGCCACCGCCCCCCGGTGAAAAGCGCGTGTATAGACGTTTGACCGGTTTTTTTACACGAATAAAAAAAAATGCAGGCAATTAATGCAGGGAGCAGTAAAAAGGCGGGTTTGTTCTTCATCCGGTGTGTAGGCAAAAATAAATATTCTGGTGGTATTAGCCGTGTGGTTATAACTGTTTTAAATTAAAAATATTTTAATAGGCACCCGGTGAAAGTTAAGATCACGCGAATCTCATAATTACGCTTTGGGCATATCCAAATGGCTTTTGGCCTATATTTGCAAGCACATTCACTAAAGAAAAAACATTATGATACCAGCAAAAGGTTATGCCGCGCCAAAGGCAAATATTCCGTTGGAACCTTTTAAGTTTGCCCGGCGGGAACCGGGACCACACGACGTACAAATAGAGATAGCCTATTGCGGCGTATGCCACTCCGATATTCACCAGGTTCGTGACGAATGGGGAAGCGGAATATTCCCGATGGTGCCCGGGCACGAGATAGTGGGAAAAATTACAAAAACAGGCAGCCAGGTAACGAAATTTAAGGTTGGCGACACCGCAGGTATCGGCTGTTTTGTCGATTCCTGCCGCCATTGCCCAAGCTGCCTGGCAGGGTTGGAGCAATATTGCGAGGCCGGTATGATCGCTACGTACAACGGCCGCGATAAAGAAGGCAATCCCACTTACGGCGGTTATTCGAACCAGATCGTAGCCGATGAAAATTATGTATTGCATATATCGGATAAGCTGCCCTTATCGGGGGTAGCGCCGCTGCTTTGCGCCGGTATTACCACGTATTCGCCATTAATGCAATGGAAAGTGGGCAAGGGCCATAAAGTCGCGGTGGTAGGGCTTGGCGGGCTCGGCCACATGGCGGTTAAGCTGGCCGCTTCATTAGGCTCCGATGTTACCGTGTTAAGCACCTCGGCCTCGAAAAAACAGGATGCGGAAAAATTGGGCGCCCACCATTTTGTGGTGACTAAAGACGCGGAACAGGTTAAGGCTGCCGCTAATTCATTTGATTTTATTATCAACACCATATCCGCCCAGCACGAATACGATTTTTATCTGCAAATGCTAAAGCTGGACGGCACCATGATATTATTGGGTGTTCCGCCCGAAGCGCCAACTGTTTCGGCATTCAACCTGATCGGTAAAAGAAGACGTTTGGCCGGCTCGCTTATCGGCGGGATACAGGAAACCCAGGAAATGCTGGACTATTGCGCGGAAAAAGGTATAACATCAGATGTGGAAGTGATCAATATCGATTATATTAACGAAGCTTACGAGCGTATGATCAAAGGCGATGTGCGCTATCGTTTCGTGATCGATATGGCGTCGTTGTAGCGACCGGAAAAAGTTTATAGTTACTGATCGCCGGTTTCAAACGGCGATGCAGGCAGGCCCTCTTTATTATAAAGGTTCGCCCCTTCGGGATTATCGGCCCAGGCGTACCTGACGGATACCGGAGCGCTTATGTGGTCGCTCCAAACTATAACTTTATCGCCGTCGATAACCGCCTTCGCCCAAACATATTTTTTATCGCTGCCGGCAATTTCGAAATAATTAAGATCGCCGCCGCCTTTGGCCACCAGCCCGCCGCCAATGCTGCTGAAACTAAGGATAATTTTATTTCCGTCAATGGTGTACGACTTATAGAGCGGTCCCGAGTAAACAACGTCTCTGTCGCCATAAGCTATGTTTTCGGCGGCAAGCGCCAAACGTTCGCCCACTTCTTTTTTCCCGAGCGGGTGGATGTCGTTCCATTCACCGGCGTCTATGGCTACCGCCATGGCTGTTTTAGGAACCGATAATGCCTGTAACTGCGCTTCGCGCAACTGCGCCCACTGGCTTTCGGACGGCGAATATTGAACTTCCATAAACCCCGGCAATTGTACCCAAAGGAAAGGTAGTTCGCCTTGCCGCCATTTAGCGCGCCAATCAGCGACCAGCCCCATCATTAAATCCTTGTATTCTTTCGCTTTGAATGTATTTGCTTCGCCCTGGTACCATAAAAAGCCCTTTATAGTATAATCTATCGCAGGCGCCACCATCGTATTGTATAAACCGGTTGGCGCATTTTGCATGGAGAAGCCGCCGTTCCCGCCACCCGTATATCCGGGCGGAAATACTTGTCCCACCTGGTAAAGCCAATCGCCGCGCAGGTCGATCTTGTCGCCGCCAGCGCTTATATAATATGGCTTATCAGGGACGAAACCGCCTTTCCCACTATAGTTCACAACTTTTACCACGATCACATTTTTGCCCGGCTTTAGCAAGCCCGTCGGCAGCTCGTATCGCCGCGGCGGATACTGGTACGAAATAGAGCCCGAAAACACGCCATTCACATACACATAATCGGCATCCACAATACGGCCCAAAAAGAGTTTAGCGGGTTTACCGGCCATTGCCGCAGGTACATCAAATTCCTTCCTGAACCAAACCACACCATTCAATCCACGCACGCCCTGGTCGGCCCAGTAGCCCGGGAGCCAGAAATTATGCCAGCCAACCGGCGTGTATGCCGGATCATACCAGGGTTTAGGGCCACTGGTGCCTTTATCGGGCTGCAAAGCCACCGGCTTTCGCGGAATAACGCGTGTTATCTTATGAATATAAGCGCTGTCTCTAAATTTCTCTACTTCGTTGTAGTATTGGGGGAACTGTTTCAGTCCGTCGGCGCTCATCCAGGCTTCAATGGGCGTACCGCCAACGCTGGAGTTGATGAGCCCGATGGGGATATGATATTTTTGATAAATTTTTAATGCAAAGAAATAAGACGCTGCTCCAAAACCCAGCACATTTTTTGGCGTCGCCGCCACCCATTTGCCCGGGGGCAGCTCATCGTGAAGTTTGGTGACATCAGCCAGTGTCGGCACAAAAAAGTTCCTGATCTCCGGATAATTAGCTTCGGCAATAACGTTGGGATATTTTTCTTTTACCCGCTCCATCGGCAATACCATGTTTGATTGACCCGAGCAAAACCACACATCGCCCATCAATACATCCTTAACGGTTATTTTATTAGAACCGGAAATATCCATCGTAAAAGGCCCGCCGGCTTTCGAAGGGCTGAGTACCACCAGCCATTTGCCATCCTGCCCGGCCGTTGCATGATAATTTTTCGCTTTAAACTTAACCGTTACTTTTTCGCCGGGCGACGCCCATCCCCATATATTTACCTTTGCATCGCGCTGTAACACCATCCCGTCACTTACAAGTTTTGGCAAACGTACCTGTCCGTCGGCGATCAGCGAAAAGGTTAAAATAACACCGGTAATATAAAGAAGGCGAATAGAGAATCTCATAGCTTTACGATTTGACGTGTAAATCTATAAAGAGATTATTGATTATGCAATCGATTGCATAATTTTTTTATCGCCGCTTTTAAGTACGCGAGCTTAAATAAACGACAACGAATTTCTGCAATTAACATGTGTGGCCTTAATTTCCGGGACGTTCATTTTTAACCAGTTAAGCATAAACTCCGACCCTGCTTCTTCACTGGCAATATGGCCGACGACGGCCAATGCAACCTTGTCTCCTTTTGCGCGCGCGTCCCTAACATATTCGGCGGTTTCCCATTCCTGAATTTCGCCGCATAACAACAGGTCGGGTTTTACCTTCATAATGGCTTCTATCTGCCGCTGGCCGCCCGGTGCGCCGGGCATAAATAATACGCGCGAACAAGGTTGCCCGGGGTCGCCGATATATCGTACCTTTTTGATATGAAGCTTGGTTTTAACATGGCCGATAATGTCTTTTAGCGGTGCTGCCGGCAAGGTCAAAATATTAGGCAGGGCATGATCGGTGTAGGGTTGCCATTCCAATTGTGCCAATACACCCATCGTTACACCATCCGGAACCAGGCGATGTATATAGTCGTGGTTGCGCCATACGGCGATGTTATGCTGCTTTAACAGGTTGGCCTTGTATTGATAAACGTCGCTGGTTTCCAACCATTGCGTGTTATCCGTATGATTGTAAAACGTGGGCTCGTGCGCAATGATGAAATTGGCGCCCAGGCTGATCGCCTGGCGAATAACCGCCACCGTGGCAAACATCGTTGTAATAATGCCGCTGACTTTGGTGTCGGGGCTACCCGATTTTAGTGTATCAACCGTATTGGTTAAAACGCCGCCGGGCACCTGTTTAATAAACAAGTCCATGATCTGTTTTACCGTATGTGTTTCTTCGGTTTTAAGGAAGCTCGCCGCGCCACCGACCAGCGGCGACGATAATACTGCTCCGGCCACAGCCACCGCACCTGTGTTATAAATAAATTTTCGGCGGCTAATGCCGGGTTTATCGTCCGCCAACTCTTCTTTACTTATCATGTGATTAAATTGAATCTTTAAAAATTTAACGAGGGATGTTTTTTATGAAAATCGGTAGCATCCTGGTACAATTTGGCGGCCTGCAGCATCTTCCCTTCACCGAACAGCTGCCCCATAAACGTAATGCTCACAGGCCTGCCTTTTGCGTTAAAACCGTTTGGCAGTACCAGGCAAGGGTTGCCTGTTAAATTGGTCATAGACAAATTAAGACTGAAAGATGGCGTGATGTACAGATCGAGCCCTTTTAACTTTTGATACCATTCCTGTATAAGCATGGTGCGGGCGCGGTTAGCCTGGATATATTCGGCAGCGGGAATAAACTGCGCAGCCCGGAAGGTATTCGGCCATGCGCCTTTCCCCTGCTGCACCAGCTCATCGTCCTTATGCGATAATACAAGTTCCTGGAAAGCAGCCCCCGCTTCGGCGCTTAACAAAAATGTCATGGAGCCGATGGGCAATTTCGGGTACTCGATGGGGATAAGCTCAGCGCCCAGCTCTTTTAATTTAGCCAGTGTGGCCGAATCGGTCGCATGATTGGCATACTTCCGGTCGAAATCTGCTTTTACGTAACCAATTTTATAACCTTTTAATGTTTTCACCGTGCCATCATAATTAAAAGGCGCGGCAATGGTGCTTAAATCGTTAGGGTCAGTTCCCTGTATCGCATTAAAAACAATAGCCGCATCATCGACGCTACGGGCTATGGGCCCCAGTTTATCCATGCTCCAGCTTAACGCCATCGCTCCATATTTGCTTACCCGGCCAAAAGAAGGACGCAAACCGGTAACACCGCATTCGGTAGACGGCGATACAATTGATCCCAGGGTTTCGGACCCGATGGCAAACGGCAGGCACCCTGCGCTTACAGCGGATGCAGAGCCGGCCGAAGAACCGCTCGACCCGCGCGTAATGTCCCACGGGTTTTTTGTTTTGCCGCCAAACCATACATCACCCTGCGCCAGTTCACCCAACGACGTTTTTGCAACCAATATGGCGCCCGCATTCTCGAGGCGGGTTATCACGGTAGCGTCAACCGGAAATTGCTGGTCCTTGTAAGGCGGGGCACCAAAGGTGGTTTTATAGTCTTTTTGCGAAAGCAGATCCTTCGCACCGAACGGGATACCATGCAATATGCCGCGGTAATGCCCGTTCCTGATCTCGGCATCGGCTTCGGCTGCTTTTGCCAACGCGTGCTCTTCGGTAAAGGTGATCACATTAAGCAGTTTTCCGTTGTATTTTTTTAGCCGATCGATAAAGAATCGCGTTAGTTCGACCGATGTGATCTGTTTGGTGCGGATCAATTCGGCCAGTTGCCGCACGGTATAAAATGCAAGCTCGTCGCGGTTGGCGGGCAGCTTTACCTTTCCGGGTTTTGCGAGCCTGAATCCGCTGGCCTGGTCTGGATATGCGAAGCCGACGGGTACCGGGTTAAAATTAAGCGCGGGAACAACGCTGTTGGGAATGTTTAATTTTCGCAGGTTCTGGTATGACGCATTAAACTGGTTAAGGTTGCCTAGCATCGAGTCGGCCTGCGCGTCGGTAAACTGCATGCCGATAATTTTCTCGGCCTCGTGCACAATACCCACCGTTACCGGCGCCCTTGTCAATTTAGCAGTAACAAAAGAGCCCAGGACAAAGCCCAGGCCGCTTAAACCCAAAACAGCGGCATATTTTCGCTTATTTTTCATGAGAATGAATTTATAGTTTCCTAATTTAATGTCTGCAATAATTTTGGACCACCTATTTACCGGCCAGCAATTTTTTTAGTTTAGACCCTTGCGGCAACCGGTAGCCGGTAAACTTATCGATCTGACCGGCATTTGTGAGCTTCGATTTACCAGCGCTTTTAAACTTTGGATCGATATTAAAACCTACAATTCGCCCATTCTTTTGTTCCTTACCCATTTGCGTGGCCCAGGTACTAAAATGCCTAATACCCCAGGTGTTAAAGCCACTTTTTAAGCTCCACCAGTCGTTTTCTTCAAAAGTACATTTGCCTAAAACGTCACGGCCTTTTATCAATGAATCTTTACCGACGAATATGTTATTGTGAAAGTCGAACCCGTCATTCAGGCTTTTTTCCGAAAAGCTGATGGCGGCCACTTTCGCATTATAAATGATATTTCCGTACACGCTGCAATTATAAAACTGCTTAGGATCGCCGGAGCTATTCCAGACATAGAGGCCCGCCTGCGAGTCGGAGACGGTGCCGTCATTTTCGCTGATATTATAGCGTATGGTGTTGTTATAAAATGGGTTGGCGCCCCAATATTGAAAAATGCAATACCCGCTGCCCTGGTTGTCATAGCTAAAGCAGTATTGAATTATTGAATTGGTGGTGCCGCCGTCAAAATCGAAGCCGCCGCCATCCGCGCCGCCTTTCGAGGTTTTGTTTTTATAGGATAAGCAATGCTGTATCAGCACGCTATCCGCTTCATAGCACCATATTCCTACCGGCCCATTGCCAATGCGCGGCATATCCCAGCCGTTGTTGGTGGCGGTGCAACGGTTTATTACCACGTTGGTACAATGGCCCACTACGATGCCATTCCCGCTATGATTATCCAGTTTTGTGGGGTCGCCGGGGTTATTTTCGGCACGACAGTAGCTAATGTGTATATCTCTTGAGTCTTTTTTACTCTTTCGCCCTTCTACCGTTATCCCCGCGGCGCCATTATCGTGAACAAAAACACGATTTATAACAATGTGCGACGAAGAATCAATGAGTACGCCCGATTTTTGAAACCCGCTGATGTCCAGATTCTCGGCCTGTATATGTTCGCTGTTTAAAATAGCCAGCCCGTTCTCGCGATTACCCGCCTTGCGGCCCAAACCTTCCAGCTTTAAGTTTTTGATCATAACATATTGTGCCTTGAATAAGCTGATGCCGCGAAGGCTATCGGCCCGGATAGTTGCGTTTCCGTTCCCGTACGAGGTAATAAGCAGCGGCGCGTGCTTATCGCCTTTGGCGCCCGGCAAAACGGTTAAAGTTCCTTTAAATATTTCCCCTCCTTTAAAGTAAACCCTATCGCCGGCCCGCAGGCGCAGGTTATTGATTTTTCGAATGGTCTTAAATGGCGATGCCTGGGTTCCGGGTCCGTCATCGTTCCCCCCTAAACTTACATAATAACTCCGATTTGCATTTTGACCCCGGGTTTGCACCGCTACAAATATCATGGCGCACAACCAGGTGCATTTAAACAAACCGTATATCTTAAAACGCATTCGCAAAAAAGGCTGAAGAAATTTTTTGAAAATGTACGGAATTTTAAAAGCCTGTAAAACAAAAAAAGCTGCACAAATTGTACAGCTTTTATATAGTATGATCAATGTCTCGTTAGTTTAACGGCGTACTGCTGTATAAATGGTATTCGCCCGGCGCAAGGTTAAAATTATAACTGGTCGAAGTAAGCGTAATACTGGTACCGGTGATATTATCATACCATGTGCCCGCAGCGGGGAAGGTTATTGTTACGGGTTCGGGATTTACGTCGAAATTACCAATAACCTCTACCTTGTTACTTGGATCGAGCAGCTGAATGGTTTTCACATAACTGGCAAGATTGTAATGAAAATTAGTGGATGTAAAAACCGGGTTTTTTATCTTCCATTTTATCATACGCGAGTACACCTGGTATAAATGATGGCGGTTGGCATCCTGCATATACTCCCAATGCGGGGGTTTATCGCTTAAACGGCCTCCCAAATCATTAATGCTTATGTCATAACCGCGCTCGCCGAATTGCCATAACATTTTCGGCCCCGGCGCAGAAAAGAGAAATACCGCGGCCATCTCGTCACGCTTTAAGCCCGTGGGTATATCCCGGGTAGTATAGCTGCCCGAGCTGTTCCCGTAGGCTTCGTTTTTAAACTGCAGCCTTTCCTCATCATGGCTTTCAAAATAATCGACCAGGTTGTACGGCGTAGCCATGCCGCTATTATTGTAAAACAATCCTGACAGGTCCCACGATGGATTTGACGGATAGCCCATGGTGGATTGCTCGCCGGCGCCACTCATGTTATTCCACATCATCATGCCCTGGCTTCCTAAAGTGCTTTGCTCCTGGCTGCCGGCAAACATTTCTAATATCACATAAAAATTAGGATCGATGCCTTTCATATATGAATTATAGTTTTCCCACAGGGCCACCCGGCTCGCGTCATAGGCAGCCCATGCGGTCTCATCAGCCGAAGGGGTTTGCGTATAGCCTTTGGCTTCGTCAAACCTAAACCCGTCTATTTTATATTCCTGCATCCAATACTTCATCACATTTTTTGTAAAATATTGGGTTGCCGCGCTTTGATGGTTCATTTGGTAACCCACCGCATCGGGGTGCATGTTGGCTACATCAAACCAGGGACTGTTCGAAGCGGGCGCATTGGCCGAGGCATTCCAGTACATCTGCACCATCGGCGATGAGCCAAACTGGTCCTCCAGAACGATGTCCTGGATCACGGCGATACCCTTTGCATGGCACGCGTCGATAAAAGCTTTGTAGGCGTTGGGTGTGCCGTAATATTTATCCAGCGCAAACATAAAATTGCTGTTATATCCCCACGAGTCGTTGCCTTCAAATTCGTTTACCGGCATTAGCTCAATCGCGTTTACACCCAGGTTGGCCATATAACTAAGCGTATCGGTCAATGTTTGATAGCTATGTGTTGCCACAAAATCGCGCGGCAACAGTTCGTAGACCACCAGATTTTTTGGATCGGCACGCGTGAACGATGTGGTTTTCCAGGTATACGCGGGGGCACTGTATTGAATATCGCTTACAATATGATTCACTTCGCCGGCGCCACTCGGGTACGCTTTAACATTGGGATACACGGATGTTGGAATATATTTATCGTTGGCCGAATCAAGAACTTTGGTACTGTACGGGTCGGCCACCTTTAGCTTCCCGTCGATAAAATATTCGTAGGCATACTCGGCGTTGGGGTCAAGATTATCCACCTGTATCCACCAGCGATTACCGTCGGTAGAGTTGTTCATTACATAGGCCGGGGTGGCGGTCCAGTTATTAAAGTCGCCCAGCAGGGTGACTGACTTTTTGCCGGGCGCATATAAATTAAATATAGCGGATTTGCCGCTGTTAATAAAGGTAACCCCATCACCGGCGCCGGCAGGCACATCCTTTCCGGCGGGGTTTCCGGTAACGTTCCCGGTAGGGGGCGCAGTATTCGGTTTTTTGGAACAGGCGCCAAGGCTAACCAGTAATATTCCGATCATTAACAGGTAAATGTTTCTGGTAATCATATTTTAATTTTTCTAATTGGTTTTGTTATTAAACTGATCTTTTTTGTTTTTTATATAAATAACGAAAAAAATCCCGGTTGACAATTACGCACCGCTGCATGTAATCGATGCAATAAAGGTATAAATTTTCTCTAAAATTAAGTCGGCCGGGTTTCAATTCTACTTAATATATTTCTTCACCGTTTCCACCAGCTCCGCCATGTCAAACGGCTTTCTCATATAGGAGTCGGCCAGCCCGGCCTCCGCAATTTCTTTTATGTTGCTAACCGCCGAAATAATAATGACGGGGATGTGTTTAGTAGCTGGATTTGATTTCAGCTCCTTGCTCAGCTGCTGACCGGTGGCGTCGCTTTTCCATTCGGTAAGCCAGTTATCCAGCAATATCAGGTCGGGCTTAAGGGTATTAACCGACTTAAGTATCTTGGAATCACCGGAGGAGACAACTTCATAGCTTTCCTCTTCCAGTATATAGCAAATGGTGTCGCGTATATGTTTATCATCCTCGATAACCAATATTTTTTTGGCCATAACCGTGCAAACTGATTTTGATTTAACACATAACAACTAAAGGTATGCCTTTTGTTTTGCTCATAGCGTTTATTTTACACAGATGTTGAGACTGTTGTACGCCGTAAAAAGACACTACAAGGTCAGGTCATTGTAAACATCCGTTTTCAAACAAAATCAAAGGCGGCGTTGTCGTATATTTATGTATCCGAAAATTGGTGAAATCAAATCTACAATATGCAATACAACCAGCTAACCCCCGACGAAGAATGGGTGATCCTGCATAAAGGAACAGAGCGGCCGTTTACCGGGTCGTTGTTAAACAATAAAGCCAAAGGCGTGTACGTATGCAAGCGCTGCGATGCACCGTTGTACACGTCGGAATCGAAGTTTGAATCGCATTGCGGGTGGCCGAGCTTTGATGACGAAATACCCGGCGCGGTAAAGCGCGTTGCGGATGCCGACGGGCGCCGGGTGGAGATCGTTTGCGCCAATTGCGGCGCGCATTTGGGGCATGTTTTTGAGGGCGAATATCTCACCCCGAAAAATGTACGCCATTGCGTAAATTCCGTGTCGATGAAATTTGTCGGGAGCGAATAGTGAGTGGGCAGTTATCAGTGGGCAGTTGCAGCGTCCATTGATTAATTGCAACCAATCTCCTGATTTACTGTCTGTTGCAAAAAAACGCAACAATTACTTAACAATAAGATTGACGTGCAATAGAGAAATGGCGGCCAATTTTTCAACATTTGAATTTTTCTTTTAACTCCTTTCCACCCCTGCCAAACGGATTTGTTTATAACTTATGGTCGATGTTAAAAACTTAGACTAACGTCGTATAATCCATGCCCCCTATATTTGGTTTATAAGTTCTTTCAACGCTATCCGGGTCTGCCGGTGTCCAATCGATGCAGATCAGGAACCACGATAAAAGTCGTGGGCTGACGTGCAAAATTAGACTAGTTTGGCCGTGATGAGTGAGGGGTTATTTTTAAGTAGTTGATTGTGTTAAAGCAATTTATCGCAACCTGTACAATTAACGCTATGGCCCGCTTGTCTGCCTTCCGTCCGTTCGCGAATACCGCCGGGATAGCATTGAAAACTTGTAATAAATCAAACAAAGCATGAACGAGGAAACCGAATTATTATTAAAAGAGAACAAAGACCGCTTTGTTATCCTGCCAATCAAGTATCCCGCCATTTGGGAGATGTACAAAAAATGCGAAGCCAGCTTTTGGACTGCCGAGGAAATTGACCTGGGTGATGACATGAAGCACTGGGAAAATATGAATGACGGCGAGCGGCACTTTGTATCGCACGTACTGGCATTCTTCGCAGCCAGCGACGGTATCGTCAATGAAAACCTGGCCGTGAATTTTATGAGCGAGGTACAGCTGCCCGAGGCAAGATGCTTTTACGGTTTCCAGATCATGATGGAGAATATCCATTCTGAGACCTATGCTTTATTGATCGATACGTATATTAAAGATCCTGCTGAAAAGGACCGGCTGTTTCACGCCATCGATACAGTGCCTTGCGTGGGTAAAAAAGCCGAGTGGGCGCTGCGCTGGATCAACAATGGATCGTTTGCGGAGCGTTTGATCGCTTTCGCCGCAGTGGAGGGAATATTCTTTTCGGGCAGCTTCTGTTCGATATTCTGGCTAAAAAAACGCGGGCTAATGCCCGGCCTTACCTTCAGCAATGAACTGATCTCGCGCGATGAGGGGATGCACTGCGAGTTTGCCTGCCTGCTTTATAAAATGCTGGAGAATAAGCTTTCGAAAGAAGCGGCGACCGCCATCATCACCGACGCGGTGGAAATTGAAAAAGAGTTTATAACCGACGCGCTGCCGGTAAACCTGATAGGCATGAATGCCAAGATGATGAGCCAGTATATTGAATTTGTAGCCGATAGGTGGCTGGGCGAACTGGGTTATGACAAGGTGTACAACGCCACCAATCCGTTCGACTTTATGGAGATGATAAGCCTGCAGGGCAAAACCAACTTCTTTGAGAAACGGGTAGGCGACTATCAAAAAAGCGGGGTGTTAAATAGCCAGGAGAGCAAGTCGTTTTCTTTAGATGAAGACTTCTAAGAGCCCCACCCAAACCCTCCCCGGAAGGGAGGGCTTAAAAAAAGGCAGTTAGACCCTCTCCTTTGGAGAGGGCAGGGTGAGGCAAAACAGCGGTTCAATACAATAAATAATTAGTAAAATTAAAATCAGGAGGGTCTACAATGTTTGTTATTAAAAGAGACGGAAAAAAAGAGACGGTAAAGTTCGACAAGATCACCGCGCGCATCGAGAAATTATGCTATGGGTTAAACCCAGCTTTGGTTGACCCGATAGACGTGGCCAAAAAAGTTATCGAGGGTTTGTTTGACGGGGTGACCACCTCGGAGCTGGATAACCTGGCTGCTGAGACAGCGGCATCGTTAACCACCAAGCACCCGGATTATGCTTTGCTGGCTTCGCGCATAGCGGTATCGAACCTGCATAAAAATACTATCAAGTCGTTCTCGGAAACGATGCGTAATCTATACGAATACGTAGACCCTAAAAATGGCAAGGACGCGTCTCTCCTGGCTCCTGACGTTTACGAGATCATCCAAAAAAATGCGGAACTTTTAGACAGCACCATCATTTACGACCGCGACTTCGGCTTTGATTATTTCGGTTTTAAAACCCTTGAGAAATCATACCTGTTAAAGCTCGACGGCAAAATTGCAGAACGCCCGCAGCACCTGTTTATGCGGGTATCCATCGGTATCCATAAAGAGGATGTTGAAAGCGCCATCAAAACCTATAACCTGATGAGCGAGCGGTGGTTTACGCACGCAACCCCTACCCTTTTCAACGCCGGCACACCAAAGCCGCAAATGTCATCCTGCTTTTTGCTGACTATGAAGGATGACAGCATTGAGGGCATCTACGACACGCTGAAACAAACCGCTAAAATATCGCAAAGCGCAGGCGGCATTGGCCTGAGCATACATAACGTGCGTGCTACTGGCTCGTACATCAGCGGCACCAACGGCACCAGCAACGGGATTATCCCGATGCTGAAGGTTTTTAATGATACCGCCCGTTATGTTGACCAGGGCGGCGGCAAGCGCAAAGGCGCTTTCGCTATTTACCTGGAGCCGTGGCACGCGGATGTATTCGATTTTTTAGACCTGCGCAAAAACCATGGCAAGGAAGAAATGCGCGCCCGCGACCTGTTCTACGCCCTTTGGGTATGCGACCTGTTTATGGAACGCGTGGAAGCCAATGAAGACTGGAGCTTATTCTGCCCGCATGAAGCACCCGGACTTGCCGATTGCTGGGGCAAGGACTTTGAAAAATTATACAAAAAATATGAGAAAGAGGGACGTGCCCGCAAAGTGATAAAAGCGCAGGAGCTTTGGTTTGCCATACTGGATTCGCAGGTGGAAACCGGTACGCCTTATTTGTTGTACAAAGATGCCGCCAACGGCAAATCGAACCAACAAAACCTGGGCACGATCAAAAGCTCGAACCTCTGTACTGAAATTATCGAGTACACCGCGGCCGATGAAGTCGCTGTTTGTAACCTGGCATCGCTGGCACTGCCGCGCTATATCATCGGCGGTGTTTTCGACCATCAAAAACTGTACGAGGTAACTTACCAGGCCACCATCAACCTGAACAAGATCATCGACAACAATTACTATCCCGTTATAGAAGCCGAACGTTCGAACTTAAGGCACCGCCCGATCGGGTTGGGTGTACAAGGCTTGGCTGACGCGTTTATCCAGCTGCGCCTGCCATTTGAAAGCGATGCGGCCAAACAGCTGAACAAGGACATTTTTGAGACGATTTATTTTGCCGCGATGACCGCGTCGAAAGACCTGGCGATCAAGGACGGCGCTTACGAAACGTTTAAAGGCTCGCCTTTATCCAAAGGGCAGTTCCAGTTCGACCTGTGGGGTGTAAAACCCGAAAGCGGCCGCTGGGATTGGGAAAACCTGCGCCTGGATGTTATGAACCATGGCGTGCGCAACTCCCTGCTGGTTGCGCCGATGCCTACGGCTTCTACCTCGCAAATATTAGGTAATAACGAATGCTTTGAGCCGTATACCTCTAATATTTACACCCGCCGGGTATTAAGCGGTGAATTTATCATTGTGAATAAGTACCTCCTCCGCGACTTAGTGAACCGCGGCTTATGGGACACTGCCATGAAGGATAAGATCATTACCGCGAATGGGTCGATCCAGGATATCGCCGAGATCCCTGACGAGATAAAGGAATTGTACAAAACTGTTTGGGAGATCAAGATGCGGAACATCATCGATATGGCTGCCGACCGGGGCGCTTATATTTGCCAGTCGCAGTCGCTGAATTTGTTTATCAATTCGCCGAACGCTTCCAAGCTGACCTCCATGCACTTTTACGCCTGGAAAAAGGGCCTCAAAACCGGGATGTACTACCTGCGTACACAAGCTGCATCGCAGGCGGTTAAATTCACCGTTGAGAACCAGGGCGGAAAAAATATGGAGCCGGTTATACCCGAAGTGGTCGACCAGATCAACGACGAGATACCGGCCGGACCAACCTGCTCGATGGAAGAAGGCTGCGTGACCTGTTCGGCGTAAATTTGTAGAGACGCAAGCTTTTGCGTCTCCCAAAAAACAATTCAAGGTAGAGACGCAAGATTTTGCGTCTCTACGTATTTTTGGGGTATGGATTCCAAACACGAAATCATCCGCTGTGAACGCTGCGGCAACAGCATGGAATGCAAGGCAAACGCCAACGCGAAATGCCAGTGCAGCACGGTAGAGTTAAATTTGAACGAGATGCAGTATATCAGCGAGAATTATGACGGGTGTATGTGCGTGGAATGCTTGAGGGCGTTGAAAGAGGAATATACCTCTTTACACGAACTGTAAATTCCAATCAATCGATTTACTGTGTTAAATCAATCTTATTCGCTTTCAGATAATCCTTCAATCGATGTATAATTTTATAAGGAAAATCATAGTTAAACGTACAGGAAGATCTTTTCAAGGGGTTTTTGTTATTATCCATAAGTGTATATACAGAATCGACCAACTTTTCATTTCTGTCGAAATATTCGACAAGTTTCTCATGCGCCGGATCGTCCGTATCTGTAGTACATTCACTATTAAAAAATCCTGCTATTCTTTCGAATGAAAATAGCTGCCCATTCGTGTCGAAATAATTCTTGTATTCAATATTCCAGTCTCCACTTTCGCTGTAGGGACTTTCCATAATATAAATAATGCGGCCTAAATTGTCTTTTAGAATATTGTACGTTGTTTCAACGGAATCTGGAAACAAACCTTTTTTGATTATTTGAAGCTGGTTATTGTTAGCAAGTTTCACAAGCACTATTAGTCTTTCCTTGGCCCTTTTCAAGCTATCGATGTGACCCTTTTTTGCTTTTAATGTTCCAATAAAGGAAAGGTTGTGCGGTTTTATGTTTGACGGCTTGCTTGTATGTTGAGGCCGGTTGCATGCCGCAAAAAAAATTATTAATGTGATTAAGTAAGATTTGCCTTTCATTGCTTATTTACAAAAATATACTGTGTTATTTCCAAAAGTTCTTATTGCTCCGGTTTCCCAGCCATGGCTGGTTACCTCGTCGTCAATGTAACCTGCAAAACCGTTGGCGTCTCGCCAAAACGCGGGCCGCCCCAGTCGGTTTCATCGCCATTCAGAATACGAAGTGGTTTGAATACGCCATTTACATAACGGCCCTCTTCTACCCTGAGGTATTGCCACGCTTTACCGGTACTACGGCCAACCGGGTGAAATGTGATATGGCAAAGTGAGCCGATCACAATAAATTGGTTAGCGTTTAATTGTACGATCATCAATTTGCCAATCGGCTCTGCGTTTGGTTCCAATTTTCCGCCCCTTTTTTCTGCGCCGAATGACACGACCGCCTGCCAGTCGCCAAGACCGATCTTTTGATCGGCGTGATCGTCGCCTTCCACAACGGCTTTTATTTTTCCTTCAAAAGCCCATTCTGCCAGCTCGCGCATCATCGGGGCCAAAACGGCGTATTCCTGCCCGAAGGGCGCCAGGCGCGCCGCAGTTTCTGCTGTGGTTTCTCCGCGGCCGTTATCGTCGATACCAAAAGGCGAAAAACCGATGCCGCCCCGGGCGATCACTGCAAACAAATATTTCGCGTTAACGGGTATCAAAGCGGCCTCGGGCACAAACAGCGGGTTGATGGGCCGGTCGTATAATTCGATCACCTTCATCACCCGTTCATAGCCCGGAAGATAAATATCCGGTGCCAGCAGGTCGATGGCAGGCGCGGCGGCTTTCCAAATCGGGAACACATTATCTGTCGGACCGCCGCTTTCATAACTGTTTGCCATGGGGTTGGTAAGTGGGTCGCGCAGGGCGGCGTTCACATACATGGGAAGCGGGTATTCCTTTTTTCCGGCGGCCGCAACCTGCCCGATAAACCTGGCGACTGACCAGGCATGGAAATATTCGTCAGCCCTTTCGCCAAATACGCTTTGCCACGTTCCGCCCGAGACCACTGGACGGTGCAAATCCATCAGTACTTCTGGTTTTAGCAGTTCGGTCGGGACAGTGCCCTCAAACAGCTTTTGGGCCAGCGGCGAATAATCGCGCATACTGTCCCACGCGCCGGGCTCGTTCTCCACCTGCACCATGATCACCGTGTGCTGTGTGTCGGCCTTTTTTAGATGTCTCATTACGGCGGCAAAAGCGCGTATATCCGCCTCCAAAGTGGCCTGGCTATGCGGCGAGGGCGAGTCGACCGGTTGGCCCTTTATCCCGGTTATATTGGGGTATTTGGATGCGTCGGTTTTCATCCATTCGGGCATATAGTGGTTGCTCCCGTTTTTCCAGGTAGCGAACCATAGCAATACCAAATGCACGTTATGCTTACGCGATTGAATAAGGAGCGTGTCGATCAGCGAAAAATCGAACCCGCCGGGCTGCGGTTCTACCTGTTCCCAATAAATGGGCACTTCGAGCGTGTTGGCATGCATCTTTTCAACGGCCAGCCATAATTTTGGCAGCATGGCTGGCCAGGCGCTGGAATTGTGGGCCTGCCCGCCCAGGATCAAAAAAGGTTTCCCATCCACCAGTAGGGCATGGCGACCATCTTTTTCGATGATCCCCGGCATATCCCGGTTGGCCTGGGCGAATAGGGTTCCCGCCGTCAGCAGGAGGAGTGCAAAGCAAATGGCGGCTGTTTTTTTCATCGTTTATGAAACAGCTTCCAATATCGCTAAAATCCATCCAACATTAAAAGTATTCTTTTTGCAGGGTAGCACGGTGTGTTCAGGTGTGTCGGTCGACATAGTTGGCAGTTGGCGGTGGGCAGAGATCAGAGGTTGGAGATTAGAGATTAGGCGGAGAACAACGGCAAGAATCAAGAATCAGGGTGACTAATTAACAGCAAAAGCCGGGCGCTTTTTTTGGGTTTACACTAAAAAATGATAAACAATTGACTATCAATTATTTAACCAGAAATTAAGCGAAAAAGTGTAAACCTTTGTAAACCTTTTGGGTGGTGAATAGTGAGTGGTGAGTAGGCAGTGGCAGTTGGCAGCAGTGGATTTACTCACAATAGAACAATTTAACTTTTACGGGCGTTCGCCCCCCGTTCGTACCTGTTCGCCCCGTTCCGAACCTGCCTGCGGCAGGCAGGTCTTGCCTTTTTTCCCACTAATTTCCTATCTTCACCGCCCGGAACATTTTAGACATCATGAAATTATTAGAAGGAAAGACCGCCCTGATCACCGGCGCGTCGAAAGGCATAGGCCGCAAGATCGCCGAAAAATTTGCCGAGCATGGCGCCAACGTAGCGTTCACGTATTTATCGTCGGTTGAAAAGGGACAGGCGCTTGAACAGGAGCTGCAAAGTGCCGGTACCAAAGTAAAAGGTTACCGCTCGGATGCATCGAAATTTGACGAGGCGGAAAAGCTGATCAATGATATCGTGGCCGATTTTGGTACGCTGCATATCGTGGTGAACAACGCCGGTATTACTAAAGACGGCCTGCTGATGCGCATGACCGAGGAGCAATGGGACGAGGTGATGGATGTAAACCTGAAATCCATCTTCAACATAACCAAAGCGGCATCGAAAATCATGATGAAAAACCGCGACGGTGTGTTTATCAATATGAGCTCGGTGGTGGGTGTGCAAGGCAACGCAGGCCAGTCCAATTACGCGGCCTCAAAAGCCGGGATCATCGGTTTTTCAAAATCTATCGCAAAAGAATTAGGCTCAAGAAATATCCGCACCAACGTGGTTGCGCCGGGCTTTATTAAAACAGAAATGACCGAAGTGCTCGATCCGAAAGTAGTAGAGGGCTGGGCGCAGGCTATCCCGCTAAAACGCGGCGGCGAAACCAGCGATGTAGCTAACGCCTGCGTTTTCCTGGCATCGGACATGGCATCGTATATTACCGGGCAGGTGATACCGGTTGATGGGGGGATGTTGTAGCCCCACCCAAACCCTCCCCGGAAGGGAGGGCTTTAAGATTATTTTAAACGAAAATACCCTGGTAAAATTTAAAAGTCTCCCCTACCGGGGGAGATTTAGAGGGGGCTCGATATGCTGTTTTTATTTTCAATGACGTGGGGAGCGGTTTCGGGATGGTGGGCGCCGGCCTGCCTGGTTTTAGGTTTGTTATATGCATGGCTGCTTTACCGGCAGCCGGTTAATCTCCATCAAAATTATCGTTATCTTTTATTTACAGCGCGGGCCATTGTTGTAGCCGTTGTAGCATTCTTGTTGCTTTCGCCGCTGGTTAAGTCGGTTACCTTTAATTCGCAAAAGCCGCTGGTTTTGGTGTTACAGGATAACTCGCAATCGATAAAGATGTTTCAAGCCCCAGGAACAGCCCCCTCTAAATCTCCCCCGGAAGGGGAGACTTTAAAAACCGCCTCGTCTGGGGGACCTGGCGCTTTTGTTGATGACCTCGCTCAACTAAAACAACAATTAGGAGATGACTATGACGTTCGGGAATTTCATTTCGGCCGTGCACTTGAAAACGGGTTATCGAAAAGCTTTACCGGTAAACAAACCGATATTTCGAACGCGCTGCACCAATTGAACGAGCGTTTTGTTAACCAGAATATCGGCGCTGTCGTTTTAGCCACGGACGGCTTGTACAACCAGGGCAGCGACCCGCAATACGAGGCGAGGAATTTTAAAAACAGTATGTATACCATTGCGCTGGGGGATACGGTTGCCAAACGGGATTTGCTGATCGGTAATATCAATTATAATAAAACCGCGTTTTTAGGTAACGATTTCATCATCGAAGTTCTGGCAGAAGCCTACCAGAGCAAGGGCGAAAACATCCGTCTGACGGTTACCGAGGATGGCCGGCAAGTAAGCTCACAAAATATACCGGTGGCCTCGAATGCTTTCCAAAAAGTTGTGCCGGTAAAATTGAGCGCGGATAAAAAAGGCCTGCGAAAATTTACCATCAGCATAGCGCCGGTAAAAAACGAGATATCTACCCAAAACAACAGCGAAACCATTTATGTAGACGTGCTGGACGCGCGACAAAAGGTGCTGCTTGTTTACAACGGTCCGCACCCGGATATTGCCGTGATCCGCCAATCCATCGAGACGAATAAGAATTACCAGGTAAAGGCGAGCCTGGTTTCGGAATTATCATCCGTTAAACCGGGCGACTATAGCCTCATGATCCTTTACCAGGTTTCGGCGAACGCTACCCCGCTTCAAAGTCTATTGAAAAGCAAAATACCGGCGTGGTATATCGCAGGTGCACAAACGGATGTGCCGGCATTCGACAACGACCAAAAGCTGGTTAAAATAAATGTTTCGAGGCAGGAAACACAGGAAGTTTTTGCCCAGCCAACGAATGATTTTACAGCGTTTACATTATCCGATTCCTCGAGAAAAAAAATAAGCACCCTGCCGCCATTATTAGCGCCGTTTGGCAGCTATAGCTCGCCACCGACTGGCGAAACTTTATTCAAACAGCGGATAGGCACGGTTGAAACGGGTTATCCGTTGTTAGCTTTTGGTGAAGAGGACGGTCGGCGGGTTGGAGTTTTGACCGGCGAGGGCTTGTGGCGCTGGCAGCTGGCGGAGTTTCAAACTTACGGGAACCATCATGCTTTAGAGGAATTATTTAGCCAGGCGGTACAATATCTCACGGCAAATGCAAACCGGCAGCGGTTTAATGTTTATCCGGCTAAAAACGTTTTCGATGAAGGTGAAAACGTGATCATTAATGCCGAGCTTTATAACGACGCGCTGGAACTGATCAACACGCCGGACGTCAATATCAATTTGAAGAATGGATCGGGCAAAAATTACAGCTTCTTGTTTTCGCGCACGGGGCAAAGCTACCAGCTGGATGCGGGAACGTTGCCTGTTGGCGAATATGAGTATAACGCTTCAACAAAAAACGGCGTCAAACAATTTACGGCACACGGACAACTAACTGTCAGGGCCTTAAACCTTGAATCGCGCCAAAGCACTGCCAACCACCAGATGCTGAATACGATCGCCAAACAAAGCGGCGGCCAAATGCTGCTGCCCTCACAAATTAACCGTCTTGCCGGCCTCATCAAAAAAAATGAAAACATCAAAACCGTGGTATACGAGGACAAGCATTACAATGACCTGGTCGACGTAAAATGGGTGTTTGTATTGATACTGGGGCTGCTAAGCGCGGAATGGTTTTTTAGAAAAAGAGAAGGAGAAATTTAGGCCTCACCTAGTCGATCCACAGACAGGACTTTATGAGCATAAGGCTCACTATATCATCAAATCACTACCAAACTCATAGAGATTTTCTTAATTTCGCAGCCTTATACCGGAAATACGCAATGGATTATCAGTTTGCAGCGATAGAAAAAAAGTGGCAGAAGTTTTGGGCCGATCATCAAACGTTCAAAGCCGAAGACAAAACCACCAAGCCTAAGTACTATGTGCTTGACATGTTCCCCTACCCTTCGGGCGCGGGCCTGCATGTGGGGCATCCGCTGGGCTATATTGCATCTGATATTTTCGCACGGTATAAACGATTAAAAGGCTTTAACGTACTGCATCCCATGGGGTACGATTCTTTCGGTCTTCCGGCCGAGCAATACGCCATCCAAACGGGGCAACACCCGGCAATCACCACCGAAGCAAATATCGCTACCTATCGCCGGCAACTGGACCAGATCGGTTTTTCTTTCGACTGGAGCCGTGAAGTACGCACCAGCTCGCCCGACTTTTATAAATGGACGCAGTGGATATTTATGCAGCTGTTCAATTCGTGGTATAACAGGGACGCGGATAAAGCAGAACCGATCGATCAGCTCATCAAACATTTTGAGCGAAATGGTTCGGCAGGCATTAACGCGGTTTGTGATGAGGAGGTGTTAAGCTTCACTGCTGAAGAATGGAAAGCTTTCACGCACGACGAAAAGCAGGCCGAGTTGTTAAAATATAGGCTCACCTACCTGCGTGAAAGCACCGTAAACTGGTGCGCAGCTTTGGGGACCGTATTGGCGAATGACGAGGTGAAGGATGGCTTTAGCGAACGCGGCGGCTATCCCGTGGAGCAAAAGAAAATGATGCAATGGAGTATGCGCATTACGGCTTATGCCGAACGCTTGCTGCAAGGGCTTGAAACCATCGACTGGCCGGAACCTTTGAAGGAAATGCAAAGGAATTGGATAGGAAAAAGTGTAGGGGCATTGGTTAGATTTCAAATATCAGCCAAACCCTCCCCGGAAGGGAGGGCTTTAGCGCCAGGGAAAGTCTCCCCTGCCGGGGGAGATTTAGAGGGGGCCATCGAAGTATTCACCACACGCGTAGATACGATTTTTGGCGCTACATTCCTGGTACTGGCGCCGGAACACGAGCTGGTGCCTGCGTTAACCACAGCCTCTCAGAGAAAAGACATCGAAGCGTATATTCTGCAGGCGAAAAAGAAATCGGAGCTGGAACGGATGTCGGATGCTAAAACGGTTTCGGGCGCTTTTACCGGCAGTTATGCGGTGAACCCGGTTAACGGCGAAAAAATACCGATTTGGATCGCCGACTATGTGCTGGCAGGTTACGGAACGGGCGCCGTGATGGCCGTACCATCGGGCGACCAGCGTGACTATCTTTTTGCGAAGCAATATAATTTACCTATAGTCCCCATAATCGATATACAAAATATTGAAACAGAAGCCGATCCGACCAAGGATGGCAGGTATATCAATTCCGGTTTTATTAACGGATTGACGTATAAAGAAGCGACTGCTGCTGTTATAGCCAAACTGGAGGAGATGGGCGCTGGTAAAGCAAAAATAAACTATCGCATGCGCGATGCCATTTTTGGGCGTCAGCGTTACTGGGGCGAGCCGGTGCCGGTGTACTTTAAAGACGGTCTGCCGTATTTGATCGACGAGGCCGATTTGCCGCTCGTGCTGCCCGAGGTAGATAAATATTTGCCCACTGAAGATGGCGAACCGCCGCTGGCAAGGGCGAAGGGGTGGAAGTATTCAGCCCCTCCCAAACCCTCCCCGGAAGGGAGGGCTTACCCAGCGCCCGAGGCCGGTATTTATCGTGAAACGGCTGATCCTGTTTATTATGAACAATTGAAGGAGTACAGCGCAGCAAATAGAAAACAACCAACTGAAGCAGAAAACGTTTTATGGCAGCTATTAAGGAATGATCAAACGGGGTACAAAATAAGACGGCAACATGCAATAAGCCAATTTATCGGCGACTTCGTGTCTTTAGAAAAAGGACTGGTTATCGAACTGGATGGTCATCACCATAAATCAAGTAAGGAAGCCGACGACGCTCGAACTGAAATACTTAATCATTTTGGATTTACTGTTGTAAGATTCACTAATGATGAGGTATTACAAAATCCCATAAAAACGACTGAGCGCATAAAAGAAATATTAGACTCCCTGCCTGAAAGGGATTTAAGTAAATTGTCGGATTCATTAACAGGAGACAAACCTAAAGTCTCCCCTACCGGGGGAGATTTAGAGGGGGCTTACCCCTACGAACACTCCACCATGCCTGGTTGGGCCGGATCGAGCTGGTACTGGTACCGGTATATGGATGCCCATAACGATAACGAGTTCGCATCAAGAAAAGCCATTGAATACTGGAAAGACGTCGACCTGTACATTGGCGGCTCGGAGCATGCTACGGGGCATTTGCTGTACAGCCGTTTCTGGAATAAGTTTATGAAGGACATCGGCCTGGTGGTGGAAGAGGAGCCTTTTAAAAAGCTGATCAACCAGGGGCATATACAGGGCCGAAGTAATTTTGTGTACCGTAAAATTGATGATGACGGCAGCGGAACGAATACTTTTGTTTCTTACGGATTGATCAAACAGTATAAAACGTCCGAATTGCATGTTGATGTAAACATTGTTGAAAATGACCACTTGAATATTAAAAAATTCAGAGAGTGGCGACCAGAATTTGAAAGCGCAGAATTCATCCTTGAGGACGGTTCTATCTCCTCCCCCTCTGGGGGAGGCCGGGAGGGGGCTTACATTTGCGGGGTTGAGATCGAAAAAATGTCGAAATCAAAGTTCAATGTGGTTAACCCCGATGACCTGATCGCGCGTTACGGCGCGGATACGCTGCGCATGTACGAAATGTTTTTGGGTCCGCTGGAGCAAAGCAAACCATGGAATACCAATGGCATCGAGGGTGTCTTTAAGTTTCTGCGTAAATTTTGGCGGTTATTCCATGACGAGGCCTGGAATTTTAAGGTGTCGGACGAGGAACCAACAAAGGCCGAGTTAAAATCATTACACAAGATCATCCATAAAGTAGAGGAGGATATCAGCCGGTTTTCCTTCAACACTTCGGTTTCGAGCTTTATGATCGCGGTGAACGAGCTAACCGATCTGAAATGTAACAAACGGGCCATTTTACAGGACCTGGTGATCATCCTTTCGCCTTACGCGCCGCATATCTGCGAAGAGCTTTGGGTGTTATTGGGAAATAACGCCGGGACATTATCCTACGCGCCATTCCCGCAGTTTGACCCCAGCTATTTAATCGAGGACGAATTTAGCTACCCGATATCCGTCAATGGCAAAACCAGGCTGAATTTAAACATCCCGCTAAACCTGGATGCACTGGCCGTTGAAGCGTTTGTTTTGGCGCATGAAAACGTGCAGAAATATCTTGATGGCAAGACGCCGAAAAAGGTCATCGTGGTTAAGGGGCGCATTGTAAATATTGTGTTGTAACTAATTGGTCACCGTGTAATATTCTTTACAAATAATCAGGTTTAACCTGTAACATTTCATCTACTTTCGCCTCCAATTAGAAAAATTATCGAAAATGAAACGTTTTTATATACTTATCGCAATACTTTGCTCTTTTGTAACGGCGAACGCGCAATTTGGCGTGGGCGGCGGCCCTACGATCAAGGGAAAAATAACAGGTACATTGATCGATTCGCTAACAAAAAAACCAATGGATTACGCGTCCGTAGGCTTGTATAACAGCGGCGGCAAAGCGCCTATTACGGGTGTGATAACCGATGCTAAAGGCGGCTTTAAGCTGGATAATATCAATGCCGGCCGCTACAAACTGGTGATAACCTTCATTGGTTACCCCAGCAAAACTATCGACCCGGTGGTAACCACCGCTGCAAAACCCGATGCTAATCTCGGCGACATATTTGTTTCGCCGGGCGCTAAATTACTTAAGGAAGTAGCAGTAACAGGGCAAACAGCTTTGATCGAAAACCATATCGATAAGCTGGTTTATAATGCCGAAAAAGATATTACCGCGGCCGGCGGTACAGCTACCGACCTGTTGCAGAAGGTTCCGCTGGTAACGGTCGACATTAACGGCAACGTATCCATCCGCGGCGATCAAAATATTCGCGTGCTGATCAACGGCAAACCCTCGGGAGCGACTTCCGCCAGCCTTTCCGATGTATTAAAATCAATACCTGCCGACCAGATCAAAAGCATTGAGGTGATCACGTCACCTTCGGCCAAGTACGATGCGGAAGGATCTGCCGGTATTCTGAATATCATCACCAAACAAAAGAACGTTTCGGGCTTTAGCGGATCTGTAAGCGGCGGCGTGGGAACAAGGCAGAACAATGGCAATGCCAACATCAATTACAATAAAAACCGCTTTAACCTGAGCGCTAATATTGGTGGCAATGCATCCTGGCCGCAAACCTCGCTTACCGATTTTCAACAACGTATCGACGTTGATACCGTTCATACCTTTACTGAAACGAAAGGCACTAGCGTACTTAAAAGGCACGCCTTAATAGGTTCCTTAACAGCAGGATACGAGTTTAACGGTTTCAATAGTATTACTTCGACGTTCCGGGCTACCAATATCCAGTTTGACAACAACGGGGATTATAACACTTTTTCGACAACGCCATACACAAGCAGCAGTTTGAGTCATAACATTATTGACGGATTTGATTGGAATATTGATTATACCCATAAATTTAAGAAGGAGGGTCATGAGATCGACTTTTCGACCCAATGGAGTCATAATAACGGCACCACCGATTATACCAATTATTATTCGGGTGTGTTTACTAACTTGCAGGATAATATAGTTGGGGTAAACAACGAGTATACGTTCCAGGTTGACTATACCTTGCCTATAAATAAAGTTTTTAAACTGGAAGCTGGCGGCAAAACTATTTTAAGGAGAATCAGCAGTAATTCTGATTTTTTCAACTACGACTACACCGCACAGAATTTTGTTTTTAACCCGGTTAATTCAAACATATATGACTACAACCAGGATGTATACGCGGGCTATTCCGTATTTACGATCACACTCCCTAAAAAATATACGATCCTTGCGGGCGTAAGAGACGAGAATACCGACATCAATGGCAACTCCGTAAATACGTCACAACAACTACCGCCGGTTAATCAAAACTACAACACTTTTGTACCAAGTTTAACTTTACAAAAACAGCTGACCGCCACACAAACTATAAAGCTGGCTTATAGCAAACGTATAACCCGTCCGAGTCTTCAATACTTAAACCCGTTTGTAAACCAGAATAATATTCAGGCGCAAACAGTGGGTAATCCGAATTTAAGTCCTGAGGTGTCGCAAACCATAGAATTTGATTACAACAGCTTCATCGGAACTTCAATATTGAATTTATCGGCTTATTACAAACATACCGCCGGTTTAATAGAGGGGATCGCAACGCCTATACCTGTCGTTGTCAACGGCAAGCCCGAAGGCGGTACCCTTACCACCTATCAAAACATTGGCGATAATAATTCTTTAGGAGGCAGCTTTTTTGGAACGATAAACCCCTTTAAAGCGCTAACTATCATAGGAAACGTAAATGCCTTTACGTATAAGCCGGATCCATCCGGCATATTTCATCTTGCACAAACACAAAATGGCACGTATCTTCAATATAGCGGATTTTTAAGAGCGACCCTGGCATTGCCTGCCAACCTTATAGCCGAATCATTCGCATTTGGCAGTGCTGCCCGGCATACTATTCAGGGTACTACACCAAGCTTTAGCATATTTGGAGTGGGCCTAAGAAAACAGTTTATGCAAAAAAAGATGTCCATTGGAGTTAACGCGCTTGAGCCGTTTAACAAATACAAAAGCTTTGATTCACACTTAACCAGCCCAGGATTCGATCAAAGCAGCTCGTTCAAGTTACCGTTCCGGTCATTTGGTTTAACCTTTAGCTATAGCTTCGGTAAGCTGAACTTCAGCAACCCGAACCAGAAAAAAGGCATCAATAATGACGACCTTAAACAAGGCGACCAGGGCATAGGCGGCGGCGCTCCGGCAGGTGGCGGTACCGGCGGTGGCGGCCGTTAATTTCAGATGTGCGAATTTTAGATGTGCAGATGGGCCATTACTCATCTGCACATTTTTTATCTGGCGTCCGCACTTCTAACCACTTGCATCAATACTTATTTGCCGAAGCAGCATCAAGGCGAAGGTTTCGAACTCGCTATGTTTTGTTAGCTCTTCTGTGATATTTTGCCGGAAGATCGAAATATTGTAACGTTGCAACATTGGCGGCGATATAACTTTTCAACATTTCAACGTTACAGCAACCTTATGAAGATCACCTTTTTAACAGTCGGCAAAACAGAAGATGCTTATTTGAGGGAAGGCATTGAAAAATATGTTAAAAGGTTAAAGCATTACACCAGGCTAAATATTATCGAGATCGCCGAGTTAAAAAACACGAAGGCACTGACGCCCCAACAGCAAATGACGAGAGAGGCAGAGCTTATCCTCAAAAAGATTTTGCCTTTAGATCATGTTATAATGCTCGATGAAAAAGGCATGGAGCTATCCTCGATGCAGTTTGCCGCTTATTTCGAAAAAAAGGCTTTGGGATCGGTAAGCAACCTGGTTTTCGTGGTAGGCGGTCCCTATGGGTTCGACCCATCGGTTCACGAACGCGCAAACGAAAAATTGTCGCTATCCAGGATGACCTTTTCCCATCAAATGATCCGCCTGTTTTTTGTGGAGCAGCTGTACCGCGCATTTACCATTATTAAGGGAGAACCGTATCATCATGAGTGAGTGGGCAGTTGGCAGTGGCAAGTAGCAAGTAGCAGTGTCACTTGTCAGTAACCAGGGGCTTTCAATCACAATTCACTACTCACCATTCACCCCTCGCCATTCACCACTCACTATAAAATTCCTACCTTTGCGCCATGTCAGGTCACGACCACTCGCATCATCACCATCATCATGACCATACGCCAAAGATCGATCATTTAAACACGGCGTTTATCATCGGTATCGTGCTAAATTCAGCTTTTGTCGTTATCGAAGTGATCGCCGGTTTAGCTACGCATTCACTGTCATTATTGACGGATGCGGGGCATAACCTGAGTGATGTAGCGGGCCTTGCGCTGGCCTTGCTTGCTTTTAAGCTAACCAGGGTAAATGCCACCAGCAAGTATACGTATGGCTATAAGAGGTCTACGATCATCGTTTCCTTTTTTAACGCCGTTATACTTTTTGCGGCGGTGGGCCTTATAGGCTACGAGGCCATCATTCGGTTCATGCATCCCGAAAAGGTCGCGGGCGGCACCATGGCCTGGGTAGCCTTTGTCGGGATAGTCGTTAACGCCGTAACCGCGTGGCTTTTTGTTAAGGACAAGGACACCGACCTGAATGTAAAGGGCGCCTACCTGCACATGGCTGTCGATGCGATCGTATCTTTCGGCGTAGTCATTTCGGGGATCATCATTTATTTTACTAATTATTACTGGATAGACAGCGCGGTAAGCTTAATTATTGCCATTGTGATTTTAAAGGGCACCTGGAGCTTGCTTATCGACAGCCTGCGACTTGAGATGGACGGCGTGCCAAAGGAAATGAACCTTACTAAGATCAAAAACGAGCTGCTTAAGGGCCAGGGGGTGCTCGACGTTCATCATATGCATGTTTGGGCGCTAAGCACAACGGAAAACGCCCTGACTGCTCACGTGGTGATCGATCCCGCTTATGTAAAGTCGTTCAATGATATTAAGAATGATCTGCGGCACAGGCTCGAGCATTTGGATATCAGCCACAGCACTTTCGAGCCGGAATTCTCTGAAGAGGAATGTAAACAGCCCGATTGTTAGAATATCTATCCTTATCGGCGTTACGATGTTTACTCCAACACTCCATTTGTCTTTTTGATGTGCAGAATTTAGAGATTGCTTCGTTCCTCGCAATGACGCACGTAGTTTTTAAGCTTTTTTTGAAGCCGCTTTTTTAGCCCTGGGCTTTGCCGGAGCCCCTTGAGCGTCAGTAACAGCTGAGGGTGTTTCGATATCTTTTACAGGTTCTTCCGCAGCAACCTGTGCAGTGCCCGGCTCGTCTTCATTAAACAGCGGCAAATCCTTCAGCACCTGGAACCAACTAACCACCTTTTTCATATCCGAGGCATAAACCTTTTCCTCGTCGTGATCCGGTGCTGCTTCCCTAAAGAATTCTCTTAATTTTTTACCGTCGGCTTTGGCATCCGGGATATTAGCGGCGCTCTTCATACGCTCAAAAACATCGGTCAGGCGGATATCCTTCTCTATGCCGAAAAGTGTTATCTCGTTAAGCGCGGCAATTTTGGCAGTGGAGATATTGGCAACAAGTTTTGTTTTGTGCTCGTCCAGACTCTCCAGTATATAACCGCTCTTATTTTGCGCCAGCGCTTTCCATAATCCCGGTTTTCCGGATACGGCAACTATTCCCTGTAAATTCATTTATAAGTTGTAATTGTTGTAGAAGTTGTAAGGGTTGGAAAGGTTATAATGATTGAAAGATTTATCCTTTACAACTTTTAAACCCTTTCAACCTTTTTATAACTAATCTATCACTAACTAATCTTCTATCACCTCGATCCCTAAAATTTTGTCGCCCTGGCGTATCTCGTCTACCACATCCACGTTTTCAATTACTTTACCGAATACGGTATGATTTCCATCCAAATGCGCGGTGTTAGTGCGGTTATGGCAGATAAAAAATTGCGACCCGCCGGTGTTGCGGCCTGCATGCGCCATAGATAGTACGCCGCGGTCGTGGTATTGGTTGCCGCCCTTCAGCTCGCAATCAATTTTATAGCCGGGGCCACCGGCGCCGGTACCGGTTGGGTCGCCGCCCTGTATCATAAAATTGGGGATCACCCTATGGAAGATCACGTTATCATAAAAACCTGACTTTGCCAGCTTTTTAAAATTAGCTACCGTGTTAGGGGCGTCAGCATCATAAAATTCAATCGTCATGTCGCCCTTTTCGGTTTTGAGAATTGCTTTGCTCATAATTTTTTAAATGGAAAGGCAAAGGTAGTAAAAGGAGCGGAAAGGTGAAAGGTGAAAGGGAAAAGGTGAAAGCAGAAAGGGAAAAGGGAAAAGGTGAAAGCAGAAAGGGAAAAGGCGAAAGGTGGAACGCGCACCATGCTCAAATATGAAAATCTACTACTTTATATTTTTCAAAATATTCAGATATCCTGTTATATATATCTTCATCATTTCCGGCTATGTATCGCGTGGATATAGTTATATTTCTGCTGCTCTGTTTAATTGCAAATGTAATTTCCACCCCGCCTCCTTGACCTCCGTAATTGGAATTAATATAGTCTACGTCTTTCCAATACACAATTTTGTTTTTTATAAAATATTCTAATTTTTCATTATCTAACTCCATGGCGATTTTGGCCCGAAGAAACGGTAAAAAGTATTTTTTAAAAAAGTAAAAAGGAAGGATGCTAAATGCTAAAAAAACAAGACCTATCATCCAAGCATCCGGGTCTGAAATATTTGTAATCAAAAAATAAATAAAAATACACACATCGCGGCGATAAAAACGGCAGCAAAGTAAATTTGGCCTTTGCTATAGGGATATTTTGTTACAGCATCATGTCTCAACATATCCAAAGATAATGATAACGCGATTAAGTCAAATAGAAGTAAAATATACTTTAGGCCTATAAATAATCGTTAGATTTACTTACTAAATATTTGAAGTGAACAACACCCGCGTAAAATACCTTTTACCTTTCGCCTTTCGCCTTTCGCCTCGTTTGTGGCTTTTCGCTTTCTGCTTTCTGCTTTCACCTCTAACAAGGGCTGCTTCCATTCTCATCCCCATGGATGAGGAGCAGAAGGACCATCTCAAATCGTATGGCATCGCCTTTTGGACGTTAAAAAACGGCGAGGAGGTGGATTGGCTGCTGAATTACCGCGGCGGCAGCTTTATGATGAAGTACGCGCAAAAAATTGAAGACGAATGCAAAATACGCGGCGTTAGTTACCAGGTTTTGGCCGATGCGAAGGTTAATGAGATCCTTACGGAGGTAAGCGACCCATCGGTAAACATGGATATCGTAAAGTTGGAAAAGGCGCCGAAGATGGCGGTGTATTCACCAAAGAATAAGCTGCCCTGGGACGATGCCGTTACCCTGGTACTGAAATATGCCGAGATCCCGTATGATGTGGTTTATGACGAAGAGGTAATTCGCGGCGACCTGCCCAAGTACGACTGGCTGCATTTGCACCATGAAGATTTTACCGGCCAGTACAGCAAGTTTTACGGCGCATTCCGATATGCGCAGTGGTATAACGACGACGTGCGGATACAGGAGGCCACCGCTCACAAGCTGGGATTTAAAAAAGTGTCGCAGATGAAATTGGCTGTAGCCGAAAAAATAAGGGATTTTTGCGCCGGCGGAGGTTTTCTTTTTGCGATGTGCTCAGGCACCGATACGTTTGACATAGCGCTGGCTGCGACCAATACCGATATATGCGAACCCATGTTCGATGGTGATGCGGCCGACCCCGGCGCACAATCCAAACTCGATTTCAGCCAAACCTTCGCGTTTCAGAATTTTACGCTGGATATGAACCCTATGTCGCACCAGTTCAGCAATATCGATGTTACCGCCACGCGGCAGGTGGACCGCACACGCGACTTTTTCACACTGTTTGATTTTTCGGCAAAATGGGACGTAGTGCCCAGCATGCTTACACAGAATCATGACAAGGTTATAAAGGGATTTATGGGGTTAACCACCGCTTTTAACGAAAAACTGCTAAAGCCCGGCGTAACCATTATGGGCGAAATGAAGACCAATAACGAAGCGCGCTATATACACGGGGAATACGGCAAAGGCCAGTGGACATTTTACGGCGGACACGACCCCGAAGATTACCAGCATATTGTGGGCGACCCGCCTACCGACCTGAAGCTGCACCCGAATTCGCCCGGATACCGCCTTATTTTGAATAATGTATTGTTTCCGGCAGCCAGGAAGAAGAAACAGAAAACTTAAAGCAGTTTGCAGTTCCCGGTTGGCGGTTTGCAGTTTTTCCGGTTTGCCTCACCCCTGCCCGCCTTCAAAGAACTACGGTGCGACACATCTTTTATAATTTACGATAGCTTGCCCCGGACGGACATGAATTATTCCGCTCAATACTTGTGTCCATAGTAGCCAAAAGATAGGAATTAAAACTAATCTCCAGTCACTAACCTCTATTCTCTAACGTTCGCCCAAACTCTGTTCTCCTCGCATATCCTTATGGTTAGCATCACTGCGTTTAAAACTGTAAAAATGATCGAGGTATAATATAAGTGGAATACCAGCGGGATAATGGCTATCTCGCAAACTACTTCCATATAATTGGGGTGCTTTAAAAATTTATACGGCCCTTTTTTTACGGGGTATGCACCCGGCACCCGGTAAATTCGGGTGTTCCAGTATTTACCTAATGAGGAGAGCGCCCAGAACTTAAAGGCCAGTACAAGCAGGAACAATACCAGGAATACCCAGCTGATGGGCGGCTCATTACGAAACAGATACTCAGTAATTATGGAAATAATAAACAGTGTGTGCAGCGCTACGATAAAGGGGTAATGGCCTTTACCGTATTCAACCGCACCCTGATCCAGCAACCACTTTTCGTTCCGTTTGGCGATGATGAGCTCGGAGATGCGTTGAAGGATGAAGAATGTTATAAAAATGATAAAGTCCATCTTGTTTTAGGTTAAAGGTAAAAGGCAAAAGGTTTTTTATTCGCATTGTTTGCTTCTTCTTAATTTCATAGGCAGCTTTGAAAATTGTATTCGCTATAAACTTATACCGAATGGCGTACCTTTCACCTTTCGCCTTTTACCTTTAACCTCTTCCGTTTAACCTCTTCTCTTTAACCTTTCAACTTTAACAGCACCATCTCGCTCGAAAAGCCGGGACCCATGGCCAGCATCAGGCCGTAGCCATCTTCAAATCCTTCGCGCATAAACTTTTCAAGCACATACAAAACTGTTGCGCTCGACATGTTGCCGTAATCGTTCATCACCGCGCGCGTTTTGTTTAAAAAATCCCCGTCCACTCCCAGGGCGCTTTTATACGCATCCAATACCTTTTTTCCCCCGGGGTGAAAAATAAAGCTTTTTATGTCGGCGATGTCCAGCTGATGCTTTGATAAAAACTCATCGATATCCGCTTTTATATGGTCGTTGATAAATTGGGGTATATCTTTTGAGAACAGAACTTTGAAACCCGTATCCTGGAAATCCCATCCCATTACATCGAGCGAATCATAATATAATTTACTCGACGATGCCACGTAAGTTACTTTTTTACCGGTCCCATGGTTGTCGCCCATGACAATACAGGCCGCAATACCGTCCGAAAATAAACTGGAGCCGATAAAATTACTTTTGCTGTAATCGCTTTTTATCAGCGTTAGCGAGCAAAGTTCCACAGCCACCAGCAGCACGACGGCGTCGGGATTTGCTTTGGCGGCCATGCAGGCCTTTGCCATGCCGGATACCCCGCCCCCGCAGCCCAGCCCCCAAATAGGCATGCGATTAATATGCGGGTTAAGCCGCATTTTATTGATGACGAGGGCATCGATGCTTGGTGTGGCCAGCCCCGTTGTCGAAACGAATAAAATATCGGTGATATCTTGTTTGTCGATGCCTGCTTTACGTATACAATCTTCAATAGCGAGAACGGAATAATCAAGCGCAGTGTTGATGTAATCGTTGTTGCGTTCTTCAAAAGTGTTTGGCCGGGTATAGTAGGAAAGCGGCTTGCAAAAGTTGCGGGTAATAATTTCTGTGTTATCGAAAGCAAAGATCAGGCGGCCAGCTTCGGGAAAGTTCACCGAGAACATTTCCTGCGCTTGTTTTTTCGCTTCCTGCTGATCAGTTTTATAAGGTAGGTCTATTTTTGAGGCAGCTGTTATAAAGGGCATAGAATTTATTTAGATATACGTTGCATTTTAAGCGCCGGTTGTTTGGCGCCGAAAAAACAAGCATAAACAATATATGATGTAACAACGTGCCGCCACAAAGGTTAGCCCACCGGTGCACTTTATTTAGCACGGCTCGGCCTTCCGGCATAATTATAAAATTTATACTGTAAGTTTGATTTTATGAAATATCCCAGGGTCAAAAATTTTATCAACGGCGAGTTTACTGAAATTTCGTCTGAAAGAGTGCTGCCCGTGATATCCCCCATCAATGGCGAACTGCTTTCTGAATTACCGTGCTCTGGCGCCGTTGCCCTGGACGAAGCAGTGGCCGCGGCCAGGGCGGCTTTCCCCTTGTGGAGCCGGACGCCGGTGAAAGAACGAGTGCAGGTATTTTATAGTTACAAATCTCTTTTACAAGTCCATATACAATCATTGGCGGCGCTTTGCAGCGAAGAAAACGGAAAAACAATCAGTGAAGCGGTGGCCGAGATCGAAAAATGTATCGAGTTAGCAGAGTTTGCGTGTTCGCTGCCGCAGTTGGTTACCGGCGAGATGCTGGAGGTGAGCAAAGGCGTTGAATGCCGGGCAGACCGGGCGCCGCTGGGTGTGGTGGCTTCGATAGTTCCCTTTAACTTTCCCGCTATGGTACCCAACTGGACTATCCCGAATGCTATTGCCTTAGGAAATTGCATGATCATTAAGCCGTCAGAAAAAGTGCCGCTGAGTCTTGGCAGGATCGCTTTACTGTTGAAAGAGGCCGGTTTGCCCGACGGTGTGTTCAATGTCGTAAATGGCGACTCAGAGATCGTAAATGCGATTTGCGACCATCCTGATATCGGGGCGGTGTCATTTGTCGGGTCGACTAAAGTTGCGCAAGCGGTTTACCGGCGTGCTACAGGCAGCCTGAAAAGATGCCTTGCGCTGGGTGGCGCAAAAAACCATTTGATCGTACTGCCGGACGCGGCGCCCGATATGACGGCGCAAAATATTACCGCTTCTATGAGCGGATGCGCCGGTCAGCGGTGCATGGCGGCTTCGGCCATGGTTGGTGTTGGCCCGATTGATCATATTATAGATAAAATTTGCGATGAGGCTAAAAAGCTGGTGGCCGGCAACAACCTGGGTGCTGTTATTAATAAAGTTTCCCAAGAGCGCATTGAACGGTATATTACCGAAGCCGAACAACAGGGCGCAAAAATACTGGTCGACGGCAGAAATGTGTATGTACCCGGAAAAGAGCAAGGCACTTACGTGGGCGCAACAGTGATCGATCATGTGCGGCCTGATATGGCTATTGCGAAGGAAGAAGTTTTCGGGCCGGTCATATGCATCATCCGGGCAAATACCATCGACGAAGCTCTCGCTATCGAAAACAATAACCCGTATGGGAATGCAGCAAGCGTATTTACGCAAAACGGCGCGGCAGCGAGATATGTAATGGATCGGGCGAGCGCCGGTATGATCGGCGTTAACATCGGTGTGCCGGTACCGCGCGAGCCTTTTTCGTTTGGCGGGTGGAACGAAAGCAAATTTGGGGCGGGTGATATCACGGGCAAAAGCTCCATTGAATTTTGGACAAAATTAAAAAAGATAACCACAAAATGGAACCCGGAAGCTTCTATTAACTGGATGAGTTGATGATGGATTGTTATATTAGCACAATAATCTGGCATGCTAAGAGAGACATTATTCGAGTCGCGGGAAATCATAAAGGACAACCTGGACTACACTTTATTTTCGTGGAGTAAACAGAAGGGCATCGATCCTATCGCGGTAAAACGGGCTGAGGGAATTTACCTGTATGATTATTACGATAAACGCTATATCGATTTTTCGTCGGGGCTGATGAATGTAAACGTCGGCCATGGAAATCAGCGCATCAGCAAGGCTGTTGTAAAACAGATGCAGGAGGTAAGTTATGTGACGCCCGGTTTTGTGACCAAAGCGCGGGGCGACCTGGGGAAAAAGCTTGCCAAAATATGCCCCGGCGATTTAAATAAAGCTTTTTTTACGCTATGCGGCGCCACCTCTATTGAAAATGCGATAAAACTGGCCCGCCTTTATACCGGCCGGCATAAAATTATCAGCCGGTATCAATCTTATCATGGGTCAACGTACGGGGTAATGTCGGCGGGCGGCGATCCGCGCAAGCTGCCGGCGGATGCCCAGCAAGCACCTAATTTTATACATATCGATATCCCTTACGCTTATCGCTGGCCGCACGACGAGGAAAGTTTGCTTAAAGATGCGGTTGCCAGCCTTGAACGAATGATCGCATACGAAGGGCCTGGCAATATCGCGGCTGTCCTGCTGGAAGGGGAATCCGGGTCTTCGGGTTGCCTGCAATACCCCAAAGGCTATTTGGCTGCTGTAAGGGAGCTATGCAGCAGGCATGGCATATTGCTGATCATGGACGAGGTAATGAGCGGCTTTGGTCGTACAGGTAAATGGTTCGGCTTTGAAAATCACGGCATTATACCCGATATGATCGCCATGGCTAAAGGGTTAACCTCGGGCTATCTGCCCTTTGGCTGCCTGATGGTAACCAATAAGATCGCCGCAAAGTATGATGACACGATGCTGCCGCTCGGGCTTACCTATTCAGCCCACCCGGTTTGCTGCGCGGCTGCGCTGGAAACGCTAAAAATTTATGAAGATGAAAGACTGATTGAAAATACCGTTGCTATGGGCAGGTATATGAATATCCAGATAGAGATGTTAAAGCAGTTGCACCCCTCCATCGGCGACTGGCGCAATACGGGGTTGTTAGGATGCCTTGAGCTGGTTAAAAACAGGAAAAGCAAGGAGCCGATGGCGCCATTTAATGCAAAACCCGAAGAGATGAATGTAATGAACCAGGTGGCGGCACGAATAAAGGAGCTGGGGATGTACACCGTTGTACGGTGGAATTATATATTTATTGCGCCACCCCTGTGTATCACCCAGGCGCAGATAGACGAGGGCCTGCAAATTATCAGCGACGCTTTAGATATTGCCGATATGCATGTAGTTTAATTAAGATGATGAGACGAATAATAACGCTGATGTTTATTGCCTGTTTCCAATTGGCACATGCTCAAAAGCCAAGAGCAAGGGATATCGGCATCCCCTTCGAGGGCACACCCGGAAAGTATAACGCTATTACGGACGTGAAAGGCGTTGAGGTAGGCTTTAGCACCATCATCGAGGGTCGGGGTAAAAATGTTGTCGGCAAGGGACCGGTCCGCACAGGCGTTACGGCAATTTTGCCGCGCGGGCAATCCAGCGTGCCGGTTTATGCAAACTGGTATACGCTTAACGGGAACGGGGAGATGACCGGTACAACCTGGATCACCGAGTCGGGCTTTCTCGAAACTCCCATCCTTATTACCAACACCAACAGCGTAGGTGTATGCCGCGACGCCATGCTTAAATGGTTCGTGGAAAAAAACTGGATAAAGGAACAAGGTTGGTACACCTATCCTGTGGTAGCCGAAACCTGGGATGGGGTGATGAATGATATTTATGGTTTCCATGTAAGAGAAAGCAATGCATTCGAGGCGCTTAACAGCGCCAAAACCGGCCCGGTTAAGGAGGGCAACGTAGGCGGGGGAACCGGTATGCGATGCCTGGGCTTTAAAGGCGGCACCGGCACATCATCGAGGCTGATAAAATTTGGCGATTCTGTTTATACCATAGGGGTTTTAGTGCAAGCAAATTTCGGGCAGAAAAAAAATTTGACTATTGCCGGCGTACCTATCGGACTGGAACTGAAGGATACGCTGAATTCCGAAATTCATCAAATAGCACAAAGCCATGTACAGAACGGCGACGGTTCCATCATCGTGGTATTGGCGACGGATGCGCCTTTGCTGCCGCATCAGCTTAAGCGCATTGCCCAGCGTATAGCGTTAGGCGTAGGGAAGGTTGGCGGCCGCGGCGAAAACGGCTCCGGCGATATTTTCATCGCTTTTTCAACCGCAAACGAGGCGGCGTTTAACCGTGAAAAAGTGGTCAGCGTAAAACAATTTCCCAACGACAGGATAAACCCGCTTTTTGAAGGAACCGTTCAGGCAGTGGAAGAAGCTATTGTCAACGCCCTGGTTGCGGCCGATACCATGGAAGGCGTTAATGGTAATATAACCTATGCGCTTCCGCACAAAAAGGTCATCGAACTATTAAAAAAATATAACAGGATAAGATAATTAAGCCTCCTGCATATCCATTTCGGTAACCCGTTCGCTGTTCAATTTCAATACGCCGTCAAGCTCGTTCGAGCATATCTCTATCAGGGTAAGCAATTCGTCACTCTCCTGTTTACTGGTGGTTTCCTTTAATAAGGGAACCAGGCCAAGGATAGAGCATAATGGTTTTCTGAGCTCGTGTGAATGCGACCAGGCTATTTCCAAAAGGGCCTTGTTGCTGGTTTTGATTCTCTTATAAGCCTCCTGCAGCTTTCTGTCCTTTTCAATAATTTCGGATATATCAGCCGCCATAACCAGGTTACAGCGCTCATTATTGAATAAAACCGGGTACGAGATGATCGAAACGTCAAACGTTTCGCCGGTGGCTTTTACATGTTTTCTTATACCTTGCTGTTTAAGATCGCCGGTATGCTCAAATAAATGACGATTGCATTCGCTTAAGCCGGGGCAGATATCTTTAGCCGACATTTTCAAAAACTTCTTCCTGCTATAGCCATATTTCTCGGTCGCAGCGGTGTTTACCTTCACAAACCGCATATTTTCATTGTTATATATCCACAATGGGTTGGGGTTCGATTCGAACAGCTGCCGGTAATCTTCTTCCGACCGGGTAAGCTTATGTTGCTGCTTTTTAATTTTTACATACAAAACGACCGTAATGATCAATACGAAAATCAGATCGTTGAGTTCCCTGAAAGAGTCTTGCTCGCTGGGCGCCAGGTGCCTGGCAAAAAAGGTGATGACAGGATTACTGAATAAGGCCCAGCATATACCTATAATCAAAAAGGTGACGGGTATTCGTAACGATGCAAACATAGGATCGACGTTTTAAATTCGTTACGTTGGAAAATATGAATAGGTTGTTTCGCCTTTTAAGAAAATGGACGGACTATAATTAACTGTCCAGTGTCGCCAATATTTCCTTTATCGAAAAATGGGCGCCGCAAACAAATTCATCCGCAGCACCGTAGTATATGGTAAGTTTATCGCCGTCGACCACATGACCGTTGGTAAACACCACGAATCCAAAAAAGCCGCTTAGTTCATAAGGCTCTGTGGGCGCCATAATAGGGTCAACACTCCGGGCGATGATCTTTGAGGGATCGTCGAGGTCCATTAAAAACGCGCCGAGGCAATACCGGTGCTCTGCCGTAGCGCCGTGGTATATCTCCAGCCATCCCTTTTCGGTTTTTATCGGCGCCGCGCCTGCCCCTACTCGCGCGCTATCCCAAAATCCGGACCGGGTTTTGATAATGCATTGATGGTTACCCCAATGCAACCCATCGGGAGACTCGGCGAGCCAGATATAATTGCCGCCCAGATCAACACTGCTAGGCCGGTGAAGCGCATAATACTTACCATTGACTTTTTCTTCAAATATTGCGCAATCCTTATTATGTGGTGGAAGTATCACCCCGCACGATTGAAAGTTATGCCAGTCTTTGGTTGTTCTTAGCCCCACCGTTACGCCATTGTTGGAGACCGCCGTATAAGTGAGATAATAGGTATCGTCAATTTTCGATACCCGGCAATCCTCAATTCCAAAACTTTCAAGATACCCGCTGCCAAACAATCCCGGGTAATCGCCATTCTCGGTAAAATGAATACCATCATCGCTGCTCAGCAAACGCAAATGCGACAGGGTGGTCAGATAATCCAGTCCCTTATAGTTAATTACCCGCGCATCAGTTAATATCAGGTCCGGATCGTTTAGCGGTACCTCAACAATCTCGGTATTACCGGTCGCGTTAAGCGTCGGAAAAAAGATGACGCCTTCCTTTTGCGCTATGCTTTCGGCCACCCTCACCAGCAGCCAGGTTTTGCCCTGGAAAGTAAAAACGCCGGGGTTTAGCAGACAAATCACCTGGAAGCCTTCGCGGCTTGGCGTAATGTCTTTTGGCAATAACAGGGGGTTTTCGGGAAAGCGTTTAGCCAAATCTTTCATGTCACTTAAACAAATTCTTTCCCGATTAAGTTTTTTGAACGTTTAAAAATCTCAAAACAAAAAAGGCGGGTTGCAAGTTAATGAGCTAACACTTCTGTTTTTAGCCGCTCCGAAACCATCATTTAAAATTTTTACCAATTAAACGATGAGTGCAATAACACCCTGGGTAACTTCAATAGAGGATATTTTTAGCGACGACACGCTTACGGCGCTTTTTGTAAAGAAATGTACCGCCTATACGGTAAAAGTTCAATGTGTTTATAACACGTTGTGGATAGTGTTAGAGCCGACAAAAGGGTGCCGGGTATTGCTGCGGGCGGCCTATAGCCCGGCGGATGAGCTAGAGGTTATAAAAGTCGAAAAACGTAAGGACGATGTAAATATCCGGCTAAAGGCAAGCATAGGTTCTTTCAGCGTTAAGCTGGAGATGCCCAAAAATGATGACGCGGTCATTCGCTATACTACAACCCTCACGCCATCAGAACCGATGCTTGTACCATTTTGGCCGCGGGATATGGTGATCACCGATGCAAAGGGCAAGCCCGAAGATGCGGAAGGCGAAGTGCATATAAGCCAGGTGGGCACGCGCTCGGGGTTGCAGTTTATCAGTCTTGATAAGCCGAAATCAGGCACACTGCTTTATATGCAAAACCTGACCGCGCTAAACGACTATTGCCAGGCTACCGAAACATCGCTGGCCAATGTAGTCGGGGGGCAATGGCCCGAACTCGGCTTCGCGCTGCCGCAAACCAAAGAAAAGCCTTTACCTGCCGGAAAAGAGATCACCATATCCGATGTGTTTGTGGCGTTCAGTCCGGAGCATACAAAAGATGAGCTGAAGCTGGCAGAGCTATTCCTGGATATGCTTGCCACCGTTTATCTGTGTTTACCCAGGCCAGATACACAATATCATGATTGGCTAACCATATTAGATAAGGGGTTGCATGACCTGGAAAACAGCCACGGGTGCTGGTCGCATGGCGGCGGTCATGATTACCTGAACGCTTATATATGTGATTACGAAACCCCGCCGGAGCTGATGGTGCAGCTTGCTGTGCTGCTGCCTTTACTCGACTATAAAGAATGGAGCAAAAAAGATTCGGCCTGCATCGATACCATCCGGTCGGGCCTTGGCGCGTTTTACAACAAAAAGCTGGGCACGGTTGTGCGCTGGCTACCCTCGCAGCAGGAAAACCTTGACGGCAAGGAAGAGCAGCTTAAACCGAATGTTATGGACTCGTGGTATTTGCACCACCCCATGATCAATCTTTGCCGGATGGCGCAACGCGGCGATAAAGATGCTAAAAAGCTGTTTCTTGATTCGCTGCCATTTGCGATTAAGGTGGCGCGCCATTTTAAATACGAATGGCCGGTGTTTTATAACATGGAAACCCTTGAAGTGGTAAAAGCGGAAACACAGCCGGGTAAGGGCGGGGAAAAAGACGTTGCCGGATTGTATACGCACCTGATGATGCAGGCCTGGGAACTCACCAAAGAAAAAAAATACCTCACCGAAGCAAAAAGAGCTGCCAAAACGTTGCTGGATAAGGGCTTCGAATTATTTTACCAGGCCAATAACACCGGGTTTTCGGCTAAAGCGCTGCTTCGGCTTTATAAAGAAACCAGCGATCCACAATATTTACGGCTTAGCTATGTTTGCCTGGCTAACATTATGCGGAATACCCATATCTGGGAATGCATGTATGGCTATGCGAAACATTATAATACATTCTTTGGCATATTCCCGCTTAACGACGCGCCGTACACCGCTGCTTACGAGGAACAGGAAGTATTTGCCTCGATGCACGACTATCTTATACAGGCCGAAGGATTAGATATTCCCGAATCCATCTCATTGCTATTAGCTGAATTTGTGCGTTATGTAGTGCAGCGCGCGGCATACTATTATCCGCCCAATTTGCCGAAAGAAGCATTATCGACCAAGCCTAAGACCGGGGAACTGGACACGAATTTATGGATCGCGGTGGAAGATATCCACGACGGCTGGGAACAGTCGGGGCAGGTTGGACAGGAAGTTTATGGCGCCGGGGTGGCATTCGGCATTGTGCCGAGGTATTATTACCAGGTGCCGGGCGAGCCGTTTATGATATATATTGATTATCCCACCAGCCAGTTCGTGTGCAAAGGGCATTCAGCAACGTTTAATGTCAAGGGAGACGAACGGTTAACCTGCCGGGTGATGATCGTGAAAACCGACAAACGTAAGCTGCCGAGTATAACCCTGACTGCTAAGAACGGCCCGAAAAAAGAACTTCTAAAAGGAACATTACGCAAGGACGGGCATATAGAATACACCGTTCACGGCGGCCGGAAAGTAGAATTGGAATGGTAGGTAATTTGCTTTATCAGGAAAAACTTGCGAAGTCTTTTGAGACTTCGCAAGTTTGAATATATCGGTGCTATTTCCCCTGAACAACCGCAAACTTATTCTCATAATCTTTCAACTGTGCCTGCAACCGGTCGCCTAACGCTGCCTGGCGGCTATTTTTGGCCGTATCGGCCATGCTATTTAATAACTGAACACCGAGCTGAACTGTGCGCTGATCAATATCCCGGTTATTAGTTTGAAGCAAACTGTAATTATAATCGAGCTGATCGGTTATAAAGCTATCGACGCTGTTGATATACCTGTTAGCCAATTTAACGTCATCGAGCTGATAAGCAGTTTGAGCCAGGAAAAATTTATGAGCGGCAGTATCGATGTCGGGGTTAATATCGGGCATTTGTTCATCAAATTTATGGATCGCTTTTAGTGCCAGGTCGCGGCGGCCATCTTTTATCAAACCCAGGGCCAGGTCGTTAAACGTAAGTTCCATATTCAGGTAAAACTGCGTAGTCGAAACGTTATCTAAGTACTTGGCATGCTTGAAGTTGCCGAATTTAAATTTGTTCACGACATTATCGTACATCACCAGGCTATTTGTTTTCGTCTGCTGGTTTGCAACATCGCGGTTGGTTTTAAAAGGGATCAGGTGATAGACGAAACCTTCTTTATATAAATAAGGTTGCAGCCCGAATAACCCTTCTTGCCCCATGGTCGTGGTAAAGCATATCGGCCGTTTCCAGTCGTTATGGGCCAGTATATCCAGCATGGCAAGATTATCCTTAGTGATGTAGTTAGACGTATATTTCCATTCCATTTTATCTGCTATCCTATCCTTTTGTCCGGGCGTAACAACACCATTTTTAACCAACTCGTCAGGATTAATGGTCAATTTGAAATTTTTGGTTGGCAAATAATTGAGCATTTGGCCGTCCTGGTATTGCAGCTTTGCGCGGTTATCGTCGGACGTTATAAAATCAAAAATATCTTTCACTTCAACCGATCCCGGGAGTTTCGCATCGTTATAATAGATAACATCGCGAACCCCCTGCTTATATTTATCAAAGGGCAGCGTAATGGGCAACGGCGCCGACTGATTCATTTTCCCCTGCATCTGGCGGATATACCAATCGCCGCTAAACAGGCTCATACAAACAATACGAACATCTGGCCGTATTCCCTCTACCTCCTGGTTGTACCATAACGAATAGGTGTCGTTATCGCCGTTAGTAAACAAAATGGCGTTTTCAGGGCAGGATATCAGGAAATTATAAGCCATATCATGCGGCGTCAATTTGGTCGACCGGTCGTGCCCGCGCCATTCTTTGCAGGCCAATAAGACGGGAACAGCCATGCATAGGACGATGGAACCGAAGGTTGCCGTGTTGGCGTTAAGCTTTTTCCTGGCTATCTCAGCCAGCGCCATTACCCCGATACCCATCCAGATGGCAAAGGCATAAAAAGAGCACACGTAGGAGTAATCGCGTTCGCGGGGCTGTACAGAGTTTTGATTTACGTATAATACAATGGCAATTCCCGTAAAAAAGAAAAGCAACGTAACAATTAACGCGTCCCGCTTCCGGCGCTGATAATGATAGACCAAACCAATCAATCCAAGAATTAATGGCACGGCGTATAATGGGGCATAGGACACGTCCCGTAATACCGATTGCGGCAGGTGCCTGCCCTTATCAAAAATCCCGCTGGTCCAGTTACCGTTAATATCGGTCGTGCTGGTTTGGCCGTCTAAATTATTGTACCTCCCAACAAAATTCCATAGAAAATAGCGGCCATACATCTGGTATATCTGCCAACTGAACAGCCATCTCAAATTATCTGAAAAAGTTGGCGCCTGTCCATCGGCCAATTGCAGCCATTGCTTATAAAACTGCACATTTTGGACATAGTACGGATCTGATTCGGTGCTCCACATGCGCGGCAGAAGCGTTGTATGATCGTATATATAGTCCAGTTTTTTTCCGGCTTTTTCATATTGGGTTTTACCTTTCTGGTAAATCGTGCCTCCCTCCTTCTCATCAATAATTTTCGCGTCAAAATATGGGCCCGAGATCAGCGGCGTTTCGCCATACTGGATGCGGTTTAAATAACCATACAGGGTAAAAGCATTGTCGGGATGGGAGTTATTGAGATCGGTGCCGGCCGCGGCGCGGATTGGAATATAGGCAAACGATCCATAACCAAAATAAATAAAAGCCAGGCATAAAAGCGCCAGGTTCAGCGTTGTTTTTTTATGACGGATACTATACCATATTCCAAAAACCAGGCCGCCTGCCAATAGTAAAAAAAATGCGAACGCGCCGCTGCCAAAACCCATGCCCAAGGAATTCACAAAGAAAAAGTCGGACCAGGCGGCAAAATATATCGTGTAACCCCTAACGCCGAACTGCACAAAGGCAAGTATGGCGATACCGGTTAAAAACGCGATCAAACCGCTTTTTATGGTTGTTTTTTTATTCCTGCGGAAATAATATACCATAGCCAAAGCGGGAATAGTGAGTAAATTAAGCAAGTGTATGCCAATGGAAAGACCGATCATATAAGCAATAAATACGATCCATTTATCGGCGCCGGGCTCGTCGGCATGAGCTTCCCATTTTAGTATCGCCCAAAACACAACGGCTGTGCACAACGAGGATACGGCAAATACGATGGTCTCGACGGCCGAGAACCAAAATGTATCTGTAAAGGTAAATGCCAGCGCACCAACCAATCCCCCGCCCATGACTAAAACAAGGTTTGAACTGCCGGGCTTTTCAATGGTGCCGTCTGTAAGTCTTTTAGCAAACGCGGTTATCGTCCAAAACAGGAACATGATGGTTGCGCCGCTGGCCAGCGCCGACATCATATTGGTAAAATATGGCACCCGGGTATTGTCGCCTAACGACAGGAGCGAAAACGCCTTGCCAAGCATAGCAAACAAGGGATATCCAGGCTGATGCGAAACTTGCAGCCGGTAAGCGCAGGAAATAAATTCGCCGCAGTCCCAAAAGCTTACGGACGGTTCTAAGGTAAGAATGTAGGTTGTGGATGCGATGGCAAAGCATAACCAGCCCAGCAGGTTATTGATTTTTTTGTATTGCATGAGATAACAAGTAAAGTTTTTTCAAACGTTTTCATTAAGGTCTCATCCAATTTCAAAGTAATTTTTTAAAGCATGATATTATTTAACACCTGTTAACATACTTTAACAAAAACAGGCGGTAATTTAACAACTAACAGCGGCGTGGTACAAATATTAAAATGGTTCAAGCCATTAAGGCATTGCACGCCATTTTAAAAGGAATTGTTCCCGGGCTCGCTTTTACGCTTAAATTTTTCCATTTTATTGTCGATCACCTGCATCGACCATTGAAGATCATTGATAAACGAAGTTGTTTCCACGTCTTTTTTTGACGTGCTTTTTAAATAGTTGAGGACTCCGGCTATTAGGTCTTTCGACCTTTGAATTTTATGTATGTCTGCCATATTTAGGTATTTCGGCTATTCAACGGATTAATTCCACGATAGTTTCGTCGCTTTTTTAACAATATCGCCTTTATTAACATTTGGGTGGCTAATTCCGGCTCTGCATTATCACTCATATAGCGATAGTTTTGGATAACCCCGGATGAGCTGATTTCGATATTACATTTGCTTAATATTTAAAAACACATATTTTTACATTCCAATATAACCGCATGCAAAGAAGAGATTTTATATACCTGTCTGCATTTACAGCAGTGGCATTGGCCGTGCCCGTAGCAACGGGATGCAAATCACGGCAAGCCGATGTTGAATCGCAGCCATTTTTCTTTTCGCACCTGGCGGATGCTAAAACGATCGTAAATACCGGCAATGCCTATCGTAAAAGGCATCCTGAAGAAGACGATAAAAGCAAACTTGTCAATTTGCTATTGGCAGACAGCGTGTTACCATCTTCATCCGATACGGAGGCAATACGCAAAATGCTGATGAAAAAGGTTCACGACGACTTTAAAAACGGCCACACGGCTATTGCCGCAGGATGGGTATTATCATTGACAGAAGCCCGGCAATGTGCACTTTTTTCAATATTGCAAGCCTAACTTATCAACTATGCATATTGATGCCCGCTTTATTGATAATAACAGCCTGATAGAAGGTGATATTTGTATCATCGGCGCCGGCGCTGCCGGTATTAGCCTGGCACTGGAGTGGCTGAATACCGGTTACAAAGTAATCCTGCTGGAAGGAGGCGGGTTTGATTATGACCCCAAAATGCAGGATCTATACCGCGGAAAAACAACCGGGCAGCGGTACTACCCGCTTGAATCGGCGAGGCTGCATTATTTCGGAGGAACAACCGGCCATTGGGCGGGATTTTGTTCGCCCTTAGATCCGATAGATTTTAAAAAGAGGGACTGGGTCCCTCATAGCGGCTGGCCGATACAGCGCGAGGACCTGGACCCGTTTTATGCAAGGGCGCAAAAAAATTTAGATCTCGGCCCATTTGAATACACCGATGGATATTATGAACAACTTGACCCATCATTAACCCCGCTGCCGTTTGACAAAGCGGTAGTTTATAACAAGATGTGGCAATTTAGCCCGCCTACCCGTTTTGGAACTAAATACAGGAAAACCATCGTAGATGCGGCTAATATTTATCTTTACACCTATGCAAATGCTACGGAGATAAAAGGCAATCACGATCTTTCGAATATAACCTCGGTCACTGTTAAAAATTTTGCCGGTAAACAACACACTGTCAGGGCGAGGTACTTTATATCCGCATGCTGCGCTATACAGAACGCGAGGCTGTTGCTGGTGTCAAACCGGCAGGCGCCAAAAGGTTTGGGCAATGATAACGACCTGGTGGGCCGTTATTTTATGGAGCATCTTGAAATAAAATCGGCGGAGATCTGGTTTAGCGAACCCGAATTGCTAAAGCTGTACCTGCTGGATTTTGGAAAAACAAAATTCCGTGCAGAACTGGCTATCAGCGAAGAAAAACAGGAGGAGTATAAAATTCTGAACGGAACGGCATCTTTTACCCCATTGGAAATTGCCAGGCAACAGCCGGCGTTTATTGATATATGGACCTCTAACCGCGAGGAGCGCGAAAAGAAAATGCGGGAATTTGGAAAAAAGGGAAGTAAAAATAAAGTTGCTAACGGATTTAAAAATTTCGAGCTCTTTACGCGTATAGAACAAGCGCCCAATCCAGATAGCCGGATCACGCTGGATACCGATACCGATGAATTAGGAATGCGCCGTGCAATGCTGCATTGGGAACTTACGCCGCTGGAAAAAAGAAGCATACGTAAAATTTACGAGCTGATAGGCCAGCAAGCGGGAATCGCCGAGAAAGGCCGTGCAAGGTTAATGGAATATTTACAGGATGAGCAAGACCATTCGTGGCCATCATTTACCGGCGGCGGGTGGCATCATATGGGGACAACACGTATGAGTGAAGACGCCCGGCAGGGTGTAGTGGATAAAAATTGCAAAGTTCACGGGATCAATAACTTGTATATGGCCGGTTCCTCGTGTTATGTTACCGCAGGGGCGCCAAATCCTACCCTCACTATTGTGGCGCTTACCCTAAGATTATCGGATCATTTAAAAACAAGAATGAGATCAGGTGTATAATGCCGTTACCTGTATTACTCATTTTCGACCGCCGAAAATATTTCGAGCAGGATATTCCACTTGTGATTTGCATCAATTTCCCAAATACGCACGTAATTATAGTTGCTAACTATTTCCCCTTTCTTTATTCTTGCCTTGCCATACGTATAAGCCAGGTCGTTGCTGGTTGACCGGCCCGCATTGGTGGTTTGAGCAGTGATGGTTATAGCTTCATTATCAATAAATTTCATGATCCTTTCCTGACCGGTCAGCGGCTCGAATCCCGGGAAATAAAAGCGACCCTCGGGGCTTAAAAATTCCTTATAGCTGGCGAGCGTGGAAATAGATAACGAATGATTAAACAGGTTATCGGTGGCCATGATTATCCGCTTTCCGCTAAACGGATCTTTACTGGGAGCAACGCGATTATCCGAATCGGGGTTTTTAAAGTCTGTTAAAGCTTCCTGCTCGGCCTCGGGGTGTTGTATTCCCAGGTTAATGAGTAACTTAAATTTGTTATCATCGTCTGCGCGCCATATCGAAACATAATCGCCAAATACCTTGTCGGTATCGTTATTGCCATTCTGGTAAACATACGTTCCGGCAGTAAACGCCAGGTCGCCGTTTACTGCAATGCGCGCGAAATTTGGCCGCATAGCTAAGCTGCCGGGCTGCCGGTCGATATTGGTATAAAAGTCGGTAATTTTTACAGGATTAGGTTTGAAAATCAAACCTTCGGGGTCGGCGACAGCCAAAAATCCGCCTTTTATTCCTTTACGCTCAACCAACCTGTTAAAATTTTTATCGGCGTCAACCGCCATATTAACGTTGGCAGGTGCGCTTTGAGCGAATATTAATTGAGCTGAACTGGTTAATGTGAGTACGGCTAATAACAGTTTTTTCATTTTTTATATATATTATCGACAAGGTTTTAATTTATAACTTCTGTGGCAGCGGCTGTTAAAAAAAGAAATATAACGGCATTATTTTATTTATAGTACCTATCTTTAGTTGGAATTGTATGGTTGCTTACAATTGCAAATCAATATAAAAATAGTGATATGAGAAAGCCTGTAATGATAATAATGATTTTAATAATATTCGGCGCAAGAAAAATTTATGCGCAGATTTCGCCACCGGGGCCAGTGGTGACAAACATTAAGGGCTCCAACGTTAAGGACGCTGATGCAGATGTTCAGGGCACTCCGTATCTTTTTGATGACTGGCTGCCCGGATCGGTTGTAACCGAAGATGGTAAAACTTATGATAATCTTAAACTAAGGTATAATATCCGGTTTAGCCAGCTCATTTTTTTAAATCAGAACGACGAAGCTTCGGGCTTCAGGGAACCGGTTAAGATGTTCACGATTAATCACATGGTTTTTGCTAACGGATTTCCGTCTGTAGACGCGCAAACAATCGCGGCATTTTACCAGGTACTGGCCGATGGCAAGATCAAATTGCTAAAATATTCCAAAAAAGTTATCGAGGAACGCCAAACTTACGGCGCCACGGCAATGGAAAAATCTTACCGCAAGATGCAATCCTACTATGTCTTTAAGGACGGTAAAATGACCAAAGTGCGGGCGGATAAAAAATCATTGCTGGCAGCCTTACCGGATCAGGCACCGAAATTAGAAACTTATATAAAGGATAACAATGTGAATTTAAAAGATGATATGGGTATGGCGCAGGTAATTACCTATTACAACACCCTGTAATTATTTTTTGCTCCACGTTGTACCCTCTTTACCGTCATTTAGCTGAAAGCCTATTTCCTGCAGACCGTTCCTTATTTTGTCTGAAGTGGCGTAATCTTTATTTGTTTTAGCTTCGTTCCGCAAGGTTACAATAAGGTTCAATACTTTGGGCAGGTCGTCATTGGTGGCTTGTTCATTTTTTAAACCTAACACATCGGTTATAAAGCTATTCATCAGATCATTCAGCAATTTTAAGTTGGCCCGGTCGATCTTTAATTTACCGTCATGCACTGAATTAATGATGCGGGAGGCTTCAAACAGCTCGGCGATCAGTACCGGGCTGTTAAAGTCGTCATTCATAGCTTCATAGCATTTATCCAACAGCGGTTGTATTTGAACATCGGTGCTTGCCGATGCTTTTAATCCATTCAGCAGGCTAAAAGAATTCATCAGGCGCTTAAAGCCTTTTTCTGACGCTTCCATAGCCTCGTTGCTAAAATCGAGCGTGCTTCGATAATGCGCCTGGAGCATAAAGAAACGCGCGGTCATGGGGCTGTACCCTTTGTTTAAAATTGAATGCTGACCGGAAAAAAGTTCGTGGGGTAAAAAACTGTTGCCCAACGACTTCGACATTTTTTGACCATTTACCGTCAGCATATTGGTATGTATCCAGTATGTAGCGGGAGATTTTCCGCAAGCTGCTACGTTTTGAGCTATTTCGTTGGTGTGGTGCGTGGGCACCAGGTCCATTCCACCGCCGTGTATATCAAAATGCGCCCCCAGGTATTTATTGCTCATGGCCGAGCATTCCAGGTGCCAGCCGGGAAAACCGACACCCCACGGCGAGGGCCACTTCATTAAGTGTTCGGGTTTGGCTTTTATCCATAACGCAAAATCAAGCTTACCGCGTTTTTCGTGCTGACCGCCGAGGGCGCGGGTATTGTTCAGCATATCCTCGAGCTTTCTGCCATTCAAAATGCCATAATCCTGGGTTTTGTTATATTTTTCTACATCAAAGTATACCGACCCGTCTACAATATACCCGTAGCCCTTGTCGATAATATGCTGCACTAATTCTATTTGTTCGATAATATGCCCTGTGGCAGCAGGCTCGATGCTCGGAGGCAATAAATTAAATGTTTGCATCACATCGTGAAACCCGACGGTGTATTTCTGCACAATCTCCATGGGTTCAAGCTGTGTTAATTTTGCTTTTTTCGATATCTTGTCTTCTCCCTCGTCGCCAGCATCGCCTTCCAAATGCCCGGCATCGGTAATATTACGCACGTATCTAACTTTAAAGCCTAAATGAAGCAGGTACCTGAATATCAAGTCGAACGAAATATAGGTACGGCAGTTACCCATGTGAACATCACTGTAAACAGTGGGGCCGCATACGTACATACCCACATGGGGCGGGTTAAGCGCTTCAAATTTTTCTTTGCTGTGCGTTAGCGTATTATAAACAAAAAGGCTTTGTTTCATGCGGCAAACTTAGTGTTTTAAGCAGAAAGCGGAAAGCCAAAAGCGAAAAGCACATACCTGTAATGATAACCAGCTTCATGCTTTGAGCTTTAAGCTTTCTGCTATTTCTTTAATCCGATCTCCCTAAGCCGTTCATCCAGGTATTCGCCTGCGGTAATATCTTCATAGTGTTTAGGATGATCTGCACTTATGCAGGACGGCAGGCAGGTAAGATCCATCCCTGATTTAGGATGCAGAAAAAAGGGCACTGAATAACGGGAATACTTCATCAATTCGCGCGGCGGGTTTACTACCCTGTGCGTGGTAGACTTTAGCTTGTTATTGGTTAAGCGCTGCAGCATATCCCCGACATTTACCACCAGGTCCTCGCCGTGGGCTTTTACCGGCAGCCATTCGTTATGACGTGTAAGTAACTCCAGGCCATCTGCGCTGGCGCCAATTAACAATGTGATCAGGTTAATGTCCTCATGTGCACCGGCCCGTACCGCGTCGGCGGGTAATGAATCGGGATCAGTGATAGGGAAATAATGCAGGGCCCGGAGGATGGAGTTGCCGTTGTGCACTTTATCGTCAAAATAATTTTCAGGCAAACCGAGATAAACCGCTATCGCCTGTAATAAATGTATCCCTGCAGCTTCCAGCTTTTTATAAACCTCGGATGTGGTGGCATTAAACGACGGAACCTCACTGATCATCACATTATCCGGATATTCGCTTTTAACCAACGGGTCGTCGGTAACTGTCTGCCCAATTTGCCAAAACTCCTTTAAATCGGGCTGTTTAAAGCCCTTTGCCGTTTCCTTTCCTTTACCGGTATAGCCACGCTGGCCGGCAAGCTCCGGAATTTCATATTTTGACTTAACGCTGTCGGGCAATGCGAAAAGCGCTTTTATATCCTCATAAAGCTTATCGATAAGCTGCTTGTTGAGGGCATGGTTGGTAATGGTTACAAACCCCGTTTCATTAAATGCTTTTCCTATATCATCGGAGAATTCTTTTCGCTGCCGGCTGTCGCCATTTATATATTCATTAAGATCGAGACGGGGAATATTTATCATACTTGTATGGTTGTTTAAAGGCGTTGTAAAACTATTTAAATTAAAAAAAGTTATATAATAATCGTGTAAAAATATTCACCTTGCAACTAACCAACTAAATAATTCGTATTCAGCAACTTACCACCGCCCGTTAAACGTTTTACTGTTTACGTTGTCGAACTTATAAACCTATTCGCTACTTAATTTTAAATTTATGAAATCACTGAATAAAATTTGCGGAATATTGTTCTTAGCCGCTTTGCTTATAACAGCCGCTCCGAAAACCACCAGGGCACAAGAGGGCCGTTATATTTCCAACCAGGAGTTTTACGATTATTTACAGCCATACGGTACCTGGGTTTACGATCCTGAATATGGTGATGTTTGGATACCTGATGCGGATGAAAACTTCAGGCCATACGCAAGCCGGGGCCACTGGGTTTTAACCGACTATGGCAACGTTTGGGTGTCGGGCTATCCATGGGGATGGGCCACTTTTCATTATGGCCGCTGGCGCTATGACGACTATTATGGTTGGGAATGGGTGCCGGGCAACGAGTGGGGGCCTGCGTGGGTAAGGTGGCGCCATGGCCATGGCTACTACGGCTGGGCGCCGTTAATGCCCGGAATAAGTTTAAGCATATCGTTTGGCGGGGGGTATCGCGAACCGGATAATTATTGGGTGTGCGCACCGCAGCAATATATAAACAGTCCGCGGATATATAATTATTACGTACCACCATCACGGTCGGTTACCATCATTCGCAATACGACGATTATCAATAACACCTATGTTAAAAATAATCAAACGTATATAGCCGGGCCGCGCCCGCAGGAAATAAGGCAGGCTACACATCAAAATGTCCGGATATATAATGTGGCTAACGAAAGCCGGCCGGGCAGCCCATCGGTGAGGAATAACACGTTGAATATTTACCGTCCCGCCGTTCAAAAGGCGCCTGACGCACACCCAACGAGAGTAGTTAATGCGGTAGCCTATAAACAGCAATACCCTCAGCAGGCAATAGCGCATAGAGGTTCGGCAGGTATTCCGGCGGTAAATCATGCCAATGCTGCTCGGCTGGCTACGATTGCCAGAACGCCAACCCCCGATAATAAGGTGGTTCTCACCCGCCCGGTAAGCAACAGGCAGCCGGGTAACGGCCAGCAGGCGCGACAGCCGGAAGGTCAGCGGCAGCTACCAGCTGCGCAGCCAGCGCAGCAACATCAGCCTCAACAAACTGACCGGCAAACCCGTGAGCAACAAGTCGCACCGCAGACACAATCACGCCAACAGCCCCAGGCCGACCAGCGGGCACGCGACCAGGGCCGTCAGCAACAGGGTTCACAGCAGGCACAACAGCACCAGCAACAGCAAACCGATCAGCAAGCCCGTGAGCAGGCTCGCCAACAACAGTTACAACAACGCCAGCAGCCCCAGGCCGACCAGCGGGCACGTGAGCAAGCCCGCCAACAGCAGGTTCAACAACGCCAGCAACAACAAGCCGATCAGCAGGCACGTGACCAGGCCCGCCAACAGCAGGTTCAACAACGCCAGCAACAGCAAGCCGATCAGCAGGCACGTGACCAGGCTCGCCAACAACAATTGCAACAGCGCCAGCAGCAGCAAGCCGATCAGCAGGC
>Ga0134127_10000048_pt1 | contig 174194 bp, 131 predicted proteins | sample KB31753_FD_96459 | JGI IMG/M metagenome (GOLD analysis project Ga0134127, IMG submission 96459) | Terrestrial soil microbial communities with excess Nitrogen fertilizer from Kellogg Biological Station, Michigan, USA - KB3-175-3 | ecosystem: Environmental > Terrestrial > Soil > Unclassified ...
AGCTTTCTGCTTTTACCTTTCGCCTCTCGCTCCGGTATCCGCTTCCTGCCTCTCAGCTTTCTGCTTTTACCTTTCGCCTCTTCCGGCCGTTACGCTACATGATTATCTATTCCTTGTAAGAACGTTTGTGTTCTCTGTCGCAGAGAACTTTATCTCAAAAACCTCGCGGTTCTTAATTTTTGACTGTTTTGCCTCGTTGCCGAAGCGGCTGCAAAGATGCGATTATTTTAAATGCCGGTCAAGTATTATTTTCACTTTTTTCTGCATCTTTTTTTGACCTTTCGATTCTTTGAAAAAACGACACTTTTTTCTAAAGCGGCTACAAATATACAGAGATTTTAGCTATAAGCCAAAAGATTTTTATAAAAAACAAACTCCACTTGTAACTCCTTGTAAACGAACGGTTACGAAGTGACCTGACAATATCCGTTTTTCACAAATTTTTACAATACCTGAATTTGTATCTTTGAAGTTCATGATAAATGAAAATATCTTTCCTGAAAATTTCCTGGAATTCTTGACCGGTGAACCAGGATTTGACCCTGAAAATTTTAAAAATGCCCAACTAAATACTGAATCGCCCACCTCCATCCGGTTAAATCCATTCAAAAAAGCATCCGTCCAAACCGATCAACGGGTGCCATGGTGTACAGAAGGCTACTACCTTGACAAGCGCCCTTCATTTACTTTCGACCCCTTATTTCACGCCGGCTGCTATTATGTACAGGAGGCATCATCGATGTTTATCGATTATATCCTGAGACAAATCAGGCCAGATAATAATGAACCCATAAAAATTTTGGACCTGTGTGCCGCACCCGGCGGCAAAAGCACATTGATCAACTCGGCCATAAATAACGACGATCTGCTGGTATCTAACGAGATCATAAAAACACGTGTGCCGGTTTTGTGCGACAACCTCAACCGCTGGGGTACCGCGAACGTTATCGTCACCAATAACGATCCACGGGATTTCAGCAGGGTCACCGGTTTTTTTGATATTATACTGGTGGATGCGCCATGCTCGGGTTCGGGTATGTTCCGCAAGGACCCGGCGGCGATGAGCGAATGGTCTGAAATGAATGTGACTTTATGCCACCAGCGCCAGGAGCGCATCCTGGCGGACGTTTACCCGGCATTAAAAAAGGATGGATACCTTATATATAGTACCTGTTCCTACTCGCACCAGGAAAACGAGGATATCCTCGACTGGCTATGCAAGGAATATGCCATGGAAACCCAGCGCATGCCGATCGAAGCAAACTGGGGTATCGTTGAAACGCAATCGGATCAGCAAAAAGCATGGGGATACCGTTTTTATCCCGATAAGGTAAAAGGCGAGGGTTTATTTGCTGCATGTTTAAAAAAGACGGAAGACACCCTTCAATTGCCGTTCTTTAAATCAAAGGGCAATCAAAAATTGCCCGCTAAAGAAATGGACCTGGTAAAAGCATACCTCAAAGAGCCTGATGATTTTTACTTTTTTAAAGTAAACGACGACTGGATGGCCATAAACCAGCAGCATAAGGATAGCCTTGACCTATTACAACGGCATTTATACATAAAAAAATCGGGCGTGCGGATTGGCCGGCTGATGGGTAATGACCTGGTGCCCGACCATGAACTGGCGTTGAGCAATCATATTAATAAGGATGTGGTTTTAGAAACGGACCTGGATTATGACCAGGGAATACTGTATTTAAGAAGGGAAAATTTAGTGATTGACACGTTTAATAAAGGCTGGAGCCTGATAACGTTTCAAGGGCATCCGCTGGGATGGGCCAAGCTGCTGCCCAATAGAGTGAATAATTATTTCCCGAAGGAATTAAGAATATTGGCCGCCCGGTACTAGGGCAATACTCAAACGGCCAATAATTCTTTTCAAAAATGTTATGCCATTATGTTTCCGGGCCAAACCGAAAGAATTGTTGCCATTACCATCATAGAGATAAGCCAGAAAGCATTATCGAGCAGCCAAAGCCTCCAGGGCTTTTTTTCATAAAGCTTGGTGCAAAGTGTTACCGTAGCTACAAATCCCAGCCAAAGGAAAAAAGCGCCCATTAATCCGCCTTGTATGCCGCTGGTTTTTAAATACGCATTGCCGAAAACAAGGGAATGGTCCAAAACATACGCCATTACAAACGAGCCGATCAGCACCAGAACAATGTTCATCGGAGCTGGTTTCATATCGGTTATGCCGGTGAGCCGCTGCCACAGTTTAGCAAAGATTACACCATACCAAATAGCAGCAATAATGTAGCAGGCAATCGCCGCTACTGCAACGGCAAGATAATTTACATGAACTTCCATAATCGTGATTTTAGGGTTTATATAGTTTAAATTAATTTGAACTGATATTCCGTGCTTATATAAATCTTTCAGAATTTAATCGGTTTTTATCGCTTTCCGTAAGTGAACAAGGAGTGACAAATTGCAGCAAAAGCCGCTTCTGCATTTATGCTTATAACCGTGGTAATTAGTGATTAAGGTGTAAATTGTTGAATCAAATCTAATGAAAAATGATTTATATTATCAACGACTAAATGTTATTATTTTGCTATGCTAAAGACCTCGGAAATACGCCACAATTGGAAATTGTCGGCGCTGCATACCCTATTCACTCTATCAACTTTATAAACATTTAAAAACCAATCTAAATAATCTGCACATTTGTATCCCGCACTTGCGGGACATATCAACCGGCATGGATCAATACTTTATTATAGATTTCGACAGCACGTTTACACAGGTGGAGGCTTTGGATGAACTGGCACGCATCTCGTTAAGGCACCACCCGGACAGGGAAGATATCTATAAAAAAATTGAGGACCTGACCAACGCGGCAATGGAAGGCAAACTCTCTTTCACCGACAGCCTGGAGCGCAGGGTTAAGTTGTTACAAGCCAACCGTGAGCACCTGAAACAGCTCATTACCCATTTAAAAAAGAAGGTATCGATTTCATTTTCGCGAAACACCGAATTTTTTAAAAAGCACCAGGACAATGTGCTGATCGTTTCGGGCGGATTTAAGGATTTTATTGTCCCGGTAGTGACGGAATACCAGATCAAAAAAGAAAATATCTACGCCAATACGTTCGAGTTTGATGATGAAGGGAATATTATTGGCTATGACCGTACCAACCCGTTATCGCAGGAAGGTGGGAAAGTAAAATTATTGAAGGAATTGAACCTGCGGGGCGAAATTTATGGTATTGGGGATGGTTATTCAGATTTCCAGTTGAAGGAATCGGGGTTGATCAAGAAGTTTTTCGCGTTTACCGAAAATATCGAACGCAAATCCATTGCCGAAAGGGCGGACCATATTACACCAAGCTTCGACGAGTTTTTATATATCAATAAGCTGCCACGAGCCATTTCATATCCAAAAAACCGGATTAAATGCCTGGTGGTGGGAGAAATTGAGGAAGAGGCGCTTAGCCAGATACAAAAAGAAGGTTACAACATTCGCCAGCGCGGCACCATCGAAGAAAAATACCTGGAAGAAGCGGGTATTATTTTTTGCGACGAAGAACACCAACCTACTGTTGAACAAGTGCAGAACGCCGGAAGACTAAAGGTAATCGGTGTTTTTGGCAGAGTAGCCAGCAGGAAACTGGCAGAGGCAGCTTGCGAAAACGGTATTATCATTTTTGACGACCCAAAGAACAATCCGCGAAACGATGATTTTATTCCCAAACGAGTTATCGGATTTATGAACGAAGGGAAAACACATACCAGCTGCAACTTTCCGGATCTGCAGCCTCCCAGGGTAAACAATGCGCACCGGTTAATTCATATCCATAAAAACGTGCCCGGCATACTGGCAAAAATTAATGATGTTTTTGCGCGGCACAACATTAACATAGTCGGCGAGTTTTTGGTGACCAATGCGCAGATAGGCTATGTGATTACCGATGTAAATAAAGGCTATGATACCGAAATACTGGATGAGCTAAAAGAGATAAGCCATACCATTAAATTCAGGCTTTTGTACTAAGTCCATAGACCATGGTCGATAGCCCATAGCAGACTTATGAGTTAGCCTAACTGGCCATGGACTGTGGTCCATCGACTATTGACTAAGAGGCACCACCAACACCGGGATATCTGCATGCCTTACCACATGCTCGGCAATGCTTCCCATCAACAGTCGATCGATCCCTGAGCGACTATGTGTTCCAATCACGATCATATCGGCTTTAAACTCTTTACTACATTCAATAATGCCATCGGCTGTCGAGCCAAATTCAGTAAAATGACTAACATTCATGCCGCCGCCAAATTTTTTTATGGTAAGCTCCACAATCTGTGCCGATTGATTTTTTCGTATATCAAGCACATCCATGTCTTCGACAACCATTGTCGGCATGGTGCCCAATATCGGATCGTTCGACGCTGCCATGGGTGATACGATGGGCGGGTCAACGATGTTAACTAAGCCAACCGCCGCATTAAATTTGCGTGCGATTTCAAACCCGTATGCCGCGGCATGTTCGGCATACTTGCTGTCGTCGATTCCGATAAGTATTTTCTTTATGGTCATGGCTCTAAATTTAATACTAAAAGGTAACAACGTAAACTGCTGATGTTTTGTTTACCACAATATAGCCCGTGCGTGCAGTTTATTTTCTTTATTTACCTTTGACCGATGGATTTGACCCCCGAAATAGAAGAGCGGCTAAAGCGCCTGCAGGAAAAATATGAGGCCATGGGCCAGGATATGACGTCGTACCTTGATGGGTTACTCCACGCGGATTTTTTGACTTATTGGGATTATATACACCTTGACACACTGCTTAGCCTTCAAAATCCGAAAACACCTTTTCCAGACGAGGAGATTTTTATCGTTTATCACCAGATCACTGAACTGTATTTTAAGCTGATGCTGCATGAGTGTAAGCAGATCACAACCAAACAACCGCTTACAGCCGATTTTTTTGCCGCGCGTTTAAAACGCATTAACAGGTACTTCGAGGCGCTTACGCAGTCGTTCGAGATCATGGTTGACGGGATGGAAAAGGAGCAGTTTTTAAAATTCCGCATGTCACTTTTGCCGGCCAGCGGGTTCCAATCAGGGCAATATAGGATGATCGAGATCTATGCAACTGATTTTATCAACCTGGTGGCGGCAGACAAACGGGAGGAGCTTAACACGGCTACCATAGAACAGCAATTCGAAAGTTTCTACTGGAAATTTGGAGCGACCGAATTAGCATCAGGCAAAAAGACCCTGACCCTGCGCCAGTTTGAAAAGAAATATGCCGCCGAGTTCATTGACCTGGGCAAAGCGAATGTCAATCATAATTTCAATGCGTTATACCGCCAGCTCAAGGCCCGCGGCGAAGGGACACTTGCCCTGGAAAATGAACTACGCCAGATGGACGTTAACGTAAATGTAAACTGGCCGTTGTCGCATTTCAAATCGGCAGTCCGGTACCTGCACCGCGAGCCCGACGAGATCAAAGCAACCGGCGGCACCAACTGGCAGAAATATTTGCCGCCGCGTTTTCAGAAAAGGATATTTTACCCAGCGCTATGGAACGAAAAAGATATAGAAAACTGGGGAAAGGCCTGGGTAGAAAAAGTGCTCGCTAATAGTTTATAGATCATAGTTCATAGCAATGTAATTATTGCGGTAAAAACTATATGCACAAATGCCTATAAGCCTTGAACGGGAAAAAATCCGTAACTTGCCATTTTCAGAACTAAATACATTACTGCCATGACTGAGACGCTGGACATCAGAATCACAAAAACCAATCATTCCCGTTTAAACGAAACGGATTTTTCCAATTTACAATTCGGGCGCACATTTTCCGACCACATGTTTGTGGCCGATTATATTGACGGCGAATGGAAAAATTTTGAGATCGTCCCTTACGGCGAGTTAGGGTTTAGTCCGGCGATATCCGCGCTCCATTACGGCCAGGCATTTTTTGAAGGACTAAAAGCCTACAAGCATGCCGACGGACAGGTGTCTGTTTTCCGCCCGGATAAAAATGCCATTCGCTTTAATAAATCGGCCGAGCGGTTATGCATGCCAACGTTACCCGAGGAGATATTTGTACAGAGTATTGCGGCTGTGGTTGATATCGACCGCGACTGGATACCTTCCAAACCGCACCATGCGATGTATATCAGGCCCGTAATGTTTGCAACGGATCCGTATTTGGGCGTTCAACCATCTAAAAGCTATAAGTATGTGGTGCTGGTAGGGCCTGTAGGACCTTATTTCTCAAAAGTGCTGCGCGTAAAGGTTGAAACCCATTTTACCCGCGCAGCCGAAGGCGGCATGGGCTATGCAAAAGCGGCCGGCAATTATGGCGGGGCTATGCTTGCTTCCCGCAGAGCGGCAGAGGAAGGTTTTGACCAAATGATCTGGACCGACGCTAAAAATCACCAGTACATTGAGGAAATGGGCGCCGCAAACGTTATGTTCCTGCTGGACGGCAAACTAGTAACACCTTCTACGCGCGATACGATCCTCGATGGCGTCACCCGCGATTCGGTTATTGCGCTGGCCAAAGGCTGGGGCATCCCGGTTGAAGAGCGCAGGGTGTCGATCGCCGAAATTTTGGAGGGTGCGAAAAACGGCAAACTAACCGATGCTTTTGGTGCCGGAACAGCGGCCACCATTGCTTCAGTCGGCTCGATCAGCTATGACGGGGAGGAATATTTTTTAAGTGATCCGAACGAAAGGGAGTTCTCGAAAAAAGTATTGACCACCCTGGATGCTATCCGGTACGGCAATGTGCCTGATACATTTGGATGGAATTATTTGGTTTAGTCTGAAGTCCGGAGTCGAAAGTCTCAAGTCGGGAAGTTCTCTTTGGGAATAACCGGGAGTCAAGACTTAGACTCAAACTTTAAACTTACTCCACGGTTTGGTTGGAAGTCTTAAGTCGGGAAGTTCTTTTGAGAATGATCGGACTTAAGACTTAAAACTCGAGACTTTGGACTTACTCCACACTTACCGTCAATCCTTCCTGCTGTAAAATTTTACGATAAACTTCCACTTCGGTAAAGGAGCCTTCCAATATGGCGCACTTACCTTCGTTATGCACCTTCCATGCTATTTTTTCGGCTTGCGGTTCGGAATAATCCAGGTACTTCATCATGCAAAAGATCACATGATCGAAAGAGTTCACGTCGTCATTCCATAAGATCAACCGGTGCAACTCCTTTAACCCAGCCAGCAGCTCTTCGAGGGTCAATGTTTCTTCCTGTACTTCAGTCGGCATATGTGACCGCAAATTTACGCAAAAGCAATAATAAAAGCGGTAAAATTATGTTCAGCAGTTATCTTATCGCTGTCGCATGAACAAACATTTCTTTTATTCGGTACTCATTGCCGCCCAGTTATTTATGATCGGGTTTAGCAAGGCACAGGCCATAAACAGGCGGCGTATTTTATTCTACCTTATACCGGTACACCGTCCTGCCCAAATTCCCATTATCATCAATACCTTCAACTACTATCCTGTATGTACCCCTGGTGTCGTTATTGAAATATTCAAATGAGGCTTTGCCGTTTTTATCGGTAATAATATTGGGGTTCCAGTAAACCGTATTGCGCATATCGGGCGTTTGTGCACTGGTTGATGCTGTATATTTTGGCGAATAAAAAGTCCGTGCTTTATGGAAACCCTGGAAGGGGTAAGTGATGAGCCCGGCAGGGGTCATGCTTGTTACAAAACTACTTTCGCCGCCGCGTTTGGTGGTGATCACGAAAGCTCCCCCCGGAGCATTAGTGCCATAAATAGCCAGGTATGCTCCGCTCCGGAGCACTTCAATACTATAAATGTCATTGGGATTGATCTGATTTAAAAAACTTGCATTCATGATAGCTCCGTCAACTATTGTGATCATTGGCGGCGGGCCAAATCCCGATGCCTGACCAAGCCGACTCCCGGTGCGGGTGCTGTAAGGTATACCATCGATGTCAAACTTCACTCCCGCCACCTTTCCGTTCAAACAATCTGATAGCTTTATACAGCCCTGAACCTGGTCGCCCATAATAACCTGATTGGCGTGATCAGCGCCGTTAAGATTAGCGGAGTTTGCCAATGCCGGTTTTTTACCAATCTTTTTACCTTTTATGTCCACCTGCTTTAAAATGGTGGTATCAGCAGCAGCGTTGTACTTGTTATTCTCGCCGCCATGTTTCATCGTGATGATTAGCGCGCCGCCCGCTTCAATACTAGTGCCATAAATAGCCTTTGCAGCACCACTCCGCAATACTTCTATACTATAAATATCGTTAGCCACCAGTTCGTTTAAATGCACCCCATTGAGCACGTTGCCATCAACTATCACCGACATGTTTCCCCCAAGGCCTCTTGTATTATATGGCGTACCATTGGATCTAAAATTTATGCCATTTATTTTACCGATCAGGCAATCTGAAATATTTATACAACCTGTTCCGAGATCATCGCCCATAATTACCTGGTCGGCATTACCGCCGCCATGCAGGTTGGACGACAACGACAGGTCCGGGGCCTTTTGAATCCTTCCGGCCTTTATTTTAACCTCTTTTAAAACCGTCCTGTCGGTGCCTGCATACCTTTTTGTTGTTACCACCAGCAACGGCGGATCAGTAGGCAGGATGCCGGATATAATGGCCACGCTTTCAATTTCGTTCGGGTCATAGGCATATAGGTCCTTTTTGTGGAACGGTAGTCCATCCACCACCACTTTTATATTATCGATCGCGGCCCGGTTGCCTTTAAAAGGGAGCAATAGCGTGGATTGCGTACCATCGATTGCACTTTCCAGCGATGAAAAGCCCTTAAGCGTTTTCATATCGATGTAATGCTCTTCCATGGTGCCATACCGGTTAAACTCATCGGGCTTTGCCTGCCGCTTTTCCTTAATAATTACCTCTTTAAGCTGCCGGCCATTTCGCAATGAATCCTGGCCGCGCCGATATTCCAATTCGTTCTTTTGCAAAATCGCGACTATTTCCGGGGAAAGGGCAGTTCCATCTTCCTTTTGCTTCGCAACACCGGGATATTCAGGTTGTTTTACATAAATAGCTACATTGCTCCCATTATGCTGCTTGCGGGCCCGAAGAATTATTTTCGATGTGTCCGACAAATACAGGTTATCGAATTTGAAGTCTCCATTAATATCGGTTATGGTATCCCTTAGAAAATTTTCTTTCGTCGATACCAGGGTAACTTTTCCATTCGGTACCGGTTTACCGGATGGTGTTTTAAGCGTTCCGGCCAGCTCCAACGATCTTTCGGGCTGAAACATTACCGCCGGGGCCCTATCGCTGAGAATCTGCTTCCATTCAAACAGGCGGTAGCCCTGGGTAAGCATCAACACATCCAAATCGGCTTTGGTTTGGTCGTTAATATCGGTGAAATAATAGTTAGGGCGCTCGATGTTCCCTTTTAGCTCCGAAGTTAGCAGCAGGTTGTTAACAATGGTACCTTCTTCGTCCTCATTTATTCCTACCCGGCTTTCATTGATCACGGCTACTGAAAAGCTGCCAACAACGGGTATATCGGTGTTGCCGACCGCATCAAGATTTATTTTTACCGGCTGGCGGGTGGTGAAACTTGTTTGCGCCGGGTGAAGGTTTAGCCTGATCGTATCGTTGTTTTGTATAAAAGCTAAGCGCTCATTCATGGGTTCGCCACGGTCTGAAAAAAGCGTGAACTGCACTATGCCCGACGGAAAACGCTTTTTTTCGATAGCGGCTGTAAACACCGGGCTTTCCAGCTTACCGGCTGCCGAAAAAAAGACTTTACCACCCGATTGCGCGATGACATAAAACCGGCTATGCTGCTTTTCTTTAAATAACTTTTCGTTTACTGCTACTTTTACATGTAAGCTGTCCTTTGGCCGGTTATCGAGGGCAAGCGTGTAACCGGCGTCTATCGCTGGTGGCATGTTAACGGTAAAGCCAGTTTCGCCCGGCGCGGTTATTTTCGCTTTATAACTTTTACCGCTTTGCGGGGTTAACGCAAAAACGCCCATGCCTAAATGCTGCGTAGCAAAATCGGCTACCACATTGCCATCGTTATCTTCAATGGTTCCCTTTATGTCCTGGCCCAGTCCGTTTGTATTTACCACCTTTATGGCAACTTTTGAGCGGACACCATTTACGAGGTCGCCGCCTTCGGGAAAAAATTGAACGTCGGGATTTATTGCCGCCGCCTGCTTCCGTGGCGTTAACGGTATTTGCATGCCACCGATTTGAACTTTTTGGTTGTAAAAATATTCTGTCCCAAAATTGCGCATCCAGTTGGTATAGGCCCGGATATGATAGCTGCCCGGCTTGTAAGAACGCGGCAGTGCGAACTCGCCCACAGCTGTGCCGGCAATAAGCGGAAGCGTTAATCTTTTTACTACAGAATCTGCCGGGCTGATCAGTTCGGCATACAAAACCCCGCTCAACGCGGATAGCTGGTGTTTCTCCCCGATAACGGTATACGCTTTAAACCAGATCGTATCGCTGATATCATAACGGGGCTTATTTAAATGCAGGTAAACTTTTTCGAAAGGGCGCGAGACGGAATAAGCGTTTAACCGGGCGATGTTGTTCAATAAAATTGTATCCTTTTTCAGTGATGCAGCGCTGGCATCCGCATTGTTCACAGGCACCTCGTAATTGATCGGCAAAAGATCGGCCACTCGGTTGCGACCCCACGCTCCTTTAAAAACCAGGCTGTTGGGATTTATAATTCCGCCATTGTGGTCAATAAATGCATAGGGCTCCGCGAAATTTACAAGAGTGATTTCGTTATCATCTGCCTTATTCAAAACATAACTCAGGTTATTTAAATTGGACAACCGGCTGGTTTCCAAAAACCGACCGTTTTTGTTATATTGAATTAAAATTTGATCTCCATTGCAGCCGAGCGCAAACGTTCCGTCTTGAGCCAGGTTGATTATATCGCCCTTACTTAACTGGAAAGGCATCAGCGTCTGCATTATTTTCGGAAGCTTAAGCAATTTTTCCTTCTTTCTCCAGAAGGCGAGCGAATCACTGAAATTAATTTCATCCTTTGTTAAATTTGAACGGGCAAAATCAAACCGTTTTATTTTAGCCATGACCAGACTGTCCGATGGGCGGTTCGGGTTTTTATAAACTGCCAGCTGCAACACTTTAAAGCCTTCTTCCTCCAGCTTGTCGGTCATTGCTGCCCGAAGAAAATGTACGGTTGAACCTTCATATGTTTCCTGCCGTCGCTGGCGCCAGCGACGTTCCTGGCCGGGTGTGCCCTTCATTTCGGTAAACAGGACGGTACCGTCATAATGAACATCTTTATCCAACATATATTTACTGCTGACGCTAAAGTCATTCAAAAGGTAATCTATTTTATACCCAAGTGCATCATTTCTTATTTCCAAAAAACCAGAGGATGACGCAGCTATCGTATTGGTGGAGTCGTCATACTCGAAGTCAATAACCTCCGGGTTTATTATTTTACAGTCCCGGGCAAGATCGGATTTACCAAGAAACTCGTCTTTAAACTGGTTATAATAGATATCCCTATAAAGGTTACCGGCTTTTTTTATTGTTACTTCGGTTAGAGCCACAACCTTCGGATGCAGTTTAATATCCGGTAAATTGAGATTGGCTGCGTTAACTACAAGGTTCTGCTTATAGATATCAAAACCAATTGCCGAAACCACCATCTGATATTTACCCGGCTTTAAATTTTGTAAAATAAACGTCCCGTTGTTAGCTGTTTTATCGCCTATGGTGGTACTATTGATAAAAACGCTGGCGCTGGGTATCGGTTTTGCGTCTACCTGATCCAATATTCGCCCCGTCACATTAAATTGCGCAAAACACAGGGCCGGCATAATGATGCTAAACAGGCAGGCAATAAATCTCATAGAAAAGGTTATAAACGAATATACTAAGATATTATTAACCTTTAAATAATTATTCCACTTTATACCGGTACACCTGCCTGCCTAAATTACCGTCGCCGTCAATACCCTCGACCACTACCCGATACGTGCCCTTGCCATCTGCGTTAAAAAAATCAAATGATGCCTTGCCTTCATTATTGGTTATGATATTCGGGTTCCAGTAAATGGTGCTGCGCAGATCGGGCACAGCAGTATTGGGTTTAGGATTATCGTAGCGGGGTGCGTAAAATACGCGGGATTTGTAATATCCCTTTGGATTGTACACAATGATGCCCGGTGCATAATGCCTGTAGTTATAGTCTGGTCCGCCGCGCTTTGTTGTTATCAGTAAAACGCCGCCACCGCCCCGCATACCGTAAATTGAAGTATAACCGATGCTTTTCAGTACCTCGACGCTTTCTATATCGGCCGGATTAAAGTTATCCAGAATGGAAGGATCGTCTATGGTTATGCCGTCAACGATAATTTGCATGGCATATCTCAAATTGCGCATTAAATAAGGCGTCCCGTTGCGGAATACTACCCCGGCCAGCCTGCCCTGCAAACAATCGGATATCCGAAAACAGCCCATTTTTTCAAATTCTTCAGCACCGATCACCTGGTCGGCGTTGCCCGGACCATTTAAGTTAGCGGAGTGTTCGGCGGGATTCTTTTTGGCAGTTATCTGTACTTCATTTAACATTTTTGCCGGTTTGCCGGTGAGGCCGTATTTAAGCAGTTGTTGATACGTTGCTTTACTGTTTTCCACGAATGACAATAGCCCGTCGCTAATGTTTGCCTGTAAATCGGCATAATTTTTATTCTTAGCCACTTTTTGCGGTGCCACATTATCCAAATCAATTTGCACGTTTTTGCGGTCCTTAGCTGTGCGAGCCTGGACTACGAATTTTACGCTATCGGTAAATACCAGGTTTGGAAAACTGAATCTTCCATTCTCGTCCGCTACGGTATCGGCCATAAAAACTCCGCCGGTATTGGATAGCAACGTTACTTTGCCATGCGGCACGGGTTTTCCGCCAAGTGTTTTTATGCGACCCGATATAGTTATCGTCTTTTCGGGTTGATAAACAGCCGCAGGCGTAGTACCGGCGATTACCTGTTTCCAATCGAAGCGCCGGAAACCCTGCGTGAGCATTAACACATCGAGATCGGCTGATGTTTTTTCGTCGTTACCGGCAAAATAGTATCCGGGGTTTTCGATATAACCTTTTAAATCAGAGGTAAGCAGCAGATTTGAAAATATTGTTTGTTCTCTGGTTTGATCCGACGGCACTTTTGTTTCGTCGGTTATTGCCACAGAAAAGCTGCCGACGATGGGTTTTCCATCGGCGCCCTTGGCATTTAATTCCATTTTTACCAGGCCGCGCCGCGAATAGATTTGCTTATACGTATTTATACCCAGTTTAAGCTCATCGTTATTCTGGACAAACACTAATCGTTCGTTCATCGGCTCCCCTGCCGGCGAGAATAAAGTGAACTGTACGATGCCGGACGGAAACTTGCTCTTGGGGATAGTTGCTGTGAGCGATTTACTACCCGGTTTGCTTTTACCGGCATAATAGACAATACCACCCGACTGGGCGACGAGGCTTATAACTCCGGCCTCCGCAGACTGGATGACATCGGGCCCGGGTAATATTTTTACAATAATATTATCTTCGAACTGGTTAATTTTCAAGAGATAACCGCCGTCGGTTATTGCCGGCAAGGCCATAGTTACATCGGAACCGTCAGCCCGGGTAATTTTTGCCTTGTAGGCCGAGCCTGCTTCGGGACGCAATTCAAAAACGCCCATGCCTGCGTGCGTTGCGGTAAACGTTGTTACTACATTGTTTTTATCGTCTACAACAGCGCCTTTTATCGCCGCCCCCAAGCCATCGGCGCCAACGGCCTTAAACGCAATTTTGGAGGTATTACCATAAACCAGGTTGCCGCCCTCGGGGAAGAACTGCACGTCGACATTTCCTGTAGCTGCCTTAATTAAAAAAGATTTTGTCACCGTACTTTTGTCGGCCAGCCTTACAGCGGTAATTATCCGTCCTGACCGGAGCAATTCGGGGTTTGAATTTAAGAAACTGATGTTCAAATTCCCGTTATCATCGGTAATGCCGCTGCCCCTGATAACCGACTTTGTACCAAGCCTGAGGTCATAACTTACGCGGTTTCCCTTGTAAGGTTTGCCCTCGGGACCGGTGTAGTCAATGGCTGCGTTTATTTGCTGTTTCCCGTTAAGCATACCATAGGCAAAGCGGGCCCTGGCAGAAACATTGTTTGTTATTGCGTTAACTATTGCTATTGTTTTACCAAAAAAGTAATCGTCGCCGGCGTTACGCATCCAGTTTGTGTACGCCCTGATCCTGTAATTGCCTTCGGTAAGGGTGTCGGGCAATGCAAAATCACCCCACGTTAGGCCATTCACTATCGGCAGCTTTATGCTTTGCTTAATTGAATCGCGGTCGTCAATCAGATCGACGTTAAGTACGCCGCTTATCGCCGATAACCGGTGTTCGCTCGCGGTAACCACATAAGCTTTGAACCAAATATCGTCGCCGGCGCTATAGTACGGTTTATCCATTTGCAGATAAACTTTTTCCTGCCGGTTAGCCGCCAGCCACTTATTGAGCTGGGCCACTATTTTAGCGATCGGATCTTCATCCGCCCGTATAAAGCCAAACATGGCGATGAGGCCGGCGATCAAAAACGCCGCCGATATCCGTTTGTAATACATTGGAGTAAATTAATTAAAAATTACAAAAAAACACGACGCAGCCAGTAACAAGTATGTTAATGAAGCGCTTTTGAGTATTTTTTGTTAGAAGACTATCAGGTGGAAAATGAAGTCAGATGTCGGAGGTTAGATGTCAGAGGTCAATTCCTGCCATTTTCTTAAGCTGGCCGGCCGCCTCCTAAAACTCATTCTTCCACATCATGCTTTCAACAGGGCGGGTAGTTGGCTTGTTGTATTTGGCGTCGCCCTTAGAGTTGTAAAAAGTCTCTATTTCACCCTCGACGGTAAAATAGATCAGCTGGCCAATGGGCATGCCCGCATATATTTTTACTGGTTGGGCGCACGATATTTCCAGCGTCCATGTGTTACAAAAGCCTACATCACCTTTGCCGGCAGTAGCATGTATGTCAATACCCAGCCGGCCGGTACTGGATTTACCTTCAAGAAATGGAACGTGACAATGAGTTTCAGTATATTCTAAGGTAACGCCAAGGTACAGGGTGTTTGGCTGTAGTACATAGCCGTCTTTCGGTATTTCAAAAAACGTGATCTCGTTGTGCAGTTTGGCATCCAAAACGCGGTCCTTGTAAGTAGCAAGATGCTTGCCTAAATGAACATCATAAGAGTTGGTACCCAAACATTCACGGCGGAACGGTTCAATAATAATATGTCCCCTGTCAATTTCTTCTAAAATGCGCTTATCTGAAAGTATCATCGCCTCGGCTGTGAGCGGCTAAATTATAATTATTTACCCGGGGCGGCAAGGCAATATTGCTAACAATTGTTGCGGCGAATTGTTGATAGAGCCCGATTGACGAAACCGACCCTGGTGAACACTATAACGCCCGTCAACACAATAATGGTTTACAAAGGTTTACACTTTTTCAACCATTTTTAAACCAACTTATTGATAATCAAATAGTTGCAATTTTACTGTGTAAACCATAAAATTAGCAAGCTGACCCGTCCGGAAAAAGCTATTTTTTCCGACGAGTCGATATGATGATTGATGAGGAAGACTTTGGGGATGGCCAAATAGATTTTCAAACCCAACATTAGCGGCCGGCTTCTAAATAAGGATTAACAGTTTGCAATCCTTCCAGTTTTTTAAAGTCACTTGCATTTCTTGTTACGAGAGGGTAATTCAACATGATCGCTGTCGCTGCGATTATGGCATCAGGCGTCTTTATTCTGTTCTTCTTCCTGATGCCGATTGTAACCTTTACAATGTCATCATTTAGTGGTATTACCACGGAATCTTCGATAAATTGGTTAAGCAGCAATTCGATTTCAGTGGAGTTGTCAAATCCCAAAACTTCAATCACCGTGATTATAGAAATTATAGGAGTGTCATTTACAACACCGTTCATAAATAACATTCCGCTTTCAGGCATTAGTCCGCCCAGATAGTCTATAACAGCGTTGCTATCTATCACATATCCCATTCCGCGCGGCTTTGTTTAATATGCTCCTGTAATTTTTTCGCGGCGTCTGCGGGTAATTTGCCTGCGTATTTTTCCGAAAGTTTTTGCGGGGAACCGTTTTCTTTTTTCAGAACTTTGATCAAATGCAGCTTTTCCAGCTCATTCAATAAACTGTATGCATTTTGATTGGTAACCTGTATAAGCAAAGTGTCCATGTTTCTCTTTTAGCTAATCAAAGATACTCAATTTGGAATAAAAATTTCTAAATTAGAAACACTTGAAATTTGTGGTTGAATGGATTGCTGTGCGTTCTCAGACTTCCGAAGTTTTGAAAACTTCGGAAGTCTTTTGTTTTCAAGTGCTCGCGCTTCATTCACGGGCAGAGGCAGTGATAGTTAATAGCTAATTATGTTAGTAATCTTTAAGAGTTGTTTATCAAAAAATTCTTATATTTATCATTCGATACATTTGTTATTCAAGTAATTAGAGTTGATATGATAGAAACGGATTTTTTTAAAAAGCAAACCCCCTCTTCAGAGATTAAGACTAAAATTGTTTCAGATTATTTCCCGAAATACTGTCGAATAATCCTTAAAGCGCCCAAAAAGCATAAACAAATAAGATATATAGATTTATTTGCCGGTCCAGGAATGTATGAGGATAGCAATTTATCGACGCCGTTATTGATCGCAAAATCTTGTTCTGAAGACGCAGAATTGTCTCAGATTGTTAGATTAATATTTAATGACAAGGATTATTGCCAGCAATTAACCGAAAATTTCAATAAATTTTTCCCTCCTGGCACCTTTAAATTTGGACTATGTTTTTAACCGTCACCACGCCCGACAGCTTGTGTTTTAGGATCAGCTTGTTTTCCCCATTTGGCAATATTTCTTTTTTTATCAGGTAATGATCGGCGTCGTACGACACAAAGTTTGACCCATAATCGTCACTTTCGTCGCCGCGCCAGCCCTCAATTTGTACGGGCTCCCATTTGCCGGTTTTTGCAGAAACATAACAGGCATCCAATATGGCGTTCACAATGTAGCCGTCGTAAAATGTTTCCAGCGGTTCGGTTTTATTTTCAATGGCGTTAAACATATCGGTAAACATATTGGTATAGCCCAGCTCGTGGATCTCGTCCCCAACAGGGAACAGCCAGCCGCTATTGCTTTCGGCCTTTTCGGCCACATACCCTCCTTTGCCTGTGCTGAACATTTCAAAGCCTGTGCGCAAAAAATTATTGAGCCATATCGTGCCTTCGGTGCCCATCACCTCGTCCCGCAGGTCCATGCCGCCGCGAAAGCACCAGCTTACCTCGAACTGGCCGATAGCGCCGTTGGCATATTTTACAAGGCCGATGGCACTGTCTTCCGCTTTTATGGGGTGCACCTGTGTGGCCGCCCAGCACATCACCTCCACGGGCCTGATATTTTTGCCGATATAGCCGCGGGCTATTTCAACGCAATGACAACCCAGATCGACCATCGCGCCACCGCCCGATTGTTCATGATCCCAAAACCAGTCGCTGTGCGGGCCCGGATGCGCTTCCCGCGATTTGGCCCACAATACCTTGCCGATATTGCCGTCCTTTATGCTTTTTATCGATTTTAAAAACTTGGGGGTATAGCAAAGGTCTTCAAGGTACCCACCCATGATGCCTGCTTTCTCTACCATATCCAGCATCCTTTTTGCCTCTTCGGCGTTGCGGCCCAGAGGCTTTGTACATAAAACGTGTTTGCCCGCCTTCGCGCAGGCCGCAACGGCAGCCTCGTGCAAATTATTGGGCAGCGAAATAACCACCACGTCGATATCTTTTCGGCTTACTACCTCGTCCATATCATCCGAATAAAAGCCCAGGCTATAATCTTCCGCAAATTTTTTAGCCTTTTCTATATTCCTGGAGTATACGCTGATCAATGTGTCCTTAGCGCGCTGTGCTTGCAGCGAGTCGGCGTAAAAACGGGCTATAAAGCCCGAGCCTAACATGGCGATGTTCATAGTTGTATTATTTTGTTGGAATGTTGTAAGGTTGAAACGTTGAAATGTTGCAGTAACTCAAACGGTTTATCATTTTCAAATCTTCAAATTATTTAATTTTCAAATTAGGTATTTTCCCAGCCAGTATCTTTCAATGCAGGGTCGTTTTCCTTTTTGAGGAAATCAGCGTTTGATAATGGCTCCGCTTCCCACTCAAGTATTGCATTATCCGGTACAATGTCAACCGGCATCTTCCACGATACCGAAGTTTCATTATAGGCCAGGTTCGACTGCAGGCTGTAGCAGGAAATAACCGACCATCGCGGCCTGTCGGAAAGGTTGGCTTCCGACCGGTGCAGCAGGTTGCTATGGAAAATAAGCGCATCGCCGGGTTCAAGTTCAACGTACACCAGTTCCATGGTTTTTAGCGCATTGTTAACCATTTGCATATCGGCGCCTACTTGCTCGCCCGCAAAGCCATGGTTTACCCTCCCTAATTTATGAGATCCCTTTATTACCTGCAAACAGCCGTTTTGACGGTTAGCCTCCGTTAAAGCTACCATGACGCTGATGAGCTGATCCGGGAACATGAACTGGTTTTTATACCAGTAACCGTAATCCTGGTGCCACTCCCAGGCCCCGCCCACCTTCGGCTCCTTCTGCATCAGTTTGGAATGAAAATGGCAGACAGGCGAATCGCCACCCATAAGTTGTTGCACGGAGGCCACCATTTTTTCGCTGCGCGTAAGGTATCCGAATACGTCGTTGCCCGGCGTAAACCATAGCGATAAGCGGGTCTTTTTACCGGTTTGATCGTTCAGGTCCAACGCGTTGTTCTGCATGGCCTTATCCTCCAGCGCGGTTTGATATAATTTGTTCACTTCTTCGGGTTTGCAAAAGCCCTTAATGATGATGTATCCCTGTTGATTATAAAGCTCAACCTCGGCGGGCGTAAATTTTTCGGGTAGCATGAGGCAATAGTTAACGACCGGTTTATAATTGTCAGAAAGCGGTACAATTTAGTTTATTTGGTATAATTTTGCTATCCTTTTTGCAATTTTACTTTTATGGCTATAGTGTACAGGCAGCAGGTTGACAATGATACGGAATTTGCTATTTGGAAAATCGAAGAACAGGCCGACGAGCTTTATGGTCAACTGCAGCTGAAAGAGGATGAAAAAGCGTATTACCAACAGCTTCGTACCGGCAAACGCAACCTTCATTGGCTCGGCACGCGGGTTTTATTGCGTAAAATGCTGCGCACCGAAGAATATATCGACTGCAAGGTCGATTCGCATGGCAAGCCGTACCTGGTAAATGTACCGTATCATATCTCGTTCAGTCACTCATTTGATTATGCGGCGGTAATGATAAGTAGAACGCGCCCGGTGGGGATCGATATTGAACAGGTAAAGGAAAAGGTGGAGCGCATTGCGCATAAATTTATGCGAGCGCAGGAATTGGCATTTATCACCGATAAATGCAGAATTGAACAGCTGTATGTATGCTGGTGCGCCAAAGAGGCGGTTTACAAATGTTACGGACAAAAGGAGGTATCGTTTGTAAATAATATTTTGTTGGAACCGTTTACTTTCGAGGGTCACGGCATCGTGAAATCGGTACTGCACAAAGATGGCCTAAGCCTGGGTTATGAAGTGGGTTACCTGCAATACCACGATTACATGGTTGGATATGTTACAGGCTGACACATGAAGAATAAAAAAGTGATTTTTGAAGACTGGGGGCTGATAGATTACAAAAAGGCATGGGAAAAACAGGAAGCCTTATTTGCCCGAACGGTTGATTTAAAAACTGAAATACGCAATCGCCGTGTTGCAAACGAAGGCGATGATTACGGCGACGATGGAACAACGCCCAATTACCTAATATTTTGCGAACATCCGCATGTTTACACCCTGGGTAAAAGCGGCAAGCTCGAACATTTGCTTTTAGATGAAGAAGGACTGAGAAAAAAAGGCGCCTCTTATTACCCTATTAACCGGGGCGGCGACATAACCTATCACGGGCCGGGGCAGATCGTATCTTATCCAATACTTGACCTGGATAATTTTTTTACCGATATACATCTTTACTTACGGACGCTCGAGGAGGCCGTAATATTAACGCTCGCTGATTACGGGCTGAATGCCGGGCGATATGCCGGTTACACCGGTGTTTGGTTTGATGCGGACAATGATAGGGCCCGAAAAATATGTGCACTGGGCGTACGCTGCAGCCGCTGGGTAACCATGCATGGACTCGCTTTCAATGTAAATACCGACCTTGATTATTTTAAAAACATTGTTCCCTGCGGCATTGAAGATAAGGATGTAACGTCCATGCAGAAGGAATTGGGTAAAGAGATCGACCTTAACGCGGTTAAAAAAAACCTGAAGCATCATATTTCCGTATTGTTTGATATGGAGATCGAAGGATGATAAAGCAATTACAGTTTTTACTGATTTTATTGACTGCCATATCCGGATGTACAAAAAAGGCAGCGACCATGCCTTCAACTACTGACCATAAGACAACTATCACTAAAATGACGACCGATTCTTTAACCTACCTGGCCCTGGGCGATTCGTATACCATTGGCGAAGCCGTGCCTCAAAGCCAGTCGTTTCCGTACCAGTTAAGCAATGCGCTAACTTCGGCATCGCTCCCGGTGGCGCACCCAACAATTATTGCTACAACCGGCTGGACAACCGATAACTTGATCAATGCCATCGCAAACAGCGGGATCAACAATAAAAAATATGATTTCGTTACCCTGCTTATCGGTGTAAATGACCAGTTCCAGGGACTAAGCCAAAACAACTACCAGGTAAAATTTGCACAGGTGCTTAATACCGCGATCAGTTTTGCAAACGGCGATACCAGCCGCGTGTTTGTATTGTCCATACCCGATTATGGCGTAACACCTTTCGCAGGCGGTAAAGACAGCGTGATAGGCCCGCAGATCGACCAATTCAATGCCATTAATAAAGCGGAAAGCTTAAGGACGGGTGTTCATTATTTAGATATCACCGGTATATCGCGTCAAGCGGCAACAGATCCATCGCTGATCGCTATGGATGGACTGCACCCATCAGGGAAAATGTATGGCTTATGGATACAAAAGCTTGAACCATTGATTGCAGCCCGGTTAAAAAAATAAATTTGTTTATTTGCGACATCTGTCATAAATTTGATGACAATTAGCAAAACAAATGAGTCAGTCAAAAAAATATACATTTATTGATGAAGAGGATGAAATAAACTTAGCCAATATGGTTCGCGAGGGGGTTTCGTTTTCGTATTTTGCAAGGCTTTCCGATCAAATTCACCTGGGTATCCAGGAGTGGGCTGATTATCTTCATCTTTCCGAACGCACTATCCAGCGGTATAAAAAACAAAAAAAATCATTTGACCCTATTTACGCCGAAAGGATAGTTGTTATTGAATTGTTATATAAAAAAGGTATCGAAGTGTTTGGCGCCGAAGACAATTTTTATACCTGGATGGATACAACAAGCATAGCCCTTGGTAAGGTAAAGCCCAAGGATCTATTGGATACATCGTTTGGTATCACCATGGTATATAACGAATTGGGCCGGATTGAACACGGCATTTTTGCATGATCGTTTACAGGCTTTGTAAAAAAACCTATATCAATGATTTGTCGGGCCGTGGGGCCGAAATAAATGGCGGCCGGTGGAATAATAAAGGCAGGCCGGTGTTGTATACTGCTTGTTCGTGTGCGCTGGCTGTACTTGAGGTGGCTGTTCACGTACCGCTCGGGATTATTCCAATTGATTACTTCATGACTTCGATCGAAATACCCGACGTAGGGATAAATAAGATAAACATGACCGATTTACCATCCAATTGGAGCAGGAACCCGATATTAAAAACAACTCAATATATAGGCGATGACTTTTTGACGGACAATAAGCATTTGATTTTACAGGTTCCCTCCGCAACCGTTCCGGGCGACTTTAATTATCTTATTAACCCGGTACACGCCGATTTTAAATTGGTAAAAATTACGATGACCGAACCATTTGAATTTGATACCCGGTTGTTTAAAAAGTGAGGTTATTTTTTTGAAGCGATCTCCTCTATGGCTCTCACCAGTTTATCGAGATCAGGCAAAGTGGTGTACACATGCGGTGTAACCCGAACGCAGCTGATATTTTCCCAAACAATGCCCACTGTATGAATTTTGTACCGGTTAAAAAGATCATTGTCCAGCTGGCCCGGCGTCATTCCATCTATACTCACGCCGCAGATAGCGCATGAGTATTTAGGATCGAGTGATGTATGCAGTTTCACTTTGGGTATATGCTGTACCCGTGTTGCCCAGTAATTTTTCAGGTACCTGATGCGCTCTTCCTTGCGCTTGCTGCCTATTCCCTCGTGGAAATTGATCGCTTCGCCGATCCCCTGCTCTATAGGAAAACTGCGTGTGCCCAGGTTTTCGAATTTCCTGATGTCACCGCTAAGGGGATGATCGTCGCATAACAATGTCCAAACCTTACTGATCTTTTCCTTTTTAATCCACAGCATACCGCTGCCAATGGGAGCTGAAAGGAATTTATGAAGGCTGGTGCCAAAATAATCGCAATGCAGGTCGGGTATTTGAAAATCCATCAATCCAAACGAGTGGGCGCCATCCACGATCACTTCTATACCTTTAGCATGCGCCATATCGCATATTTTGCGCACCGGCATTATTTGTCCAACCCAATTGATCATATGGGTTACATGCAGCAATTTTGTTTTTGGCGTTATTGCATGTTCGTAAGCTCGTACGATCTGCTCATCATCCTCTATCGGAAAATCAAAACTTAGCTGTTTGTAAACGATACCTTCCCGCGAAGCGCGCTGGCGATAAGCCTGTATCATGTGCGGATAATCCTGTTTGGTGCCTATCACCTCGTCGCCGGCTTTTAGGTCGAGGCCATAAATGATGGTGTTAAGTGCTTCCGTGGCATTCCTGTTTACAGCGATCTCGTCCGGAGACGTACCGGCGAGGGCAGCCAGCTTTTCGCGAAGCGGCTCGCGTCCCTGGTCGAGTATGTGCCACATGTAATACGACGGCCCTTCATTCGAGAGTTGGTTGTACCGCTCAACGGCCTGCTGCACCACCTGTGGCGATGGCGAAACGCCGCCGTTATTTAAATTAATGATATTTGGATTGACTGTGTAAGCGCGTTGAATGACGCTCCAATAATCTTCATCACGGGCAACCTCCGGCGCATTAAGGTTTTTAACCTTTTCACTCGCTGCCTGCCAGTTGGCGGCGTGTGCCTGGCTAAACAGGCTGTTAACAGAAAAAGCCCCTGCCAGTGCTGCCGCCTGTTTCAAAAAGATACGCCGGTCGTTGATCATAAACGAATTTAGGCTTTTATATCAATATTTGTTATTGCCGTGTTTTATTAAGTAATTTAGTATCATTATTTTTTGTTCCCTGACTATAAAACACCAGCATATTAATTAAACTTAAAACCAAATTATCATGAAAAGATTATCATTGTTGTTTACGCTACTGGCAATAACGTTTGCCACAGGCACTGTATTTGCTCAGTTCACGCAACCGCAAATGGTTGCGGAATGGCAGCGCGCAAAAGCTTACACTAAAGAATACCTGGATGCCATGCCTGCAGACGGCTATAGCTTTAAGCCGACGCCCGAGATCCGCTCCTTTGCTCAACAGATGCTTCATTTGGCCAACACTAATTACTTCTTTGCTTCCACCGGAAGTGGTAAATCAAATCCAATTGGACGAACTTCTCTCGAACAAAGCGTTACGCCAACAAAAGAGGCCACAACCAAAGCGGTTATGGAAAGTTATGATTTTGTGATCACCGCGCTGCAAGGGATAACGCCTGAACAGGCACAACAAACCCAAAAATTTGCGAATCAAGACTTTACAAGGCTTGGCATATTTGGTAAGGCTTTTGAGCACCAAACCCATCACCGCGGGCAAACCACGGTATACCTGCGGCTAAAAGGCGTAACCCCGCCCGCCGAAAAGTTGTTTTAAATCGGGCAAGCGATCAATAAAAAGTCCGGCTGATAAGGAGCCGGACTTTTTTTCCTAAAGAAACTTATTGGCCTTTAGTTGTTGGTTTATCCAGCGCCGCCGCGGCGATCTCCTGGTAATTAAATGTCGGTTTAAAATCACTGCCGCCCAACTGGACCGCTATGTTATAATCGGCAATGGCCTTGCGGTAGTTTAGTTTGGTACCGCCTAATTTATAATAAGCGAAACCCCTGTTTTGATATGCGGATGCAAGTTTGGGGTCTAGAGCAATGGCCTGGGAAAAATCGCTAATGGCTTCTGCAAAACGGTTCAATTTATTTTTAGCTTCGCCGCGGCCGTTGTAGGCAAGGACCGATTTTGGGTCAAGCTTGATAGCCAAATCATAATCGGCAATAGCCTCGGCGCTCATACCCAAATTATTTTTTGCTATGGCGCGGTTTAAATAAGCTTCCGCATATTTAGGATCAATCGCAATAGCGCGGTCCAGGTCGGGTATCGCGTTGTTATAATTTTTCATACTGATCTTTATAGCACCGCGTGCGCCAAAAACCGATGCATAATTGGGATTGATGGTTACAGCCTGGTCAAGGTCTCTTAATGCCTCGTCGGTTTTACCCGTTTTAATTCGGGCAGATGCACGGCCCACATAAGCATCCATATATTTAGGATCCAGTTTAAGAACCTCGTTATAATCGTCAATAGCGCCTGCATAGTTTTCAGCTTTGCTTTTTGCATTTGCGCGGCCATAATAGGCGTCGGCATATTTCGGATCAAGTGTAATAGTTTGGTCAAAATCAGCTATTGCGTTTGCATAATTTCCCAGGTTACTTGTTGCAACCCCGCGATTGTAAAAAGCGTCGGGATATTTGGGGATCAATGCTAAAGCCTGGTTACAATCTTCCAGCGCTTCTTTGTAATGTTTCAATTCATTTTCCACGTGCGCGCGGTTGTTGAACGCCTCGGCACATTTCGGGTCTAAGGCAATCGCCTGGTTCAAATCGGCTATGGCCCCGGCATAATCGCCTAAAAAGTCTTTCGCCAGTCCGCGGTTGTTAAAAGCCTTGGTGAATTTAGGGAATAAGGCAATGGCCATATCAAAATCGGCCTTTGCTTCTACATACTGCTTTAAATTGATCTTTGCATGACCGCGGTTATTGTATGCAGGCTCAAATTTTGGCAGCAAAACAATCGCCTCGTCAAAATCGGCTATCGCGTCCGCGTAGCGGCCGAGGCTATTTTTAGCGATCCCCCTGTTATTATAGGCGATTGCTGATCGCGGCTCCAATACAATAGCCTGACTAAAGTCGGCTATGGCGTCGGTAAAGTGGCCTAATTCATCTTTCGCATTGCCACGATTGATATATAAAACTGTAAATGTCGGATCCAATTCAATCGCCTCGTCGTAATCCTTTATGGCATCAGCGTATCGTCCTAAGCTGCTTTTAGCAAAGCCGCGGGTATAAAATGCCTTCACACTCCCCGGATCTAATAAAACCGCCGAATCACAATCAGCTATCGCCGCCGTATAATCTTTTTTGTTCGCCTTTTCGATGGCTGAGTTTACCAAATCTTCGGCTGACTGGGCATATAGCCCCTGCACGGTACCCGCTAAAAGGAGAATAAAGAATAAAAACCGCTTCATAATATACGAATAAAATATTTTACCAATCAAGAACAATAAATATCGTACCAATTAAATATTTTATCCATAATTATACTTTAATGTTGGTTTATGCTGATTTATATTAAGTATGAGTTAAGCGCTTGGATGGGGCCAATCAGCTGAATTAAGACCGCGATGGTGCAGAAAACAGGGCAGGCCGTTGCAGAAATTTAGGACAGTGACTGCTGTAAAAAGCAAAAGCAGGGTTGGCCTTGCGCTATCCTGCTTTCAAATTAACTACTAACTGACATGTTAAAATGCCGTTAATTAGCCACTAAATTATAAATTATTTTTGTAAATAATAAATTATAGTATAAATTAACATTTTTATTGTCACAGGAATAGCCTACACAAACCACAAGGCATATTTTAAACTTTCCACACTAAGCTTATCTAGCCACCTGGTATAGTCCGGGTATATTGTGTTTGCAAATATTCTGAAAGTATTTTGGAAACATGCCGGCGCTTAAAGTGCCATTTCGGGAAATTATATAAAACCCGTTATATCCGGGTGTTGTGCTGTAATCAGTAATTTTTAATAATTCTAAAAAAAATCATTAGAATTTAACAATTCTCATTTTAATTAATAATATTTGTATAGCGAATCGTGAGCAGATCACCCGCTATCCCCTGATCCCTATCTATTGTATTAAATAAACAAAAGTTAAAATAATTAGCTGGCGATTATTTTTGGCGTTTTTTTATAAAAATTCCGTTTTAAAAAAAAACAATTACCAGTATATTTACTTTACCAATAATTCCGGTGAAGACGTTTAAATAGCCGTGAGTCTGTTAATTATTCTGCCGAATCAATTAAATATAATAACGAAAAACAAATTTCCCCTATGGAACAGGATCTGATTGATATCCCATTAAAAGACGCGCCTCATTTGAACGGCGCGGACGAACATCCCTTAGACCACCAGGAACTTTTACGGGTTCTTTCGCTGGTTAAAAACGGAAAGCTTGAAACCAGGATGCCGGTGACCCAGGCGGGTATAAGCGGCCGGATTTGCGAGGTGCTGAATGACATTATCGATATGAATGAGCGTTTGGTAGCTGAGATCTCAACAGCCGAGGTAACGATCGGTAAAAAAGGAAACTTATTAAAGCGTATTGAGTTGCCGGACGCCAAAGGCCAATGGGCACATGGCGTGGCTTCATTGAACAGCCTCATCTCGGACCTGACATCGCCTACCCTTGAGATAGCCGGTATGATCAACTCGGTTGCCAACGGCGACCTTTCCAAACATATTCCTTTAGAGATCAGCGGTCACCCCTTAAAGGGCGAATTTTTGCGTATCGCAAAAGAATCAAACCAAATGCTTTCCAAGCTGCGGTTATTCTCGATGGAGGTAACACGCGTTGCCCGCCAGGTAGGTTCGGAAGGTAAGTTGGGCGAGCAGGCGAAAATCAAAGGTGTTGCGGGCGTATGGGCCGAATTAACGGACTCGGTGAACCAGATGGCGGGTAACCTTACCGCGCAGGTACGAAACGTGGCTGCGGTAACGACAGCGGTGGCGAAAGGCGACTTATCACGTAAGATCACTGTGGAAGCCAAAGGCGAGATCCTTGAGCTGAAAAACACGATCAATACGATGGTGGATCAGCTGAACTCTTTCTCGTCCGAGGTAACCCGTGTGGCCCTCGAGGTGGGTACGGAAGGTAAATTGGGCGGCCAGGCGAAGGTGCCGGGTGTTGCGGGTACCTGGAAGGACTTAACAGACTCTGTAAACCGCATGGCGGGTAACTTAACCTCGCAGGTGCGAAATATAGCGGGTGTAACAACCGCGGTGGCAAACGGCGACTTGTCGAAAAAGATCACGGTGGACGTAAAGGGCGAGATGCTTGAGCTGAAAAAAACCATCAATACGATGGTGGATCAGCTGAACTCTTTCGCATCGGAGGTAACGCGTGTGGCGCTCGAGGTAGGTACCGAAGGTAAGCTGGGAGGCCAGGCCCGTGTGAAGGGTGTTGGCGGTGTTTGGAAAGACCTGACCGACTCGGTAAACCAGATGGGTAGTAACCTTACCGACCAGGTGCGTAACATTGCGGGTGTGACTACGGCGGTTGCGAAAGGCGACTTATCGCGTAAGATCACCGTGGATGCGAAAGGCGAGCTTTTGGAGCTGAAGAACACGATCAATACGATGGTGGATCAGCTCAACTCCTTCTCGTCAGAGGTAACACGTGTGGCGCGTGAGGTAGGCTCGGAAGGGCAGCTGGGCGGCCAGGCGAATGTACCCGGTGTAGGCGGTACCTGGAAGGACTTAACAGACTCGGTAAACCAGATGGCCGGTAACTTGACGGGCCAGGTGCGTAATATAGCCGAGGTAACCACTGCGGTGGCGAAAGGCGACTTATCAAAGAAAATTACGGTTGACGTACAGGGAGAAATGCTCGAGCTGAAGATCACGATCAATACGATGGTGGATCAGCTCAACTCGTTCGGTTCCGAGGTAACGCGTGTGGCACGTGAGGTGGGTTCGGAAGGACAGCTGGGCGGCCAGGCGAATGTGCCGGGTGTAGGCGGTACCTGGAAGGACTTAACCGATTCGGTAAATAAGATGGCCGATAACTTAACCTCGCAGGTGCGTAACATTGCCGAGGTGACTACCGCGGTTGCGAAGGGCGACCTTTCGCGTAAGATCACGGTAAATGCCAAAGGCGAGTTATTGGAGCTGAAAGATACCATCAATACGATGGTGGATCAGCTGCGCGGTTTTGCATCCGAGGTAACACGTGTGGCACGCGAGGTAGGTTCGGAAGGACAGCTTGGCGGCCAGGCAAACGTACCGGGTGTGGATGGTACCTGGAAGGACTTAACCGACTCGGTAAATAAAATGGCCGGTAACCTAACCGCCCAGTTGCGTAATATAGCCGACGTGTCCATCGCGATCGCGAATGGTGACTTGTCGAAGAAGATCACGGTTGACGTACGGGGCGAGATCCTTCAGCTGAAGGAAACCATTAATACGATGGTTGACCAGCTGCGTGGTTTTGCATCAGAGGTAACGCGTGTTGCCCGCGAGGTAGGTACCGACGGTAACCTGGGCGGCCAGGCGTTTGTTCCGGGTGTTGCGGGAACATGGAAGGACTTAACAGACTCTGTGAACCAGATGTCTTCAAACTTAACATCGCAGGTGCGTAACATCGCCGAGGTAACAAAAGCGGTGGCGAGCGGTGACTTGTCGAAGACGGTAATCATCGACGTAAAAGGCGAGATCATGGACCTGAAGAACACCATTAATACGATGGTGGATCAGCTGAACTCGTTTGCATCGGAGGTGACGCGTGTGGCACGTGAGGTGGGAACGGAAGGAAAACTCGGTGGGCAGGCGCACGTAAAAGGTGTGGCCGGTACCTGGAAGGACTTAACGGACTCTGTAAACCAGATGGCATCCAACTTAACCGGTCAGATCCGCGGTATTGCGAAAGTGGCGACCGGCATCGCGAAAGGAAACCTGAAACAACGTCTTTCTATCAACGCGTTAGGCGAGGTGGCCCAGCTTACCGATACCATTAACGAGATGATCGACACCCTTGCGGTGTTTGCCGACGAGGTAACCACGGTTGCCCGTGAGGTGGGTGTGCAAGGGCGATTAGGCGGGCAGGCGAGCGTACCGGGCGCATCAGGAACATGGAAGGACTTAACAGAAAACGTAAACCAGTTGGCACAGAATCTTACCGTACAGGTGCGATCTATCTCTGAGGTGGCATCGGCGGTAACGAAGGGTGACCTGACCCGGACCATCCGTGTGGATGCGAAAGGTGAGCTGGAAGCGTTAAAGGATACCATCAACCAGATGATCGCTAACCTGAAGGGCACAACCTTAAGGAACCACGAGCAAGACTGGCTGAAATCGAATCTTGCCAAGTTTGCGCAGATGCTGCAGGGCCAGCGTGACCGTAACGCGGTTGCCAACAAGGTACTGTCGGAATTGGCGGAACTGGTGAATGCCCGTTATGGAGCATTTTATATATTGGAGCAGCCGGATGATTCGGACGAGCCGAAACTGAAACTGTTTGCAGGGTATGCGCAAAAGAGCCGCAAGCTTATCAACCAGGAATTCTCGCTGAACGAAGGTTTGGTTGGACAATGCGCTACAGACAAAGAACAAATCAGGCTATCCAATGTACCAAGCGAATATTTACAGATCAGTTCGGGTATTGGCAGCGCCGCCCCTATCGACCTGGTAATATTGCCGGTACTGTTTGAAAATAACGTGAAGGCGGTTATTGAGCTGGCTTCGTTTGAGAATTTCAGCGATACGCATATCGACTTCCTAGATCAGCTGACCGAAAGTATCGGTATCGTGTTGAATAACATCGAGACCAATACACGTACCGAGGAGCTGTTATCACAATCACAATCGTTAGCGAGCGAGCTTTCTGCACAACAGGAAGAGTTAAGAAGGGCGAACGACGAGCTGCACGACAAAGGCCGCTCGCTGGAGGAAAAAGCCGAGCAGCTTACGCTGACTTCGAAATACAAATCGGAGTTCCTTGCAAACATGTCGCACGAGTTACGCACGCCGTTAAACAGCTTGCTTATCCTTGCGCAGCAATTGTTTGAAAACCCCGAAGGTAACCTTACCGAAAAACAGCGGATGTTTGCAAAAACCATCCACTCGTGCGGTGACGACCTTATCCAGCTGATCAACGATATCCTGGATCTTTCCAAGATCGAATCGGGTGTTATCGCTGCCGACGTTATGCCGGTTAGCTTTAAAGAGATCACCGGTTTTGCCGAATCGACCTTCAAGCCGATCTCGGAAGCCAAAAACCTCAAATTCGAAATCGACGTGGAAGAAGGATTACCGGATGTTATGGAAACGGATATGCAGCGTTTGAACCAGATTTTGAAGAACCTGCTTTCGAACGCCTTTAAATTTACCGAAAAAGGCCGCGTGAAACTGAGTATATTCAGACCCCAGCCGGGCCAGGAAAATCCGCTTAGCACTGCCGAGCCGGTTATTGCATTTGCCATTGAAGATTCGGGTATCGGTATTTCAAAAAGTACGCAGGGTATCATCTTCGAAGCGTTCCAACAGGCAGAAGGCTCAACCAGCCGTAAATATGGCGGTACCGGCTTGGGGCTTTCCATCAGTAAGGGCTTTGCCGAGCTGCTGGGCGGTACCATTACCGTAGGAAGCGAATTGGGTAAAGGAAGTACCTTCACCTTGTTCCTGCCATTAAAATACCAGGAAGATAAATCGGTAGTTGCAGCTCCTGCAAAAGAGCCGCGCGCTATTCAGCCACATACCCGGGTTACGGCTCCTGCCGAAACTGCGGAACTGGTTATCGACGACGACAGGCACGCGGTAACCGCAGAAGACAGGGTGTTGCTGGTAATAGAGGACGATCCGCGATTTACCAAGATATTGATCGATAAGTCGCACGACCATGGTTTAAAGGTCATCGTGGCGATGAACTACCTGGAAATATTTGATACCATAATCAAATACAACCCGATAGCGATAACCCTCGACGTGAATATGCCGGAATCAAACGGTTGGAAGATCCTGAAAATGCTGAAAAGCGATATTAACCTCCGCCATATTCCGGTACATATCATATCGGGTGAGGACAATCGTATAATGGCACAAAAGTTTGGGGCGAAAAGCTTCAGCTTAAAACCGCTGTCGAACAATTCGCTCGACGATCTTATTTCGGGTATCGTGACCTTCAACGAGCAGGTTAAAAAACGTGTGCTGGTGATCGAAGATAACGAAGAGGAGCTTCAAAAGCTTACCGACCTGTTATCAAACGACGGCATCGATGTAAGCTCGGCCAGCAATGCAAAAAAAGCCATCTCGCTGCTAAAAAAGGAAGTTTTCGACTGCATAATCTTAGATTATGTGTTGCCTGACGCGAACGGCCTGGAGCTATTAAACAAGGTAAACTCTGTGATACAGCCTCAAACCACCATCATGCTTCATTCGGCCAGGGACTTTACACAGGAAGAATTGGTACAGTTAAAACGGTTGAACCATCGCATCATTACAAAAACGCCAACATCGCACCTGCAGCTGCTTGAAGACGTGCTTGTGCTGCTGCACGTAAACAAAAAACTGGTGAGCGATGCCAAGCTAAAGATGATCGACGACATCAGGCCGCCGGTTGACGTGCTTGATTCAAAACGTGTGCTGGTGGTTGACGATGACGTACGAAATCTATTTGCGCTAACAGCAGTGTTTGAACGATCGAATATCGAAGTGATCACTGCCGAGAGCGGCAGAGAGGCGCTGGAAATACTGAACAACGACAAAAAAATAGATATAGTGCTGATGGATATCATGATGCCGGAAATGGACGGTTACGAGACTATCCAGATCATCCGTAAGGAGCCAAGACATAAATCATTGCCTATAATTGCGGTAACAGCGAAAGCTATGATAGGCGACAGGCAGAAGTGTATTGCTTCGGGCGCATCAGACTATATCACCAAGCCGGTTAAAACCGACCAGTTATTAGCATTAATGAAGGTTTGGCTTATCAAATAAATCCAAACCAAAACGTGCTGCGCCCGTTAATAACCTATATTAGCCGCGGCGCAGCACGTTTTTACAGATACCCATGAGCAAGGCAACAAAGAACAGTGAGTCTGAATCGGAAACGCAGATCAAAATCCTGTTAGTAGACGATAATGAAAATAATTTAATGTCGATGGAGGTTGCCCTGGAGCGGGATGATTATATCTTCTCAAAGGCGACATCGGGTAGGGAAGCGCTAAGGATACTTTTACACGAGGAGGATTTTTCATTGATCTTACTTGATGTGAAGATGCCTACCATGGATGGGTACGATACGGCAGAACTTATTTACCAGCGCGATAAATTAAAAAACATCCCCATAATTTTTATAACCGCGCATGATTATGAAGAAGCCGCGATGTTTAAAGGCTACCAGGCCGGCGCGGTGGATTTTATAAGAAAGCCGTTCAACCCGGAAATGCTGCGGTCGAAGGTGGCCGTGTTCGCCGAATTGCATAAGAAAAACCAGCTTTTACGGCAACAAGAGGAAAAAGTAAAGGCAATAAATAACGACTTGATGCTCTTGAACCGCGACCTTGAAAAGAGGGTGTCGGAACGTACCGCCGAGCTGGAGGCATTGAACCAGGAACTAAAGGCGCTTAATCTGTCAAAGGATAAATTCCTTTCGGTTATTTCGCACGACCTGCGCAACCCGCTGACCGCCCTGCTGGCATCATCAGCTAAGTTAAATGATGATCCGGAAAGACTGGAACCGGCCAAAATTAAACAACTGGCAGGCATTATCCACCGAACGTCAAATAAGTTGCTCGACCAGCTAAACGAGGTAATCGACTGGGCGAAAAAGCAAAGTGAAAAAACAAACTTTAATCCCGAAAAACTGCGGCTGGCTGAAGGCATCGAGGTGTCGTTGGAGCTTTTGAGGCCAAACGCGGCTCAAAAGAAAATCAGGCTGGAGAATAAAACGCCGAAGAACATTTTTGTTAAGGCCGACTCCCTGATGCTGCGATCGATCGTACAAAACCTGGTAACCAATGCCATAAAATATACGCCCGAAGGTGGGTCGGTTATTATAAATGCCAAACCGGAGGGGAAAATGATCAGGGTATTTGTAGAAGATTCGGGCGTTGGAATGACTGAGGATATTGTAAAGAAACTGTTTGACAAAGAAAATAACGCGTCATTAACCGGCACCAACAATGAAATGGGCACAGGGTTAGGTCTTATCCTGGTAAACGACTTTGTGGCGCAACATGGCGGAACAATAGATGTAGAAAGTGAGGTTGGCACCGGAACCACGTTCAAGTTTACCATTCCCGCGATAAAGGCCAGTTAAAAAGCCGTTATCCTTTCACGGGTGCAATTCAAATCTTCACGTGTTCACCAGGTGTTCCTATGGAACACTTCAGCATGTTTTCATTTTTCTACCAACCATACGTCCCTATGGGACGTTCCCGACGAATAACAGACGCTGTCTCAAAGTCTAATTATGAAAAGTAGTGCCGAATTATATTTTGAATGATAAATTCTGTGTCTCTTTGCGCCTCCTTTGTGATCTCTGCGGTAAAAATTAAACCACGGAGGTCGTTAAGAAGGCGCAAAGATCACTGAGGCGAATATTATTTTGTTTATATTTTAAGTTTAACGCTTTTGAGACAGCCTCATAGTTGGTAGTTCACCTGGTGTTTCTATGGAACACTTCACAGCATGTTTTTATTTTTCTGCCAACCATACGTCTCTATGGGACGTTCCAGACGAATAACTACGTCCCATAAAGACGTATGGTTGGTAGACTATTTGGAAAGCCGCCTTTACGTTCCTTCGGAACGTTTGGTGTCGAAGAGAAGATTTGAAGCACCGCCTCTTTTCTGATATTTTAGAGATAAGTTATACATTTATGGTATAATGTTATCTCTTGATATGAAGAAGCATCTTCTTATTTTATTTATTACGCTGGTATCAGTCCGCTGCTTACACGCTCAACATGCGGCAAACCGGCCGGATCCATTCGTTATAAAAGGCTTTCACCTGGATATGCGGATCCAGGTAATGAGCATGGATACATTAAGATCCTTTGCGTTAAAGTTGAGCCGCTGCGGTATAAATACGCTTATTATGGAATGGGAAGGGACCTATCCCTTCGAAAAGCACCCGTTGATCCCCAACCGGTATGCTTACACCAAAAGCCAGATCATATCTTTTATAAAATACTGCAACAGCCTGGGTATAGACGTGATCCCGCTGCAGCAAAGTTTCGGCCACGTAGAATATATTTTAAGGCACGACCGTTACAAAGACCTGCGGGAAGATCAAAAAGATTTTTCGCAGGTTTGCCCGCTCCAGACAAAACAGGATAGCACTTTATTTACCGATCTGTATACCGAGCTGGCTTCAACACACACCTCCAAATATATCCACATCGGCGGTGATGAAACGTACCTGCTGGGGCACGATGAGCGCTGCAGGCTAAAGGCGGCGCAGGAAGGCAAATCGAAACTTTATATCGACTACATTAAGCTGTTATGCAACATTGTTATCAAACTTGGTAAAACGCCTGTTCTTTGGGCGGATATAGCCCTTAAATATCCCGACGCCATAAAACTGTTGCCGAAAGGGACCATCTTCATCGACTGGAATTATGGATGGGATATGAACCGGTTTGGCGATCATCAAAAATTATTGGAAAGCGGTTATGAAATATGGGGTGCACCGGCTATACGGTCATCGCCCGACAATTACTTCCTGACCCAATGGGAAAAGCATTTTAAAAATATACGTGATTTTGTGCCGGAAGCGGCCAGCCTGGGGTATAAAGGAATTGTGATGACGTCATGGTCAACCTCGGGGGTTTACTCGCCCGTGTTCGAGTCGGAAAATGAAATGATGGACGAATACGCCATCCGGCATGTGTATCCTATCAGCGGGTTTAACCTGCTGATCGCGGCCTATGCCCAAAGCCTGCGTCAGTCGACACCACTTGAGATCGAAGCTTTTGTCATAAAATATTGCAGGGAGTATTATGGCCTCAACCGCACCGGAGCGGCCAAATTTTGGCAGGCCTTACAGACCGCTCCATACCAAATTACCCGTGGAACAGTTGAATCCAAAACGCCGATAACGATAAAAGAATTGCTGGACAGCGTGAGGACGGCTGATAAAACGCTGCATGAGCTTAACCCGTCGAAAAATAAAAAGGAGTTTGCGCATTACAGGCTGATGGGGGATATCAGGCTTCGATACGTGGAATTTGAATATATCTTGCACCGGGTAAACGAACCCTCGTTTACGGCAACCGGCGTGCCTGCTATCTTGCGCGAGCTAAAAGGTTTGATTGACCAAGGAAAAACACTGGACATGGAGTTTATAGCGCTAAACAAAGGCTATATGCATGATACCGAGTTAAAACAGGAAAACGATCTGAGAAACGCCAGGATACAGTTGCTTTACGACCGCTTATCGCGAAAAAATTAACTTTAACACCACTTGTGAAACAGCTTAAGATATTTAACGGCCGGATCATAACGCCAAACCGCATCATTGATGGCGGATCGGTGGTGGTAAGTAATGGCAAAATCACCGCAGTAAGCGAACACGACATTGAAATACCGGAAGCCATAGCGTTAGATGCAGGCGGAAAGTATATTAGCCCTGGTTTTATCGACATTCATGTGCATGGCGGCGGCGGCCATGATTTTATGGACAATACCGTTGAGGCGTTTTTGGAAATCGCACGCATTCATGCACGCCACGGCACAACGGCCATGCTGCCTACTACGCTAACCAGCAGTAAGGCCGACCTTCTTGAAACATTAAAGGTGTACGAAGCTGCCGAAAAAAAGAATATTAACGGGTCGCAGTTTATCGGGATGCATTTGGAGGGCCCATACATCTCCCCTGCTCAATGCGGCGCGCAGGATCCGCGATATATTCGCGACCCTGATCCGGAGGAGTATAAAGAGATACTCGCCGGTTCATCTGCCATTAAACGATGGAGCGCCGCGCCCGAGCTGCCCGGCGCAATTGAATTTGGAAAATATATAACTGGTAAAGGCATATTGGCGGCGATTGCCCACACCGACGCCATTTACGAAGAGGTATCAACAGCCTTTGAAAACGGGTATACATTGGTAACGCATTTATACTCGGCAATGTCGGGCGTTACACGGCGGAACGCTTTTCGGTATGCGGGCGTAATTGAAAGCGCTTTTCTGATCGATGAAATGGATGTGGAGATTATTGCCGATGGTATACACCTGCCAACGCCATTATTGCAATTGGTATGCAAAATTAAGGGCCCGCACAAAATTGCGCTGATAACCGATGCTATGCGCGCAGCAGGAATGCCGCCCGGAGAAAGTGTGCTCGGAAGCCTTAAAAACGGGTTAAAGGTTATAGTAGAGGATGACGTGGCAAAACTGCCCGACCGCAGCAGCTTCGCCGGAAGCGTTGCAACCATGGACCGCGCGGTACGAACTATGCTGGCCGCCGGGATTCCTTTGCTTGAAGCGGTCCGCATGGCGGCGGCTACGCCGGCCAGAATAATGAACCTGGGGAATAAAGGATCGATCATCGAAGGGAGCGATGCGGACATTGTCATTTTTGACGACAATATCCATATAAAAATGACTATGATAAAAGGAAAGGTAGTGTATGACAACGAAAAACCTTTATAATCAAGACGCGAAGTATCGCGTCTCTACGGGGCAAATCGAAAAACTGGTGTTTAATATTTATGATAACAGGAGATTAATGGGCGAAGCCGCAGCAAAAATGGTTTGTGAAAAGATAAACCGGCTGCTTGAAAAACAAGAGTCCGTCAATATGATTTTTGCTGCAGCGCCATCACAGAACGAGTTTTTAGCTGCCCTTTGCAACGATAGTTCAGTGAATTGGAAACGTGTAAATGCGTTTCATATGGATGAATACCTAGGGTTGCCGGAGGGTGCACCGCAGGCATTTGCTTCGTTTCTTAAAAATAAGATATTCGACCGGTTGCCTTTTGGTTCGATAAACTACCTAAACGGAGCAGTTGCCGATACCGATGCGGAATGCAACCGGTATGCCGGGCTGTTGGATAAGTTTCCACCGGATATCGTGTGCATGGGTATCGGCGAAAACGGCCACATCGCATTTAACGACCCGCATGTGGCTGATTTTAATGATCCGGCAAGCGTAAAAATGGTAACGCTGGACCTGGCCTGCAGGCAGCAACAGGTTAATGACGGATGTTTCGACGAACTGGACCAGGTGCCTGCCAAAGCATTAACCCTTACCATACCCGCGCTGATGGCCGGCAGGTATATTTATTGCATCGTTCCCGGCGAAAAAAAGGCGAACGCCGTATATAATACGCTGCACAAAGATATTATCGCCGAATATCCTTCCTCGATTTTACGCACCCATTCCCATGCTATTTTGTTCCTTGACAAAAACAGCAGTGAGCTGCTATGATCATTGTTCAATGATGATGTGATCCTTCTGTACGCCAAGTTCAAGTAAATAATTGACCATACTGGCCGTAAATTCATCGGGACCGCATACGTAACAATAGCCTGATGTTTCGGGAAGATACTTGCGTATCATTTCCTTGTCGATATATTTTCCTTCTTGTCCGGCTTTAACAGGATGTGACAGAATGTCGACGCGGTTTTTGCCAAACATTTCATCCAGTTCTTCTTTTAATATTACATCATCCTCGGTATGATTGGCAAACAGCAATACATTGCCGGGCAATTTATTTTCCAGCTTAAGCTGGCGAAAAATGGAAATAAAAGGCGTTATGCCGGCGCCTCCGGCTATAAACAGTCCCGGACCGCTGTAATTTATCGCGCCGAAGACTTCATGAACGATCAGTTCGTCCCCCGGCTTAACATCCAGCAGCTTTTCGGTAATGCCATCATGGCCTTTGTAAATTTTTATTGTGAATTCGAGGTGATCGTCGCCATTAAGGCAGGTGAACGTAAACGGCCGCAACTCGTTTTCGAGGCCCGGCTTGTTAATGGCAACATCAGTAGCCTGCCCGGATATAAAAGTATACCCGGCAGGCTTTTCCAACGTAAAGCGTTTTACGTTGTGTGTAATAAACTCGGTTTTTAATACTTTAACAATGTGCTTTTCCATGTATAATTATAAATTGTTAGCGGTAGTTATTTCAGTGATCTTAGCCAGTGAATAAGCCCCGATTGCCATAACCAGGTCGCGCACGGCTACATCGAAAAATTTACCGCTTGTGATCAAAGTAATTGCGATCAAAACCAGCCATGCACTCACAATATAAGCGCCGATATTGGTTTTAGTTAAAACGATAATGCCGGCGATGATCTCAATTATGCCTACAATGAGCATAAACGTATGCGCGCTAAAAGGCAGCATGGAAGCGATGGAGGGGTTTAGGTATTGTTCCCAGTTTGTGAGCAGGTTAGTGAATTTGTCGGCGCCCGCAATGATGGGTACCAGGCCAAAAGTTAATTTTAGCAGGGTTTGGATTTTCGTCAATTTTTCCATGATTTAATATTGTTTAAATTTATAACCGGTTAGAGAGAGGCTGGTGAAAAAGGGTTACAATATTTATTTCTAACGATTTTGTAACCTTTTCTTGTCGGGATACTCATTATATAACAAACTAAATTACAACTATATCAAATTAAAATAAATAGTAAATGTTAACTGACGAAGAAGTAATAGCACGCGTTATTGGCGGCGAGAAGCATTTATATGAGGGCCTTATGCGAAAATACAACCTTCGTTTATATCGCATCGGCATGTCGATCATTAACGACGAGATGGCCGTTGAGGACGTGATGCAAACCGCTTACCTGAATGCGTATCTCAATTTGACCAGTTTTCAAAATAAATCCAGTTTTAGCACGTGGCTAACGCGGATACTGATCAATGAGAGCCTGCTTTACAAGAAGAAACAACTGAAGCGTGAGCAGCTGATAGATACACAGGCAAATAATTATATTAATGACACACCGTTGCATGGCCTTATGAATAAAGAATTAAAAACATTGCTTGAAAAAAGTATCGCCGATCTTCCGGAAAAATATAAACTGGTATTTGTGATGCGCGAAATAGAAGAAATGAGCACCAGCGAAACGATGGGGATACTTAACCTGAGCGAATCGAATGTAAAGATACGCTTAAACAGGGCCAAAGAAATGCTGCGCGGAAACCTGAGCAGCTATTATAAATCGCACCAGGTTTACGAGTTTAACCTGATCCATTGCGACAGGGTAGTAAATTTTGTTATGAGCCGGATCAATAATGAGATGGTAACCGCATTCGCTAAAAATTAAAACGGGCGAAAACCCTGCCTGTTTTTTTATGTGTAACGATTTTGAATAAATCGCCTATCCTTCGATACTTTTTTCGGCAATTTGCCACATAAAAAGTATATTGCCCGCCTAAAAATACGATCTGTAATCAACCTTTAATGGCCGCTTCGATCCGGCATGGGCGGCCTGTATGTAAGATGAAAAGCTTTTTAAATGAAGATTTTTTACTCGAAACCAGGACAGCGCAACGGCTGTACCATGAATATGCCGCCGGACTTTCTATCATCGATTATCATTGCCACCTGCCGCCCGACCAGATCGCTAACGATATAAATTTTGACAATCTTACCCAAATATGGCTCCTGGGCGACCATTACAAATGGCGGGCCATGCGCGCCAATGGCATAAATGAAGCTTATATAACCGGAAATAAGTCTGACTGGGAAAAACTTGAACAATGGGCGGCCACCGTTCCTTATACGCTACGCAACCCTTTATATCACTGGACACACCTGGAGTTACAGCGCTATTTCGATATACATGAGCTTTTGTCACCGGAAACGGCGAAGAGAATATATGACGAGTGCAATGAAAAGCTTAAATCGCCGGAATACAGCGTAAAAAACCTCATCAAAAACAGGAATGTGGAGGTGGTTTGCACCACCGATGATCCGCTGGATAGTTTATCGCACCATCAAAAGATAAAGCACGATAACTATTCGGTAAAGGTGTTGCCTGCGTTCAGGCCCGATAAGGCCATGGAAGCAGAAAATATACCTGCTTTAAACGCTTATATAGATCAGCTCGAAACGATAACCAATCGTTCGATAACCAATTTCGATGCTTACATCGGGGCGTTGAAAACGCGTCATGATTATTTCGCGGCAAATGGCTGTTGCTTATCAGATCATGGGCTGGAGCATTTATATTCAGCAACCTATACAGCGGTCGAGATCAGCAACGTATTCAATAAAATAAGGGCGAAGAAAAATTTGCTGCCGGACGAAGTGGTGCAATTTAAATCGGCCATGCTGTATTATTTTTCGGTGTGGGACCACGAAAAAGGGTGGGTACAGCAATATCATCTGGGCGCTTTGCGGAACAATAATACGCGGGCATTACGCGAGGCAGGGCCGGATACGGGTTATGATTCGATCGGCGACTTTGCGCAGGGCCGTACCCTGTCGGACTTTTTAAACCGGCTCGACGCCGAAAAAAAACTGGCCAAAACCATTCTTTATAATCTTAACCCGGCAGATAATGAGTTAATTGCCGCCATGACCGGGAATTTTAATGACGGATCGATACCCGGCAAAATACAATTTGGATCGGCCTGGTGGTTTTTGGATCAAAAAGACGGCATGACAAAACAGTTAAACGCTTTGTCGAATATGGGTCTTTTAAGCCGCATGGTAGGGATGCTTACCGATTCGCGGAGCTTTTTATCCTACCCGCGGCATGAATATTTCAGGCGGATATTATGTAATCTCTTTGGCAATGATATAGAAAACGGCGAGCTGCCGAATGATATCGCCTGGACCGGCAAGGTCATCCGGGATATTTGCTACCATAATGCCAAAAACTATTTTGATTTTGATAAAATAAAATGAGCGCTCCGCTATTTCATTCTAACCCAGGTAAAATATTATGCTTCGGCGAGCTGTTGTTGAGGGTCGTTCCCGATGCGGAAGGATCATGGCTGGAAAATAACCAATTACCGTTTTATGTAGGCGGCGCGGAGCTAAACGTGGCAACCGCTTTGGCATTATGGGGTCTGCCTTCAAAGTATGTTACCGCGCTCCCTCAAAATGGGCTGACCAGCCAAATTATCCAGTCGCTTGAAAATAAACTTATCGATATATCCGACACCTTTTTCGGCGAGGGACGGCTTGGGCTATATTTTTTGACAAAAGGACGAGATCTTAAACACGATGCGCTGGTATACGACCGGGCTAATTCAGCTTTTGCCGGATTACAGCCGGGCTCAATTAACTGGGACAGGGTACTGGACGGCGTAAGCTGGTTTCATTTCAGCGCAATATGCCCGGCTATCGGGCAAAATGTTGCGGATGTATGCAGGGAGGCCCTGGAAGCGGCCGATAAAAAAGGGATTACCATATCGGTGGATATGAATTACCGGTCGAAACTATGGAAGTATGGGAAAACGCCGCTGGACGTGATGCCTGACCTTGTTAAATATTGCGACCTTATAATGGGGAATATATGGGCGGCAGAGGCCATGCTTGGCATCAAAGTAATACCAGGTATACATAAGTCGGGGCAGAAGAGTATTTATTTGAAGGAAGCGCTGAATTCATCCGAAAGAATTATGGCGCAGTATCCGAAATGCAAAGCCGTTGCAAATACTTTTCGTTTTGATTCATCGGATGATATAAACTATTATACTTCGCTATATTTGAGCAACCAGTTTTTTAATTCGAAAGAGTACAATACCAACGGCGTAATTGACAAAGTGGGTAGCGGCGATTGTTTTATGGCAGGGCTGATCTACGGTTTTTATAATAACCTTGAACCGCAGCAAACGCTTGACTTTGCTACATCTGCCGCGTTCGAAAAATTGTTTGTAAACGGCGATGCCACGACCAAAACCGTTGAAGAAATTAAAGCATCGATGTTATGAAGCAAAAAAAAGCGGTATTAAACAGCATTTTGGCGCAGGGTATGTTGCCCTTGTTTTATTATGATGATGCTGAAGTAAGCTTGCAGATAGCTAAAACTTTATACAAAGCGGGCGTACGTGCACTGGAGTATACCAACCGGGGCGCGCATGCACTTGAAAATTTCAAGGCGTTGAAAAAAGCCCGAAAAAAGGAAATGCCCGAACTTTACCTGGGCATCGGTACGATAAAAAACAGTTCGGAAGCAGAGGATTTTGTGGATGCAGGCGCTGATTTCATCGTTTCGCCCATCGTGAATAATGAAGTTGCTAAAATCGCCCATAAACACGATCTGTTGTGGATACCGGGCTGCATGACCCCCACGGAGATAGATGCTGCGCAAAAGCACGGCGCCGAGCTAATAAAGATATTTCCCGCCAATATACTTGGTGCAGCGTTTATAAGCTCCATAAAAGACCTGTTCCCCGGCCAGCTTTTTGTTCCGACCGGGGGCGTGGAACTGGATCAAAAAAACATAAGCGAATGGTTTAAAGCAGGTGTATGCGCGGTGGGTTTTGGAAGCAAGCTGATCACTAAAGACGTTTTGGAAAAACACCTTTACGACCAATTATATGCCAACACGGTAAAGGCATTTGAACTAATAAAATCGGCAAGATAGATCGATAGCAAACCAATTACAATGAGAGAAACTAAAATCGGGAATTACAGGTGGATCATAGCGACATTGCTGTTATTTTCCACGACGATCAACTACATGGACCGGCAGGTGATCAGCTACCTGAAGGAATTCTTCTCGACCCCGGTTGAAAAAGGCGGATTCGGGTGGAGTAATACCGATTTCTCGAACCTGACGGGATACTTTACTCTTTTTTATGCTGGCGTTACTGTATTTGCGGGTTGGTTTATTGATAAAATCGGTACTAAACTGGGTTTGGCATTGTCGCTGATCGTATGGTCGGTTTTTGGTATGTTGAGTGCATTTGCCGGTAGCACGGTTACTTTGCATGTTATTGTCAGGAGCTTGTTCGGCATTGGCGAGGGTGGCAATTTCCCGGCGTCAATTAAAACGGTAGCCGAGTGGTTCCCGAAAAAAGAACGTGCTTTGGCAACGGGTATTTTTAACAGCGGGGCAAATGTTGGCGCCATGATAGCCGCACTCTTTGTGCCCTGGTGCCTGGCCTTTTGGGGGAATGACCCGGGATGGAAATATGCATTTATCATCACCGGGGCGCTGGGCTTTATCTGGCTGTTTTTTTGGTTTGCACTTTACGATTCTCCGTCCAAACATACAAAATTATCAAAAGAAGAATTTAAATACATCCATAGCGATGATCTGGTTGCACATGTGGCACCATCCGAAGATGTAGCGGTTAGACAAAAAGTATCCTGGCTTAAATTGCTTGTTTTTCCGCAAACATGGGCTTTTGTTATGGGCAAGTTTTTAACCGACGGCATTTGGTGGTTCGTGCTGTTCTGGCTGCCCGATTATTTAAAGAAGCAATTTGGCATGACGGGCGAGCAGGTGATGTGGCCCACATTTATAGTTTATGGCATCGCTATTTTTGGCAGCACTTTTGGCGGCAGTATCCCGTTGTTTTTGATCAACCGGGGCATGCCTGTCTATAAAGCGAGAATGACGGCCATGCTGATCATTGCTTTATTCCCGGTGTTATTATTGCTGACACAGTACTTCGGCAATAAAGCAGTGTTTGGCGACGACGCATCAATTTTAGCAATCGCGATCATTTGTATTGCCGCCGCTGCCCACCAGGCATGGTCGGCCAATTTGTTTACTACCGTGTCGGATATGTTCCCTAAAACCACCGTGGCTTCAGTTATCGGCATAGGCACCATGGCCGGTGGCGTCGGCGGTTTTGTGATTCAGAAATTAGCCGGTTATCTGACCGATTTTTACAAAGCGACACCCCAAACCGCCTATTCCATTATGTTCGCTGTTTGTGCGCTGGCGTATGTGATAGCGTGGGTCATCATCAAATCACTTACGTATAAAAATAAGGCTATTTCGTTGTAACGGCGAACCATGAAAACGCTGGTATGCATCGCCCCGGGAACCCTGGAATACAGAACCGCCGAAAAGCCTGTTTTAACAAGCGGGCATGCCATCATCAAAATTAAACGCATTGGAATTTGCGGTACCGACCTGCATGCTTTTGAAGGCACGCAACCCTATTTTAATTACCCGCGAATATTGGGTCACGAGCTGTCGGGTGAGTTGCTTGAAGCTGATGACGCGCCCGGATTTAACAAAGGCAACCCGGTTACCTTCATCCCTTATTTTAATTGCGGCGCCTGCGTAGCCTGCCGCAATGGCAAACCGAATTGCTGCGTTAACCTGGAAGTTTGTGGCGTGCACGTTGATGGCGGCATGGCCGAATACTTGTCTGTTCCCTCCTATTCGCTTGTTCAAGCGCAGGGTTTAGACTATGATGCACTGGCTTTGGTTGAGCCTTTAGCCATCGGTGCACATGGTGTGGCGCGCTCCAAAATCAAGCCCGGTGAATTTGTTTTAGTCATTGGAGCCGGGCCAATTGGCTTGGGCGCGGTCGAATTTGCGTGCATCGCAGGCGGAAGGGTTATTGTGATGGACATCAACCAACAAAGGCTAAACTTTTGCAAAGAACATTTAAAAACTGAATATGTATTGAATGCGGCATCAGGCAACATCATTGACCAATTAAAGGAAATTACAAACGGCGATATGCCAACCGTAGTGATCGACGCCACGGGAAACCAGAGCGCCGTCAACGGCGCATTTCAATATCTTGCCCACGGAGGGCGGCTTGTTTTGATCGGGTTGCAAAAAGGTGAGATATCATTCAGTCACCCCGAATTTCATAAACGCGAGGCTACGCTGATGAGCAGCCGCAACGCTACCCGTGCCGACTTTGAACACGTGATAGCATCCATAAAAAACGGTTCGATAAAACCGGAAACGTATATCACCCACCGGGTAACTTTTGACGAGATAAAACGCGACTTTGAAAAATGGCTAAGGCCCGAAACAGGCGTGATAAAAGCCATGGTGATGGTGGATTGACGTATTCCGTGTGGCTACTACGCGTTATTCGATGCTTTTCAAGAAACCAAGCACGATCCGATTGAACTCGTCCGGGTGTTCCAGGTTGGGCATGTGACCAGCATCTTCTATGACCACCAGTTTCGAGTTTTGCAGTTTTTGCTGCATCTCTTCAGCTTTGGCAACGGGCGTAAATTCGTCCTGACGACCGACGATGATCAAGGTCGGGATATTAACCTTCGGCAGCACTTCGTTTAAATAATCCACCCTTCCTGAACGGGCGCGCATGGCCGTCGCTGCGGCGAGCGGAGACGTACCCTTCATCATTTTAAGTACACGGCCGGCCACTTCCGGCATGGAAGCGACATGGTCGGATTTGATCATTTTATAGATGGACTCCTCAGCGTAGCCGTTCATGCCTTCTTTTTCCATTTTAGCCGCAGATTCGTTTCTCGCCTTTTTGGCTTCCGGTGTATCGAGGCTGGCGAAAGTATCAGCAAGGATCAAACTTTTCACCCTCGACGACGCCTGTCGGTATATTTCCATAATGATCTGGCCGCCCATGGATAAACCAGCCAGATGGAAACTGTCTGCGCCTAAACGATCTGCGAGTTTAAGTACATCCGTTGCGTAATCTTCAAACGTTGTATTTGCGGGGTGGGGTAGATTGCTTTTTCCGTAGCCCCTCAGGTCGGGTGCAATAACGCAGTAATTATTCGAAAAAGCGCTGATTTGCGGATCCCACATGGTATGGTCGAACGGATGGCCGTGAATAAGGATAATGGGAACACCATGCCCCTTAACCCCGTAGTTCAGTTCGATGCCGTTAATAGTTGCTTTTTCCATATCCAAAGATAGGATTATCGTAAATGACCATCACCGACTTTGAGTAAAACCGGACAGATTTTCGGCATTTATTTTACAAGACTTATAAAGGCCGCCCGGGTTGATTCATCTTTAAATTTACCCGAATAACTGGCCGTAACCGTACTGCTATTGGTATCCTTGACGCCGCGTGAAGCAACACAAAGGTGCACAGCATCTATAATGACGGCGATATCATCGGTTTGCAATGCCTCTTTTAAACTATCGGCAATTTGATTGGTAAGCCGTTCCTGCACTTGCGGGCGCCTGGCGTAATGTTGCACCAGTCGGTTGATCTTTGACAGACCTATAACGCTGCCGCTTGATATATAAGCAACATGCACTTTACCTATGATCGGCACAAAATGATGCTCGCAATAGGAATAAAGGGTGATGTCTTTTTCAATAAGCATTTCATTGTATCGATACTTATTTTCAAAGAGCTTGATCTCTGGCTTGTTTGCCGGATTAAGTCCGCTAAAAACTTCCTTTACAAACATCTTAGCGACACGCCTGGGGGTTCCGCTTAAACTATCGTCTTCAAGATCCAGCCCCAGGGTATTCATTATTTCGCGGAAATGGTGCGAAATGACCCCTATTTTCTCTTCATCGGAAATTGCGAAGGCATCTTTTCTTAGAGGAGTATCGTAGCAACTTCCGACGTGCTGGTCGCCAAACAAATCTTCCAGCTCGATTAAATCATTGTTATTATCCATTTATCAATTATTTATTTCCCGTTAGAGAGCTGTGCTCCGAAAAGGGTTACAAAGTAATTGACGAAATTGGTTTAAACGTTGCGGCAGCCGGATTTGCCTTTTGAAAGTAACGATATTTATCAAACCTTTTTAGGCGGCAGGTCAAATGCCTGTGCATCATGCTCGAAATAACCTTTATGCGATCCGTCGCAAAAAGGTTTGTTCGCCGAGCGTCCACAGCGGCAAAGCGACACAATCGTGCGGCCCTGCAAACCGTATTGATTGCCTTCCATGTCGACAATTTCGAAGTCGCCTTCTACTCTTAAAGAGCCATTTTTATTTACCGTGAGCTTTGTCTTTTCCATTATATGTCGTTTGCTGCGAAGATAACAATCACAGGACATCCTTCAACACCTGCCAAACATTATTCCCAACAATTTTAGCGCCTTCGGCAGTCGGGTGTATGCCATCGTGCTGGTTTAATGACGGTACGCCGCCAACACCTTTTAACAGGAACGGAACCAGGGCGATGTGATTTTTGGCGGCGAGCGCCGGAAAGATGCTTTTAAATGCCCCGGCGTAGGCTGCACCCATATTCGGCGGAACCTGCATACCGGCCAATACGATTTTGGCTGCCGGGTATTTAGTTTTTACACTGTCAATGATCGACTGCAGGTTCTTTTCGGTTTCTGAAACAGGAATGCCGCGCAAACCGTCATTCGCGCCAAGTTCCAATACAAACACATCCACTTTTTGCTTTAACACCCACCCGATGCGGCCCTTTCCGCCCGCCGTAGTCTCGCCGCTAACCCCTGCATTTATAACCCTGTAAGGCAGTTTTGCCGAATCGATCTTGTTTTGCACCACGCCCGGAAACGCCCCTGAAGGATCGTCCAGGCCATAACCGGCGGTCAGGCTATCGCCAAAAAATAAAATGGTTTTTGATGCCGGCGCAGTTGATTGAGCAGTTACTGCCGGGGCAGACTCGGCCGGAGATGTTTTCTTTCCGCCACAGCCGGCCAAAATAAATGCGAGTACTAAAATCGCGCCCCCCGCATGCTTTGGCCGCCTTAGCATCACGCTTTTGTTCATTTGCGGATTATCTTTTAACATCTTTCTCCCTTCACCTTTTACCTCTCTACGCATTTGCCCTCAATATTTCCAGCGGTGGCCTGTTTAGCACGCCGCGGCTGTTTAACAGCCCGATGATTACGGTTAGTAACGCGATTATTAAAAATAACACCAGTGCGGGTATTAAGTTTATAGTAAACGGTATTTCGAAACTGAACTTAGCCAGGAGCCACGTTCCGCCGATGGCTATGACAATGCCGGTGAGCGCCGATAAAGCGCCTAAAAATAAATATTCCAACGCGGTTATGGCGAATATCTGTCTGCGGCTGGCACCCAGCGTACGCAGCAAAACACTCTCCTGTATACGCTGGTATTTGCTTATGCGCACGGAAGCGATTAATACTACGATACCTGTAATAATGCTAAAGGCGCTCATAAAGCGGATGATGTAGCTTATTTTGGCTAAAAGGTCGTCGATGACGCTTAATACCAGCCCCAGGTCGACAATAGAAACATTCGGGAAGCTGCGCACCATAGCCTGCTGAAATTTTGCAGATACTTTTGCCGACGGTACATGCGTGAGCAACACGTTAAACTGCGGCGCGCCTTCGAGCACGCCTTTGGGGAATACGACCTGGAAATTGGTTTGTATCCGGTTCCAGTTTACCTGGCGAATGCTGGCTATAACGGCCGGCATGCTTACACCCTGCACATTGAAAACAAGGTGGTCGCCTACGCCGACGTGGTTGCGTTGGGCAAAATGCTCTTCAACCGATACCGGTATTTCTTTACCCGGTTCGGCATTCCCAACCCACTTACCGGTTAATATTTTTTCGGAAGCTGTAAGCGTATCTCGGAAAGTTACGCGGTATTCATTTGTAAACGCCCGCGGCGAAATTTGCGAACGTTTATCTTTTTTTACATCGGCCTCGGTTTTTCCATTTATCTTTTCGAGGTGCACGGTTACGATAGCAACCTCCTGCTGAACGGGTAACCCCTGCCGCCGGGTGAGATCAGCAACAGCCTTTTTCTGGCTGCTTTGTATATCGAACAGGATCATGTTCGACTGGCTTTTGCCTGACGATAAGTTTACCTGGTTGATCAAAATTGCCTGGATAAAGAACAGGGTGCAAATAAACGCTGTGCTTAGCCCAATGGAGACAATGAGGATGATGGTTTGATTATTCGGCCGGTATAAGTTGGCAAAGCCCTGCCGCCATAAATAGCTCCACGAGCTTTGTATCACCACCCTCATCAGCTTCATGAGCAGCCAGGCGGTAAGGGTAAGTATCGCAAAGGCGACGGATATACCAATGGTGAAAAAGATGCTTGCCGGCCAACTGCCTAACTGGAAAAAAGTAAATGTAATGACAAAAGCCAGTATAAGCAAGTAAACCAGCCAGCGCAATGGATCGCGCATGAGGTTGATATCCTGGTACGATATGCGCAAAGTGTTTAACGGTGAAATATTACGGATGGATATGAGCGGCAGCAAGGCAAACAAAATTGAAATAATAATGCCGAGCAATATCCCCTGCCCTATCGCCAGCCACGATATATCGGTTGAAATATTGAGCGGAAGAAATTCCTTCATCACCACCGGTAAAATATGCTGAACAAAAGTTCCGAGGATTGCACCGATCGCGGAGCCGACGATACCAATACAAATAATTTGTACCAGGTAAATAAAAAACGCTTCGGACGCTTTTATACCCAGGCAGCGCATAATAGCAATAGAGGCGATCTTTTCGCGGATATAAATATGGATGGCGCTGGCAACGCCTACACACCCCAGCAGCAATGCGATAAAGCCAACCAGCGACAGGAAGCGCGTCAGGTCGGCGAAGGAGCGGCCGGTGCTTTCCTTGCGGGTTTCGACAGTTTCGTAGTTATACCCGGCCCTGTCAATCCGCGTGTCAATGCTTTTGACGAGTGCTTTGATGTTTACCGGGTGATCGTATTTATAAAACCAGCTGTACGTGATACGACTGCCTTTTTTTGAAAGCCCGGTTTGCGCCAGGTATTGCATGGGTATGTAAACCAGCGGCGCAATGCCCGAAGTGATCCCTGTTTGCCCGGGCGCCTTGTTTAAAATGCCGGCAATTAAAAACGTTACGTTACCGACTTTTATGGAATCGTTGACCTTTGCATTGAATTGCAGCATCAGCGTTTTATCCACCAACGCCATTTTGCCCTTTTTAAAATCTGCACCGGCTGTCTCGGGCGTTGTTTCCAGATTGCCGTAATAGGGAAAGCCGCCCTGTAAGGCGCGCACCTGCACCAGCCGTGTCGCCATTGTTCGCGGAAAATAGATCATGGAAACAAAGGTGCGTTGCTCAGACCTCCGGTCTCCGAGAGAGTCGAGCAATGGTTTTATCGCTGTATCAGCGGGCTTGCCGCCCGAAATTTCGAGGTCGGCGCCGATCAGTGTGGCGGCCTGCGCATTGATATCGTTCTCGAGGTTATATCTAAAGGTGTAAATCGCTACAAGCGCGGCGATGCCGAATATAATGGCAGAGATAAACAGCAGCAGTTTTGACCGGTTTTTGCCGCTGTCGCGCCAGGCCATTTGAAACAGCCAGGGAATATTTACTTTTCGTTTAACCGGAGTAGAATTGCTGTCCATCGGTTTATGCGTTTTGAACAGCCTCATCTGACGCCAGTTTGCCGCCTTTTATGCGAAGGATGCGCTGTGTTTTGCCGGCCAGTTCCAGGTCGTGGGTAACCAGCACAAGCGTTGTCCCGGCTTCGCGGTTCAGGTCGAATATCAGGTTCACCACCTTCTCGCTCGTTTCAGCATCCAGGTTGCCCGTGGGCTCGTCGGCAAACAGTATTTGGGGGGCATTTGAAAATGCCCTGGCCAGCGACACACGCTGCTGCTCACCGCCCGAAAGCTGCGCCGGGTAATGATGGCCACGATCGGCAAGGCCGACTTTATCCAGCAATTCCATCGACCTTGCTTTTATATTCCGCTCGCCGCGCAGCTCCAGCGGAACCATGACATTTTCGAGCGCTGTTAATGTGGGCAGCAGCTGGAAATTCTGAAAGATGAACCCCACGTGCTGGTTGCGCACCTGCGCGCGCTGGTCCTCGCTTAAACTGCCCAGGTTAATACTGTTAAGCTCAACGCTTCCCGAGCTGGGCTGATCGAGGCCGGCGCATAAGCCAAGCAGCGTAGTTTTGCCGCTACCGGACGGACCGACAATCGCATTGGTTGAGCCGGCCGGGATAGAAAAATTGATATGATCAAGCACGGTAAGTGTGCGCCCTGCGCTTGGGTAAGTTTTAGTCAGATTTACAATATTTAAAATCGTTTCCACAAGTATGATTTTATTTATAGATGATGGAGAGCTGTGATTGTTACGAACGTGCGAGCAGTAAATGATCTTATCGGGCCATATACGCTGAACTGTAATTTTCAGGGTGAAGGGGACACCAGGTGCCGACAGCTGAATTTATCTATAAATAAATTAACTTAACTTTTATAGTGTTCACCCCCCCCCGTTCGTCCCGTTCGTCCGCGCTCCGAACGAACACCCTATAGCCCTTTCTGTATCGCCTCGTAAATGGCGTCTTGTATTCTGGGCCGTATATTCATGCTGCCTAACTTGTTTTGAACATCGGGGTGTACCCGGTTGGACAAAAATATATAAACCAGGTTCACCTTTGGGTCCACCCAAACGCAGGTGCCGGTAAAGCCGGTATGTCCGTAGGTTTGCGGCGATGCCAGTTCTGATGGGTAGTGATGGCTGAGTATGGGGTCCCAGCGGTCAAAGCCCAGGCCGCGTCGGCTCACTTCCGATTGCTTAGAGGTAAACAGGTCAACGGTTTCCGGCTTAATATATTGTACGCCACCGTAGCTGCCGCGGTTCAGCATCATTTGGTACAAGATAGCCAGGTCATTAGCATCGGAGAATAAACCGGCGTGACCGGCCACACCGCCCATCAGCGCAGCCGTGGGATCGTGTACATAGCCGTCGAGCAGCTCGTGCCGGTATTTTTGATCGTTTTCGGTAGGAATGATCTCGTCGGGCTTAAAGCGGTAAAGCGGCAAAAAGCCCGTGGTTTGCATGCCCAGCGGGTTGTAAAACTGCTGCTTCACGTAAACATTGAGCGGCGTAGCCGTAAGGGTTTCAACGATCTGCTGCATAAAGCACATGCTTAGGTCGCTATACACATACTGGCCGCGGGTGTTTATCGGCGAATTCAGCATCTCGGGCCACATCACATCTTTAAAATAATCTTTCTTCACATAATAACCGTCGTTCGCTTTGGTGGGATAGGCGGCAGAACTATCGGTGCTATGATCTTCGGGTTTTATAGCATCCAGGGTGGGTATATCGGGTATCAAACCAGCCTGGTGCAGCAGCACTTCGCGCACATGTAAGTCGCTTTTATTGGTTTTGCGCGCCTGCGGCAGGTAATCGCCCACGGTTGCATTAATGTTGAGCTTGCCTTCGTCCACCAACCGCATGGTTTCCATCGTTGTAGCGGATATTTTGGTCATAGACGCCAGGTCGAAAATGTCGGTCAGTTTATCGGGCAGCGTGTTATCATAGGTATGATAGCCATATGCCTTATTGAATATTACCTTGCCGTCCTTAGCCACCAGCACGACGCAGCCGGGCGTGGCGTGCTCCTGTATTGCTTCGCGTGCGATGTTATCGATGGCCAGCAGGTTATCAGCATTTATACCGGCCTCCTCGGGCACGGTATATTGCAGGCGGGTTTGCATGGTAGTGAACCCCATATTTTTACGAAGCGTGGCCGAAATATTTTTATTGAGCTTTTGCGTTACCGCGATGCCGCCGAAGATCATTTGGGCGCTGCAAAATGCCGATATCTGTGAAACACGCTGCGCCCAAAGGATGGGTGCGGTAACACCACCGAGCTTCATTAGCGAACCGGCGTTGCCAAAGAAGGCGACAATTATATTTTTAACTTTCTGATTGCTGGTAATAAAGTCGACGATAGCGGGGTTCAAAACGTCGGCATCGTTTACTTGCACCACCACCGTATTGTACCATTTCAGGTCAGCTGACAGGTCATCTGTACTTTTAGCGCCAAGGTAATCGTTGCCATTTATAGGTGTTACCTTATCGTATTTGTTAAGCAGGCTGTCAAAATCAGCAGCGTATTGATTGGAAAAGTGAACGCTGGCGATCTTTAACTGCTCAAGGTTTTGCAAGGGTATTAAAAATTGAGCGTTGTTCAACAATGTAGTCGACCGTTCCGCTAGCTTTTCTTCAGCAATATAAGCCTGCCCCGTGGGGGGATTTTGAGCGCATGCGGAGTGAAATAAAATAAATCCTAATAAAATTGAGGGGTATAGCCGCCAGTTACTTTTTCTCATAAACTTTTTCTCCGTTTATATATGTTTTCAATACCTTCACGCCCGGCACGTCAGCCTCATTTATTTTCATGATATCCTTGTCGAGGATCACAAAATCGGCGTACTTACCGGGCTCGATACTGCCTTTTTCTTTTTCTTCGAAATTAGCACGGGCCGCCCAGATGGTCATGCCTTGCAGGGCCTGTTTCCGGCTTAGTGCATTTTCAGGCTGAAAGCCGCCTTCGGGGTAGCCTTTCAAATCCTTGCGTGCAAACGCCGCGTAAAAAGTATAGATGGGATTGATATTTTCTACAGGAAAATCGGTACCCAGGGGCAGCCACCCGTTTTGCTCAAGCAATTGCTTATAAGCGTAAGACGATTTTAAACGTTGTTTGCCTAAGCGCGCGCCGGCCCAGTACATATCGGATGTTGCATGCGTGGGCTGCACCGAGGGAATGATGTTGTAATCGCCGAAATATCTAATGTCATTAGGCGAAAGGATCTGTGCATGTTCAATCCGCCAGCGGCGATCATTTTTACCTTTCAGCGCGGCGGCATATATTTTTAGCATCACACGGTTTGCCGAATCGCCAATGGCGTGCGTGCACATCTGGAAGCCTTTATTGGCCAGCATTTGTGCAACCTGCTCAAAATGTTTCGGGTCGCTTAATAAAAACCCGTGCCAGCCTTTTCTGTCCGCATAAGGCTGCAGCAAGCAGGCGCCTCTCGATCCCAATGCGCCGTCGGCATATAATTTAAATGCCCGAACGTCGAGCCCGGGTGTTTTATAAACCCCGCGTCTAAATAAATAATCGTAATTGTCGCGATTGTCTGAGAGCATTACGTACATCCGCATTTTTAGCTCGCCCTTATGCTGCAACTCTGCTATGATATTTACCATGGTATAGGGTAACCCGCAATCGTCGACGGTCGTCAGACCCACAGCAAAGCAATTTTGCTGCGCACCCAGCAGGGCCGCTTGTATGTCCTGGTCAGTCGGCGCAGGAACCTTTCGGCGTACCAGCGCTTGGGCGTTATCAACCAGTATGCCGGTGAGCTTGCCATTTATCGTTTCAATTTGTCCGCCGCTTATCGTTTGTCCCGGCTTAATGCCCGCTAAGTTCAGCGCCTCCTGGTTAACGATCATCGCATGGCCGTCGATACGCGTTAACAGAACAGGCCTTACGGGGAACATAGAGTCGAGTTTGGCTTTATTAGGAAATTGCTTTACCGGCCATTTATTCTGGTCCCAGCCCCGGCCAATAATCCATCCTTCGGGGTTTTTCCGGGCATATACATTTATCGAATCGATCACCTCCTGCCAGCTACGCGTTTTATCGAGCTTTACCTCCTGCAAACCAAGGCCATATTGGTAAAAGTGGGCGTGCGCGTCAATAAAACCAGGATAAACCGCTTTTCCGCCGGCATCCACCACTTCGCGGGCGGAATATTTCTCTTCCAGCGTTTCACCCCTGCCAACCGCAATGATCCTGCCCCGGTTCACTACAAATGCATCAGCGATACGAAAGTTATTATCAACCGTGTAAACCACCGCGTTTTTTACTAAAAGATCGGCATTGTAATCCTTCTGTTTACAGGCAATTGCCAGTAAAAGCACCAGGGGAACTAATTTTTTCATCGGTAGGAATGTAAAAATTGCAAACTACAAAACTATATACAACTATCAAATCATAAAGTTATTTTGTTGAGTTACCCTAATTACCCAGAGCCCTTTACGGGGTGAATTTAGCATCACACGCCGATAGCCTGACCGCGCCCCGGAAAGAAGAGCATTCTTTGATTCTCAAATGTTTAAGCTGATTCTATCCCTTAAGGCGGCAGGGCTTGGCCGCCATTTGTTATTTTGGGATAGAAAAAAAACTCGGTGGAAGTATCCGCATTTCGGCGACGCGGTGCCAAGTTATGCCTTCAAATATTTAATTTAGCATCGAAATACAATCCAGCGAATTTTTTATCATGCCAGATATCATCCAGCTTTTACCGGACGCCGTTGCCAATCAAATCGCTGCGGGTGAGGTAGTACAACGGCCGGCGTCGGCAGTAAAAGAGCTTGTGGAAAACGCCATAGATGCCGGAGCGGATAAGATACAGCTGATACTGAAGGACGCCGGTAAATCGCTGATACAGGTGATCGATAATGGCTGCGGCATGAGCATGACGGATGCCCGGATGTGTTTTGAAAGACATGCCACCTCGAAGATCCGCAAAGCGGAGGATCTTTTCGCTATCCGCACAATGGGTTTTCGCGGCGAAGCTATGGCGTCAATCGCAGCGATATCGCAGGTAGAGCTGAAATCGCGGCGGCATGAGGATGAGCTGGGCACGTGCATCCTGATCGAAGGATCGGAAGTACTAAGCCAGGAGCCCTGCTCGGCAAACTATGGCACGTCGATTTGCGTTAAAAACCTTTTTTATAATACGCCGGCCCGCCGCAATTTTTTGAAAAGCAACCCGGTGGAGATGCGTCATGTCATCGATGAGTTTCAGCGCATCGTACTGGCCAACCCAAAGGTGTTTTTTAGCATGTATCACGACGGGCAGGAGGTATACCATTTACCGGGCGCCACATTGAAGCAACGCATTATCCATCTTTTCGGCAATAGCTATAACGAGCGCCTGGTACCGGTTGAGGAAGACACAAATGTAATAAAGCTTCGGGGCTTTGTGGGTAAGCCCGAATTTGCGCGGAAAACGCGCGGCGAGCAATTTTTTTTTGTAAACAACCGCTTTATCCGCGATGCGTATTTAAATCATGCGGTGTTAATGGCATTTAAGGAACTGCTGCCGGAAGATACCTACCCCCTGTATGTGCTTTTTATCGATATCGATCCTTCAAAGATCGACATCAATGTGCACCCTACTAAAACCGAGATCAAATACCAGGACGAGCAAACGATTTACGCCATCGTGCGGTCGGCCGTGAAACGTTCGCTGGGCAGGTATAATATTACGCCGAGCCTCGACTTTGACCAGGAAAACAGCATTGAGCACCTGGTTACACCAAAGCCGCTTGAAGAGATCGTTGCTCCCGTAATTTCGTTCAACCCCGATTTTAACCCGTTTAATACCGACAGGGCAACGGAGCGCGAGATCCCGTTTTTACGCAACACCGGCGAGCACCGCGGTACGCCCATCCCGCAAAACTGGGATACGCTTTACGAGATCAGTAAAAAGGGAAGCCCTGTTCAGCACCAAATGCACGATGAAAAAAGCATTGAGGTTGACGACCAGGATGTCCATAAATCAAGTGAACGGCAGCTTTTCCAGGTGCATAACCGTTTTATTCTTTCGCAGATTAAATCGGGCTTTATGCTTATCAGCCAGCAGGCCGCACACGAGCGGATTTTATACGAACGCTTTTTAAACCAGCTGCAAAACCATTCGGGCGTAAGCCAGCAAAGCCTGTTTCCCCAATCGGTGACATTAAATAGCAGCGATTTTGCGTTATTAAAAGAACTTTTACCCGATATTAGGGCATTGGGTTTCGACATTCGCGAATTTGGAAAAAACACCGTAGTAGTGGATGGTATACCGGCAGATTTGAATAACGTAGGCGAACACGAGCTGCTTGAACAGCTGCTGGAAGGGTTTAAAAACAACCAGGCCATATTGAAGCTGGATAAACGCGACAGCCTGGCGCGGGCTTTAGCCCGCAATGCTGCAACGAAAGCGGGAACAAAGATGTCATTAGAGGAAATGAATATGCTGATCGATCAGCTTTTTGCCTGCCAGATGCCCAATGTCGCTTTAAATGGCAAACAAGTAATTATTACCTTTACCATAAGTGAACTGATTGAACGATTTGAAAATAAATAAACTTATACTTTATACATTTTTATGAGTGCATACCGCCAATCGCCTTTTGCGAACCTGACACCGGTTGTAAAAAACCTGCTGATCATTAACCTCATCTGTTTTATACCGTACGTAATATTAAGCGATTACAGTTACAATACGGCGGTAATTCCACACGTCGGGCTGTTTTATTTCGGGTCGCCTTACTTCAGGGTATGGCAAATCCTCACCTACATGTTTTTCCACGGCGGGTGGATGCACATTATCTTCAATATGTTTGTTTTATTTTCGTTCGGGCCTATATTGGAATATGCTATTGGCCCTAAGCGTTTTTTCAATTTGTATTTTATATGCGGCATTGGCGCCGCATTGATGCAAATGCTCGTTCAAGCCGTTGAAGTGCATTCCATAATAGGAAGCTTTACATGGAATGGCGACCTGAACGGCCTTGATCAGCTGGGTTATAATAAATTAATGGCAATTTACCAGGGTCCAACAATAGGCGCTTCGGGAGCTATGTTCGGTATACTGGTGGCGTTCGGCATGTTATACCCCGACCTGGAGCTAATGATCATGTTTATCCCGGTCCCGGTTAAAGCCAAATATATTATACCTGTGTATATCGTATTGGAAGTAATTTTGGGCTTCGGCCAGTTTGCAGGCGATAACGTAGCGCATTTTGCGCATCTTGGGGGCGCGTTGCTGGGTTTTATACTTGTAAAAAGCTGGCGGCTCCGATGAAATAAATTGTCCCGATAAGGTAAAAAGTTTGATAACTATATGCAAACTAAACCCGCATTTGGTATATTGTACATACAAACAGTACTAACCATTTTTTTACTAAAAAGTTAAGAGTGCGATAAACAATTGAAGATGACCACCCGCTGGCAAAATATACAATACAAGGTGCTGCGTTCGGGGAGCAAACTTAACTTGCTTATCGGCATTAACATTGTTGTTTTCCTGGCTATTAATATCCCGGCGGTTATAGAAAGATTGCTTTTCGAAAGCAACTTCATCGCAAGCCATCTGAACGATTACCTGTCCCTGCCGGCATACCCGCCCAAGCTGCTCATCCGTTTCTGGACACCACTAACCTATATGTTTATGCATGCCGGCGTGCTGCATATACTTTTTAATATGCTATGGCTGTACTGGTTCGGGCAGATTTTTGAAGAGTACCTCGGCAAAAAGCGAACACTGGGCCTTTATATTATGGGCGGCCTGGCAGGCGCATTGCTGTTTATTTTGGCGTTTAATACTATCCCCGCGTTTACACATGCCAACGCGGCTTACGGGTCGGTAATGGTGGGGGCTTCGGCCAGTGTGATGGCCATTATCGTAGCCACGGCAACGCTGCTGCCCGATTACACCATTTCGTTAATTTTCATCGGCCCGGTACGGCTAAAATGGCTGGCACTATTTTTTGTGATCATGGATTTCCTGGGTATATCAGGATTGAATGCCGGCGGAGAAATATCGCATCTTGGCGGGGCGCTGTTAGGGTACGCCTATATCCGCCAGCTGCAAAACGGCAACGATTGGATTGGCAGTATTAATAAACTTTTTAAAGGCCGGCCTAAATTAAAAATCGTAGCCAAAGATGTCTCAAAAAATCCCTCGGCTCAGCCGCGGCAGGAGGAAATAGACGTTATATTAGACAAAATTTCACGGTCGGGATACGATAGCCTGAGCAAACAGGAAAAAGAAATATTATTTCGGGCCAGCAATGAAGGCTAAGCGTAAAATCTCTGTTTTAGATAAATTTTTTCTTGGATTAAATATCCTGTTATGCGCGGCGCTGCTGATCAGCTACCTCGCCCCCGTTGTCGACCCAAAAAAGGCCTGGATAATCGCCTTCTTCGGCCTGGCTTATCCAATGCTGCTGCTTGGCAACCTCGTCATGGCGTTTTACTGGTTGTTTCGCAAAAAATGGTATCTATTGCTATCGGTAGCCTGCATAATTTGTGGATGGAACATGCTCAACAATAATATAGGCTTTCATTCGCAGACCAGCGATCAGCCGGTGAAGGATGGTAACACCATCAGAATGATGACCTACAACGTGCATAATTTTAAACGGTATGGATCAAAAAACGATGTATCGACAAAACGGGACATTCTGCAAATCATCAGACAGCAGCAACCGGACATTATCGGGTTCCAGGAATTTTACACCCGCAAACATGGCGAATACGATATGCGCGACTCTATTACCAGGATCATGGGTTCCGATCAATATTATTTTGAACCGATCATCTTTAATAATGACGAGTCGATCGGCGTTGCCATCTTTTCGAAATACCCTATAACAGGGCATGGATTTATCTTGCTGGCGGATAAAAGGAGCCTGAATTCGTGCATTTATATCGACGTAAAAAAAGGCGACCGCCAGTTTAGGGTGTACAGCGTGCATTTACAATCGATCAGTTTTGAACCCGAAGACTATAAATACATTAACAATATAACGCAGCAAGGCACCGACATATCATCAACCCGCCGGGTGGGCGGTAAATTAAAGTATGCCTTTCTTAAACGCAGCGACCAGGTAGTAAAAATTAAGGAGCATGCGGCCGGATGCCCTTACCCGTATATCATATCGGGCGATTTTAACGATACACCTTCCTCCTACGCGGTAACCGAAATGGCAAAAGGTTTGAAAAACGCGTTCCGCGAACGCGGGGTTGGCTTTGGCCGGACGTATAACGGCAACTTCCCCAATTACCAGATAGATTATATTATGGCTACCCCGCAGTTTGACGTGATAAATTACCGGGTGATCGAAAAAAAATTATCAGACCATTACCCGATCAGAAGCGATCTCGTTTTGAAATGATGTTTATTTGCCGTTGATATAAATTATATCCTGTCCCTTTAAACGCTGTCTGCCGGGTGCTCCTTTTTCCCCATGATCCAGATAACTCGCCGTAAGCCGGTACAACCCTCCTTTGTTAACGCGCATTATGCCTGTTGCGCCGATGTAATAGTTGGTGCCCGGGTCGGCAGCATGTTTCAAAATCCAGTTTACTGTAGTTTTGATGGCTTGCGTTGTCAATTCGGGATGGGCGGGCATTTTTTCTTTTCCCCATATCTCAGAAGAGCCCATCCTGATCCGCTTTACCAGGGTGTCGGTATTCGTTATATTGAGGGGATACCGCTTGCTGATATCATAAAACGACGGTCCGATCGATTTGCCATTAAAATTATGACAATTAAAGCAATTTGAGGTTCGCATGATGGTTAATGCCGGCAAATCGGGCGTGACTATCTTGTCAGCCGGATTAGGTCTGTCTTTAACCAATTTTACCTCTAATAAAATCTCTTTATTATTTATCTCATCATATTTCGAATTGCCGTCTTCTTTGTCGTCGACGTCTATTTCATAGCTAACTGACGCACCAATGGCTATGACAGCATTATTTTTTGGAGAATTAATTTTCACCAGCGGCGGATGGTTTTCCTGTTGGATAACGCCCCGGGCAACCGCAAAGCATAAAGACAGTAAAACCGTCGTGTTTAAATAAATAAACCGCCGTCGTGGTGGGGGCGACACTGACCTGATAAAATTAAATCGGAAATTGAACATCCAAAACCTGAAATTAATTAAGCTTGTTAATTTCGCCGGCTACCCGCTGTGCCGAGCGTAAGCACGATTCCATACCCCGGCTCATATTGTCGGCATACGTACCTGCAAAATATATCCTTCCCTCGGGTATCATGATCTGCGGCCAGAATTTGCGCATTTCGCCTATCGGGAAAGCCTCCATTTCGCATGCAGGGGCATATTTATCCGTGGTCCAGTCTTTGGTTAACGCCTGTTCTATAGTATCGTGTTTGCCGGGGTACACCGACCGAAAGGCAGCCAGCACCCGTTGCGGTGATAAGCCCCCCGGGCCGTAAGCTTTCAATATCACACGTTTAGTTTCAATCCTGTTGGTCTCCTCCCATATCGACGAGATATCCGGGTGCTCAAATTCCATGTTGATGCTTTTAAAGCCATCGTCGAGCCAAAATTTGGAACTGGCCTCAAACACATAAAACGGATGCGACGAATAGGGCAGGTTATCTACCACATACTGCTTTTCGGCTGATAACGGCGGTGAGAGGGGTATATTTTTAAATACCGGCAGCGTAATGCAATTCACCAGCACATCGGCGGTCATTTCTTTTTCGCCCTCAAGGCCAAAGGCCCTGTAAGTAACTGTTACGCCGGAATTGCTGTGTTTTATGCCGGTAATAGGGTGACTTAGCTTAACGCGATCGCCCAACCGTTTTGCAAATGCCATTGGCAGTTGTTCGTTGCCGTCTTTCAGATGGTAGGTGTCGCCTTCTGAAAGCGGTATGCCGCGAAACTCCATGATCGCTGCGCGCCATAAATGGTACAGCGCGTTGGTATGCCTGCCGCCCAAAAAACGAAGCGCGGCCGGCGAAGCGCCTTCTTTTTTATAAATATCGGCGATGGGTATTTTATCAAATTCGTCGTATCCAACGCCATAAGGCTGGTACGGATCCTTAAACTTTGAGAGATAGGACTTTATGTACAACGAACTTAATGCGTAAAACGGGTTTTGCGACAGGAATTTAACTTCGCGATCGTTGAAACCGAATTTTGTAAGTATTGCCGGGTCTTTAAGCTGTTCGGCGGTATAAAATTTACCGCCTATCATTTTTAGCAGATGCCCATCGGCCGCTGCCTCCGACCCTTCGGCATTCGGATAAGGGATCGCCGTAAGGTTAAACTCGTTTATATAATCGAAAAAACGCTCATAGCCCGGCTTGGTGATATGATCTGCGCCGAAATCGGCATACAGTCCGTCCGACAGGCCGTCGCGTCCGGTGAAAACATGGCCGCCGTACCGTCCGGATGCGTCCAGCACCACCACGTCGTGCCCGCTGTTCATAAGCTCGTAAGCGCAGCAAAGCCCCGTGATGCCGGCCCCCGCCACGATGACTTTTTTAGGCGCCGCCGTTTTCGCCAAAAGAATATGCGGGGCTAAAGCGGCGCCTGCTCCGGCGATCAATGAATTCTTTATAAAAGCCCGTCTTTTTATACGTGTCATAATAGGTGGGAAGGTGTTAGCAAACGCAATATAATATTTATTTTTCTTCAATAAATGACAGGTTTTAATCAACACATCGATACCTGCCGCCGCTCCCTATCCAATTCCCTCACATCATGTTTAACATTCATGTTACCAATTTATTTCCTAATAATTAATTGGCATTGAGTTTGAATTAAATATCGCGCAAGGCTAAAATTCACCAAAAAATGAAATTAAGATGTGATGTTTGCGCCGGACAGGCTGTTGGTGATTAAAATATGTATAGTTTTTGCATCGGCCTATTTAACAAATGGTAAAAATTAAATAAATGAAACTACTTAAACTACAACTTTTATTATTAGCAGCAATTTGTTTTACAGCCTGTAAAAAAGATCAGGCGGTGATTAATACAAAACCTCAGGGGCCGCCAACGGTTGTGATCCTGGGCTCGTCGACCGCTGAAGGTACGGGAGCCAATCCACCCGATTCATCATGGGCGCGCCGCCTGAACGCGGCGGTAAACGAAGCCGGCGTGAAAGCCAGATTTATAAACCTGGCTTTTGGCGGTTACAGCACATACGAGGTATCGCCGACAGGCAGCAGCCCGGTAGCCGGAAGGCCGGTGCCAGACACAGCCAGAAATGTTTCAAAAGCTTTGTCATATCACCCGGGGCTGGTGATCATCAGCCTGCCGTCTAATGATATCGCTTTTAATTATACCGACGACGAAATTTTAAGCAACTACGCGAAAATTACAAGGGCGCTGGAATCGGCGAAAGTGCCCTATATCATTTTTAGCACACAGCCCCGCAATTTTACCGATGCCGGTCAAAGAATGCGGTTAAAAACCATAAACGACAAAATTAAACTTGTATATACGTATCATGTAAACGATTTTTTAGATCAGCTGAGCACTTCTACGTATTCTATTAACCCTTCGTACGATGCTGGCGACGGTATACATGTAAACGATGCGGGACACCGTTTAATTTTTAACGCGACTATGAAACAGGCGATATTTATCAGTGCGGTTGGTCAATAAGTGTAAGAAACAGCGCTTACTACTGTATGAAAAAACCATCGCTATTCTGTACAGCGTTCGATACAATACTAATCTTAAATTAAGAAAAACAGCTGATAATGGCCGGTTTTTGTATTTAAATTAACAAAATAAAAATCGCAACCTGTACTGGTATGTTTTTTGTTATAACATTTCCTACGGTTAAAACCGATTAAACCGTCGACAGAATTTATTAATACAATTTTGGGAAAATGCAGTTTAGTTTATATGAAGCAGGCGATTTAATCCAAACGCCGGATGGCAAAGGAATGGTGGTGGAAGACCAGAGGATAGGATCAACCATTATATTAGTTGAGCTGGCAAACAGCGAGGGTTCTCGTCCATATCACGTTAATGATGTCCGGTTGATGCAGTCAGCCTGAGCGAATTCGCCGTTTAATCCGTTTTACAAGTCTTATTGTTTGCCACTATTCTGCGGTACAACAGTCCATAATTAAATCTTACCCCATTTATACTGCGCGCCGCGTGTGTGGCCAGCATAAAGCTATTGCGCGGCAGACCATAAACGCCTAATATTGAAGACTCTGTATTCAAGAGTGAGCTAGTCCAGGCTGGTGCATTATAGACAAAACTTATAGGGGATAGAAACATTCGATTTTTTGATACGATTTAGTGTTATAAATTTGAATTGCTAACAACTTAACAATGGAAAACAATTCAAATGATATCAGCAAATGCCCGTTTCATAACGGCAGCATGAAAAGTACCGTGGGGGGCGCGGGTACCCGTAACCGCGATTGGTGGCCCGGCCAGCTGAAACTGGGTATTTTGCGCCAGCATACGGCTGCAACCAACCCCTTGGATAAAGATTTTAATTACGCAGAAGCCTTTAAAAGCCTGGACCTGCAGGCGTTGAAAAAAGACCTGCAGGCGCTCATGACCGACTCGCAGGAATGGTGGCCGGCCGACTTTGGCCATTATGGCGGCTTATTTGTACGCATGGCCTGGCATAGCGCGGGCACCTACCGTATTACCGATGGCCGCGGCGGCGCAGGCCAGGGGCAGCAGCGTTTTGCGCCGCTCAACAGCTGGCCCGACAATGTGAGCCTGGATAAAGCACGCAGGCTTTTATGGCCCATTAAACAAAAATACGGCAATAAAATTTCGTGGGCCGACCTGATGGTCCTCGCAGGCAACATGGCGATGGAGTCGATGGGTTTTAAAACTTTTGGCTTTGGCGGCGGCCGCGAGGATGTATGGGAAGCTGACGAGGCTGTGTATTGGGGCTCGGAGAACACCTGGCTGGGCGATGAACAGCGCTACGCGCACGGCGCGGGCGGCGTAATAGACGACCATGGGGTGCTCGTATCGGACGATGACGGATCGGGCGATATTCATTCCCGCAACCTGGAAAAGCCGCTTGCTGCCACGCAAATGGGCTTGATCTACGTAAACCCGGAAGGGCCCGACGGCAATCCCGACCCATTGATGGCGGCCCGCGATATACGCGAAACTTTTGGCCGCATGGCCATGAATGATGAAGAAACCGTCGCGCTGATAGCAGGCGGACATACCTTTGGCAAAACCCACGGCGCCGCCTCGTCGGAGCATGTGGGCAAAGAGCCCGAAGCCGCAGGGATAGAGCACCAGGGCCTGGGCTGGGTAAACAGCTACGGCAGCGGCAACGGGCCGGACACCATCACCAGCGGGCTGGAAGTAACCTGGACGAAAACGCCCACACAATGGAGCCATGACTATTTTGACCACCTTTTTTCTTTTGAATGGGAGCTTACCAAAAGCCCGGGCGGCGCGCATCAATGGGTAGCGAAAAACGCCGGCGAAATTATTCCGGACGCCTTTGACAGCGCCAAGAAACGCCGTCCTACCATGCTGACCACCGACCTTGCCTTAAGGTTCGATCCGGCGTATGGGAAAATATCCAAACGTTTTCATGAAAATCCTCATGAATTTGCCGACGCGTTTGCACGTGCCTGGTTTAAACTGACCCATCGCGACATGGGCCCGCGGGCGCGGTACCTGGGCACTGATGTTCCGGCAGAAGAATTGGTATGGCAGGATCCGATCCCTGTCGTAGATCACCCGTTGATCGATGGTCAGGATACAGCGGTCTTAAAAGAAAAAATACTGGCTTCGGGCCTGAGTGTTTCACAGCTTGTATCAACCGCCTGGGCCTCTGCCGCCACTTTCAGGAGCGGCGACAAACGCGGGGGCGCCAACGGTGCCCGTATTCGCCTGGCGCCGCAGCGTTATTGGCAAGCCAATAACCCGGTACAGCTTAACCAGGTGCTGGGGGTGCTGGAAAATATTCAGGCTGAATTCAATACAGGGGCGAGCGGCAAAAAAATTTCGCTCGCCGACCTGATCGTGCTGGCAGGCTGCGCCGCCGTGGAAAAAGCAGCTAAAGACGCAGGCCACCAGATCGCGGTTCCGTTTACACCCGGTCGCGCGGATGCTTCGCAGGAGCAAACCGATATCGAATCATTTCAGCACATGGAGCCGGCTGCCGATGGCTTTAGGAATTATCGCAACCCGAAAAGCAGGGTGCGTACGGAAGAATCGCTGATCGATAAGGCTAATTTATTGTCGCTTACCGCACCGCAATTAACCGTGCTGGTAGGCGGCATGCGTGCGCTGAACGCCAACTACGACGGCTCGGCACATGGCGTATTAACCACCCGTCCGGGACCGCTGACGAACGACTTTTTTGTGAACCTGCTGGACATGGGCACCGCCTGGAAGCCGGTGGACGAGAATCGTGAGCTATTTGAGGGCCACGACCGAAAAACCGGCGAAGTGAAGTGGACAGCGACCCGCGCCGACCTTGTATTTGGCTCGCATGCTGAGCTGCGTGCCATTGCCGAAGTGTATGCACAGGCCGATGGCAGCGATAAATTTATTAACGACTTCGCCGCTGCCTGGAATAAGGTGATGAATCTTGACAGGTTTGATATTGCCTAGGAATGTTTTTTACCGATGTTTTGAAAGCGGGCTTTGCCCGCTTTTTTTAGCATCTTAGCTGTGCGTTTGGATTGCAGCAAATACTGACCGTTTACCATTTATACCTTACAAACGCCTCCATGGCTTCGTATTCGGCCATGCCAAGTTTATCGTAATTGCGGGCGGTCTCGCGCGTGCGGTCTTCGGCGCGCACCCAAAACTCGCGGGCGTCATCGCCTGGGAATACCGGCCTGTCCTTTTGTGACTGATGCTTAAATATCGCATTACGTTTTCGTATCACTTCCTCGGGCGAAAGCGGCACGGCCATTTCAATTTCCCACGTCTCAAACTCCAGCCATGCGCCGCGATACATCCACAGCCAGCAATCTTTTACCCAATCCTCTGTTTTCTTCAGCCTGTTCAAGGCCCCCAGGATGATGTTAAAACAAACCAGGTGGGTGCCGTTGGGATCCGCAAAATCTCCGGCGGCAAATATCTGGTGAGGCTTTACTTTTTGCAGCAGCTCGATCGTTAACTGTATATCTTCTTCACCGACGGTATTTTTCTTAACCTTGCCTGTCTCGTAAAACGGCAGCGCCATAAAATGGATATGATCATCGTCCAGCCCGGCATAACGTGCACCGGATATGGCTTCGGTTTTCCTTATAAAACCCTTTACATCCCTTATTTCCTTCGTATCGATCTGGTTAGGCTGCTTGGTAGGCATAAAATCGCGCATTTGCTGATAAATGCGCTTTAAATGCGCACTATCTTCACCAATACTTTCGTTAAAATCGATAGCAAACTCCACGAACCTGAGCACATCATCATCCCAAACAGCCGTGTTGCCAGAGGTTTGATACGCTACATGCACATCGTGCCCCTGGTCAACCAAACGGATAAAGGTACCGCCCATTGAGATCACATCATCGTCCGGGTGAGGCGAAAAAATGATGGACCGTTTACGGGCCGGCTGTGCCCTTTCGGGCCTTTGCGAATCGTCGGAATCAGGCTTGCCGCCCGGCCACCCGGTGATCGTATGCTGTACCTGGTTAAATATGTCGATGTTAATATTATAAACCGGCCCCTGCTCAACAGCAAGTTGCGCCATGCCATGGTTGTTATAATCTTCTTCAGTTAATTTAAGTATCGGTTTATCAACGGTGTTGGCCAGCCAGATGACGGCCTTCTTTTTTAATTGATTGGCCCATACGCAATCTTTAACCAGCCAGGGTGTGTCAAAACGGGTTAACGAGCTGGCGGCTGCTTCGTCCAAAACAAACTCCACGTTATCTGAAAGCTGCAGATAGGTGGCCGGTACTTCACCGGATATCTCGCCTTCAACCGCTTTTTTAACGATCGGCGCTTTTTTCCTGCTCCAGGCCATCAGCACTATTTCCCTGGCTTTGAATATGGTACCTACGCCCATTGTAATGGCTTTGGTCGGCACATTTTGTTTACCGCCAAAATCCCTGGAGGCGTCGCTTCGGGTAAGGTCGTCCAATGTTACCAGCCTGGTGCCGGAGTTTGGCGCCGATCCGGGCTCGTTAAAGCCGATGTGACCGGTACGGCCTATACCTAATATTTGCAGGTCGAGGCCGCCTAACTGGCTTATTTTTTGTTCATAATCCAGGCAGAACGCCGCTACATCATCCTTCTTTAATGTACCATTTGGAATGTGCACATTTTTTTTATCGATGTCCACATGGCTAAACAGGTTTTCGTACATGAAAGTCACATAGCTTTGAACGGCTGTGGGCTTCATTGGGTAGTATTCGTCCAGGTTAAAGGTGATGACATTTTTAAAGCTCAGCCCTTCTTCCCTGTGCATGCGAACAAGCTCAGCATATACGCCTATGGGCGTTACGCCGGTAGCCAGCCCAAGGACGGTTTTTTCACCCTTTTTTTCTTTATTGCGAATAAGGTCGCCAATTCGCCGTGCTACAGCCACAGAGGCTTCTGACTGACTGGCGTAAACCGTTACCGGCAGCTTTTCGTACCGGGTTTCCTCCAATAAATTTAATCGGGCCATGATTTCAGGTGTTTATAATATTTACCGATAATACAAAAAAAATCCCCGCCTGGGCAGGGATTTTTTCAAACCAATTTAACTATTAAATTTAACCCCACTATCGCAAGGCTACCAAAAGTTCGGTGTATAATTATCGGGCGCATTAATTAATACAAACCTAATAAATTAAAATGGACATCTGCAAATACTTTTTAAAATATTTTAATAAGTTTTTAGTGTAACGATATCAACATCAATAAAATTTTAAGAATTAACTTGCTACATTAGTGCCTTAAACTGACCCTATATCCCATGAAAAGATCTTTACTTCTGTTTGTATTGGCGGCATACTGCTTATCCGGTTACGCGCAGTCTTCGGCCGACTCGCTTTATACACGGCAAAATTATACTAAAATGGAAAAGCGCATTCCGATGCGCGATGGCAAACTGCTTTTTACATCCATTTATTTGCCGAAGGACCAATCGAAAAAATATCCTATTATAATGACGCGTACGCCCTATAATGTGGGCCCGTATGGCGAAAACGAGTATAAGCGCACCCTGGGGCAAAATATGCTGCTTGAGAAAGAGGGTTTTATTTTTGTTTACCAGGATGTACGCGGCAGGTGGATGAGCGAGGGCAATTTTGTTGATGTGCGCCCAATAACAACGGACAAAAAGGGAAGTAAAGATGTGGATGAAAGTACCGACACGTACGACACCATCGACTGGCTGATCAAAAACTTACCAAACAACAATGGAAAAGTAGGCATCGAGGGAATATCGTACCCCGGGTTTTATTCAACCGCTTCGCTACCGAATGCGCACCCGGCGTTAAAAGCGGTTTCGCCGCAAGCGCCGGTAACGGAATGGTTTATCGGCGACGATTTTCATCATAACGGTGCGCTGTTCCAAATGGACGCCTTTGCATTTTTAACCAGCTTTGGTGTACCGCGGCCAAAACCAATTACGCCCGCGCAGTTTAAAAACGGCATCAAATACAAAGAGACAGATAATTATAAATTTTACCTGGACCTGGGCGCGCTGCCTAATTATAAAAAACACTATTTCGGCGATTCGGTAAAATTTTGGAATAATATGATGGCCCATCCCAACTACGACTGGTTTTGGCAGAACATGAATATACGACCGCATTTAAAAAATATAACACCTGCTACGATGGTAGTGGGCGGTTTTTTTGACGCGGAAGATTGTTTTGGCGCGCTGCATGTTTTTGAGGCGCTGGAAAAACAAAATCCCCCAAGCCACAAAAATATGCTGGTTATGGGCCCCTGGTTCCACGGCGGATGGGAACGCGGTGAGGGGCAGTATTTTGGCGACCAGGACTTCGGGCAAAAAACAAGCTTATGGTTTCGTGAAAACCTGGAGCTGCCATTTTTTAAATATTATCTGAAAGGTGAAGGCGAAGCTGACCTGCCGAAAGCAACCATATTTATCTCAGGGACTAATGAATGGAAGAAATTTAATCAGTGGCCACCAAAAAATACAGTTGAAAAGACCCTATACTTTCATGCAAACGGAAAACTTTCCTTTGAGGTGCCAAAGGCCGGCGGTGGTTTTGACGAATACGTAAGCGACCCTAATGCGCCGGTACCTTACCAGGCAGGCATACAAGCACGCCGCACACGCGAATATATGCTGGATGACCAGCGATTTGCAGAGCGCAGGCCTGACGTTAAGACCTATCAAACTGACATCTTAAAAAGCGATATCACGCTTACCGGCCCGGTAATAGCCGACCTGTTTGCGTCAACCACCGGCACGGATGCCGATTACGTGGTGAAGCTGATCGATGTTTTTCCGGAAGACTATCCTGAGCCCAGGCCCAACCCGAAAAACGTAACGATGGCCGGGTATGAAATGTTGGTGCGAGGCGAGATTTTCAGGGGCAAATTCCGGAATTCTTTTGAACACCCCGAGCCATTTGTGCCCGGCAAGGTAACCGAAATAAAGTATAACCTGCCCGATGTTGCGCATACCTTTAGAAAGGGGCACCGTATTATGATACAGGTGCAAAATTCCTGGTTCCCGCTGGCGGACAGGAACCCGCAAAAGTTTGAGGATATCAACCAGGCCAGGGACTCGGATTTCCAGAAAGCAACGATAAAAATATACCACAATGCGGCGGAGAAATCGGCAGTGAAGGTAACAGTATTAGAATAACCGGATTACACCGATTTGATCCCGATAGCTATCGGGATGATTACACCGATATAAAAATAAATAAATGAGATCACACCGATTGGCTCTATTTGCCTTGTTATTAATTTCTTTTTCGGCTAGTGCCCAGCTTGGCGTGCCCAAGGAAAAATTTACGCGTGCCGACTCCCTGCGCGGGTATTTAACCCCGCTACGCACCTGTTATGACATCAACTACTACCACCTGGATGTTAAGTTCGATATCGCTAATAAATTCATTAGCGGCAGCAATCTGTTCAAGTTTACCGCCGTGGAGGATTTTACAAAACTCCAGTTTGACCTGTTTGCTAATTTAAAGGTGGAGAAAGTGGTTTATAACGGCCAGGTACTACCATATAAACGGGAAATTAATGCTGTATTTGTCACTTTTCCAAGAACCATCAGAAAAGGCAGCAAGGAGCAGTTTACGGTTTATTATTCGGGCCATCCAACGATTGCGAAACGTGCGCCATGGGACGGCGGCATTGTGTATGCAAAGGATTCGGTAGGCAACCCGTGGGTGGCCACGGCCTGCCAGGGGGTTGGCGCCAGTATATGGTGGCCCAACAAGGATCACCAATATGACGAGGTGGACAGCGCGTTAATCAGCATCAGCGTACCTGATACGCTGCAGGATGTTTCGAATGGCAGGTTGCGCAAAGTAACCCCCTTAAAAAATGGCTATACCCGGTATGACTGGTTTGTAGCCAACCCCATCAATAATTACGATATAGAAGCTAACATTGGCAAATACACTCACTTTGGTGACACTTACGAAGGCGAAAAAGGAAAACTGACGCTTGATTATTGGGTATTGCGCTATAACCTTCAAAAAGCAAAAAAGCAATTCGGCGAAAATGTAAAGGATATGATCAAAGCCTTTGAATACTGGTTTGGGCCGTACCCATTTTATGAAGACGGGTATAAACTGATAGAAACGCCGCACCTGGGTATGGAACATCAAAGCGGCACAGCCTATGGCAATCATTTTCAAAACGGCTACCTGGGGCGCGACCTGTCGGGAACCGGGTGGGGGTTGAAATGGGATTTTATTGTGGTGCACGAGAGCGGGCACGAGTGGTTTGGCAATAACATCACCTCGAAGGACCTGGCCGATATGTGGATACACGAAAGCTTTACCAACTATTCGGAATCTCTGTTTATCGAACAGCGCTATGGCAAGCGGGCCGGGCAGGAATATGTACATGGCACACGTTTCCTGATCCAGAATGACGCGCCGATCGTTGGCGTTTACAACGTGAACAAGGAAGGATCGGGCGATATGTATTATAAAGGCGGCAACTTGCTGAACATGATACGGACGATCATTAACGATGATGAAAAATGGCGCTCTATCTTACGGGGATTAAATAAAACTTTTTATCACCAAACGGTAACTTACGATCAAATAGTAAATTATATTAATGAGAAATCGGGTAAAAGCCTTTCGCCGGTATTTGAGCAATATCTTAAATATAAGAACATCCCCATTTTAAACTTTATGTTTATGCGGGGCAAATTGTATTGCCGCTGGATAGCGGATGCCAAAGGCTTTAAAATGCCGGTTAAAGTGCGGGTTAAAGGCGGTGAGTATGAATTTATTACCCCGTCGACCCGGTTCGCGCCTGTTGATCTGAACAATGCAACGAGGGACAACATAGAGGTGGATACTTTTAATTATTACATCGGTGTGCTTGTCGACTGATGCCAGTTCATGCCGGGTCATTAAATTGAAAAGACATTATTTTAATTTAGTTGTAACCATACCGTTATAATCATCGTCTTAATTGAAAACCTGTAACCATGAAATCATTAAGCACACTTGTATTGGCTTTTTTTTTGGTGACTTGCGGCTATGCTGTCGCCAAACCTGCAATATTATCCAATTCCCGTACCAGCGCCATTGAAATCGTCGACCGGCACCTTTCGGGTTTTAATGCCGTAAATGTAGCCGGGCCATACGATGTTTACATTAAACAAGGCGCTGTAGAATCGGTAAAGGTAGAGGCGCCTTCGGATATGATGCGGCGCATTTTGACCGAAGTAAACAATGGCGTTTTAAAAATATACAGCAAACACGAAATGTGGAACTGGGGATTTTCGTGGGGGCGCCATAACAGGATCAGGGTGTATGTGACCATCAAAGATGTAAACGGTGTAAGCGTTTCGGGATCGGGCGATGCCTATTTTAAGGAAGGCCTCACTGCTAACTCAATGAAACTAAGTGTCACCGGTTCGGGCGACATGACCGGCCGGCTTAATACAAAAACGCTGGCTTGCAATATCTCAGGCTCCGGCGATATGCGGTTATCAGGCCATGCGGATAACTCGACCGTAAGCGTTGTTGGATCGGGCGATTTTTCTGCACGCGACCTTGTTACTCTTACTTCGTCGGTACATGTTTCGGGCTCGGGCGACGCGAAGATCAACGCAAGTCAGCACATTGATGCTGCTGTTTCGGGCTCGGGTGACATCCACTATACAGGCGGCGCCAAAAGCATCAGCAGCCATAAGAGCGGCAGCGGGGATATCAGCCGGGATTAATATTACAGCGTTGGCCTATTCGCTTCGTAGACTCTCAACCGGGTTAACTAGCGCAGCCTTTACTAATTGGAAGCTTACGGTAGCGAGCGCAATAACAATTGCTATAAATGCCGATAGTGCAAAAATATCCCACCGAATGCTGATGCGATAGGTGTAATCCTGCAGCCATTTGTTCATTAAATACCAGGTGATGGGCGTAGCAATTACAAAGCCTAAAGCGATCAGCGCCACAAATTCCTTGGAGAACAAATAAACGATCCCGGAAACTGAGGCGCCCAAAACTTTACGGATACCCACTTCCTTAATGCGCTGTATAGCCATAAACGATGCCAAACCATACAAGCCCAGGCAGCTGAGCAGGATGGCTACTGCCGCAAACCAGGTGTAAATATCGGCGAGCTGGTTTTCCTGCTTGTACATCTGCGCGATGCGGGCATCCAGGAACTGGTACTCGAACGCGTAATCGGGAAACACCTGGTTCCAAAGCTTTTCAATCGCGGGGATGGTCGATGCGATATTGCCCGAGGATATCTTTATATTGGTAAGGCCATACGCCCTTTTAAAGGTGGTCATAAACATTGGCGCATCTTCATTTTTGAGGGACCGGTTATGGTAATTTTTCAAAACCCCAACAATTGGGCCTTTCATTTTCGGATTTAACGCTATTTCCTTGTTCAATACGTCCTTGGGATTACGGAAACCCAGTTTTTGAACGAGTGCCTCGTTTACCAAAAATTCCCTGGTCGTGTCCGATGGTAATAAATTACGGCCTGCAACCAGTTTTAAATGATAAGTATCTAGGTATTGAGCATCGGCAAGCTTAAATATGGAATAAAAATCGGTATGTTTTGGCGCATGGTCAAAATTGAACCAGCCCCAGTTGTTATCTTCTCCACCCGGCACGTCAGAACTGAAGCTCAGTTGTTCAACACCTTTAAGGCTGCTTAGCTTGTTTCGTAAATAATCGATCTTGCTGTTGGCAACACTATCCTGCGGGAACGGCACATTTACGATGGCGTCTTTCGCGAAACCCAGGCTGGTTGTGTTAAAATAGTTCATCTGTTTGACGATGATGAGGGTGCAAATGATGAGCCCCTGGGCGACAACGAATTGGAATACGACTAACCCGCGGCGTAACGAAATGCCTTTGGCGGTTTTAGCGGCAATTTTACTTTTCAGCGCATTGATCGGGTTAAAACCGGAAAGGATAAGCGATGGATAGAAGCCGGCCAGCAGCGTTACCCCTACAGTTATTGCAATTAAAAAGACGGCCACATTAACCACCAGCAGCATATTTGCCGATAAAGGCAGATCCAGCACCTTCCCCACGGCGGGCACACCCACCAGCCCGATGCCAAGCGACAATACCACTGAAATCAAAACGATGACGAAAGTTTCTGTCAAAAACTGGAGCTGCAGCTGCCCGCGGTTGCCGCCGAGCACTTTGCGGATACCCACTTCTTTTGCACGATTTACGGCCTGCGCGGTTGCCAGGTTAATAAAATTGACGCATGCAATAATGAGTATAAACAAAGCGATCATCCATAACATTTTGATCATTTTGGGCGATATGGTCACATTCGAAAAATCGCCGGCCTGGCTGTCGAAATGGACTTGTTTTAACGGTTGCATTACTTCACTGTCGGTGATACCGTCGGTATGGTGGTTTTTTACCATAGCGCGCAGTCGCGCTGTGATATGCGCAGGGCTTACGTTGGGAGGCAACAGGATAAAACAGTCGAAACCGGAGCTGGTACCATTCCAGTCTGTTGATTTTGCTATCCTGGCGGTATAACCGGTACCTAAAGCGATCACCACTTTCATCTGGAAATCGGTATTTTTAGGAATAGGCGCCAGGATGCCGGTTATTTTAACCACATCTTTGTTATTCCATTTAATAGTTTTGCCCATCGCGCTTTTCCAGTCGCCAAAGTATTTTTCGGCGGTTTCCTGTGTTAGCAGGGCGCTGTTCGGATCTTTTAGCGACGCTGCGGAACCAGCCAGTAACGGAAAGTTAAACAATTTAAAAAACGCGGGCGTTGTGGCAAATACGCCCGAAGTTTCCTTGAATTTTTTATCCGTCTGCCCGGCAGCGTTCAGCACTTGTATCTGCTCGTCTGGTTGACTATAGACAGGTACCACTTCCGCTACCTCGGGTATTTCGGTGCCTATGCCCTGCGGTATGGCGTACGAAATACCCGCACCGTAAAAAATATCTTTACTGTCTGAATGATGATACTCGGTAAGCAGCCGGTAAATGCGGTCCTTTTTTGGATGAAAATTATCGAAGCTGAGATGAAACTGTATCAGCACAAAAATGATAAGGCAAACAGCGATACCTGTGCCTAAACCGATTACATTAATAAAGGTATATGACTTTTGACGGGCGATATTGCGCCAGGCTGTTTTAAAAAAATTGCGTATCATACGGATTGGGTTAGAAGGTTATGGATTCAGCACACTTGCAATATGCGACAAGCGAAGTGCCAGCCTGAAAAACGGCCTTTTTATAAGCTTCTTGGCCATTAGCTAATTTAACGGTGTTCGGAAACGGACGATCTACGTACGGTTTCGTACATCAAAAATACAATGCCCCCCTCAAATTTACCGGCTATTTAAACCATTCGGAATACGTTGTTTCCTCGGGCGCATCGGCAGGGCTCTCAAAGTCGAGCTTGTAGCCGTCAGGATCGGTAAAGCAAACTACCCACAACCCGTTACCCACAAACGGCTCCTTAATCTCGATGCCTTTGGCGGTAAACTCGTGATATAAGGCTAAGGCGTCCGCGCATTGAAAACAGGTAGACACGCCGTGGCCGTTTATACCGTCAAACTTTTCTTCGCGGGATTCCTGCAGCATTATTGAAACCTTGTCGCGTTCCAGCCAGCACCATTCAATTTTACCGCGGGGCATCCATTGATTGGTTATTTTAAAACCCAGCTTTTCTACGTAAAATTCGAGCGAGACCACCATATCGCGCACCATGAAGAAGGGTACGGCAAGGCGGAGATTGGGTGACAAGACCGTTGGCATACTATTAATGTTATCGATCTAAATTAAAAAATTATCAGAACACAATCAATTTGCTGTCTCGATAATAGCGGCCTTATAGGGCAAATACAAAACCCTATCTTAATCCCAATTAATTTCCGAAATTCGCGGAACCAATGCTCCAGATCCAAAAAGACGTTTCGCTTAAAAACTTTAACACCTTCGGCGTTGAAGCCAATGCGAAGTTTTTTGTCGAGATAAATCACAGGGACGAGCTGGCCGAGCTTTTTATGGACCCGCAATGGAAAGACACCAAAATGCTGGTGCTTGGCGGAGGCAGCAATATGCTGCTCATCAATGATTTTGACGGGCTGGTCATAAGGATGAACATCCGCGGTATTGAGCACCGCATTAATCATAATGAAGTATTTATCGAAGCAGGCGCCGGCGAAGTATGGAACGACCTGGTGAACTTTTGCGTTATCCGTGGATATGCCGGGCTCGAGAATCTAAGCCTGATACCGGGCTCGGCAGGCGCAGCGCCGATACAAAACATTGGAGCCTATGGCGTAGAGCTGAAGGACGTATTTTATAGCTGCTGCGCCTTTGAGCTGGCAACCGGCAGCTTCAAAACGTTCAGCAAAACCGATTGCAGGTTTGGCTATCGCGAAAGCATTTTTAAGGAAGCGTTAAAGGACAAGTATATTATTGTATCTGTTAAGCTGCACCTGTCCCTCATCCCCAATTTAAATTTATCGTACGGCGCCATAGGCCAGGAACTGGCCGCACGCGGCATCACGTCGCCGACGATAAAAGATGTATCGCAGGTGGTATCGCATATCAGGGTATCCAAACTGCCCGACCCATCCACCATCGGCAATGCCGGCAGCTTTTTTAAAAACCCGGTGATCGCCGCAGAGGCATTTACCGCGCTGCAAGCGATGTTCCCTGATATCGTACATTATCCCGCAGCAGCGGGCAGCGTAAAGCTTGCGGCCGGCTGGCTCATCGAGCAATGCGGCTGGAAAGGCAAAATCGTTGGCCGTACCGGCACCTGGAAGAACCAGGCACTCGTTTTAGTGAACCACGGAGGGGCAACCGGTTCAGAAGTGTATACACTTTCGTCGCAAATCATAGACAGTGTGTATAGTAAATTTGGCATCACGCTGCAGCGCGAAGTAAACATTATCAATTAATTTTTTTTAACCAACATAAAGTCTCGTAGTAATTAAAAGTTAATTCGGCTTGCTTAACTACCCGTCAGGAAACACGCCTGCTACCTGATAAATTGCAGTTTTATATTCGTTCCTGGTCGATCAGGGTGTACAACAGACACCCAAAGTTTCCGGTTTGTTTAAACGGTTCCGGCTTATTCTTCCACCTCAACTGTCTAAAAATGGTATCATGTTTGTCTAAAAAGGGGGACAAACCTCCTAACTATGACAAAGATTGAGTTTAACACCCTAGTTCTTCGCCAGGCGCCTTCCCTAAGGTCTTATGCCTTGCACTTCACCCATGATGCCGACGATGCCAACGACCTTGTACAAGATACCATGTTGAAGGCTATCACTTATTACAATAAGTTTAAAGAAGGCACTAATTTAAAGGGGTGGTTATACACTATCATGAAGAACACCTTCATCAATAATTACCGTCGTTTTATTAAGATGAACACTTTTGTAACCAAGTCTGACGAGATATCATCGCCAAACCTGGTATTCAGTTCAACAAAAAACAACGGCGAAGCTAAATTTGTAATGGACGATCTGAAAAGAGCTTTAGACCGTCTTCCGGAAGACTACTATGTGCCTTTCACTATGTATTTTGAAGGCCACAAGTACCACGAGATCGCCGATCATCTGGAAATCCCTATCGGTACCGTTAAAACCCGCATACACGTTGCGCGCAAATTGCTAAAAAAGAGCCTCAAGGCTTACGACAGCGGTATAACAAAACCTGTTTACGCAGAAAATTAACTAACTCAACTTCAATAATAGGTAAGTCTCCCGTTGAAAAAGCGGGAGACTTATTTTTTTGCGGCTTGTTTAGTTTCGCTATTTTAGCCCGATGAGCGAATTACCTGGTTATACGCGGTCGCAGCTTGCATTACGCAACGGGCAGGATAAACCCGAAGTATGGATAGCCTACAAAGGACTGATCTACGACGTAACCCGCAGCCGGCTATGGCGCAACGGCAAACACTACGAGCATTGGGCCGGCCAGGACCTTACCCACGAACTTGCCGACGCCCCGCACGAAGAGTGGGTGTTCGACCATTTCGACCCGGTAGGGCGCCTGCTGAATGCCGCCGAAACTAAGTAAGGGCAATTTCAAAGCTCGATAATCGCACAAACTCCTGCACACGTTCTGCTACTTCCTGTTCGGTAAGGTTACGGATCCTTTCGCTGCCGAATTTCTCTACGCAGAATGAAGCCAGCGCCGACCCAAATATGATGGCGTTCTTCATATTGTTAAAATTCACGGTGCCCACTTTGGCCATATAGCCTATAAAGCCTCCCGCAAAGGTATCGCCTGCCCCTGTCGGGTCAAACACCTCGGCCAGCGGCAGCGCAGGCGCGGCAAATATTTCGTTTTCGTGGAACAGCAAAGCGCCGTGCTCGCCTTTTTTTATGATCAGGTATTTAGGGCCCATGGCCAGTATTTTCCGTGCCCCCTTCACCAGCGAGTACTCGCCCGAAAGCTGCCTTGCCTCGGCATCGTTAACGGTAAGCACGTCTACCATCTTGACGGTTTCCACCAGGTCGTCCATGGCAATGTCCATCCAAAAGTTCATCGTGTCCATCACAATCAGCCTGGGGCGCTTGTTGAACCGGCTGATAACCGTTTGCTGAATTTTCGGCGTAAGGTTGCCCAGCATCAGGTACTCGCAATCCTGGTAAGCGTCCGGTATAATGGGGTCAAAATCAGCCAGCACGTTCAGTTCGGTGGCCAGCGTGTCGCGGCTGTTCATATCATTATGGTACTTGCCCGACCAAAAAAACGATTTCTCATCCTTCCGCACCTGCAGGCCCTCGGTATCCACATGGTGGCTGTTCAGATCGTCGATCTCGCTTTGCGGGAAATCGCCGCCCACCACGGCCACAATCTTCACCTTGTCATAAAAATACGACGCCGCACGACTCAAATACGTAAGCGAGCCGCCCACAATTTTATCCGTCTTGCCAAAGGGCGTCTCGATGGCGTCAAAAGCCAGGGTTCCGATCACTACCAAACTCATAGAAAAGAATTTAAAATTATTTTGCGGCAAATATTGCGAATTTACCCCGGAAATCATACTTTTGCCGACTCTAATCGAAACCAGTTTCCTGAGTAGCTCAGCCGGTTAGAGCATCTGACTGTTAATCAGAGGGTCGCTGGTTCGAGCCCAGCCTCAGGAGCACAATACAGACAAAGCGAATAACGAAAGTTGTTCGCTTTTTTAGTTATAGCTCTCAATGCGTCATTGCGAGCGTGCCTGCCGGCAGGCAGGGAACAGCCTGTCCCGATCAATTCAGGAAAGCGATCTCTAAGCTATGCAATCACCTCACCTCCTCGTCATTGCGAGCGTGCCTGCCGGTAGGCAGGGAACGAAGCAATCTCTATGCTATGCAAATCAATTGGAAAGATCACGTTTAGAACAAGGCCAACATCGTTTTGCCTGCTTTCGCCCGAAGCTGCGCCGCTGACGGAAAGAAAAATAAAAAACTATGTCATTGCGAGAAGCGAAGCGACGCGGCAACCTCGTAGCTATGCAAAGCGTAAACGAGCGACGAGGTTGCTTCACTCCCGATAGGCATCGGGATTTCGCAATGACGAGGCGGTGAGCTGTCCGCTTGTTCAAATCATGTCCGCACCCCAAACCGGACGGACACCTAAAAAACTATATCATTGCGAGTGAGGAACGCCTGTCCCGAAACTTCGGGGAACGCGGCAATCGCGAATTCTGCACAACGGTCATGCAAAGCATGCGGTTGCTTCTACGCCTTTCGGCGTATCGCAATGACATGGCGGTGAGCTGTCCGCTTGTCCGAATCCTGTCCGCACCCCAAACCGGACGGACACCTTGAGGTGATGATCGGTTAACATCCATTTTAACAAACCATTAACAATTAATCTACCCGCATTTTGTTAGGTTTGGTCAGCCATTGAGCTGTAAGCGCGTGAATTCCTATACATTCCATATTACCCTGTACCACCTGGCCCTGCTGGGAACCCTGTTTACCGGGCTCACTTTTGCGGTGCTGCTGGCGTTCGCCAAAACGGCAAACCGCGCTGCCAACCGGTTGTTGGCCCTTGCGCTGCTTGTGATGGTATTGTGGATAGCCCGGGTATTGGGCATGGGCATCGGGCTTTCGGCTTACCTTCCCTATTGGAGCCGGCTGCCGCTGCAATGGTCGCTGGCGCTCGGCCCGCTCCTTTTCTTTTACGTGCTAAAAATAACCCGGCCCGAATATCGCTTCCGGCCAAAGGATCTGCTGCATTTTAGCCCGCTGCTGCTCGAGCTGGGCGCGCAGGCATGGGAAGCAAGGGACAGCATAAAAACCGGCGCAGCCACCTATGATACGCCGGCCTTCCGGCAGCTGAACCCGGTAGCACAATGGCTGGCGTTTGTTTCGGTGGTCATTTACCTGTACCTGGCGATCCGGCTGATCAAACGCTTTTACCGCCAGCAAACATTTACCGGCGGCGACCGTCACCGCTACCAGCTGCAATGGCTGCGCCGCCGGCTGGCGGGTTTCGGCATCTGCTGGCTGTTGTGGGTACCGTTTACAGCCGTCAACTATTTTTGCCCTGGTCAGTTAGGCGCCCAGGCTTTTTATCCTTTGTACCTGCTTTTAGCGGTCGTGATGATATGGATAGCGGCTACCGCCTTTTTACGGCCGGAAGCGGCCGTGCGGGCGGATGCGCCCTCTTTTTTAAAACCCACCACCCCGGCGCAGCTAAAGCAAAAAGGGATATGGCTGAAAAAAGCGGTGAAGGAAAACCGTTATTACCAGGATCCGGAACTAAGTTTAACCATGCTGGCCGGAAAGCTGGGGCTCACGACGCATGAGCTATCCCGCATCATCAACACGGTGCTCAAAAAAAGCTTCAACGATTTCATCAGCGAATACCGCGTGGCCGACGTGGTTCAAAAAATGCAGGACCCGGCCTACGATCATATCACCATCCTGGGCATCGCTTACGAGTCGGGTTTTAACTCCCAAAGCTCCTTTAGCCGCATTTTTAAGCAGGTCACCGGCAAAACCCCGCTGGAATATAAAAACACCCTCGAAAAAGAGCACCCATCTTATAACCTGGGCAGTGGTAAACCAATGGCGCCGTTAATTTTACATCGTGAAACCGCTCCCGGGTGGTCACGCCAAAAATTAAACCGCAACTCCATGTTTAAAAATTATTTCAAAATAGCACGGCGCAACCTGGTGCGCAATAAAAGCTACGCCGCCATCAATATTGCCGGCCTGGCCGTGGGCATTGCCGTTTGCATGATGATCTTTATCATTATACAATTTCAAACCGGCTTCGATAATTTCCACACCAAGAAGGACCGCATCTATCGCGTACTCACCGAATACCATCATGCCGGGTCGGCGGATATTTCGTACGGCAAGGACCTCCCCTTCCCCATGCCCCGGGGATTGCAAACCGGCTTCCCGCAAATAGAACAGGTGGCCCCCATTTTTGCCAGCCAGGACGACCAGCTGCTGGTAGTGGATGATAACGGCACGCCGGTAAAAGAGTTCAGGGAGCAGCATGGCGTATTTTTTACATCGCCTTCCTTCTTTAAAATATTCGATTTCCCCCTGCTGGCAGGCACCTATGCCTCGCTAAACGACCCGAACAACGTATTGCTTACCAAAGAGACCGCCGAAAAATACTTCGGCGACTGGAGAACGGCCATCGGCAAAACCATCCGGCTGAAAGTGGGCGGCTACATCTTTGAGCACGGTGTGGATGTATTGAAAGTTTCGGGCGTCCTGGCAACCATCCCCGCCAATACCGATTTCCAGCTAAAAGCGGTGGTAGCCTTCGGAACAGGTTTTACCGGCGACTATCTCTCAAAATCTACCGACTGGGCCGGCACGGTATCGGGTTTTGGCTGCTACGTTTTGCTTCCCCCGAATACTTCCGTCGACAATTTTAACCGGCAACTACGCGCGTATTCGCAAAGGGTTGAGCCTTCCGGCGATAACGACAGTCATATCATACAGCCCTTAAGCGCGGTGCATTATGATACGCAAGTGGGCGATTATAGCAACAAAACCATCAGCCATCAGCTGCTCAATGTATTGTGGCTCATCGCGGCGTTCATCCTTTTAATTGCCTGCGTCAACTTTATCAACCTCTCCACCGCGCAGGCCGTCAACCGTGCAAAAGAGGTGGGCGTACGCAAAGTTTTGGGCAGCAACAGGTCGCAGTTGCGCATCCAGTTTATTGTCGAAACTTTTTTGATCGTAATAACCGCTGTAACGCTCGCGGCAGTGATCACAGCCATTGCAGCGCCTTCGGTGAGCCGCCTGTTGGAGCTTTCGCTTTCATTCAACCTGTTCGGCAGCCCGGCCATTATTTTATTCCTGTTAACGGTAACCGTTGTGGTCACCGCGCTGGCCGGTTTTTACCCTTCCATCGTTTTATCGCGTTTCAACCCGGTGAATGCGCTAAAGAGCAAGCTCACATCAAATACGCAGGGAATTTCGTTAAGGCGGGGGTTGGTAGTGTTTCAGTTCATCATTGCGCAGGCGCTCATCATCGGCACGCTCGTCATCGTAAGGCAAATGAATTTTTTTATGGATCAGCCCTTAGGTTTCGATAAGGAAGCCGTCATCAACGTTCCCTTCCGTATGGATACCTCGCTTAGCCGCAGGCTGGATTATTTAAAGAACCAGCTATTATCCGTAAACGGTATAAAAACCGTAAGCCTAAGCTCCAATACCCCGGTTGAAAACGGTAACGACCTGTGGAGCACTTTAAGATTTAATCACGCGGTAAAAGAAACGGATTTTAAGGCCATCACCAAGTTTGCCGACGACAAATACGTACCGGCCTATAAATTACAGCTGGTAGCCGGGCGAAACCTGCAGCCTTCCAAAATGACCAAAGAATTTTTGGTGAATGAATCGCTGGTGAAAAGTTTAGGGCTTAAACACCCGGAAGATATATTGAACAAGGAAATAAGCATATGGAACGGCCAGATCACATGCCCCGTGGTAGGCGTGCTGAAAGACTTCAACGACCGCTCCTTCCGCAACGACCTGGCGCCATTGCTGATCACTACCGACGATGCCATGTACAGCCAGGCCACCATAAAACTGGCCACGACCAATATTTCCTCCACGTTGCAGTCCGTTAAAAATATATTTCAGCAAACCTATCCCGATTTCGTTTTTGAATACAAGTTCCTCGACGAAAAAATAGCCAGCTTTTACCAGCAGGAAAACCAGCTGGCGCAGCTGTATAAAATTTTTGCGGCTATTGCGATATTCCTCAGCTGCCTGGGCCTGTATGGTTTGGCCTCGTTTATGGCCGTGCAGCGGATAAAAGAAGTGGGCATCCGTAAAGTATTGGGCGCTACCACGGCCAATATCGTTTATTTGTTTTCGAAGGAATTTATCATTCTCATAGCCATTGCCTTTGTCATTGCCACACCTGTTGCCTGGTATTACATGCACCAATGGCTGCAGGCGTATGCGTATCGTATCAGCATCAGCTGGTGGCTGCTTGCTGCGGGCGGGCTTGTCGCGATACTGATCGCCGCCGCCACCATAAGCTTCCAGGCCATAAAGGCCGCCATAGCAAACCCGGTGAAAAGCTTGCGAAGCGAATAATTCGACAAAAAACCATTCAAATTAACATTTTTAAATCAATCGTACGTTTAGCATCTTAGCAGAATAAATATCCCTGATTAAAATGTATTTAAACAAAAAGATTTTCCCGGCGCTTTTAGCCTTTCTTATTATCTGTACCTCCGCTTTCGCCCAGGTAAAAAAACGGCCGGTACCATCGCCAAAAAGCAAACCGGTGGCAGCGGCCCAGCAGGTGCGCGGCAATATCCTGCCGACTGACCCGGATGTGTTTATCGGCAAGCTGCCGAACGGACTTACCTATTACATCCGCCGGAATACCGAGCCAAAAAACAGGGCCGTATTGTACCTGGTTTCAAAAGCCGGCTCGGTGCTCGAAGCTGATAACCAGCAGGGCCTGGCCCACTTTACCGAGCACATGGCATTTAACGGCACCCGCGACTTCCCGAAAAACGAGCTGGTAAACTATTTGCAAAAGGCGGGCATCAAATTCGGCGCCGATCTCAACGCCTATACATCCTTTGACGAAACCGTATACCAGCTGCCCCTGCCTACTGACAGCGCGCAAGTATTCGAAAAAGGGTTCAGCATACTGGCCAACTGGGCCGCTTATCAAACCTTCGATCCAAAAGAGATCGACGCCGAGCGCGGCGTAGTGCTGGAAGAAGAGCGCCTTCGCGGCAAAAATGCGCAGGAGCGCCTGAGCCAGCAAACCTTGCCCGTAATACTCAATAACTCGAGGTATGCCCAGCGCCTGCCCATTGGTAAAGAGGATATCTTAAAAACATTCGGCCCCGAAGCTATCAAAAGCTTTTACCACGAATGGTACCGCCCCGACCTGGAAGCCGTAATCGCCGTCGGCGATTTTGATCCGAGAGTTGTTGCGAAGTTCATCAGGGAGTATTTCTCGCTGCTGGCCAACCCGCCCGGCGAAAAACCGCGTACGCAATACACCGTTCCGCCAACACCCGGAACCGTGGTTAAAATCGCTACCGACAAGGAATTTCCGTACACCGTAGCCGAGATCATTGTAAAGCACCCCGGTACAACCGTTAAAACCGTGGCCGATTTTATGCAAAGCATCCGGGTGCAGTTATTTAACCAGATGCTGAATGCCCGCCTCGGCGAGCTACTGCAAAAAGCCAACCCGCCATTCCTGTTCGGGCAGGCCAGTTACGGGGGTTTCCTGGGCAGGCTGGATGCTTTTACCACCATCGCCGTAGCTAAACCCGGCGAACTCGAAACCGCGTTAAAAGCCGCCGTTGCCGAAACCGAACGAGCCCGCTTATTCGGGTTCACCCTTACCGAGTTGGAACGGGCCAAGCAAAATGCTTTGTTAGGGATCGATAACGCCTATAAGGAAAGGGACAAAACCCCTTCGGCGAACTTTGTGAACGAATACCAGCAAAATTTCCTGATGGGCGAAGCGATCCCCGGCATATCCTACGAGTACAATTTTTATGTGAACAATATCAGCAAGATCACCCTTGCCGAAATAAACGCCATGGCCGGGAAATTTATCAGCGACCAGAACCGCGTGGTGATCGTGGAAGCGCCGGATAAGGAAAAAGATAAGCTGCCTAACGAAAAAACATTGCTGCAATGGATAAGCGAGGCTGGAAAAAACATCAAGCCTTACGTTGATAACACGGTTGACCGGCCTTTATTGGACAAACTGCCGCCTCCGGGAAAGATCGTCAGCGAAGAACGTGACAGTAGCATTGCTACAACCACCGTGACATTAAGCAATGGCGTCAAAGTAATTTTAAAGCCCACCGAATTTAAAAACGACCAGATACTGATCAACGGGTACCGGTTCGGCGGCACATCACTGGCCAGCGACCAGGACTTCACCTCGGCAAGCCTTTCGGCCGAAGTTATCAGCAGCAGCGGCATCGCCGATTTTACACAGGCCCAGCTGGATAAAAAACTCGCCGGGAAAAACGTAAATGTATCGCCGTACATCAGCGATATTACCGAAGGTATCACCGCCAGCACAACCCCGAAAGATTTTGAAACCGCCATGCAGCTGGTACACCTGTACTTTACACAGCCGCGCAAGGATGCGGATATCTGGCAGTCGAACATCAGCCAGACAAAGTCCCTGCTCGCAAACCGCGGACTGGATCCGGGCAGTGTTTTCCAGGACACCGTTTCGGCCACGCTGAGCAACCATAATTTCAGGGGCATGACAGTCACGATGGACAGGCTGAACAGCGCGAGCCTGGATAAAGCGTATAGCTTTTATAAAGACCGCTTTGCCGATGCAAACGGGTTTGTTTTTACCATCGTAGGCAACTATAAGGTCGATGTGATAAAGCCTTACCTGGAAGCATACCTCGGCAGTTTACCGTCTTCGAACAGCAAGGAAACCTATAATGATTTGCACATACAGCCACCCTCCGGGCAAATAACCAAAGTTGTAAATAAAGGCATCGCCGACAAAAGTACCGTAGAGCTGGTATTCAGCGGCGACTATGATTATAACGACGCTAACAACCTCCAGATGGACGCGCTGGAAGCCATCCTCCAGATTAAATTAGACGAGCGCCTTCGCGAGCAGGAAAGCGGTGTATATTCACCAGGGGTTCGGGCGAGCTATAAAAAGATCCCGAAAGGGCGATACAGTTTTACTATTTCGTTTGCTTGCGCACCCGCCAATGTTGATAAGCTCATCAACGCTGCAATAGAGGAGATCGCCAAAATTAAAACAAACGGCGCCGTGCCGCTCGATATCGAAAAGTTTAAAGCACAGGAAGCGCGATCTACACAGGTACAGCTGAAGGAAAATATATTTTGGGCGGGATATTTAGGTTCTGCGTCGCAAAACCAGCAAAACCCCGATGCCATTTTAAAGCATGTAAGCAATCTGGACGAGGTTACCGTTCAAAGCACAAAAGATGCCGCCAACAAATATTTAAGCGGTAATAACCTGATCAAATTTATCCTGATGCCGGAGAAGAAATAACCTCCCGAAAAGCGTAGAAAAAACCCGGCCAGCAGCGCCGGGTTTTTTTGTTGGTTATTTAGCATGTAACTTATTCCTTTTTCCGTTGTATATTATCAGCATGATAACCCCGGGCGAGCAGGTCATACAGCAATGGTATAAAAAGAAGAACTGGCAGCAATTCGCTTTCCAGCAGGAGATGGCCGATGCCTATTTGCAGGGTTATTCGGGCTTGCTGAACGCGCCTACCGGCAGCGGCAAAACCTTCGCACTGTTCTTGCCTTTCCTGGCCGATTTTATCAATAAACACCCACAAAATTATCTCACGAAACAAAACAACGGCCTGCTGATGCTTTGGATCACCCCGCTGCGGGCATTAACCAACGACATCAAAAAAGCCATGCAGGAGGTTTGCGACGACATCGGCCTGCCCTGGAAGATCGCCACCCGAACCGGTGATACCCCCGCCTCCGAAAAGCAGGCGCTGAAAAAGAAATTGCCCGAAGTGTTGCTCACTACGCCCGAAAGTCTGCACCTGATGCTGGCTCAAAAAGAATACCCCAAATTGTTCCAAAGCCTGCAGGTCGTCGTCATCGACGAATGGCACGAGTTGCTGGGCACCAAGCGCGGCGTACAGGTGGAGTTGGGGTTGTCGAGGTTGAAAGTCTTAAGTCGTAAGTCTGTAGTCTTTAGTCAGGAAACTCCGGTCGAGTCCAATCATTTTAACAACTCAGGACTTCAGACTCAAGACTTAGGACTCAAACTCTGGGGTATCAGCGCTACCATCGGCAACCTTGACGAAGCAGCGGAGGTTTTATTAGGCAACGATTTCCCGCCCGGACTGGTTAAAATGGTGCGTGCCAATCTTGAGAAAAAGCTGGTCATACAATCCATTATCCCCGACAATATTGAAACTTATTCGTGGGCCGGGCACATCGGTTTGCAGCTCCTGCCCAAGGTGATGGAGATCGTGGCCAAAAGCAACACCACGCTGATATTTACCAACACACGGTCGCAATCCGAAATATGGTATCATGCCATTTTGGATAACTACCCCGAATATGCCGGCGTGATCGCAATGCACCACGGCTCGCTGGATAACGACCTGCGCAACTGGGTGGAGCAGGCCCTGCATGCCGAAGCGTTAAAGGTGGTGGTATGCACCTCGAGCCTTGATTTGGGCGTCGATTTTCGCCCGGTGGACACCGTGGTGCAGGTAGGCAGTCCGAAAGGCGTAGCGCGGTTTATCCAGCGCGCGGGCCGAAGTGGTCATCACCCCGGCGCGGTTTCCAAAGCCTGGTTTGTACCCACTCATTCCATGGAGCTGTTGGAAGGCGCGGCATTAAAACAGGCCATTAAGGCAGGCATTTTTGAAAGCCGCGATCCTATGCTGCTTACCATGGATGTGTTGATCCAGTATATGGTTACGCTGGCAGTTTCCGACGGCTTCCGCGCGGATGAATTATTCAACGAAGTAAAAACCACTTTTGCCTTTGCCGAGCTGAAACGGAGCGAGTTTAACCAGCTGCTCGATTTTATTACCACTGGCGGCAAAACGCTGGCGCAATACGATGAATTTTTAAAAGTGGAAGTAGAGAACGGACTGTATAAGGTGAATAACCGGCGAGTAGCTATGCGGCACCGCCTAAGTATCGGCACTATTACCAGCGAACCGGCCATCCGCGTTAAATGGCTCAGCGGCGGCAGCCTGGGCACCATAGAGGAGTCGTTTATTTCCAAACTCCGGCCCGGGAATGTCTTTTGGTTTGCCGGTCGCAGCCTTGAGTTTATCCGTGTAAAGGAAATGACCGCCTATGTAAGAAAATCAAATGCGACCAAGGGAATTATTCCCAGCTGGGGCGGCGGGCGCATGCCTTTATCGTCGCAGTTATCGGCGGTCTTCCGCGATGTACTCGACGAGGTGGCGCGCGGCGTTGAAACCGGCGAAGAGGTGGTAGCGCTGAAACCATTGTTTAACCTCCAGGCGCAGCTTTCGCACTTACCGCAAAGTCATGAGTTTTTGATCGAGTCGTTCAAATCCCGCGAAGGGCACCACCTGATATTTTATCCTTTCGAGGGGCGGCTCGTGCACGAGGGCATGGCCTCGCTGCTAGCCTACCGCATCAGCAAAATAAAACCGGCCACCTTTTCGCTCGCCATGAACGACTATGGCTTCGAGCTGCTCACAGACGATGATATTCCCATTGAAATGGCTTTGGAAGACGCGGGCTTTTTCTCTATCGATAACCTGCTGGAAGATATCCAGCATAGTCTGAATGCCAACGAAATGGCCCGCAGGCGTTTCCGCGATATCGCCCACATTGGCGGGCTGGTATTTACCGGTTACCCGGGACAGCAGGTAAAAAACAAACACCTGCAGGCCTCTACATCGCTCCTATTCGAGGTTTTTAGCGAATACGAGCCTGATAATATATTGATACGGCAGGCCTATAACGAGGCGCTGGCTTTCCAGCTGGAAGAATTCCGGATGCGGATGGCCCTGCAGCGCATTAGCAACCAAACCATTATTTTGAAAACTATCGAAAGGCCCACGCCTTTTGCTTTCCCCATCATGGTGGATAGCCTTGGCCGCGAGCGGCTGACCACCGAACCACTGGAAGAGCGTATTGCGAAAATGGCCCGCCAATACGGCGCCGGTGACGATGTGAAAATAGAACCGCGCAGGGCAAGGAAACCGGGTATCACCAGGAAAAGGGGCTTTTAAGATAATGGTAAAAGATTGTAAGCATTCGTTTTAAGACAGAGGGGTACCTATTGAATCATAAACAGGTTCGGCTAAATATTTGTTAATCTGTAAAAACATCAGGAGATTGCAGAAAAGATTATTTAATGAGATCATTTTTAGCCTTCGCCCTGTTCGTTTCTATTTTTTTCGCCGGGAAGATAGCCTCCGCCCAATCCATTGATAAAACACTGTCAACCCATCCCTGGAACGCCTACTGGATAGCCCCGGCCAACGAGTCGGGACGGGAATATGGGGTTTACTATTTTAGAAAAAGCATTGAGCTCGCCGCAAAACCATCGTCGTTCATTATCCATGTTTCGGCAGACAACCGCTATAAATTATATGTAAATGGCACCCTGGTTTCGCTGGGCCCGGCGCGCGGGGACACCTATTACTGGAATTTTGAGACGGTCGACCTGGCGCCTTACCTTATTGCCGGTAAAAACGTCGTATCTGCCGTGGTTTGGAACGATGCGGAATACCGGCCCGAAGCGCAAATATCAATGCGCACAGCATTTATCGTGCAGGGCAACACCCTAAACGAGGAAATATTAAACACCAACAATACCTGGAAATGCGTGCGCAATAATGCGTACAAGCCATTAACAGGTATCGGTTACCATCCTTATTATGTGGCCGGGCCCGGCGAGCTGGTGGACATGTCCAAATCCATTCAAGGCTGGATGAGCCCCGATTTTAACGACAGCCCGTGGCCAAATGCCGGAATGCTCGATCACGGCAAGCCGAAAGGCACCGCCGATGCTTTTGGATGGATGCTGGTTCCCTCGTCGTTACCGCAAATGGAGCTTACTTACCAGCGCATACCGGTTTTACGCAAGGCTGAAGGGGTCACCGTTCCGGCATCTTTTCCCGCCGCCAAAACTGCTGTTACCATCCCCGCCAATACAACGGCAATACTATTGCTGGATCAAACGTATCTAACCAATGCCTATTTAAACATGACATTCAGCGGCGGAAAAGACGCGGGCATTTCGCTTATTTATGCGGAATCGCCTTTCGTAAGCATCGGTCGCTTCGGCACCAAAAAGAGTAACCGCGACGATGTGGATGGGAAGATATTTGCAGGGAGAAAAGACAGCCTGATCTCCGATGGCACAGCCAATCAAATCTTTTCGACGCTTTACTGGCGCACGTTTCGCTACATCCGCGTTAGGATTCAAACCAAAGATGAGCCGCTGACCATCGATGACATCTACGGCACATTTACCGGCTACCCATTCAGGCTTAACGCGAAGCTCGAAACCGGCAATCCCGAAATGCAAAAGATATTGGATATCGGCTGGCGCACCGCCCGGCTTTGCGCTATCGAAACGTACATGGATTGCCCCTATTACGAGCAGTTGCAGTACATTGGCGACGGGCGCATTCAAGCCATGATATCCTATTACAACAGCGGCGACGACCGGCTGGCCCGCAACGCGCTAAATCAAATGGATCATTCGCGCATTGCCGAGGGGCTTACGTTAAGCCGACATCCCTCCTATAGTCCGCAAATCATATCCACCTTTTCGTTATGGTATATCGGCATGCTGCACGATTACTGGATGTACCGGCCCGACAGCGCTTTCGTAAAGGACAAGCTGCCCGGTGTGCGGTCGGTGCTTAATTTTTTCGGCAAATACCAGCAAGTGGATGGCTCATTGAAGGACACGCCTTATTGGACATTTGTCGATTGGGTAACCACCAAAGGCTGGGTGAGCGGGATGCCGCCAAAGGGCGCAAATGGCAGCTCATCCATCATGGATCTTCAATTAATGTGGGCCTACCAGCTGGCTGCCGAAATGGAAACTAAAATGGGCTTGCCCGACCTTGCACGGCTCTATCGCGCGAAAGCGGCACAGCTCAAACACACTATTCAATTAAAATATTGGGACCCGGTTAAAAAAATATACGCAGACACAGAAGATAAAAATGTTTTTTCGCAGCATGCCAATTCACTGGCTATTCTTTCCGGGATGGTTGACAAGCCGGGCGCGGCCAGATTAAGCAGGCAATTGCTACGCGATACTGCCTTAACCCGGTGTTCCATTTATTTTAAATACTATTTGCACCTGGCATTGGTGAAAGGCGGCATGGGGAATGATTATTTAAACTGGCTGGACATTTGGCGCACCAACATCAGCATGGGCATGACCACCTGGGCCGAAATATCCGACCTGGTAAATAACCGCTCCGACTGCCACGCCTGGGGATCGAGCCCCAACATTGAGTTTTATCGTACCATACTCGGCATTGACAGCTATGGCCCCGGTTTCAGCAAAATAAAGATCGAGCCGCATTTGGGGGCGCTTAAAAATGCTTCCGGCGAAATACCGCACCCAAACGGAAAAGTGACAGTAGCCTACTTGGAAGATAATGGGGTATGGAAAATAAAGATCACTCTTCCTCAAAAAACGTCGGGCGTTTTCGTTTGGAGGGGCAGAACATATCCGGTAAAGGCAGGAGAGAATGTGTTGACATTGTGAGCGATCTTCCGGCCTAATTACCCCTGTCATGCCGTCCGCTAGCCAGCGGATCGGCAACGAAGGCTAGCACCAGCATCTTATACAACAGGTCATGCCGAACTCGTTTCGGCACCCCACAGGACAAACCAACGGCACATTCAAATTATAAACCCAATTCTTTCTTTAAATCTTTCATTTGGGGATTTTCCGACTTGATCAAATTTATTTTCCAATCCTGGTGCCAGTTTTTTAACTGTTTCTCCCGCGCAATAGCATCGGTGATCCGTTCAAAATATTCGTAATAAACCAGGTCGAATAATTTATACCTTTTTACAAATGCCGAGCCCTCATTGTTGACGTGTTCCCATACTCTACCTTCCAGGTTACTAGTAACGCCAATATAAAATGTTGTTCGATATTGGTTTGACATGATATAAACATAGCCTGTTTTGAATAATGTGCCGATCATATCATAAATATAGCTTGTGTTTATATGCCAAGCAAACGGACCTGCTAGTGAGATGCCGAAACAAGTTCGGCATGACGGGTTGGGTGTAAGGTTGGCGTTTGGCTTGTCCTGTGGGGTGCCGATCCGCCAACTGGCAGACAGCATGATGGATACTGGCAATAGCTTTGCTACGTGTATTCACAGTAAAATTATCCGCAGCATATAAAAACACAATAAACAGACATAATTGTTATTCAAATGTTGTTTATTTGACTGATAATTATCCGGTTATTGTTACCAATAATTTCCATTAATTGCTGATATTTACCGCCGTTCTGTAATCAACTAATTCATTATCCTTCCACACGCATTGAATGAAACAACCTGCTGCTGAATTAAGAATCCTCTCCATTGACATCGGGGGTTCGCACATTAAAGGGACTATACTGAATGCAAAAGGCGAGCTCCAAAAGCAATACGAAAAGATCCCCACGCCGGTGCCGGCCAGCCCCGATAACGTAATAAAGGCAATCAATACGCTGGTGAAGGATTTTCCAACATATGACAAGATATCGGTAGGATTTCCGGGCTATATTAAAGCCGGCGTAGTTAAAACCGCACCAAACCTCGGCAACGACCTTTGGCGTGATGTGGACTTTGTAAAGAAGCTGGAAGAAGCGTTAGGTAAGCCTGCACGCGTGGTTAATGATGCGGACATGCAGGGCCTCGGCGTGGTAAATGGCAAGGGCCTCGAATTGGTTATCACCCTCGGCACCGGTTTTGGCACCGCACTGCTGATGGACGGCGACCTGCTGCCGCACCTTGAATTTGCCCATCAGCCGGTAGGCAGGGTAAAATCGTACGACCAATACGTCGGCGAAGTCGCGATACAAAAAAAAGGTCTTAAGAAATGGAACAAGCGGATGCGAAAAGTTTTTAAAACTTTAAAAACCGTATTCAATTATGATTATTTATATATAGGTGGGGGCAACTCTGATAAACTTACTTTCAAGCTTGATAAAAACATGAAAATTGTTTCGAATGCCGATGGGATAAAGGGCGGTGCAAGGCTATGGGTGAAGGAGGAAACCATAAAACACACGCAATCTGTAAAATTCAAATAATAAAACCACCATATCGTAAAAAAATGGATACCGATAATAAAGACATAGAAACGTTAGGAATAAATACCGTAAGGGTGCTGTCGGCCGACGCTGTTCAAAAAGCAAACTCGGGCCACCCCGGTACGCCTATGGCGTTAGCGCCCATGGGCCACGTGCTTTGGACCCAGTTTTTAAAATACAATCCCAAAAACCCGCAATGGGCAAACCGCGACAGGTTTATCCTGTCGGCAGGGCATGCCTGCATGCTGCAATATAGTTTTTTATACCTCACGGGGTATGATCTGTCGCTTGACGATATTAAAAACTTTCGCCAGATGGACAGTAAAACAGCGGGTCACCCCGAATATGGTTTGTGTCCAGGCATTGATGTAACAACCGGCCCTTTGGGTCAGGGCTTCGCCAATGGCGTTGGCTTTGCTATCGCGCAAAAGCATTTGGCCGCGCGTTATAATAAGCCGGGGTTTGAGTTGTTCGATTATAAGATCTATGCGATTTGCAGCGACGGCGACATGATGGAAGGGGTAACTTCGGAAGCCGCGTCGATGGCCGGGCACCTGGAACTCGGTAACCTGATCTACCTATACGACGATAACCATATCTCGATAGAAGGGGATACCGATATTACGTTTAACGAGGACGTAGCAAAACGCTTTGAAGCTTACGGCTGGCATGTGCAAACTGTCTCCGATGGTAACGACACCAAGGCCATTGCCCGTGCCTTGCTGAATGCAAAGATGGAAACGCAAAAGCCGTCGCTGATCAAGGTTCGTACCGAGATCGCTTATGGCAGCCCAAATAAAGTAAACACCGCCGGCGCGCACGGTTCGCCGCTTGGCGCCGACGAAGTAAAGCTGGTGAAGGAGTTCTTTGGTTTCGACCCCGACAAATCTTTCGTCGTGGCCGACGAGGTATTGAAGTACTACCACGAAAAAGGAGAGCGCGGTGTGGGGCTTGAAAAGGATTGGGACGATCTTTATAAAAAATACAAGGAGAAATTTCCCGACCTGGCTGCCGAATATGAAATGTTCAGCAGCGGCAAGTTGCCAAATGGCTGGGCGGATAAGCTACCGGTATTCAAGGCGTCCGATCCCAAAATGGCAACCCGCCAGGCATCCGGCAAAACATTAAATGCTATTGCGGCAAGTCTTCCGGCGCTGATCGGGGGCTCGGCCGACCTTTCGCCATCCACTGATACCACCCTGAAAGAATTTGCATCCTTCACTACCGAAAGGCGCGATGGCCGTAATTTCCATTTTGGTATACGCGAGCATGCGATGGGCTCGGCATTGAACGGCATGGCGCTTACAAAAGGCGTTATCCCATACGGGGCAACCTTCCTGATCTTTTCAGATTATATGCGCCCGCCGATACGTTTGGCGGCTATTATGAAGATACGCCCGATATTTGTTTACACGCACGACAGTATAGGCCTGGGCGAGGATGGAACCACCCACCAGCCCATTGAGCAGTTGGCTTCATTGCGCGCCATTCCAAATATGATGGTTATCCGCCCGGCGGATGCCAACGAAACCGCACAGGCGTGGCGTGTCGCTTTAGAGCATCAGGGCGGACCAGTGGTGCTGGTATTTACCCGTCAGGGATTGCCGATACTTGACCAGGACAAATATGCCAAAGCCAGCAACCTGGAAAAAGGAGCTTATATTCTTTCGGAAGGCACCAAAAACCCCGACCTGATATTGATCGGCACCGGTTCCGAAGTATCATTGATATTGCAGGCGCAGGCTAAGTTGGAAGAAGAAGGCATCTCGACCCGTGTGGTAAGCATGCCATCGTGGGAATTGTTTGAGCAGCAAAGCGCCGCTTATAAGGAAAGCGTATTCCCGAAAGCGAGCAGGAAAAGGCTGGCGGTTGAAATGGCATCGCCCATGGGCTGGGCCAAATATACCACCGAAGATGGCGATATGCTGGGCATGACCACCTTTGGCGAATCAGCCCCGGCGGACGACCTGTATAAGCATTTCGGGTTTACCGTTGAAAATGTAGTTAAAAAAGCGAAGGCGCTTTTGTAGATACAACAAAGCTTACGAAGTTTTAGAAACTTCGTAAGTCTGAAAGCTATCTCTCAAATCTAAATCGATGAAAATAGGAATAGCGGCCGATCATGGCGGGTATAAGTTAAAGGAGATCATTCATCCTTTCCTGGTAAAGGCGGGGCACGAGGTGATCGATTTTGGCGCTTATAAATTGGATAATGCCGATGATTACCCGGATTTCGTCATTCCCCTTGCCGAGGCCGTAGCCGAAGGCGAAGTGGCGCGGGGCGTTGCACTGTGTGGCAGTGGTGTGGGCGCCGCCGTAGCGGCCAACAAGGTAAAGGGCGTACGCGCGGCATTGATCAACGATCATTTTTCGGCGCACCAGGGCGTGGAGGACGACGACTTAAACGTGATTTGCCTGGGCGGCCGTGTCACCGGAAATATGGCCGCAGAAGAATATATCGAAGCATTTTTAAACGCGAAATTCACCGGCTTTGAACGGCATTTGCGCAGGCTTGGGAAGGTTGCAGAATTAGAAAAATAATATAGAATTTGAAAATGAAATTGATTGATAATTTGAAAACTTTCGACACTTATTATACTAATTTTCAAATTTACACATTGTCAAATTCTCAAATAAAAAAGTACCATGGAAAATAGAGTAAAGCAAATTCACAACTTCGGTCAGAGCATCTGGCTGGATTTTATAGACCGGGCGATCATATCGTCGGGCAATTTAAAAAAACTCATTGACGAGGATGGCATACGGGGCGTAACCTCCAACCCTGCTATTTTTGAGAAAGCCATTACCGGAAGCTCCGATTACGACGACGAGATCCGGAAATTATCCGAAGGTAATAAAAGCACCGAGGACATTTTTTTTGGCCTGGCTATCACCGATATTCAGAATGCCGCCGACCTTTTCAAAGGCGTTTACGACGAAGCCAGCGGTGTCGACGGCTTTGTGAGCCTGGAAGTGTCGCCATTTCTTGCGCTTAAAACTGAAGAAACGGCACAACAGGCCGAGAAGCTTTGGAAAGCCGTGAACCGCAAAAACGTAATGATCAAAATTCCGGGAACACAACCCGGACTTGCCGCTATCAGGCAATCGACAGCCAAAGGCATCAATATAAATGTTACCCTGTTATTTGGCTTGCCGCGATACAGGGAAGTGGCCGAAGCTTATATCGCCGGCCTGGAAGATCATTTAGCTGCCGGTCATCAGATCGGTCATATCTCATCGGTGGCCAGTTTCTTTTTAAGCCGGATAGATGTATTGGTCGACCCGATGCTGGATGAAAAGGGCCTCGGCGACCTGAAAGGCGAAGTTGCTATCGCATCGGCCAAAAAAGCGTACGAGATTTATAAGCAAATATTCAGCGGACCGCGCTGGGAAAAACTGGCCGCGCAGGGCGCCAAACCGCAACGCTTATTGTGGGCAAGCACCAGCAGCAAAAATCCGTCGTTTAAAGACACTAAATATGTGGAAGCTTTAATTGGCCCCGATACGGTTGACACCGTTCCGTTAGAAACCATCGAAGCTTTCCGCGATCATGGCATCGTAGCAAACAGTTTGGAGCAAGACCTTGATAAGGCAACAGAGACTTTGGATAGATTGAAAAAAGCGGGCATCGATATCGACAACATCACGCAGCAGCTGGAAGACGAAGGCATTGAAAAATTCAATAAGCCTTTCGAAAAATTGCTAAAAGCCATCGAGGATCAAAAAGCCAAAGTTTAATTTAAATCATGCGGCTGGTTATTTTGAAACCTGGGCTTTCAATCGGTGTGATTAAAAAATAATCAGTGTAATCCTATATAAAAATTGGAAGCTACGGCGGTTAAAATACTGTTCTTCGACATTGGCGGCGTATTGCTTAGCAACGGCTGGGGGCATGAATCGCGAAAAAAAGCCGCCGAAAAATTCGGCCTCGATTACGACGAAGTGAACGCCCTGCACAACTTTATATTCAACGTATATGAAATTGGCAGCATCACGCTCGACGAGTACCTCGATACGGTCATCTTTAACCATCCGCGAGATTTTGCCCGCGAGGACTTCAAGGAATTTATTTACCGGCAAAGCGTCGAGCTTCCGGATACCTTAAAATGGCTCAAGGAATGGAAAAAGGACTGCGGATTTCGCGTGATCTCCATTAATAACGAGGGCAAAGAGCTGAACGATTACCGGGTTAAAAAATTCAAGCTGCATGATTGCTTTGACGCCTTTATATCTTCGTGCGAAGTAAAGATGCGCAAACCCGATCCCGGTATATTTTACCTGGCGATGGGCATTGCACATGCCCAGCCCGCACAATGCGTGTATTTTGATGACCGCATTATGTTTGTCAACGCCGCCCAAAAACTGGGTATCCGCGCTTTTCATCATACCGGCTTCGAGTCGACGAAAAAAATACTGGAAGAGTTAAAAAAAGAAAATCAACCCGATTTAAAATGAGCAATTCAACAGATAAATACGACTTTGGGATGATCGGCCTGGGCACCATGGGCCGTAACCTGCTGCTTAACATGGGCGACCATGGCGTAAAAGGCGCCGGTTTTGATACCGACGCGTCAAAGGGGCAGCTTTTGGAAAAAGAAAGCACACATCATAACCTGAAAGGCTTTAGCGATGTGAAGCAATTTGTCGACTGCCTGAAAAGCCCCCGCGCCATCATGATGCTGGTACCCGCAGGCAAGATCGTGGACGACGTTATTGCCGAACTGCTTCCCCTGATGGACAAAGGCGATATTTTGATAGATGGCGGCAACTCGCATTTTACGGATACCAACCGCCGGGTGGACGAACTGGAAGCAAAAGGATTTCATTTTTTTGGCATGGGAATATCGGGCGGAGAGGAAGGAGCGCGCAAAGGGCCGAGCATGATGCCAGGCGGGGATAAGGATGCTTACAATGTGATGAAGCCTATCCTCGAATCGATAGCCGCCAGGGTCGATGGTGCGCCATGCGTTACTTATATTGGCCCCGGTGCATCGGGACACTTTGTGAAAATGGTGCACAACGGCATCGAGTACGGACTGATGCAGTTGATCGCCGAAACGTACGAGATTCTGAAAAAGGGATTAAAAATGGACAACGAAGCCATCCGCAAGGTATTCACCCAATGGAACGAGGGCCGGCTGAAGTCATTTTTATTGGAGATCACCAAAGACATATTCGCCTATAAAGCACCGGGCGCCGATCACCTGCTATTGGACGATATCAAGGACGAAGCCAAGGCAAAAGGAACCGGTAAATGGACATCGCAGGTGGCGATGGACCTCCAGGCGCCGATACCAACCATCGATACCGCGGTAGCCATGCGCGACCTTTCTAAATACAAACAGCTAAGGGAACAAGCCGCCGGGCTGTATAGCAAGCAAGAAATTCAATTGAACGTTAATGCCGATGAATTTTTAGCCGCTTTAGAACAGGCGTTTTATTTCAGCATGATCGTAACTTACGCACAAGGCATGCATTTACTGGCAAGGGCGTCAGAAGACTATAAATACGATCTGAAACTAGGCGAAATAGCCAAAATATGGCGCGGCGGGTGCATTATCCGGTCCGAGTTTTTGAACGATATTTTTAATGCCTATCAAAAAAACGCCAAATTGCCGCACTTGCTGTTAGATCCGCAGGTACAAAGTTTAGTTTCCGCAGCCGTTACCGGGGCGAGGAACGTATTGCCGGCTACCATAACCGCCGGCATTGCCACACCGGCCTATGCAGCGTCATTAAGCTATTTCGATGCGTTCCGAAGTAAACGGATGCCGTCGAACCTTACCCAGGCGCAGCGTGATTATTTTGGCGCGCATACCTATGAGCTGATCGGCAAAGAAGGTACGTTCCACACGCAATGGGTTGCAAAAACGAATGATTAACTAAATTAGCCGACAGAAACACATCATGGACTCAAAAATAAAAACCCAGCCCACCATATTCGTCATCTTTGGCGGTACCGGCGACCTTACCTCGCGAAAGATCGCCCCGGCGCTTTATAACTTATTTTTAGATGGCTGGCTGCCCGATCAGTTCTCTATCATCGGCACCGGCCGTACCAAGCTGACCGACGAGCAGTTCAGGAATAACCTGCTGAACGATATTAATCAGTTCTCGCGCAGCGGCAAGGCCGCAAAGGCGAAATGGGACGATTTTTCGGCTAATATTTTTTATCAGCCCGCCGATGTAAAGGACTCCGAAACCTATAAGGATTTTGGCAAACGCATAGAAAAACACAACGCCGAGTGGAAAACAGAGGCCAATGTGATCTATTACCTGGCCGTTTCGCCCAACTTGTTCCCCATCATTGCGTCCAATATATCCAAAGCCAAACTGGCCGAAGACAAGCTGAAAACCAGGATCGTTATTGAAAAACCTTTCGGCCACGACCTGGAATCGGCTAAAGAACTGAATAAACTGCTTGCAGGCATCTTTGACGAGTGCCAGATATACCGCATCGACCATTATCTGGGAAAAGAGACCGTGCAGAATATTATGGCGTTCCGTTTCGCCAATTCCATTATGGAACCGTTGTGGAACCGCAATTATATTGAGCACGTGCAAATTTCGGTTACCGAGCAATTGGGTGTGGAAGACCGCGGCGACTATTATGAAGGCGCCGGCGCTTTACGCGACATGATCCAGAATCACCTGCTGCAGCTACTGTGCTTTGTGGCCATGGAACCACCCACCAGCTTTAATGCGGACGAAATTCGCGACCGTAAAGTGGATGTACTGCGTGCCATGCGCAAGTTTACGCCCGACGAAGTGCGCACATCCGCGGTAAGGGGCCAGTATGGCAAAGGCTGGATGGAAGGAAAGGAAGTGCCGGGTTACCGCGAGGAGCCAAAGGTTGCCCCCGATTCGAACACCGAAACATTTGCGGCAATCAAATTCTTTGTAGATAACTGGCGCTGGCAGGGTGTTCCTTTTTACATGCGTACCGGCAAACGGATGCATCAAACGGCGTCGATCATAACCATCCAGTTCAGGGACGTGCCGCACCTGATATTCCCTACCGAAGCAGCCGAAAGCTGGCAGCAAAACCGGCTCATCATCAGTATTCAGCCGGAAATGAGCATACGCTTGCAGGTACAGGCCAAGCGCCCGGGACTTGATATGGTATTGAATGCCGTTGATATGGTATTTGACTATAAGGGCACTTATAGCAGCCCCGCGCCCGAAGCGTATGAAACCCTGTTGCTCGATACGATGCTGGGCGATCAAACCCTGTTTATGCGCGGCGACCAGGTGGAGGCCGCATGGGAGTTGATTATGCCGATATTAAGCACCTGGCTGGGCAAAAAAAGCTTGAATTTCCCGAATTACTCCGCCGATTCATGGGGCCCGGAAATAGCCGAGGCGCTGATCGCACGGGATGGGTTCCATTGGTTCTCGTTGCCGGCGAATGGAAGTAAAAAGTAGAGGTTAGAGATTAGTTAATTAGCGATTAGTCGATATTTATCCCTGAGGTGTCCCAACTGTCCCAACTGTCCCAACCGTCCCTGTGGGACAGTCAGAGAGATTAAGTTTACATATGAAATTAAACATCTATAGCAACGATAAACAAGTACTGGCCGCCCTGGCAGTGCACTTTGTGAAAATAGCGCAGGAATCGATTTCCGCACGCGGGAAGTTTTCTGTGGCGTTATCCGGCGGCAGCTCGCCAAAAGCACTTTACGAATTGCTGGCCTCGGCGTTTAAAGATAAGGTTGAATGGGATAAGGTTTATTTCTTTTTTGGCGACGAGCGGAATGTACCGCAAACTGATAAGGACAGCAATTACCTGATGGCCAAAAAGGCGCTGTTTGAGCCGCTCGAAATTGATCATTCCAATATATTCCCCGTCGAGACTGAGTTGGGACCAAAAGAAGCCGCCGAAAAATACCAGGAAGAGATAGAAGAGTTTTTTGATGACGACGAGTTGAGCTTTGATCTGATATTGCTTGGCCTGGGCGACAACTCACATACCGCGTCATTATTTCCGTATACCCCTGTTTTGCACGACCGGACGCCCGGCGTAAAAGAAGTTTTTTTACAGGATCAGCAGGTATACCGCATCACCATGAACGCGCCGCTTATCAACGAGGCGCGGCATATCGCCTTCCTGGTATACGGCGAAGCAAAGGCCATTGCGGTACACCATGTACTGGAAGATGATGAGGATATTGAAAATTATCCCGCCCAGCTGATCGAGCCGATCACAGGCGAGATACAATGGTTTTTGGATAGTGCGGCTGCTTCCCTGCTAAAAGATAAATAAAATTATTTCTTCGGCGCCTGCGCCAATAGCCATTCCGCTATATCATTAGCAGCTTTATCATTTTCAAAGCCCGCGGGCAGCCGCCCGTTGGTATATTCATTGTATAGCCAGGGGTCGCCCACAGCCAGCACTGTTCCTTTGCCGTATTTCGCCATGGCGATAATAACAGCGCCGCTGCTGTTCTTTAACACGGCGGTGGCCGGATATTTCAGGCCGATCGAGCAGGCATCCTTCATAAATATTTTGTGCGCGGTTTTAAGCACCGGGTTATCAGCCGTACTGATCGCACCGTCTTCGAAATGCCGATCATCGGTCACATGGTTTTGCATGTCCTCGTTAAAGTGCATCCCAAACCTCGCGGCAAGGTTATTAAAATGGAGCATCTCCACGTTAGCGCTGTCATTGGCCAGCATCACCAAAACGCCGCCACGCTTAACCCACGCGTCAATGGCATTGATCTCTTTTGTTTCGATAAACTTTGGATCGGCGGTCTCTTTCCTCGTGTCGGGGTCCACGATGATATAAACGCCTGTGCCTTTTAAATTGCCCGCATTCGGTGCTTTATCCAGCGTGTTGAGCTGACCGCCGGCTTTTATAAAGGCATCGCCCAGAGTAGAGAACCCGGTGTTCGACTTGTCCTCCCAGGTATAGTGATATCGTTCGATCTTGCCGCCGGTGGTTTTATGTGTTTCGTGGTTAAAATAATAATCCAGTGTAACTTTCTGCGCATGTACCGGGCTGAGAGTACCCGCCAGCGCCAATAACACCAAAAAGGAAAATTTACATCTCATTTTGCAAACCCGCTGTATCTTTTCATCGCCTCAACAAAATAATAATCGGCATAAGTAAGCGCCACATCTACTTCGCTTTTCCCCGGCAGGTTGCCCACGCTATGTTTTAAAATAAACCCGCCGTTCGTTCCGGGCGCAGCCCTGTACAAAGGCGACGACAAACTTTCAAGAATCGTTTGGGCGGTTTTAAAATAAGTCTCGGCATCCTTTTTATCAGCATAGCGGCATAATTCAAGCAGCGCCGAAGCCATGATCGCGCCTGCGGAAGCATCCCTTAAAGCATTCGGTATATTGGGCGCATTAAAATCCCAATACGGTATTTTGTCGGCGGGCAGGTTAGGGTTGCTCAACAGGAAATGGGCGATATGCTCCGCCTGGTTAAGGTATTTCTTATCTTTTGTTTCGCGGTACATCACCGTAAAGCCGTACAGGCCCCAAGCCTGGCCGCGCGCCCAGGCCGATTCATTCGAATAACCCTGTGCCGTTTTCTTCTCCTGTACCGCTCCCGTTTCCGGGTTATAGTTAACAACATGGTACGAACTGTAATCGGGCCGGTAATGATTTTTCATCGTGGTATTGGCGTGCGTTACCGCGATCTTGTAAAAGCTCGAGTCGCCGGTATGTTTGGTGGCCCAAAACAACAGTTCCAGGTTCATCATATTATCGATGATCACCAGGAAATCGCCGGGCTTTGAATCCCACGATTTAATGCAGCCTACTTTTGGGTTGAACCGCGTAGCCAGCGATTTGGCGCTGTTTACCAGCACCGTTTCATATTCCGGGTTGCGCATCAGCCGGTTGGCATTGCCAAAACTGGTATACATCATAAAACCCAGGTCGTGCGTATGGGTATTATATTGTTCCTTTTCCAAAACAGCCATCATCTTGTCGGCTTGCCTAAAAAATGTATAATCTTTATTTTGCTCATACAAATTCAGCAATACCCCGGGGTAAAAGCCGCTGCACCACCAGCCGGAATTGCTTGTTTCCAGTTTGCCGGTAACATCACTGTAGCTTTTCGGAAACTGTCCCGCCTCCAGTTTAGTGGCCATAAATTTGTATTGGAAATCAGCCTCGGTAAAGTTTTTTTGAATGATATTAAGCAATTGCTTTTGCGGTTTCAGATAACTTACCGGCTGGGCAAAACACCATTGATGCAGCGAAAAAAACAGCATCACCGGAACTATAAACAAGCGTATTGGTTTCATAACATGGCTATCTCCATCAAATGTAAAGAATCTAAACCAAGCATTTAACTGCCGGTGCAGAATTTCGCCAAACAAAAAACAGGTAGCCGTTTTTCACCGCTACCTGCCAAACCAATTAAGTTTACTAAATCTAAGTATATGAGATATATAAATGTACAACTTGTTAAACATGTACAAACGTATATTAACCGGCTGTAAAATTTATATAACAAAAATTTAAATAAAATGGCGCTATTTTTATAGCAGCACATTGATAATCAGCCTATTCTAAAATATTTGTTCAATAATTTTATAATGTTTTTTTCTCACAAGGCTATTTAATCACGCGATGAATAAATACTTATAGGCTTTCGCGATAAGCCATGCGAAAAATAGTATCCCACAAGTTAAATTATCGAGCCTTGTTAAGTACTGCCACGGCTATTTTTGAGTCGGCGGTTCCATAATACAGGTACCATTTATTTTTAAAAGCGGTTAGCCCTTCCACAAAACAAACCTGGTTTACCTGTCCCGACAGTTCGTAGGGCTTTTCAGGCTTTATAAACCATGTATCCATCCGGTGAAGTACCTTTGTAGGGTCGTTCCTGTCAAACAGTACCTGCGATGCGGCATACGTACCTTCCGCAAGGGATTTGTCGCCGAACGACGGCACATTCCGGCTATTATATATCAATAAAATACCCTTATCGGTGATCATAGCCGGCGGGCCCGATTCAACAAGGTCGCTGTCAAATTTCCCCTGCCGGGTTGGCAAAACGATTTTGAGCTGCGGCATATTCAAAGCCTGCGACCGCAGCTTTACGGGCGGATGCTCGCCGGCTTTCATCTCAACCGGTGTCCAGTTGATCAGGTCATCAGAGGTAGCGGCCCATATCTGGGTATCGCCCCAGTACATCCAGTATTTACCGTTAATTTTGGTGGCTACCGGTTCGCCGTTTTTATAAGTGGAAACCACCGAACCCGATTTGCTCCACTTACCTGCATATTTTCCGTTAAACGCTTTGGCAAACACGCTTCCATACTTTTTCCACTTTAACATGTCGATGGATGTAGCTACCAGCAGCCGTGCGGTTTGTCCATCGTAGGCGGTGTACATCATGTAATAAGTGCCCTTGTCATCCTGCACAACGCGGGGGTCCTCGCAGCCGCCTTCCCACTCCAGCTTTTTAAAAGCATCAGGCTCCGGATAAAGTACGGGCTGCTTCATTCGGGTAAAATGTATCGCGTCCGTGCTGACTGCCAGGCCAATTCTCGATGTGCCGTCAGGTTTCCCTGTTTTATCCTGGGCGCGGTAAAGCATATATACTTTGCCGTTTCGGTTTACAATGGCCGGGTTAAACACGTCTTTAGCTTCCCATAGCACCCGTTTGTGTAAGATGGGATCGGTAAAGCTGCCCGAACCGGGACCAAGTATCGGGTTAACGCTGTCGATCTTTACAAAGGGAAGTAAAGCCCAATCAGCATCTGAACCGCTCGCAGGTGTAGTTTTTAAAGCGCCTGCCGGTTGGTTTTGCGTATTGGCGCACCCAACTAACGTTAAAATAAATAAGGTAAAAGCCAGCCGTGCTGCGCGCATTGTATTTGGGTTATTATATGATATTTATTCTCCATGCCGAAAAGCGCTTGAGTTTAAATGGGTTAATGATCTGCTTTCGAAAACCGATACACTCATTTCGCAGCATACATTACATAATTGCTGGTCAACATGGAACCATACCAGCCATGATAATCAGGAAAACTTTTGAGGATGAATTTCTCTTTTGGTCCTGCATACCTTTCCGGCAGGATGATATACAGCGGGCCATTGTGTCCTGGATGTACGTATTCGTCAAAGTTTATCCGCAGATCGTCGCCGATCGGCTTTAAAAGGATTACCTTGTTATGTTTTATTTCAGGCGCAAAACCGGCGTTTACAAATACAAAGGTGGCGCCGCGCGTTTGCCTGTCCAATGCCATAACCGCAGTGAATGCAGCCGCATCCACATGTGATTGTTCAGCAACGGGGCTATCCTGCATGCCCCCGTTTTCGCTGTCGATAAATTCTCTGCCAAAATACAGCGTAAATACCAGTGCCAGTGCCGTAGCTATAAAGCCGGGTGCCCATTGCAACCGTCTTCTTATCGATGCCTCGGGTTGAATTACAAGGTATAAAGCCAATAAGCTTCCGTAGCTGGCGCCCCGTTCAAGCCACTCAAATAATTCGTAATGCGGGTAAAAAAGCTCGATGCCGATTTTCCATACCAGGAAAATAAGCACCAATGGCCTCAAAGGCCTTATCAAAATGGCGAATGCCATACCGATTTCCATTAAGCCCATGATTAACGCCACCTGATGAACATCGTGGAAGCCCATGGAATTATACTGGGAAAGTAACCCTTTCTTATCCATTAAATTAAGCCAGCCATGACCGATCAGCAACAGGAATACAACCACCTGCAGGCAAACCCTCACGGCTTTTAAGCTAGTCGCGCGATTAGGGTAATCAACCTTTCGGAACCATGCTGAAAAATTTTTGCCCGCGCCGCACATCAATAAAAAAGCAAGGGGTGCACCAAAATTTCCTGCCCGCTCCAATAATTCAGCAAAAGGTTCGCCCGACAATGGCCGCAAAGCGGCAGTGACCGCCCCCCATAACACCAGCCATAAAAAAAGAATTCTGACAGGATAAAAAAGTATAACCAATCCCATCAAAATATCAACGGCGCCGAGTACAGGCATAAGCTGAAAAGCGGTATTATGCGAGATCCCGAAAACGGCGAAATAATTACACCATATTTCCTTTGTGATAATGCCGAACGCGCCATGCCCAATAAAGCACATAGCCGAAGCCACGCGCAGCGTGTAGTATAAATTTTTCTCAGTCAACATTCCTTAATCAAATTTCAAATAAACCGGGTAGTTTAATAAAAGCACAACCGGCAAGCCATGCCCGCCACAACGATCGCTAATCAACAGTAAATCGCCTTTTAAACAGAGCCACCGCTAAACTCGTTAAACAAGACAATATATGCATAAACAGTTATATTCCGCTCGAACTATTGCGATTTTAGGCTCACGACTCCGCCGGAGCCGCGTGTTATAGTTTTTTTAAAAGTTTTTTATTTTTTCATTACTAATTTAACCGCCACAGAATCGCCCACTACTTTGCCGTAATGGTTTGACACGGTGCATGAATTGTGAAAATGGATGCCGCCGTAAAATCTTGCCCAAACATTTTCGCTGGCCGCGTCCTTAAACGATTTATACGAACGGCTTTTTATGCCAAATTCCAGTTCCGAAGTATCGGTATAAGCTACATTATCGCCCAAAACGCTGGTAAGCGCTTCTGCTGCTGCTGCCGATATGGTACAGTGCCCGCAGGTATATTCCGGAAACGGCGGTGTCTGTAAATGCGGGTGCCAGTTTGCATCGAAATATTTATTAATAATAGTTTCCGGACGGGCAGTGGCATATATGTATTTTGCCGTCCACGATTCAATAAATGCATCAAACAACGCTATGGAGGTTTTTGCATACGCACAAACCGTCGTGTTAAAATCAGCTCCCGTTTTTTTGGCGCCAATACCCACGATACTTAACCAGTGGCCCGGCGGCGAAAACTTTTTGGTAATAAACATTACATGGCCGCTAACATTTAGCTTACCCGGGTTATCATCCCAAAAATCGGCCATATGCGCCTGGTCATGTGTTAAATGTTCGGTGGCATATTTTATATACATCACCTCTTTGTAGTATTTGCTGCTGGTATCGGTAATATTAAATGTCGGCGGCGCCGGCACTGAATACTCGCTGGCATTGTTCATTACCATTGTCCTGATGTCGCTCCAATGCGGCTCTATCGCCTCGCCATACATCGGTGGCGTAGGTACCCAGCGGCCCGGCACATCATTAATGGCAAACTTGGGCATACTGCGGGTTTTAGCATAATTATCCTTTTTGCTCCAGTCCATAACCGACGCAGCAACCGCCATGGCGTATGTCTCCGAGTTCCTGATCATATCTGCCGGCATACCATGAGCAACTGCCATTTGATGCAAACTATCTGTATAATATTTAAGGCTGCCTTCCGGAAATGTCACAGCTTCGCCAACTTTGCAAAAAGCAATAAGCGCGGCATATGGAAAGTTAATGCTGAATCCTTTAAACGGTTTGGCAACATCTTTAAATCCATTTAGCTGGCCCACAAGCGACCTGTAGTGTGCCGGGTCGCCGGCCGCGATGATCTCGTAACCTGCAATACTGGCATAGGCATAATTTCTGGAAGCGACAACCGGCGAAAAATTATTACCCATAACCACGCTGTTTAGTTCATGAACAGTACTGCTATATAATTGGGGGTTGCTGAATATTTTTTGATAATCAGCTTGTTTGCAGGAAGTTAGTAGCAGCGCGGCGACCGCAAAAAGTATTAAGCTTGGTTTTACGATGATATTCATGGCTACTTTACAATATATGTTTTTTTATCAGGTCCGGCGCCGGTAATGGTTAACGACTTCCACTTGCCCGGTAACGTACTTTTTATCTGTATAATTCCCTGTTCGGTAATATCCAAACCGCCAAAACCCATCAACAGGCTTTGAATAATTCCACCCGCGCCGGTGGCGAAGTATGGATTGGTACCGCCCTTCGTTTCGGCGATCACCCTAAACGGCGGATTTAAATTTGGCTCATAAGCATCTTTAAAAAAACGATAGGCTTTATCGCCGTTTCCCAATCGCGAATATAAAAGGGCAAATATACCCTGTGTCATAGCTGGGGTGCCTTCATTTGGCACGCGCGTTTCATAATACTCCAGGTCTTTTTTTATTTGCGACTGATCGGTGATTGTTTTTAACGGGTAGGCCAGGAGGTTTACATCCGCTTGCTTAATTCCCTCGCCATGGTAAGTGGCAAACTCTTTGGTTACCCCGTCAGGAAATTTTAAAACAGGGATATTTTGAGCAACCAGCTGCCAATCAGGGTCGGCTTTGATATTTAGTATCCTGGCAGCTTCGGTAGCGGCATGTAAATTGGCAATAGCAGCGGCGTTTGTAAACGCATTATTATCTACATTCTCGGCCCACTCATCTGCAGCCACCACGTCTTTAATATCATATTTGCCCGGTCCGTTCCGTTCAACACGGCTGGCCCAAAAGTCGGCTGTCGCCGATAATATGGGCCATCCTTTTTCAAGCAGCCATTGTTTATCCTGCGTTACACAGTAATAATTCCAGGCAGCAAGCGCAACGTCAGCCGTGATGTGATGCTCAAACGGTCCGCTTAATGCCCAAACCGGCGTTTCTTCAACGCCGCTGTCCGCGCTCTCCCAAGGGAACATCGCGCCTTTATACCCATGCGCAAACGCATTCTGCTTAGCCATGCTCAATCGCTGAAAACGGTATTCCACCATCGACCGTGCAATTTCCGGGTGCATCACCAGCATCGCCGGGAACATCCAAAGGTCGGCGTCCCAAAAAACATGTCCGTTATAGCCTAATCCCGAAAGTCCCATGGGCGATGGCGAATAAGCCGTTCCGGCGCGCGAAAAAGAATACAGATGATACAGCATGCTGTGCACATCCTGCTGAACCTGGGGGTCGCCGTCAATTTTTATATCGCTTTTCCAAAGCTCGTCCCACGCATTGTTATGGTATTGAATTAACCGGTCGCGGCCTTCCAGTTTGGCAAACATGGTCAACCGCTCGGCCTGGTTCAGCGGGTCGGCGTCATGCGCCGACGTTATGGATGAACCGGCGACGGCGTAACGATAGGTTTGGCCGGTGGCAATAACCTTGCTGAATTTCATTAGGTGCATATTGTTATCCCACATTTCATGGATCACCCTTGGCTCCTGCCCATGCGGCTCATTAAATAAAAAGGTATTAGAAGCACACAATTGTAGTTTCCCGGTCGGGCTTTTGGCGGTCGAGGTCAACAGGCTAATGGTTACATGCGGCCGGTCGATCTCATTATAATAATTCTGAACTTCCTTCAATGCGTCGGGTGCTTCCATCACGCTTGCCGCTGTAACGTTCACCGGCTTTTTTGCGGTGATGGAGATATCCATCAAAACGGTAAAAGGCAGCTGCCTTAACGAATAGTAGGTATATTTTACCGACGCATCATCACCATAATCAAAAGTGGTGGTGAAGGCCGCATGCTGCATATCCAGTTCCTGTTTAAAATTGGTGATGTTTTTTATATCGATGCGCCGGCCATTTATTTCCAGGTACATATTCAGCAGGTTAAAACTGTTCAGGAAATTACTTACCCGCCCACGGCCATACAGGTCGTACGCCCCCGCAAGCACCACGTTTTTTACCTTAAACGGCTCGGGCGAGGATACGATACCGATCATGCCGTTGGCTACGGTTATCCCGTAATAATTGGCCGGGTCAATTTTATCAGCTTTTATCAGCCATTGATCTTGCGCGTTTAACGTGACGCTAAACAGCACCATACAAAACAATAATCCCAACAGTTTATTCATATTCAATTGTCTATGCTGAAAAATCTGATCTCTTTGTTATTAAATGCGACAGCGTATATATTCCCTTTCGCCGTTTTTATAGTCTTAATATCCCTTACCTCGCCGCGTAATAAAAATCCCGACGATACCGGCGATTGCCATTTAAAATCACCTTTTTTATTTACCGGTAGCATATTGCCATAGTCGGCATCGTAACGACCCTCATAAGGGAGCACACCCGAAAAGTTGCCCCCGGCTATGATTGCACTATGCGGCGCCGGTAAACTGGCAAAGCCAAAAAGTGGCGCCGTTTGCGCCTGCGCCGGAAATGCTTTAAACTTAAAACCACCTTTTCCTTTATTATAGAATACCCCTGACGAAAATGACGTGGCTTTTAACGGTGGTTTCATGTTTATCGAATCGCCAAATAACTGGGTTACTGTTTTCCCGGCAAAATCATGATAATATAAAAATTTCTTTTTGATGATCGGTACCTGTTTTTCAATATCTCCCTTGCCCAAAAAGGTATAGTCCCGTTGTCCTATGCTATAAGTAAATAGCGGGTCGGTCGTCCCGTTTTTGTCTACGTCTGTGAGAAACAACTTGACCGGGTCGTTCCGTGTCGGCCGTAATTTCGAGTTCCATCCATAGTTCCCCGCAATAATATCGATCTTGCCATCGCCGTCCACATCGGCAAGTGTTACCCGCTGCCACCAGCCCGGCATGTTATTCATCTCAGGCAGATTTTGCCGGACAAATTTGCCATGCCTGTTCATAAAAATTTTTACCGGCATCCACTCACCCGCCACAACAAGGTCGGGCCAGCCATCGTTATCCAGGTCGGCAAAGGCTGCCGATCTTAGCATACCGGCATGTTTCAGCTCATTTGGCAATTGCGCTTTTTGATAATGTCCATGCCCGTCATTTATTAGCAGGTACGATTCGGGCATCTCGCCGAATTTAAATGCATCCGGCGCCCCGGCCACAAAAATATCGGGATACCCGTCATCATTTACATCAGCAACTGCCACCGCCGATTTATTTAAGGTGATCGAGGGTACGTTGGCTGAGCGCTTAAAATGCCCTTTCCCGTCATTGATATACAGCCGGTCTGCTAAAGCCGGGGAACCGTTTGCCATCTCATTCCCGCCGCTTACTACGTACAGATCCGGATAACCGTCTTTATTCACATCCAGGAAAACGGCATCCACATCTTCGCATACTGCATCGGCTGTAAAAGCGGGCTGGGACGACAGCCGGAACCTTCCATCCAGCGTTTGAATAAATAAAGCGCCCGGCTGCCCTTTGGCGCCGCAGATATAAAAATCGTCCAACCCGTCGCTATTCACATCGCCAACCGTCATGCGCGGCCCCTCCGCTGATAATTCGTGCGGAATAAGCGGCTGCTGGTTAAAATCGACAAAATCATTTTCCCGGTGCTTCCAATTGATGTTTACTTCGCTGGTTATGTCTTTAAAAACTGGTTTAGCGGCCGGGAAAAACCGGTTATGAATAAAACGACCGCCGGCATTTTTTTGATCTGCGACAAGCAATTGGTCGCTCTTTACATTTTTAATTACCTGGTACGTTTGATTTGGCCAAACGATCAGTATGCTGTCCGCTTTACCTTGATTGCCTAAACCAAAGTGCAGCTTAGGTTCGACCGACGACTGAAAACCCCTGGTCAGCATCAGCTGCTCATATTGCATTTGCTTTCCGCAAAAAACATACGCTTTCGTACCCACGCCAAACCGGTTATCATTTCTGCCCAGGAACCTTAAAGTAAGAGAATGGCTGCCCTTTGAAACGTTTTTGTAGATACACGCTAAATGATTCAAATTGTTGGTCACCATGTCAAGGTTACCGTCATTGTTCAGATCGGCGTATGCCGCACCGTTGGAAAGCATCGTATCCCTCACCCCCCATTCGGCACTTTTGTCAATAAATTTTTCGCTTTTTGTTCCTTTAAATACATAGCTGTGCACCGAGCCCTGCGGCATTTTGTCCAGCGCCATATTGTCCATGCCATGCCCCGTTTGCAACCCGGTCTGCACCGAAAAACTCGACATAAAGCTGATAAAATCCATGTCGGTCGGCCGTCGTTTTATACCGTTTGCTATAAACAGGTCCTTTATCCCATCATTGTCAAAATCGGCAAACAAAGGGCTCCAGCTCCAGTCGGTAGCCGCTACGCCGTCCATCAAACCAACTTCGCTAAAGGCTTCACCATTTCCAAGATTTTTTTGCAGGCAGTTGCGCGAATACTGGTACTGAAAGCCGCCCTGCACAATTTTTTGTTTGTACTGGTCGTACGATTCATCGCCCATATAGGTTTTCAAAGTGTATTCATCGGCCGGGAGCATATCGGCGGTAATAATATCCAGTTGCCCGTCGTTATTGAAATCCGCCATATCGTTTCCCATGCTGAACCGGCTGTAATGGTTAAAATGCTTGCCACCCGATTCAGTAAAAGTGCCGTCATGGTTGTTGATGTAGTAATAATCGTTTTCGTGAAAGTCATTGCCGACGTAAATATCTTCCCATCCGTCATTATTCAAATCCCCCACGGCCACGCCGAGGCCGTAGCCCAGTGCGCTGCTGTATATACCAGCCTTTTGTGTCACATCAACAAAGTGGCCATTGTTATTCAGGTAAAGCCTGCTGCCCGCAAGCTTATTAACCTTTCGGCGCAAGCTGGTATCGCCGTAGGTGTCCACCGAATGATTGGATTGGTTCAGCAAAAAACAGTCGAGCTTCCCATCGTGGTTATAGTCAAAAAAAGCAGCCTGGGTTGAATAACCCGTAAAGTCCAGGCCATATTCAGCCGACCTTTCTGTAAAAGTGCCATCGTGGTTATTAATGTACAGCATGTTGTGCCCATGAAAATTCAGCTTGCCCGAAACCGCGCAAACATAAATATCAAGGTAGCCGTCATTATTTACATCGGCCATGGTTACGCCGGTGCACCAGTCGGCGATGCCTGCAACACCTGCTTTGTCGGTGATATCCTCGAACTTGTAATTTCCCTTATTCAGGTACAGCTTATTGCCCCCTTTTTTATTGGATGTAAAATAGATATCCGGCAATCCGTCATTGTTGATATCGCCGATAGCCACGCCGCCACCGTTATAAAAATACAGGTAATTCAAAATACCGGGAAAATCCTCGTCATTGAGTGTATTGGTAAAACGGATGTTCGTTTGCGCCGAATCGAGGAGCTGGAATACTACGGGCTCGGTATTTTTTTGTTTACACGACGAAAGGCATATGGCAGCACCGCTAAACAATAAACCAAGTTTATATATACTTCGGCCTAAAAATCCTGCTTTTGCTGTGCGTTCAATCATCTAACCGGTGCTCAATACGGGTTTTTCCGGTCACTGGCGCAATGATCCAGGCGGAAAATCAGGGTTTAATCGTTATAATAGTTAACGGTACTATTGGTGCATAAACATACCAAATATCGGCAAAACACGCAAGGCGTTTTATGAAAAATTTGGCCAAACAGGCTGGGTGCAAATCAAATTATTCCGACACCAAGCGTTCCTATGGAACGTTATTGCCGCGCTCATCTTCCTACCCACCAGCCGTCCCGATGGGACGATGGCGCAAACCTCGCCCCGTCGGGGAGTTTGGTTGGTAGAAATGTAAAAAGTTGTTTTACGTTCCGTAGGAACGTTTGGTGTCGAGCGACAATTTGATTCTCAGCAAACAGGCCCACCGCTGCATATTTTTTATAAATTTAGGGTCAATTACCACGCCCGCCCGCATGAAGAAAAAAGTTGTATTGCTATTGTTGTTGTTAATCGTGCTTGCAGCTTGCTTTATCCCGGTTACCCGGCAAAAAACCTTTTCCATCAAAGCTTCTTTTTTTAATGTGTACCAGCAGCTTGAAAAACCCCGCAACTGGGACCAATGGCGGTCAGATCTTCGGCCGCTCTGGCTGTCCGATTCCGGTAAAATCTCAAATGCCACCGGCCCGGGCAGCTTTAAAATTATTGCAGGCGATATAAATTTGAACGTGCAAATACAAGGATATGTATTTTTCATAGCCGCGCATGACAAAACGGGCAAACACGAATACACCTATACCGTTTTTCCCGGCAAATTTTCAAACGCAACGTTAATTACGGTCACCCAAACAATCAGCCTGCTCAATTATCTTTTAAACCGCTATAACAGCAGTCTATTCTCTGATACGCATATCGGCGATCTTAAAAATTTTATGGAAAACGATGATCTTTACTATGGGTATAAGATCCTCAAAAAAAGAGTTACCGACACCAATATTATCGTTTTGCGGAAGTCAGTTTTATCGAAAAATAAATTTACTGAAGCTGCTAAAGGTTTAAAGGAACTTGAACAATACCTTTCTGTTCGTCATCTTACACAAACACAGCCGCTCATCGCACAGTTTTTTGATAAGCATAATGATTCAACGCAGGTAAATATCGGTTTGCCGGTAGATAAAAAAGCGCCTGCAAAATACCCCGTTGCATTTATGCAAATGCCCTCTACCGGGTATTTTTATACCGTGCGGTTCCGTGGAAAATTCAAAGACAGGTTAAAAGCTTATGCTGCCGTACAACGGTATTTTAGCGACAGGCTGATGCCGGTGCCTATTCTGCCACTCGAAACCTACTTAGATAACAAGCTGCCGGCAAACGATTTGGACATAGTAAACATCCGGATCAATTTTCCTACTTTTTAGCGGCGGGTGTAAAAACCTGCAGCGCATCGTTGTTTCGGGCCACAACAATTACCTTACCGGCTTTTGTTGCAATTTCCTTGCTATCCCTTACCTCGCCTTTTATAAACAGGCCGGTGTTTGATGGAGGGATATATGTAAATCCACCCGCATTATTGCCTAAAAATGTCACCCCGTAGTTAGCGTCAAACCGCCCCACTTCCGGCTTTAAACCATAAAAATTCCCGCCAAGGAACAAATCTCTTTTTCCGTCACCGTTTATATCACTCACCAGCACCGTATACACCGGCGACAATTGCGCCCTGACCGGCAAGGGCTTCATTGTAAATTTACCCTTGCCATCATTATAAAACACGCACGTTTGTGTTTGCTGTACCGTCAATACCGTAGCCTCATTGAGTTGTTCGGAGGTGAACACATCCTCTATGGGTTTGCCGGCATAGGCATCGTATCGTAGAAATTTCTTTTTTAGCACCGGTATTTGCCTTACAATATCATCATGAAGATTAAACGGATAAGCTTTCCCATCCGACTTATAATACACAGGAATACACTCCGTTTGCCCGTTTTTATCAAAATCGCTCACGTATAGCTTTGCCGGATGTTCCTTATCAGCCTTAATTTTTGAATTCATACCGAAATTGCCCGCCACCAGGTCCGGCTTACCGTCACCGTTAAGGTCTGCAACGGTCAAACAGTTCCACCAGCCCGAAGAGTTTGCCACCTCGTATGACTTTTGCAATTTATTATCAGCGTATTTTAAGACGGTCAATGGCATCCAATCACCAACAACGACAAGCTCGTTGCGCCCGTCACCGTCAATATCAACCCATTGCGCATCGGTCACCATGCCCAGCTTGCCCAATTCCGGTGCAAGACTTTGGGTAACGTCCGCATAATTACCATGCCCGTCATTTCTTAACAGCCTGCTTGCAGGGGTCACACCATAGGAGCCAGGAACGCTTCTTGCCCCGATAAAAATATCGCCGTTTTGATGATTAACCCGCACACACGACGCGTTTACCGATATTTGCGGCCAGTTATTAAATCGTCGCGTAAAGTTCCCTTTTCCGTCGTTGATATACAGTCTTGGCAGCAGGTTTAAAGAACCCTCTCTCTCCTGGTTCCCGCCCGATACAACGATCAGGTCAAGGTCGCCATCATGGTCAACATCATAAAACTCCGCTCCAATACTTTCCAGGTCCTTATCCCGCGCAAATACAAATTGTTTGTTTTGAACGAAGGTTCCGTTTTGTTGCTGAACAAATAGCTTGGCGGTATCGCCGGTGGCATTGCCCATAAAAAAGTCGGCCAGGCCATCGCCGTTCACATCGCCAACAGCAAGCTTCGGCCCCTCTGTCGACAGCATTTTGGGGATCAGCCGCTCCACGTCAAAATCTTTAAAATCATTTTCCTTATGCAGTATGTTGCCCGATACCAATTGCCGTGTTGTATTTTTATAATATGGATCCCGCAACGGCCTGGCAGGGATAAACTGCTGTCGCGCATTCTTTTCATAAAGCGTTATGGTAGTATTGCAACTGATATTTTTTAAGGTTTGCATTTTCATATTTGGCCAAACCACCTGCAAACTATCCGCTTTTTTAAACCCGCCGGTACCGAAGTTTAGCACAGGCTCCACGCTGCTTTCAAACCCGCGCGTTGGCATTTGTTCTATCAGCTGTTTTGTACCGCCTGTAAAAACGGTTACTTTCGCCCCTATCCCGAATGTGTTCATAGCCATACCTTTTAAATTCACTTTCAGGTAATGAGCATGTGTGCGTTCCGACGTCATGTTTCGGTAAATTGAAACCTCGCCATTCTCGTTGTTTACAACCAAATCCAGGTCGCCGTCGCCGTCAAGATCGCCATAAGCCGCGCCATTGCTAAACGATGGCGTGGAAAATCCAAGCTCTTTGGTTGCGTCTTTAAACTGAAGGTTCTTCTGGTTAAGAAAGCCATAATTGGGAATACGGGTTGCAGGCATTTTATCCAGCAGGTTTTTAAATTTAAAGCCGCCGGCTTTTACCTCGCCAAGTACTTCCGTACTGCTAAAATAAGTTAAAAAGTCCTGGTCGGTCAGGTCCTTGCTAATACCGTTGCTTACGAAAACATCCTTCCAGCCATCATTGTTAAAATCAAAACAAAGTGCGCCCCAGCTCCAGTCCGTGGCATAAACGCCCGCATATTGGGCGATCTCGCTAAACGTGCCATCACCATTATTCAACTGAAGGCAGTTTGCCAAAAACTGGTGATGAAAATCGTTTTTCAGCTTGGCGTTGTAAACATCATATTCATCAAACTTAGTGGTGGTTTTTAAGCGGTAATCGCTTTCGGGGAGCATATCGGTAGTCATCATATCTAAATAACCGTCATTATTGATATCCGCCATATCCGATCCCATCGACGACTCGCTCATGTGGCCCATAGCCTCGTCGCTGTTTTCTCTGAAGGTGCCGTTATGCTGGTTGGTATACAGGTAATCGTGCTCAAAAAAGTCGTTGCTTATGTATAGATCATCCCAGCCGCTGTTATTAAAATCACCCGCGGCCACGCCAAGGCCAAAGCCAATTTCGCTGCCATAAATGCCTGCTTTAGCGCTTACATCCACAAATTTTCCGTGGTCGTTGTGGTATAGTCGCTGCCCCCCGCGCAGATCCCGAATGTTGCGCAGGTGCCGGTCGTATCCAAAACTGCCTATGGCGCGATAGCTGTTGTTTAAAATAAAGCAATCCAGGTAGCCATCATGGTCGTAATCAAAAAACAACGCCTGCGTTGAAAGCCCCCTGTCGGATAGTCCGTATTTTTCGGCCTCTTCTTTAAAGGTGCCGTCTTTTTGATTAATAAACAGTTCGTTTCCCGTTTTACCATTTTTTAATGCGCCGCTGTTGCAAACATAAATATCCAGCCAGCCATCTCCGTTAACATCAACCATGGTTACGCCGGTATGCCATTTCCCGGTCCCACCGAGGCCGGCTTTTTCGGTTACATCTTCAAACTGCCAGTTGCCTTTATTGATATAAAGCTTGTTGCTGCCCTGGTTCGATGTCAGGAAAATGTCGGGCTTGCCATCGTTATTGACATCGCCGATAGCCACGCCGCCGCCGTTATAAAAGTTTCGGTAATTAAAAACGTTAAAATTTGGCAGGTCGGCAACCTTATTATTAAAAGTTATCCCGGTTGTTGATGAGGGCATCAATTGAAAAAGTGCATTCTTTGGATCAAAATGATCTTTTTCTTTTGTTCGACATGAAAATAAAGAAATAGTGAGCAGCGTAAAAATTGCAAAAAGTATCCTGGTTCGCATATAACAATTGTATCCGTATAAAAATAAGAACAGGATAGCAATTGCTTACTATCCTGTTTGAAAGTTTGTTGTTATTATTATTAATAACCCGGATTTTGGTGCAGGTTAGGATTTGATAATAACTCGGGAGCAGGTATTGGAAACACAAAAGTATGTGTATCGCCGTCATCTGTTTTTGCAGGCGTACGGGCCCCGGTGAAGAAATGGGTACCGGTCGCTACTTCAAAGCGGATCAGGTCGTTCCTTCTCCAGCCTTCCCACATAAGCTCCCGGCTTCTCTCATCCAGCAGGCTTTGGTACGTAAGGTCGGCAGGAGTCCAGGCCGCAACGCCGGCGCGTGCGCGCACTTTGTTAATGTTCACAAGCGCAGTGGCTATATCACCGTTGTGTAGCGAGGCCTCAGCCAGCATCAGGTAGGCGTCGGCCAGACGGAAAATAACACCATCATTACTTTGCCCACCAGCGGTACCCGCTTCAGGATGATATTTTACGTTACGGGCGCCGGCCATACGGAATAGACCGGAAGCATCCGATATCGAAGTAACGTTTGGATCGAAGATCACCGGCAGGTTGGCCTGTGGGTCCTGTAGCGGCGTTACGCCATCAGCCGCATATTGCTGGCCTACCAGGAACTGAGCCTTCCGTGCATCACCGCTGCCAAACTTATTTAATACGTCGGCCGTCGAGCAAAAGCCGTTCCATGGCTGGCCGGTCAGTCCGTAAGTAAGGTTATTGGAATAGTGGAGCGTTTGCATTTCCCAGTTCATTCCGCCGATATGCACCTTATCAAAAGGCACTACCAGTATATTCTCGGTCGAACCGTCATTAGTGATCGAGAAGTTATCGAAATAGTTGGGCTGCAAAGCATATTTGTTCGAGTTGATTACCTGGTTTAACGCGGTGATCGCTTTCGCCCACTGCGCCGTGCCGGTATACACCTGGGCGTTCATATAAAGTTTAGCCATTAGCATATAGCCCGAATACTGTGTAAAACGCCCGTACGTCGTTTTATCTACGGTAGTAGATAATAATGGCACGTTGGTAGTTAACTCACCATCTAAAAAGGCATATACCTCCGCGCGGGTTTTTTGCTGAACCTTACCGGGGTCGGTATTATAGTCGGTTACCAACGGTATGTTGCCAAACATATCCATTTGCTCGAAGATAAAAAACGCACGCAGCACTTTTAGCTCCGCTACAATCGCGTCATAATTTGCAGGCTTGGTTGCCAGTCCGCTCAGGATATTCAGGGTAAAGTTTACCTTTCCGATCCCGTTGTTCAGATCGCTCCAGCCGCCATCAACAAAAACATCCGGTTTGTACTTATGCAGCCATAAACTCTGCCACTGGCCGCCATCATACCAGTCGTTTCCACGGGTTGGAACAATGATCTCGTCAGATGTGATCTCATTCATCTGCATCACGTTGCCATCCGGAATATTTTGCAAGGCCGTATACGCAGGGGCTATACCGGCTGCTAATTGCGCCGGCGTTTGGTAAAAATTATTTACCGGCTCGGCACTAAATGTATCTTTGGGGAGTTTAGTGCACGATTCCATAACACTGCCCACCAAAAAGGTGGTGCAGGCTATCATCAAAATTCTTTTTCTTTTCATCACTATTTATTTTTTAAATGATCGTTATTTCAAAGTGGCGCTTAAGCCCACGGTAATTATCCTAACCCTCGGGTAAAACGCCTGGTTGCCATAATTGGCATCGATATACGCCTGGTTTTGGCCGCCGTTAAGGTTGTTGCCAAACAATATATTTCCACCACCCGATGCGTTTTCAGTTTTAATTTCCGGGTCAAGGCCCCTGTATTTGGTTATCACGAACAAGTTGTTAGCCGAAACAAATACCCTCAATGCACTAGCAAAGCTAATATTTTTAAAAGAATAGCTCAAAGTGGCGTTATCCAAACGCAGGAACGAAGCATTTTCCAGCCAGTAATCAGAAGCTACCGGGGCATCCTTAATTCCATTGGTCAATGCTTCCTTCGTCACGTTGTTTCCCGGTAAGCGGGTAACCGTTTCAACGTCAAGCAGTGTATTATTAAACACTTTCTGCCCGTAAATGCCCCTTAAAGCAAAGTTCAGACTCCAGTTACCGTAATCGAATGTATTGGTAATGCCATAATTGAATTTAGGCGCCGGGTCGATATAATGGCCTGCGGGCGTTGCATTCTGTGCGATGGTTTGGCCATCAAAGGTTTGATTACCATTGGCATCCGTTCCGGTGTAGTGCGGCAAGAAGAATACATAAGGACTATAACCAGGTTTCAGGAAAGTGATCGGATTTGAGCTTAAACCGCGTCCCTGGGCGTAACCCTGTGGAATTTGATCAGCTGTTAACTGGTAGGTTTGTCCTGCATACGAGTACTGGCCTGATAAACTTGTTATGGTGGTTTTTATAAAAGCGATCTGACCGCTCGCTGTCCAGTTGAGCTTTCGGCCCCTCACAATCTGCGCATTCAATGCTAATTCAAAGCCTTTATTGGTCATAGTACCCACGTTAGCCAAAATAGTCGGTGCCACAAAAGGCGGCCGCGGTACAGTATAGTCGGCAAGCAAATTCTTGGTCAGGTCATTAAAATAGTTCATATCGCCCGATAGCCGGCCATTAAACAATTCAAAATCCAATCCTATGTTACGGCCATGTCGCTCTTCCCACTTAAGCAGCGTATTGGGGTTTTGACCCGGTGCGTAAGCCGTAAGGTAAGAACCGGTGGATGCATCGTAATACGTTCCTGCTCCGCCAACGGTTTCCAGTGTAGTGCTTGTTCCAATCGCATCGGCGTTACCGGTAACACCGTAACCTGCCCTGATCTTTATATCGCTGATCCAGTCGACATTGGCTAACAGGTCTTTCTTAAACCGGTAAGCCACATCGAACGATGGGAAATAACCCTGTTGTTCGCTGGCCCCGAATTTTGATGAACCATCCCGGCGAATGGTACCGGTTAAATAAAAACGATTATCGTAATTATAGGCGGCCCGGGCAAAGAAAGATATCAGCAGGTACCTGCTTTTGAATGAACCGATGGCGTTGTAAGTGGAGTTGCCCGCACCAAGGTTGTTATCCAGTTCTTCAGGTATGATATATTGTTGACCCAAAGCGGCGAAATTGTCATACAAATATTCATTATACTCATAGCCGCCCAATAAATTCAGCGTGCTTTTTCCAAATGTCTTATCGTAAGTAATATGAATGTTTCCCTTATATGAATTTGTGTTTTCCTGCGCCTGTCCGGCTCGGTTTACGTTGCCTTCAAGCGGAAAAGTAGGCATAAATCCATGCTCCTGTACATCGTTACGGGTGATCGATCCGAGAACACCAACTTTTAAGGCATTGGTGATACTATAATCGGCCGAGCCGTTTATCAGCGTTAGATATTCATAATTACGGAAGTACGACTGCTGGATATGCTCAACAGGGTTAGCTTCGTTAAAATCGCTGTACGCATAATAGGTCCCGTCCGGGTTTTTAACCGGGAACGTTGGCGGCGAATTATACATGTAGCTAAAGTTGGCATAGTCTATAAGGTCGCGGGTCGTGCTCACATTTTGTATGCCCATTTTGATGTCCAGCTTATTATCCAACGCCTTTTGCTCTGCATTGAAACGCAGCCCAAGCTGCTCTTTGTCCGAGTTAAGGATAATACCCTGCTGGTTTGAATAGTTAACCGAAGCAATATAATTAAAGTTATTTTGGCCGCCCGAAATCGACACCGTATGCCTTTGCTGGTAAGCAGAGCTGCGGCTAATGGCTTTCTGCCAGTCGGTATTTGCGCCTTTGTCCAAAGCGCCAAGGTTTGGCTGGTTGGCGCGCAACTGGTCGGCTGTAAGCAGGTCGTAATATTTGCTTTGCGAGCTTGAACCAAACAATCCGTCGTAGGTGATCATCGGTCTGCCTGGGATTCCCTTCTTGGTGGTAACAATGATTACGCCATTGGCGCCCCTTGATCCGTAAATGGCCGCAGCAGAGGCATCCTTTAACACATCATACGATGCAATGTCGCCCGGAGGAATGTTTTGAAATTGATTCGGGTCGTCCAATATGATACCATCCACCACAAACAACGGCGATAAACCGCCTTGAAGAGATGACTGACCTCTTAAACGAATAGACGCATTTTGGTTAGGGTCGCCTCCGGGTTGGGTAATAACCAGGCCGGCTACTTTACCTGCAAGTTGGTCAACCGGGTTGATGATAGCACCCTGGTTAAAATTCTTAGCTGATAAATTAGAGACAGCACCCGTTACATCCTTTTTCCTTTGAGAGCCGTAACCAACACTTACTACCGTTACCTCGGAGAGCGCTGTGTTTGAGGCATCAAGTGAAATGTTTAAAGGTGAGCCTGTGATGGCAACTTCTTTGCGGTCGTAACCGATATAGGTTACCACCAGCGTATTTGCCGAAGAGGGTACGGATAATCTAAAGGCCCCGTTAACATCGGTAACGGTACCGGCGGTACTGCCTTTTGCTAAGATAGATACACCGGGAAGCGGCGAACCATCTTTTGAGTCGGTTACTTTACCTGTAACCACGTTTTGTGCCAAAGCAGCAACCGAGGTGAAACAGAGTAATGCAACACAACTTACTTTTAGTAAAAATTTTAAATACATACAATTTGGGTTTAAAGGTTATACTGGTTGATATAATAGTGTGTAAATTAGATAGGTGGAGTAACGATGATCACGTTAAATGGGTTGAACAAAGAGGTTGAACGGAATTTAACGTTAAACGGTTACATAACCCCCGTCATGGCGGCATAGCCGCAGCCTTGCTTAACGTAAACAGAACATTTAAAGTAAAATTCATTCGTATAAGGTTTATATAATACGATAAAACAATTCTACACTGGTTCCGACTAATCCGGCTTAACGACCACAGTTAAACGATGCCTCAAAAAAATAAACTAACTGTGTTACCGGACAGGCTTAGTACTATATAATTGGTTAATGCAGGTTTATAAACTATCGATGCGCGTTTGCATCTTTTTAAATAATTTTAATACCTGAATATATACAAATTAATAGAGATGTTATAGTATTACCTATTTGTTTACTTAAAATTTAAAAAAATATAAGCATTTAAAAATATAACATGCTATATAACAGCATGTTTAGAAAAAATAGGTTGAAAAAAATATAAATGTAATTTAACCTTTTCAGATACTAATTTAACGATTAAATCACACAATATACTTTTTAAAAGACATATTTATGGCCAATAAAATACGTTAAAATGCAATGATTTGAGGGAAAACTGAAACTTACGATCTGGGCAAGGTATCCACTGCCTTGATCGCCATGATCTTATGATCGAATTGGTCGCTGGGCACTAAAGCCTTTGCTTTAATTCGCATTTTATAAACGTAGATCGTATTTACCGAATATTCGAGGATGTTCGCAATGGTTTCGTTATCGTTGATCCCCAGGCGCATCAGGGCAAATATCCGCAGATCAGTATTCAATACTTCATTGTCCTTTGGCCATATTTGGTCTTCCTTTTTTAGCAGCGAGTTAAACGATGTAATGAAGTTGGGGAATATTTTAAGAAAAATATGATCAAAAGTATAAAACAGGGTTTCGCGTTCTTTTTTTATGTTAATTTCATTAACCGACAACAAAACATCTTCATATTTCTTTATCGATATCTTTCGCTCCACACTCCTTTTTAATTTCTCAAGCTTTAATATATATCCGGAAATAACATTAAAAAAATAACCGATATACTCTTCTTTAATATGCGTGTCTTCTATCAGCTTATTATTTGTCCTTTCAAGCTCCACATTCTTTTCTTCGATTATTTTCTCTTTAACTTTTAATCTTTTTAACTGGATAAATACGATAAAGAATATTAGGGCGATAAGCAAGGCTACACCTGCTATAGAAAGCAGGTAAACAAGGAATTTGTTTTTTTCATTTTCGGTCGCAATATTTATTTGTGCGGCCAACGCAGGTAAAACAGCTGCGATCTTTAACTTTCTAAGCCGCGCGCCATAATATTGCGCATCATCCATGGCCTGCTGTACAAAAATGTAAGCATCGTTCACGTTACCGTCTGCATATAACTGTTGACCCAGTCTAAACATAGCCAGTGTTTCTTTTGTCGATGACCGGATATCATTAATAGCCCCGATGGCCAATAAATTAAGCTGTGTTTTAGCCTGGTCGCGGCTATGGTAAAAATAACTTAAGCCGGTTGCTACCATGGCGCGGTGGTGCTCTGAAAGAGGGTAATTGTCAAGAAGATCGACAAAATACTGCGAAGGCAGCTGGGTTTGTCCCGAGTAAACCTGCCGGTTACCCATTTGATAAAGCCTGTCGAAAGTATTTGGTTTTGTTAAGGCGATTGCCGAGTCGGTATACTTAACTGCCTGCTTTTTATCAAATGGTGCATAATATCGGTCATTGTTATATTCGGCCAGGTCAGCATATGCACGCGACTTTATCGCATAATAATCCAGTTTAGAACTATCGTTGAGCAACCGGGTGTCAATTTGTTTCAGGCAATCAAAGGTTTCATTGAACATACCCGATGAAAGGAGCAAAAATGCCACTTTGATCTTGCTGTCATTTTGCTTTTTAACATCGCGTGTTAAACGGCTTGCGGCAAGCAGCTTTTGAGAATATATGTATGCCGAATCATACTGGTAAACTTTATATTCTTCGTACAGCTTTCCGCATATCGTGTATTGGGTATTAAAATCGCTTTTGGAAGTTGTTTCCAGCTGCTTTTTTAAACGTGCTATCCGGAGCTCTTTTTGATCATCATATATTTTTTTCCTGGCAAGCTCGGTTCTTAATACGGCTAACAAACTGTCTGTTTTATCAAATGAAAAGGCGGAAAACGTAACGAGTGACAGCAATGTAATCGCAACAAAAACTCTCATAATAAAAATCAGTTTACCTGTAGTATATAGCTATGCTCTAAAAATAATATTAAAAACCCATTTTACATAGCAATTTAATGCGATGAAAATGGATTAAAGCAGTAAGCGACTAATTCTTATTTTGAGGTGCTATTATTTTTTACTGCAATGCAGTTTTTGTTCCGTAGGAACATTTGGTTGGTAGTAGAAAAATCGATACCCTTTATTTTCGTTCCGTAGGAACGATTGGTGATTGAGTACCTGCAAATAAATCGACCAGACATGGCAAACAGTTACACCCAAATTCATATTCAGTTCATCTTTGCAGTGAAATACAGGGCAGCCTTAATCGGCAATGACTGGAAAGAAAGATTGCATCAATCCCGCACATGCGGGACAGGTATCTTTCAGGAAAACAGGCATAAAATGATACAGATAAATAGCATGCCCGATCATATTCATATTTTTGTTGGTATGCGTCCCCATAGTCAATTTCCTCATTGATTCAAAACGTAAAGACAGAAAGCAGTAAATGGATTAAAACAGAGGACTTTTGTTCCCAGCCTTTTGCCTGGCAGGAAGGATACGGCGCCTTTTCCTATTCGAAAAGCCAGATTCCTCAAGTAGTACGGTATATTATAACCAGGAAATACATCATAAAAAGACAACATTTTTGGATGAACATAGGACGCTTTTGACATTATTTGACATAGACTGGGCCGAGCAACATATCTTTAAAGAACTGCAATAGCGCCCACCAGGCGTTCCTAACGGAACGCTTGAGCATACTTATTTTGTTCTACCAACGAGTTGTTCCGATGGAACAAAGCTTCAATAGCACCTGAAAATAAGAATTAGCCGGGTAAGCAGGCAATTAATTATAACTGAGAGGGGTAATAACGGTCGAGCAGGTTAAGTAATACGCCGTTCGTCCACCCGAAGCCGTCCTGCAACGGATATTCTCCGCCGCCGGCGTTTACATTTGGGTCAACTACGTTATATTTTTCCATTAACTTACCGGTGTCGTTAAACACTTTAAGATTTGTTTGGATCCATCGCTCGGCAATACTGCGCGCAAGATTTGTTTGATGGTAGTTGTTTAGTCCATCGATAGCTATATATTGTAAGGGCGCCCATGCGTTTGGGCTATCCCATTGCTGTCCCGAGCGGCTTAACGTTGTTACCAGGCCGCCCAGCTTTAGAAATTTCGTTTTTAAATTCGCCGCTGCCTTTGCTGCTTGTTTTGCATCGGCAATATTAAACTCCAGCGGAAACATGCCTGCAAGCGTTTGCTGTGAGGTAACATGATGGTCTTTCCAGTTATAGTCCATAAACCAACCATTTTTTTCACTCCAAGCATATTTTAATATCGCCTTCTTTCGCGCCGCAGCCTTTACCAGGTAACTATTTGATTTGGCAAGGTCTCCGCTTAGCCGGTACGACCTGGCGATTGATGACTCCAGGTGATAAAGCAAACAATTTAAATCAACCGGGATAATAAATGTGGTATGGATCGTTTCCAGTTTTCCTGTCGTATCCATCCAGCGCGTACTGAAATCCCATCCCGACTCGGCTGCGGCCCGTATGTTCCGGTAAAAATCGCCTTCCTTTTGTTTAGTCAGCTTTGCGGCGTTTACATCTTTTTTGAACGACTCTTCACGCGGTTTATCCGATTCGTCCCAGTAGCGGTTTAATAGTTCGCCGTCGGGCATCCGCACCGAGTTGCGATACGCCTGCCCCGGCTTTAATTTCGCCGACCCTGCCATCCAAAATGAATACTCTTTTAAAAGCTCGGGTTGATATTTTACCAGTACCTGTTCCCCTTCATCTTTAGCCAGCAAATCCAGCATCATCGAAAAAAATGGCGGCTGCGACCTGGTTAAATAGTAACTGCGGGTTCCATTAGGTATAAATCCATATTTATCTATCATATAGGCAAAATTTCCTATCATATTATGAATGATCTCGGTTTGGTGGCTTTCCCGTAAACCAAGCATCGTAAAATATGAGTCCCAGTAATAAGTTTCCCTAAATCGTCCGCCAGGCACAATAAAATCATTAGGCATAGGCAGTAACGACGAATATTTTGATACCGTATCATGCCGCCGGTAAAGAACTTTCCATAAAGTATCGATATGTTTTCGGATACCGGTGGTGATATCGCTTTTGAAAATAGCGGCAGGCGGCCCCGGAATAACAAAATTATCCGCCACAAACTGTTTCAGGTTAAAACCGGCGTTATTTTTCTGCTCGTTATAGTCTTTCATAATGAGAGATGGCTCGCGCCTGGGTGTTGCATCTACAAAAGTTTTGTTGTCGGGAAAGATATCCGAAAGCTGAACTGCCTCGAATAAGCCCGGGAAAAGCTGTCGTGGTGTAAGTACCTGGGCTTTGACGAAAACAATTACGATTATCAGGGGGACCGTTAACAATAACCTTCTCATCTTTATGATATGCTAAATATTAGGTTTGCATAAATATAAGTGCATTATGTATACGCCTAATAGCTGAAAAGAGAGCAGATATAATTATATAACCAAAATTTAAATAAATTATGATTTAATGGAATGTAAGAACTTGATAGCCAAGAAGTTGACAATGATCGTACTAAAAAAAATATTATATAATTTTAGCTTATGATCGTATTTTTTTACTTCATTCAGCCAACGAACTAACTTATTTTACCTCGAATGTAAAATATTGAACCCCTGCCTGGCCCGTATTGGTAATGCCCTGCACCACACCTATATACTTCCCCGTTTGATCTGAAGTATAAAAGGATACATTTTCAGCGCTTCTGGTACTTATCGAGGGCGACCAAAATAACAGGTTTCTAAAGTCAGGTATCCGGCTGGCGGCTTGTGCCTGGGTGTTGTACGCCGGCGAATAAAATTCACGGCGTAGCTGCAGACCCTCATAGTCTATCACAACGGCATGCGGATCGAGGTCAACTCCGCCCAGGTCACCTTTGTAGGTGGTGAAACTAAATATCCCATCTTCTTCCGATGGGCCGTAATAATACGGCGTAGGAACCACTTCCAGCTTTTGTACTTTTAGCGGGTCGACGGTAAAAATTTTATCGATATTGAAGACAGGGATCCCATCAAGTAATACCAGCGGATCGCCGCCGTCTAAAAATCCGCGATGACTAAGCACTTTAATATGAAACCTGCCCTTCGATTTTACAATATTATCTTCCTGCACATACTCGCGTAAATCCTCTTCCATGGTAGTAAACCGCACAAAATCGTCCAGTTTGTAGGTTTTGTACGGTTTTCCATAAAAGGCGCTGCTATCAACTCCGGGATCATAAAATCGCTTTATCTGGTCGGCCGAATAAATGTTTAAAACCTGTACACCTAAACTATGTTCCTGCAGGGTTTTCTGCATACCCGCATCAAAGCTAAATTTGGCCAAAGGATTTTTTGAGAATTGTTCGGAAAACGGACTGGCTATATCTATCCGGTAGGTACTGTCAACTTCGGTATTCGTTTGATCGACAATCTCATTGGGGCCAAAAAATTCTTTGGTGTTATATATCAGCCGTCCCGAGGAGTCGCTTCTTGCGGGATACAATTGCACCCTTTTTCCGGGAATACCTAAATAGGTCAAAATATTTTTTGCCGGCGCGCCGGTTTCGGTATTAACGATTTTGGCATTTATTATATGACCGTTGTACTCGGGTAAAAAGCTGAATGCCGCAGGCTTGTTTTCCAGCAGCCGCGACCACTGAAATCTCGACCATCCCTGGGTAAGCAACAGGTTATCCAATGCTTCGTCCGCTTCTGCGTTAACATTGTTAAAATAATAATCGGGCGATTCGATATTCCCTTTCAGGTCTGATCTTAGCCATAAATAGCTAACAATGTTACTATGATCGATAGCCTGGAGCGAATCTACCCGGTAAACCGACATGGATAAATCAGCATTCATGCGGTTACCTGTCCGGTCTTTAGCCTGTACGCCAACGATAACTTTTCTTCGCGTATTATACTGTTGCTGGTCGGCGGAAGCCGCAATAAATAGCTGTTGCGCTGGTCTTTCGAAATAAAGCCGCTCGCAAACAGGCTGTTTGGTACTGTTAAAAACTGTAAAATGGGTGATACCTTCGCCGAGTATATTTTTATCTAGAGAGAAACGGGCAGCACCGTTGTTGAGCATGGCCGTTTCGGCCATCTTTATAACCTGCCCGGTATGTGCAAAAAGATAAATGCTTTCCGAACTGTTAACGTTACTTTTTACATTGATGGTTAAATGTCCACCGCCATCGTCAGATAAACTCATTACATACCCCTGGCCGATAATTTCGGGCAGATCTTTCGTTATCGGCGTTTCGTTATCAATTTTTACGATTGCTTTATACACATTATTTGAAGCAGGCGTAAACGAAAAACTACCCATGCCAAATTTTAACGAACGGAACCGTGCGACCGTGTCGTTATTCCGGTCGATTATAGCGCCTGCTACCGAAACTCCTTTGCCGTTGCTGCCTACTGCTTTAAATGCAACTTTACTTGTAATGCCGCTAACCAGGCTGCCGCCTTCCGGAAAAAACTGAACATCGTAGGTATTTGCTATTTCTCTTAAGGGAGCATCCGGCGATTTGAGCGGATTTATCAAAGTAATTGTTTTCTCGAAATAAAAGTCCGGCCCGAAGTTTTTCATCCAGTTTGTATAAGCCCGAAGCCTGTAATTGCCATTTGTTATGGAAACGGGTATGTATAAAGAGCCGTTGCCGGCACCATTCTTCATTAAAACTTTTGCTTGCGCTATAGGTGCCTGGGTATTATCCAATACCTCCACATATACAACCTTACTTAAATTTAACGGTTTATGATCGTACCCGTCAACACAATAAACCTTGAACCATAAAATCTCGCCGGGCAGGTAGGTTGTTTTATCCGTATGGACAAATATTTTTTCCTGCAGTGTGCTTTGCTTGTATAAATTAAAGCTGTTTTGAACCTCCTGGATTACCTGGGCTTTTGTATGTAATATTGCCAAAGACAAGGTTAAAGTCAATAACGCGGCTTTGACGGTATGTATTGAATTTCTCATAATTCAAACTCGTTTATTGTAGTTTTAAATATACTGTTTTGCTTGCTATGAATGGTGTACGTCATGTTAATTATTAACCGCATCGGCTATTTCCAAAACGGCGGTGGTATTTTACTTGCGCGCGTTGTACAGTCGGCACATTGCCGGCTGGTGAAAGTATATCCTATCGGATTTATAACTGGCCCTATAGCATCTACGGCAAGAAACGCATCCGGATTTAGCACTAACAAACTAATTGGCGGATGAGGTTTGGGACCCGCTGTATCAATGAAGCAGGGATAAGGATAATCAGGCACCCACGAAGGCAATTGGGCGTTGTATATAAATTTTGTTTTTGACGCGACGGTGCTGACGCTGATATAGCCAATAACCGGCTCCGAAGCATTGGATATGCAACGGATATTGCCTGCTATTTCTGATGGCAGCGCGTCAAAAATGCTCCCCAGCTGCTCTGTATTCTTTTTTAAATTGGTCCAAAAATTAAAAGCCTCCTTGGTCAGCGCATATTGCCGCACGACTACCCGGTACCTGCTTTCGATCTTTTCAGAGGTTGATAAGATAAACAAAATCGGCTGTTGAAAAAGTACATTTTGACTTAATTTTTCGGATGAGCCCAAAACTATATCCGCCGAAATATCACTGCTATAGCATTTAGACACCTCTTGGTCAGGCGTGCGTCCCACTATCGAGGCGCCATTTGATATAAAACTTGATATATACTTTGAATAAAATTCCCAGTTTTCATCATAATCCCATCTATAATAGCGGAGGCTGTTATCTGCACTATGCATGTTCGCATAAATTTGAATGCCCGTCTCGGGCACCGTCGTAATATTAAAGCCGATACTATCAATAGCAGGCGTTATCATTACCGGTTCAAAATCAGATTGATATTGCTTATTATCGGGCGTTTTTATATCCAGGCGGTAGGTGTGCGAATGGTCGAGATTTAACCCCGCTGATACATACGTTCCATTACCCGCGTCTGTTAACGGATACATTGCGTGCTGATCGCTCTCAACGGAAACCACCGCCCCTGATACAGGCTTCGCCACAGCCTTAGCTGCTATGCCTACAGCACGGCTTAATTTAATAATAGTGGAATCGGCCGCTGGATCTATTACCCCCTCCACCACTAAATATCCTCCTGGCGTGTTAATCGCAGGCGGGTTGTACGGCTTTTTACATCCACACAATACAATGATAAATAATAGTATTTGTTGCCGGCGTTTCATAACTATTGATATTTCCAATACGATGGTTGTATTCTTGTGCCGCGTAACGTACAATCAACACATATCGGCTCTGCGGCGGTATATCCAAGTATCAGACCTGATATCTTTGCCGAAAATATTGCGTCAATCGGTATCAATGGGTTGCGTGCTCCTTTATGGTAATTAATAAATTCATTTACCTGGTTAACAGGTAGTTTATTTGAGCCGGGTGCAATATAATTATATAACGCACCTGTAAAATTGCACGCAGCAGTATCAATGTCGGGCACAACAACCCACGAAGGCAAATTCCTGTTGAATATGAACAACCTGTTTGTTGAAGGCTTTCCGACACTAAGGTACCCTACAACGGGTACCGAAGGGTTGCTGACACAATGTATATTCCCGTTTACCTGGGTTGGCAACGCGTCGAATATGCTGCCGAGTTGCTGCGTGTTTTTTTTTAAATTCTCCCAAAATGCATAAGCATTGGCTGTTAAAGCATATTGCTTCACCAGGATGCTGTATTCCGTTGATAATTTGTAAGAGGTTGACGGCACAAACGTAATGGGATCGTTTGCAATTACATCTTTGGAAAGCTTCGCCGATGTACCTATAACAATGGTTTTTGTGGTATCGGATCTCCAGCAAGTGTAAATCTGGTCGTTAATTATGTCACGATATAAAACGGTATCGCCGTTCGACTTAAAAAATGAATCATATGCCGAATGAAACCGCCAGGTTTCAATATAATCCCATCGGTAATAACGCGCATGATTATTGGGATCGTGGGTATTTACAAAAATATTTATCCCATCATTTTGAATAGTATAATTTACGCTGTCAATCGGTGGCGAGTTCAGCACCCCGACAAAATCAGATAAATATTCTTTACCGGCGGCTTTTATTCTAAGTCGATATTTGTTCGTCATATCGAGATTTAAGCTGGGCGAAAAATATTGGCCGTGTACACCCTCTGTTAATAAGTAGCTGTTGTTCTGATCGCTTTCAACGGTCACGATGGCACCCGTTAACGGGTTTTTCGAGCCATTATTTAAAAGGTCGACCGTGCGGCTAAGCTTTATTATAGTCGAATCAGCACCCGGATCGATATATCCTTCCACTACAAGGTAACTATCGGGCGCAGCGATAACTGGCGGATTGTAGGCTTTCCTGCAGCCCGTAAAAATTAAAATGCCCAGTATTAATTCCTGCCAACTTTTCATTTCATTTACTTCCAAAAGGCCGGCTGTTTAACCACGCCTCGAATAGTACAATCGGTACATTCCCTGTCCGACCCTAAATAGCCAATAACCACTGGCCCGGAGAAAATAGCATTAACGGGTATCTCGGTCGAGCCGGAAGGTATCATAAACTCGGCGACATCATTTTGATAACATGGAGTGCCCCGGCAAAAAAAGGCCGAATCCAACTCACAACTATATGGATAAGTGGGAACCCAGTCCTGCGGTAACTGGCTGTTTACAATAAATATTCTTTTTTGCTGCACATTAGTAACACTTATATACCCTATCACGGGTTCTGTTGGATCAGTTGTACAGTGGATATTTCCGGTACTACTGGAAGGTTGAGCATCAAAAATGCTCCCCAGTTGCTCTGTGTTCTTTTTCAGGTTCGCCCAAAAATTGTAAGCATCCTCTGTAAGGGCGTATTGTTTAATCAGGATGCTGTATTTGCTATCTAATTTTTCGGATATGGCAGATACTTGTGTTATCGGATTTTGGTAGATCACATCGCTTTTTAATTTCGCTGATGAACCAAGCAAAATTGAAGTGGATGTTTCATTCCCAAAACATGTTGTAATATTTTGGGCTGATGTTCGCGGTACGATCGCTGTTCCATTGCTAACATACGCCGAACCGTATTTGGCGTGAAACAACCATGTTTCTTCATACTCCCAGCGGTAATAATGAGTATTATTATTTGGATCATGTGTGTTCACGTACAGTTGTATGCCTTTATCCTGCACAATAAAACCAATCGAGTCGATGGGCGGGTTATTTTTTACCGCCGCAAAATCCGAAATATAAACTTTACCCCCGGCTGTTTTAATTTTTAAATGATATTGCCGGGCGTTGTCCAGGTTTAAAGCAGCAGCCGCATATTCCCCTTTGCCCATTTCCGATAGTGGGTAAACAGCCGACTGATCGCTCTCAACCGTTACCGATGCCTTTAGCTCAGGCTTGGAGGTAGTTTTGCCCGAAAGCACCACGGTACGGCTTAATTTAATAATGGTCGAATCTTGGCCGCTGTTAATAACTCCTTCCACTACCAGGTAACTCTGGTGTGAACTAATAATAGATGGGAAATATGGCTTTTTACAACTTATAATCGTCACAATTAGAATTAAAAAAAAGCACCTTGCCTTCATAGTGATGTTAAAACCTGATGTTGTAATTGATGAACGGGATCGGGCTCGCAAAAATGGATAGCTTGTAGCCGCTGATCACGCCGCTTTGCTCGGTAAAGAAGGTAGAGTAGGCATTTTGACGGCCGGTTAAATTATAAACGCCGATGGTCCACGAGTTGTGTGTTTTTTGATGTATTTTGTGGTTACCTTCAATATTAAGTGAAAAATCGGATCTGAAATAATCCGGAATTCTGTATTGATTCCTGTCCGAATAAAATACCCGTTCGGAGCCTGCATACTCATATTTGGCGATCGGCAACGTAATTGGCCGTCCGGTGCTATACGCTATGTCCAATGAAACGCTATAACGGTGCGAAAAACGATAATTGCCATTAAAATTGACGGCATGAGGCTTGTCATAATTAGCCGGGTAGTATGCGCCGCCGTTGATCAGTTCGCCGGCGTTGGGATCATCTTGCCTAAGGAAAGTCCGGGAATAGGTATAGCTAAGCCAGCCGTTCAGCTTGCCTGCTGTCTTTTTTATTAAAAATTCCGCGCCGTAGGCTTTGCCCTCCGTATTGATCACATCTCTCTCTATGTGATGATTTAAAAGCAATACTGCCCCGCTTTTATAGTCCAGATAATCGCGTAAACGCTTATAATATACCTCCATTGACATTTCGATGGTGTTGGACTTTGCGTTTTTAAAAATACCCAGCGACACCTGGTCTCCATATTCCGGTTTAATATTCGGATCGCTTAACTTGTAAACGTCCGTCGGCGAAATCGAGGTCGAATTGGAAAGCAAATGAATATATTGATGCAAAGTATTGTATCCTGCTTTTATCGATAGGTCGCTGTTGAGCAAATAACGGGCCGATATCCTTACATCAGGCGCGATATATGTTTTAATGAATTGACCGCTTTTATAGGTAGTGCTATCCAGTACATTCGCCGACGATTTAGGCAAATTTGGTGCGTAGTTGTCAACCGTTTGCGGCCCTAGATAGTTGTAAACATTTAATCTGACTCCGGCGCTGATGGATAGCTTATCCGATACATCGTATTTATCCCCTAAGTATAAAGCATTTTCAAGCGCCTGTTCGGGGCTAACCGTTTCGGGCAATACCAACGATTTGGCGCTATTCGGCCCGAATGTGCCCGGGTTTATGTTATATAATATAGAGCTTAAGCCAAAATCAATGGTATGTTTATTATTCAAATAATAAGTAAAATCTGTTTTGAAGTTTGATTGGTTAATATTAAAACCCAGCGTATATGCATTAACAGGATTGGCGCTGCTGGCAATGTTGTATTGGTACCGGTCGATACCGCCTGTTATTACACTGAATAATTTAGAGCTGAAATTGTGCTTCCACTTTAGCAGGATGCTTTTATTACTGTACGAATAAGCCGTGTCGCTATTGAGCCGGAACTTATCCTGGCTAAGATAACTGGATAAATAAAGATTGTTTTTATCATTTATTTGATGGCTTATATCGAGGTTAAAATCATAAAAAGATGCGGAGCTATGTTTATATGCCTCGGGTAAGGCACTCAACAGCCAGTCAGAATAAGTGGTGCGGCCGCCAAAAATGAACGAGGTCTTGTCTTTTACGATAGGCCCCTCGATATTTAACCTGCTTGTTAACAACCCAATACCCGCCGAGCCCGTAAATATCTTTTTGTTGCCCTCGCGATTTGTGATATCAAGCACCGACGATAATCTTCCGCCAAATTTTTCGGGTATGCTGCTTTTATAAAGCTCAATATCTTTAACGATATCAGGGTTAAATGCAGCAAAAAATCCAAAAAAGTGCGCGGGATTGTATATGGTAGCCCCATCCAGCAGAATCAGGTTTTCGTCGGCAGCACCACCCCTGACGTTAAAGCCCGTGGTAGCCTCCCCTACTGATGTAACACCCGGCAGTGTTAACACCACCTTCAAAACATCTGCTTCGCCAAATGCGGTTGGTATCTCTTTTATATTTTTTATATCAAGACGTGTTACTCCAAGCTCTACACTACGCACATTCGCTACCTTATCGGCCGATATTTTGACTTCCTTTAGTGTATTTACCTGCTCCTGCATCTCGATATTAAACCTGCCGTCAGAGTACAGTATGATTTGTCGCCTTGTATCGCGCATACCTAAACCGCGCACATTTAATACATGTCTGCCACGTGGCAGTGTAATCGTATAATAGCCGAACTGGTCTGTGGCTACACCGGTTTTTGTATTCGCCACATAAATACTTGCGCCGGTCACTGATTCGCCCGACTTAAAATTACGTATGTAACCAGATAGCGTGGCATTACCGGTTTTAATGTTATTTGTTTTTAGCCCAATTTCATACAGCTTATTTTCCGTTGTGGCTTCGGGCACTTTTTTATCCTTCTCGTCAGTGTAATCGGCAACGGCAGCTGTTTGTTTTACCGGTGAATTTAGCGGCAACCCTTTTGCAAAACCAGACGCTAATTCTGTACGGATTTGCCGCCCCCGGGTGAGAAAAATTTGTTGCTGTGCTGTAATCGCGTAATGAAAATCAGTGTTTTTAAAAGCCAGATCCAAAATAGCGTCTACAGGTTTATCATTTACCTGGAGTGTAACCCGCAAACTGTCAAATTTGGCTGCATCATAATAAAAATGATAATTGCTTTTTGATTCGATGTCGCTTACGACCTGCGATATGGTAGCCTGCTGAAAGTTTACGCTTATTAACTTTATCGGATTTTGCTGAGCAAAAGCAATCTGTAAAAAAAACAAAAAGCAGAAACTTAAAGAATAAATTTTTCTCATGCCTAGTTGGTTATATGGTCATAATATTTAGCAATTGTGACCATAGCCTCTTCGGGGTCGCTTCGAAATCTGATTTGATTAGCTTTGATGTATTGCTGAATCTCATTCTTCTTATCCTTTAAAACCTTGATAAGTGACCCTTGTCCGGAAATACTATAAAAAACATTGTTTTTCTTAAAATAAAGGTCCCTCGACGGGCTAAAATATCGCTCTGCGCCTAACGTTCCTCCTGTATTTGTTTGAATACTTTTCGATCGCCTGACCAAAACTTCCGATTTACCATTATAAAGCTCATCATAGAAGCCGGATTTAATACCGGATACGCCTTTGGTTGTATCGGCGTCGATGTTAATAAAATGATGACCTAAAAAATCGAAGCTTGTAATCTTGTCTTTACGCAAAGAAAATTTGGAAAAATGATTATACAGCAACACGGCTACTTCATCACTATAAAGATCGTATAACATCGGGATACCGGTATAATAGATGCCGTCGTAATAAATTGCACCGGCAGTAAAAGCATTTATATCCATAAAATATGCGTTGCCTTTAACGGTTGGGTCGTAATAGTAATATTCCGGCCCGTTATATATAGGAGATTGATTACCGAGGGAAGTATTATACAGTATAACCGCGTTATTAAAAGCATTTTGCTTCGAGCTGCTGTCGGCGGAAGCGGCCTGTGCATCAGATTTTTTGGTAAGGGCTGTGCAAAAGGTGCAAATCGCTAGTATAAGGCAAAGGCGTTTTCTCATGAATTCAGGTAAAAAATGGAATATACAGGAGATTAGATTAACGAGCAAGGTTTATCCTAAAAAAACGAAATTAAAACTGATTTTTTAGTTATTTGCTGTAACAATATTATTACTGCCTTTACGGATGAAAATTCAGACCGCTACAATTCCCTGATTATTTTTCCGTTTCAATTAAAAGAACATTATGAAATCGACAAAAGTATTCGCCATTTTATTATTGGCAATTTTTAGCTATAGCGCAGTGTGCGCGCAAACAGTTCATCCCAAATGGCATAAAAAGCACCATCATGTAAAGCATCACCGCCATGTTTAGGTAAAACGCATAAAAAAGGCCCTGCATGCAGGGCCTTTTTTATTATTGGGTTTTCATCAAAGTTTTCGTTTTACCTCCACATTTTCGTAGGCTTCAACAATGTCGCCGACTTCAATATTATTGAAATTTTGAATATTTAAGCCGCATTCATATCCGGCAGCTACCTCTTTAACATCATCTTTAAAGCGCTTCAATGACGCAAGTTCGCCGGTATAAACCACTACGCCCTCGCGGATAATGCGGATTTTGCTGTTACGTGTGATCTTTCCATCCAACACCATACAGCCGGCAATGGTACCCACTTTGCTGATCTTGAATGTTTCACGTATCTCCACATTGGCAACAATCTTCTCTTCGAATGTCGGAGCAAGCATACCTTCCATCGCTGCCTTGATCTCGTTTATCGCATCATATATAATGGAGTAAAGCCTGATGTCGATCTGTTCCTGTTCGGCCAGTTTGCGCGCGCCCACTGATGGGCGGACCTGGAAGCCAATGATAATAGCATCCGATGCCGAAGCAAGCAATACATCCGATTCGGATATTTGCCCTACAGCTTTGGAAATGATATTTACCTGTATTTGCTCCGTCGATAGCTTTAGTAACGAATCCGATAAAGCCTCGATCGAACCATCCACGTCACCCTTAACAATTATATTAAGTTCCTTAAAGTTTCCTACTGCCAGGCGGCGGCCGATCTCATCGAGCGTTATATGCTTTTGTGTCCTTAAGCCCTGCTCACGCTGAAGCTGTAAACGTTTGTTTGCAATTTCACGGGCTTCCACCTCGCTTTCCAATACGTTAAACTTATCGCCGGCCGTAGGCGCGCCCTGCATACCCAATACCTGTACAGGGGTGGATGGCCCGGCTATTTCAACCCTTTGGCCGCGTTCATTGGATAATGCTTTTACACGTCCGCTGTAGCAGCCCGCCAGTATCGGGTCGCCCACCCTTAAACTGCCCGATTGGACCAGGATCGTTGTAACGATACCCCGGCCCTTGTCTAACGCGGCTTCAATTACGGTGCCTACAGCACGTTTATTTGGGTTAGCTTTTAACTCCAGCAATTCGGCCTCCAGCAAAACCTTTTCTAAAAGCAGATCCACGTTCTGGCCCGTTTTAGCTGATATCTCCTGCGACTGGTATTTGCCGCCCCATTCCTCTACCAAAATATTCATACCCGAAAGCTGTTCGCGTATTTTATCCGCGTTGGCCCCGGGTCGGTCCATTTTATTAAAAGCGAAAATTATAGGCGCGCCTGCTGCCTGTGCATGATTTATCGCCTCGCGGGTTTGCGGCATCACGCTATCGTCGGCGGCAATTACAATAATCACAATATCCGTTACCTGGGCGCCCCTGGCACGCATGGCGGTAAACGCTTCGTGGCCCGGTGTATCAAGGAAAGTTATTTTTCCTTTTCCTTCCGGCAAGGTTACTTCGTAGGCGCCGATATGCTGGGTAATGCCCCCGGCCTCGCCGCCAATAACGTTTGTTTTTCTTATAAAGTCGAGCAACGATGTTTTACCATGGTCGACGTGGCCCATAATAGTTACGATCGGCGCACGCGGAACCAAATCTTTGGGATCATCGGGCTGATCAAGGTTTGCTTCTTCATCCTGCGGCTTTACAAACTCTATCTGGTAACCAAATTCATCGGCAACGATACTTAATGTCTCGGCATCGAGCCGTTGGTTGATCGATACGAACATACCCAGGCTCATACACGTCGAAATGATTTGGGTTACGGATACATCCATCATGGATGCCAGCTCATTTGCGGTAACAAACTCGGTAACTTTTAATACCTTCGATTGCAGCTCCTGTTCCATGGCCAGCTCTTCGGCGGTGGCCGCTACATCATCCCGCTTTTGGCGGCGGAACTTGGCCCGCTGGGCAAATTTACCCGACTTACCTGCGCCGCTTAACCGCGCTAAAGTTGCTTTAATTTGATCCTGAATGTCCTTTTCCGAAGGCTCCTCTTTGGGTGTGGTGTTCGGTGCAGCGCCGCGGTTCCTGAAATCAGGGCGGTTACCGCCGCCATGACTTCCTCCTGCAGGCGCATTTCCCCGGTTTCTAAAGTCCGGCCGGTTGCCGCCATGTGGCTGCTGTGTACCCGGAGGGTTAGCCTGCTGTATACTGGAATGGTTGGCCTGAGGATTGGCAAGCCCCTGGTTCTCTTTACGTTTCCTTTTTCTTTTATGATCGGCGCTGTTCGCGTTCGATGACGAAGCCACCGGATTGCGTTTTGATTCGTTTTCAGGTAATTGTATTTTGCCAATTACATTCGGACCGGTTAAACGCTGGGCTTTAGCCCGTATCACCTCATTCGGCTGTTCGTCCTGGTCGTCTGCCGCAGTATCTGCTTGTGCAACCGGCGCAACCGGGCTTTTTTCCTCTTTTTTCTCCTCCGCAGCCGGCGCAGCAGCTTCTTTGGGTGTATCTTTTTCAACTTGCGGCTGTTGCTTTTCTTCAACAACTTCGGGCTTACTTACTTTTTCTTCTTTGGCAGCAGGTTCGGCTGAGGGTTTGGCGCCCAGGTTATCCAGGTTAATTTTGCCAACCACCTTTACACCTGGCAAATCATTGTGGCTGTCGGTTTTTGCCGGTTCCTGCACAGGCGGTTTTGGCTTCTCGACAGGCGGGGCGTTATAATGATGGCCGGTGTTTTTTATTAATATTTCTTCGTTCTCAAAATCCCTCGAACGCCGGAATTCTCCCGGCGGTTTTTCAGCAAGCTGACCTGGCTCTTCCTTCCTGATCTTGCCAATGCTTATTTGTTTAGCCTCTTCCTTAATAATCTTATCAACAGCATACTCTTTTAAAAGCGCATTATACATATCGCTATCGAGCAGGGTCATAGGATGTTTTTGTACCTTATAACCCTTTGTTGCTAAAAAATCAACAATAGTGCCCGTGCCAATATTCAGCTCTTTTGCTGCTGTAAATAATTTTATGGATTTGTCTTCTGACATTTATTATACTTTGTGCAAAAATACGATTTTAATTTTGGTTATAGCGCTTATTCAAACTCAGCCTGCAGAATTGATAACACTTCTTTAACCGTTTCTTCTTCCAAATCGGTGCGTTTTACCAGCTCGCCAACGGTTAACGCCAGCACCGATTTTGCTGTGTCCAAACCAATACGTTTAAACTCATCGATTATCCAGCTGTCGATCTCGTCTGAGAATTCCTCGATATCCACGTCCTCATCCAATTCGTCCGCTTCGCGATAAACGTCGATCTCGTATCCCGTCAATTTGCCTGCCAGTTTAATGTTATGTCCGCCGCGGCCGATAGCTAATGATACCTGGTCGGGTTTTAAATACACGGCGGCTGTTTTTTTCTCATCATCTAATTTAATAGATGTTATTTTGGCGGGCGACAAAGCACGCTGGATATACAGCTGAGTATTGTTGGTGTAATTGATCACATCTATGTTTTCGTTTTTTAACTCACGAACGATACCATGTATACGCGATCCCTTCATACCCACACATGCGCCGACAGGGTCAATGCGGTCATCATATGATTCGACGGCAACTTTTGCCCTTTCGCCCGGTTCACGTACAATTTTCTTAATAGTGATCAGCCCGTCAAATATTTCGGGGACTTCCATCTCAAATAAACGCTGCAAAAATTCGGGCGCTGTGCGCGATATAATGATCTTTGGATTGCTGTTAAGCATATCCACCTTGTCAACCACAGCCTTTACACTATCGCCCTTTTTAAAATAGTCGGCAGGTATTTGTTCTGATTTTGGCAGCAACAATTCATTACCCTCATCGTCAAGCACCAGCGTCTCTTTCTTCCAAACCTGGTAAACCTCGCCGGTTACGATCTCGCCAACGCGGTCTTTGTATTTCTTGAATATTTCGTCTTTTTCCAGCTCGAGAATTTTGGAAACCAGCGTTTGGCGTGCTGCCAGTATCGCCCGGCGGCCAAAACTTTCCAGCGTTATTTGCTCTATATAGTCGTCACCCACTTCAAGGCTCGGATCCAGTGTTTTTGCTTCGGCCAGCTCAATCTCCAGGTCGTCGTCCTCGCTAAACCCATCTTCCATAACCTTGCGGGTGCGCCATATTTCAAGGTCACCATTGTCAGTGTTTACAATTACGTCGCAATTCTCATCGGTGCCATATTTTTTCCTGATCATGCTTCTGAATACGTCTTCCAGTACGCTCATCATGGTTGGGCGGTCGATGTTTTTGAAATCTTTAAATTCCTGAAAAGAATCAATTAAATTGATATTGCTCATTTTCTTACTTGAATGATATTAAAACCTTTGCTTCTGTTATGTTACTTACCGGGATAACGCTTTCAACCGTTTCGGCACGTTTCCCTTTTTCTTTTATTTTTTCTTCAATAACAATGGCGTCTTCGGTTATCGCGGTAAGTTTGCCTTCCCGTTTATTGCCGTCGGCCATTTTTATAGCCAGGCTGCGGCCGATATTTTTTACATACTGCCTGATAGTTGTAAGCGGCGCATCGATCCCCGGCGATGAAACCTCCAGGTTATAGGCGCCTTCGATCGCGTTTTCCTCCTCGAGGTGAAACCCTACATGGCGGCTTATCGCGGCGCAGTCATCAATGCCAATGCCCTTATCCCCGTCAACCAGGATCATTAATTTACCATTGGGATGGAACTTTACATCCAATAAAAACAGGTTCGGCCTATCCGCTATCTTTTCTTCAACCAGTTCCCTAACCCTTTTTTCAACATTCATTACCCACCGAAATTTGATCGATAAAATAAAAGAGGGGACAACCGCCCCCTCTTTTTAATTCAGATGCAAATATAGTAAGTTTTATTAAAATTTCAAACTGTTTTATTGTAGAATAGTCAAAAATCGGCGGCCACTGTTTGCCTCGAACTACCCATTTTTAAAAAACCAGGTCGGTATGGGGGATGCGTCCTAATTTGCTTTTTCCCCTCACATAATCCCACATATTATCCGTCCCGCCAAAATGGTAATATCGCATAAAGTAAGTACGGCCTTTTACAAACGGGGTGTCGGGTGTAAAAACTATGGTTTTATCCTTTAGCCGGTAAGTCCCCGACTGAACGGGCTGGTAATTTTTCAAATCAGTATCTGCAGGCATGCGGAAAACCGGGATCAATGCCTGCCAAAGCCCTTTTGACGAATCGCGGCTGATCTCGCCTATGATCGCATTATCCAATCCGCTGAATTTAACCGACCCGCCACTATCAGTTAGTGATACTTTCACCGGCGGGGCGTACGGCCCCGGTGTACAGGCAAAGCATAAAACCAACAAAAGCCCGGATATCTTCTTCATGATTAACTTCCACAAATGTAGATAAACGCATTCATTTCGTATCCGATAATAATTTAACCTGGATTGAGTACGCCCGGCCGATCGGGATCTCGATCCCCCCGATCTCAACGTCCTGCTGGGTAAATGCCGTCACCTTATCCACGGCAACGATGAACGACCGGTGTATGCGCACAAATTTATTGGCCGGAAGCATATCTTCCATCGAGGTGATCGTCTGTTTTACGATCAGGGGTTTATCGCTTTCGCGGATGATTTTAATATAGTCCTTCAGGCTTTCTACATATAATATCGTATCCAGCATTACTTTCACCATTTTTCGGTCGGCCCTGAAATAGAGGAAAGCGCCCTGTTTGCCGCCGGTTTCCTCTCTATGGTATTCCGGGATGCCGTCTTCACGGCCGCAAACCTTGTTTATGGCTTTGATAAAACGTTCGAGTGAGACCGGCTTCAAAAGATAATCGGTGGCTTCCAGGTCGAACGCTTCCACAGCATATTCCTTATAGGCAGTGGTAAATATTACCTTCGGCGGGTTCCGCAAGCTTCGAAAAAATTCTATTCCGGTTAACTGCGGCATTTTAATATCCAAAAACAAAATGTCTACCTGCCGCTGGCTCAATACCTGCATTGCCTCGAAAGCGTTCGAACATTTTCCGGCCAGCTCAAGCATTTGGATCTGCTTAATATACGTCTCCAGCACTTTTAAAGCGGGCGGTTCGTCATCAACTATCAGGCAAGTTTTTTTCACTGAATAAAGTTAGCTTTTCAATTCAATAGTTAAAGACACGGTAAAGCTTTCCACGCCCGGGATGATCTTTAACGTATGGTTTCCATTGTACAAAAGATCCAGCCGCTTTTTTACATTTTCGAGGCCCAGGCCGCCTTCCGGAATTTCCGCATACAAACGGCTATTGCTCAGTTTCATCATCATCATATTGGCTGTGACTCCAATATCCAGACTTATCCAGCATTGTTCAATTTGCTCACTGGCCCCATGCTTAAAGCTGTTTTCCAAAAACGGGAGCAGCAGCAGCGGCGCGATCTTTTTGCCCTTGATGTCGCCGCTGTAATTTACGGATATATCCAACCTGTCGCCGTACCTTATTTTTTCCAGTTTGATATAGTTATCAATAATTTCTATCTCTTTCTCCAGCGGCACGTATCCGGCATTGCATTCGTAAAGCATGTACCTGAGTAACCCGCTTAACTCTAAGACCACCGTCGGCGCTTCCGCCGAGCGCTCCAGTGTGAGTGAGTACAGGTTGTTGAGCGTGTTAAATAAAAAATGTGGATGCACCTGCGATTTCAGCAATTCGAGCTGTGCGGTTAAGCCGGCTTGCTGTGCCAGTTGTTTAGCCTGCTGCTCAAGGTACCAGTATTTAAAAAGCTTTATGGCGATGGCGATCCCGCAAATATTCAACGTAGCAAACACGGCATGCAGGAATACGCGGGGGTCGTCAAAGGCCTCACGCAAATGGTACGTAGTTGTATCGATGAACCTGATGTATAAGGCGGAAATACCCAAAACAGGTACCAGGAAAACCAACAGCCAAATGAATTTCCGTTTCAGGATATATCGCGGGATAAGAAAATACAGGGAACTGTACACGATAAACATGTGACCCGGCAAATAAAAAACCACATGTTTAAACGCCTCGGGAAATGTTTCAAACCTGCTCTTAAAGCCAATAACCAGATAAGTGGTGATAACTACCCAAAACAGTACATGCTGAAGCAGCCTGTTCTTGAATAGATTTTGACCGGGTGAAATGTTATTCGGAAAATCCATAATCGTATTCTAAAACTAAGTAAAAATATGCTGTGGTGCTAAGCGGGGTATAAATAGTAGACCAAATGCATCCGTTCGTCGTCAAACAACAATGATGACAGCTTAATCGTCGTTGGTAAGCGGCAAACAGCTTTCGGACGACGAAAGCTCAATGCAGGGCGATTATTAATTATGCCTGTACCTGACGATGTTACTTTCGATGCTGTAAACGAAAAATCACAGTTAAAAAAGTATCATGTATAAATTAATCATCTTGTTTTTACTTTTTTCGATACAAGTAACAGCACAAACTATTCATCCTGTTAAAGGTGTTGTTAAAGATGCCGGCGGCAAAATCATTGACGGCGTCGACCTTGTATTAAAGAACGCGAAAGATTCTGCAACAGTAAAACACACTTTTTCCGGACCTGCCGGGAAATTTAATTTTGGTGGCATACAGGACGGCAAATATTTCATAACGGCACGGCTTATCGGTTTTTCGAAAGCGAAAAGCCCTGTTTTTACTATTCCGGCTGCCGATAGTGACGGATATGTTACCATTGTATTGCAACCGGTTGCAATCATGCTAAAAAGCGTTAACATTACCAGTAATAAACCACTAATCGAAAATAAGATTGATAAAACCGTAGTAAACGTTGACGCCTATATCACCAATTCCGGTAATACTGCGCTGGATTTGCTGGGCACTTCCCCGAACGTAGCAGTCGACCAAAGTACTGGCAGCATCAGTATAAAAGGTAAAACCGGGACCATAATCCTGATAAATGGCAAACAGACTTACCTTGGAGGCACAGATTTGTTAAACCTGTTAAATAGTATGCCCTCATCTCAGATTGACCAGATCGAGATCATGACCCAGCCGTCGGCAAAGTACGACGCATCAGGAAACTCGGGAGTAATCAATATCGTGACAAAGAAAAATAAGCAAGCAGGCTTTAATGCCAACGCATCACTAAACTATACGGAGGGCGTTTATCCGAAATCATTGAATAACATAACGCTCAACTATCACAGCAATAAAATAAATGTATTCGGTAATGTAAGCTACAATTACACCCAAACATTTACCGATCGCAAATGGCTGCGTTACTTTACAGGCGATTCGCTCAATAATTTGTTCACGCAAATTAACCGCGATAAAAAAGAGATATCGAACATATTGGCCAGCGCGGGGATGGATTATGATATCAGCCCGAAAACAACTATGGGTATTGTGGCAACCAGTAATAATTCTAAATATAACGACGCGTTCAGTTCGCATTCGATATTACAAGATCTCAACAACAATGGAAATGTACAGGCGATCACTGACGGCTTAAGTATATATGAAAAGCCCTGGGTTAACAACAGCCTCAATCTGAATTTTAAAACCAAGTTGTCAAAGACACAGCAGCTGACATCCGACATAAACTACGATGTATATACTTTTCATGCCACTGAACAGGACAATACTATAAGCGACAACCCGGATGGCAGTTTTAATAACCTGGTGATACAACAGGTGCATCTTCCTTCGTCCATAAAAATTTATACGGCTAAAGTTGATTACACCCTGACAATGGGTAAAGAATTGACCCTGGAAGGCGGTTTAAAATCGGGCATCGTAAAAACCGACAATGATGCACAATACTTCTGGTTGCAGGGCAATGATTATATACTGAATGCCGGCCAAAGCAATCATTTTATATACAACGAGAATGTAAACGCAGCGTACATGAATCTTTCAGGCACATTCGGCAAATGGGATCTTCAAGGCGGCCTGCGAGCCGAGCAAACGAATAATAATGGCAAGCAATTGGCGGGCGACCAAACCTTTGCCAAAAATTACACAGGGTTATTTCCATCGATTTACGCAGCATATGCTGTGAGTAAAGATGACAAAGTTGAGCTATCGTATAGCAGGCGGGTCGACCGGCCAAATTATACCGACCTCAATCCTTTTGTACAGTATATAGATGTATACACCCGAAGCACCGGTAACGTGAATCTTAATCCGGTATATGCCAACAACCTCGAATTGAGTTACAACTTCAAAAACACCTTGAACATCTCGGCATTTTATACCAGTACCGATGGTGTAATAAACCCGGTTTATTTGCAAAGCGATACCGGAAAAATACAATTTATCGTACCGGAAAATATTACGCACGAAATATCGGAAGGCCTCAGCATCAATTATAGTGAGCAATTAAAAAACTGGTGGACGTTAACTGCGTTCTACACCTTGTTCAACAACCATTTTAAGGGGCCGATCAACAACGGTTATCTGGATGCAAACGAAACCACCCATATGATCAGTTTGACGCAGCAGTTTCTTTTAGGCAAGGGATGGGCGGCCGAAATGACTGCTGCCTACCGTTCAAAGGCGCTGCTGTTTGCTATGTTCGACCGCGGACCGTGGAGGGCCAACACGTTTGGGTTTTCAAAGGATCTGTTCAATAAAAAGGCAAGTCTGAAGCTAAAAATAACCGACCCCTTTAATGTAACCAAAAACAACTATAACTATACGAAGTTCGAAAATCTATATACATACCGCACATTCCACGAGGAGAACCAGCGAATAGGGCTAACCTTTACCTATCGTTTCTCGCAGGGCCAAAAAGCCGGTAAAAACAATAAAAATTACAAGCCTGAAGAAAACTCGCGGGTTACCACGCCGGGCGGTTGATGATTTATTTCTTCAACGTTTGCTCAAACAGCTTATAAATCCGTTTGTACTCATCCGTCCAGCTGCTGGGCTGTTCAAAGCCATGGTCCTCAACCGGGTATGAAGCAAGTTCCCAGTTGTCCTTATGCAATTCGATCAGCCGCTGGGTTAATCGGATAATATCCTGGTAATTTACGTTCTGGTCGATCATGCCATGCAGCATTAAAAGATTTCCTTTCAAGCCATCGGCAAAATAAATAGGTGAGCTTTGGCGATAGGCTTTTTCGTCGTTATAGGGTTCGTTTAAAATAGCATCGGTGTAACCGTGATTATAATGCGCCCAATCGGTTACCGAGCGGATGGCGCCACCGGCAGCAAATACATCGGCTTCGGTAAACATGGCCATTAACGTAATAAATCCACCATAGGAGCCCCCGTATAATCCAACATGTTTAGGGTTTACGCCATATTTATCGATCAGCATTTTTACTCCGTCCACCTGGTCGGTCAGATCCTTGCCGCCCATATGCCGATAAATAGCGGTGCGCCAGTCGCGGCCATAACCCGCACTGCCGGAGTAATCCATATCGAGCACGGTGTAGCCGTTGTCGGCCAGCATATTATTGAACATGTACTCGCGGAAATAATAGCTCCAGCCATAATCTACGTTTTGAAGATAGCCGGCTCCATGTACAAATATTACGGCCGGTTTGGCAGGGTCGGCGTGCGCGGGAAGATATAAATGCGCATAGACATCGCTTCCATAGCGGTTTTTAAAGGTGATCAACTGCGGATCGCGCCATGGATAAGAATTGAATTCAGCCGTCGTGGAATGAGTCACCTGTCTTGCCGCCGCACCCGGTTTATTGGCCTGGATGTATAACTCCCATGGCTTGTTGGTATACGAATACCGGATCGCCAGCCATTTCTCATCAGGCGAAAGCGAAATTTCGCTCATACCTTTCATCGACGTAAGCTTTACCGGATCACCGCCCGCTACCGGTACCCGGTAAAAATTCGTGATCCCCGGGTGTTCGATATTTGCCGTAAAATAAAACGTCCTTTTATCGTTCGACAATTGCAGGGTTTGCACTTCCCATTTGCCGCTGGTTATTTGCTTTTTGCTGCCATCGGTCACATCCAGCACGTAAATATGCGCGTAGCCGCTGGCTTCGCTTTCGAAATAAAAATGTGTATTGTCCGTCCAGCCCAGGTTTCCCTGCCCCGGGCCGCCAACCCAGGCATCATTGTGCTCCCGGTCCAGTAATGTTAAGCCACCGGTGGCGGGGTCGAGCTTCATGATCCATTTGTCCTTATTGTCCTGGGCAATCACCTCAACAACGGCGTTTTTGCCGTCTTCACTCCAAAAGGGGCCGCGTATAAACACTTTCCTGTCCTCGTTGCGTTTTGCGCGCAACGCCATCTCTTTAGGATAGTCTTTTACATAATCGGGAATATCTTTAATGCCTGGTATGGCAGAGGTGTTTATTTTATACACAGTGTCCCGCTGCGTGTCAAATACGTAGGATTCAGAAGTGGATTGAGGCGCGCCAACTTTAGTGCGGTTGGGAATATCTTCGGTAAAACCTGAAGCGGTTACATAATTGGGTACGATGGCGTTTTTTACGCCTTCCGGCGATTTTGTTAAGCGATAGGTAACGAACCTGCCATCGGGGCTCGACTCAACAGAAGTTACCCGTTTATCGTCGACGGCAATCTCTTTCAGGGTTTTAACTTCGAACTCTTTCCGCTCAGCCGAGTCCAGCTTACGATCCTTTTCTTTTACTTTAATAATATCGAAAAGCTCCAACTGCTGTGCCTTGAGCCAGCGCTCCTGCCCGTTACCGATGGCTTGCCCTGCCCTGCCCCCCGCTGTACGATCTGTTCTGCGCGCCGCCGATTGCGGAACAGCGGCGGTTGCCGAATGTGTGAAATTGGTAAGCTGCACCAATTCGCTGCCGTTCAGTTTCAACGCATATAAGTTGTCGCCGCGCATAAACAAAACCTTTGTTTCATCGCCGCTGAAAACCGGGTTGCTTTCGCGATCGGTGGTGCTGGTAAGCTGCTGCTCCCTGCCCGTCTTTATATCCGAAAGCCAGATATCGCCGTTCTTCTGAAAGACCCTGAGCGTATGCTTTCTATTCCATTCGCCGCCGCCCGCCAGGCTCCGCTGCTCTTCTATTCCAACTTTAAACGGTTTGATATCAAACGGTGTTATCGCATACAGTGCGCTTCGTTCGGCATTTTCAGGATTCCAGTCAAAATAAAGTTTTTTGCTGTCATTGCTCCAGTGTATGCCGGTTGGCGAAACGCCCATCCACTTTGGGTCGCGCATAATTTTTTCAACGGATAAGCTTCCCAACTGTTGGGCAAAAGCGCCGGCCGACAAGCCAATCAATAATGATAATGTAAGAAGTTTTTTCATGTTAAATATTTATCTGGTTCGGGTCTATCCCATTAGATTCTGTAGCTACGTTTATAAATCACTCCCAAGTTAACACTTTCGGCAATCATTATTATTTTAGCAATTGTTTTGTTACACACTCAAATAGAAGTACATTTTTCCGGTTAACCGTCGCAAGAATCAGGAAAAACACTTTTATAAAAACCGCTTAACACGGTGGTTTCTGACGAACACATCTATGCGGTGGTAAATATGCAGACGTGAGGTTTGAAACAAAAGGTTATTTACCAGGATTGGCGCTCAATCCCAGCACCAGGCGCAGGCTTGTATTTTGATTAACGTGGTTGTGCAGTTTGTAAACCATACGTATTTGTGTCTTTGATTGCCCCCCTTGTTCGTCCAAAACTTTACCGTTATCAATGTCAAGCACCAGGCTCCCGCCTACCCCCGGAGTAATATCAGTACGCGAAGCCACCAAAACTTCGTTGCTGCCATCGGCTTTAGCCATGTATATTTTTACCGAAACCAGGTTGCCGAGGTTAAAATCCGAAGGTTCGTACGATTGAAGTTTAGCCGAAATTACGCGGATGTCCTTTACCCTGCTATCGCCTGCGTTATCCTTCCGCATCCGTTGATCGAAGCTGGCCGCAGGAGCGGTCGCCTCCAGCTCCACGCCTACCTGCGCCCGCCGCGGGATCTGCAATATAGCGGTATAGGGCAAGGTGGACCTTATTGCTGATTGTATAACGCCGCAGCCCGTTGTTGCTAATGCTAAAAAAACTAAAACAGCCCTTTTTTTCATGTATAATGATAATTGCCGCAATATAAGCGTACAATTAAGAGCGGCTGTGTTAATAATGCCAATTTTTTATTTTTAATATTTTTTAATTAATTGGTAATTAATAACTTTGAATTCTAATTGATTTAAAGATGGCGCCGGACTTCAAAACCATCATAGAAACCCTCACCTGTTCCGTTCATAAGCGGCACGCGCAAGTTTTATTGAATGATGACGACAGCATACAAATTACCTGTTGCTGTGTTGATTTTAACAAGCAATGTTACTATATCCTTCGAAAGCTAACGGCGGGACAATCCGTGCAATCGGCTGTGGCGCAATGGAGGAAAGAGAACCAATAAACTCCTTGTGTTTTTCAGATGATTACCGATTAATCATTCGTGCAATCGATGGCAACGATTCGATGAGGTTTGTTCAATGCAAAAGGATAACCTAAAAACTGCAATGTTGCCAAAGTTGTCAAAATCAGACAGTGCCCTAATTTAACGACGCCTCCCGGATTAGTTCGCAATCTATATTTCTTATGAAATAAATTATATTTTAATTTTATTAATTAATAAGATAATATAATTAGCGTCCGGTCATAAATATATCCATATACCTTTCTAAGGCATATTATTTGTTGTTAAATAAATAGTTTTTTAACTGTGAAGAAGCAAAATTCAATTATACCTGTATGAGCAAATTACGAATTGAGTGCCCGGTGTGTGGGTCGATGTATGAGTTGGGTTCAATTAACACCAGTAAACCCGATAATGGGTCAATATCGTGTTTCGTATGCAGTCAAACGATATTCGCGTATGAAGGCTGCGTTTCGTTTTATCCGTTCCTGATCAATAAAAAAGAGAACCACCTTAAATTTTTTATTGACGATATTTCAGTCAGGTCACCGTCGATCAACCCCGCGATTTAAGTTTCCTTTTTGTGTCCATGCGGCCATGTGACAGCGAATAAATTTTCTCTCTTGACGTTAAACAGATGGATTCTTAATTTTGAAACTCAAAGCTCCATCTTTCTACCAATTATGAGCAAGATACCTATTGAATGCCCGGTTTGCGGTTCATCCTACGAACTTAATACGAAAACCGTTGAAAAAATTGAAAAAGGTTCCATCCGTTGTTACGTATGCCATAACGTTATCTTCGAGTATGACGGCTGCACCGTTTATTATCCATTCCTGATACAAAAAAAGGAAAACCATCGCGACAGCGGCGTGGCGGCAAACGGGATGTCCTGATACTTTCAGAATTAAATATGCAATTACGCAGGGACAAAATGTTACTTGCTTATTACGTTATGCAGGTAATTATCCATTAACGCCATATCTACCGTGTCGCTCATAAAGCCAATATGAAGGTCGGGCCGCACAATGATAGCCTTTTGACCATGCGGGTTTGCTTCGAACGCGTTAAAAACATCCAGGTTTTTGCCTGATGGTGGCAGATAATAAAAATTCAAGGTTTCGGTGTAGTACAGCGTTATCCACCTGGCTACTCTGAATAAAAACAGCTCCTCAAATTTACCGAGGATGATCAGGGTAAAGCCCGGCTTGTTGCACCAAGCGTGCAAATCGGTTTCTTCCTGCTTTTTTTCGTCGTAAATGGGCAGGTATGGCAGCCTGTCGCCGGCTTTTATATGGTTCCCAAGGCAAAGGTGCAGGCTCAGCGGGCTATGTCGATACGAGATACTGATCTGCGATATGCGCCGAAAGAAACCTTCCTTTGTTCCTTCCCTGTTCCAAAGTATATTTAATAAGGATGGCAGTATCCACATCTTAAAGAGTCCCGTATACCACTTCCCCGACACGATCAGGTTAAACACCCGGTCGGTGGTCGTGAGCAGGTCTTTTGCCACCGGCATCCGTTCCGCTGCATAGGTATTTAAAATAGTGGGCTCATATTGTTCATTAACCACCCCCGCCAATTTCCAGGCCAGGTTGTAAGCATCCTGCAAACCGGTATTCATGCCCTGTCCACCAACTGGGGAGTGGATATGCGCGGCATCTCCAATCAAAAAGCAGCGCCGTTCTCTAAACTTTTCGGCCATACGATGATGCAGGCGGTAAATAGTAAACCAATCGTCTTTTTTAACATTGATGTGCCGTCCGCTTATATTGTCCAGCATAGGGAGAATATCTTCCAGATTTATATCATCCGGCATACCGGCAGGAATATTGCCTACAACACGGTAGTTATTGACTTCCGGCATCGGGAAAAACCCGGCGAAGTCCTGCCGGGTCATAAACAGCTGTATATAATCTTCCCGTAGTTTATTATTGTTCAATTCAATATCGGCCAAATAAAAACTGTGCTGGTAGGTATCGCCGTTAAACGGAATATTCAATTGTTTGCGCACAGTACTGTGCGCACCATCCGCTCCGATTAACCAGTCGCATGTAAGCTTTTTAATATTTTCGCCTTCCTGCAATTGCACCTCGGCGTTTTTTGCCGTTTGGCGGATCGACATTAACGACGTATTCCAATAACAAGGGCAGCAATTTTTTGTCAAATAATCCAATAAAACCTGTTCATTTTTATATTGCTGGTATAGAAACAGGTATGGAAAATGTGTTTGCCCGGTGCCGATATCGGTTAGCTGAAACGTTGCCTTCTCATCCCCGTTTTTATAAAAAGATGCCCCTTTAACCGGGTTGCCGTTTTTTAACACCGTATCGGCAATGCCCATTTGCCGGTAAATTTCGAGCGATCGCGCCTGCACCACTAATGCGTTTGAATGTGTAGTTGGGCCTTGTTTGTTATCAATAATTATCGGCTGTATGCCATACCTCAGCAGTTGCGCAGCCATCATCAGCCCCGACGGGCCGGCACCTACGATCAAAACTTTAGTATGTGTCTCGGAGATCCCCATTAATACTACTTATGATACATTAAAAAAATCGTTGGGCGCTTATGCAGCTCCGGAACCTTTTTTTGCCATTCGGCGATGGTTTTTGTTTGAATAAACTCGGTGTCAGCCGTCAGATCGCAGGCTATGCAAAGTTTCGTCAGTGAATTAGCGGTTTTTAATATTTCTTCCAGCAGCGGATTGTTGCGGAAAGGCGTTTCAATAAATACCTGGGTTTGGTCGTTACGCGCTGATATGCTTTCAAGCTCCCTGATCTTTTTAGCGCGGTCGTTTTTATCGATAGGCAAATAACCATAAAACGCGAAGCTTTGCCCGTTAAATCCGGAGGCCATAAGTGCCAGCAAAATAGAGCTCGGGCCAACCAACGGAACCACCTTTATGCCCATCCGGTGTGCCTTCGCCACAATCTCAGCGCCGGGGTCGGCTATCCCCGGGCATCCGGCTTCGCTCATCAGGCCCACGTCGTTGCCAGCCTGCAAACCTTTAAAGAAATCAGCTGCACCGGCAGTGCGGTTGTGCTTGCTGTAATCGTGAATGATCAATTCGCTCTGGGGCGTTTTTAATCCCGCCTCCTTTAAAAACCTCCGGGCAGTTTTTTCGTTTTCAACAATGTATTCTTTTATGTGGTTAATAGTATCGACTGCATAAGGGGTGAACGATTTGGCAGCAGCATCGTCCGCAAGCGGCACCGGTATTAAAAAAAGCGTTCCATAGGGCATGTTGCAAAATTGCTAATTAATGTTTAATTTAAGCTACTGAAAGGAACTTGATAAAATATGAAATCGTTAGGCATCAATTGGTTTATTGAAGGTTCGATTGATTTTGAATACAAAAAGTATATCCTTCTGGATTACCTGCAGGAAATTAACCGGCATTTTGATAAAAGTAAACTCTATCCAAACCTAACCGACCTTATTTTTCATTATAACAACCTGCTATATTTTAAGAAGAATAAAACGGTGCTGCAGCAGGCTTTCCCGCAGCGTATAACCCAGGCCGACCTCGATGCCGTGAAGCTTACGTATGAGAAAATTGTAGATGATGACGCTTCGATGAAGGAGATCGAATCCATCATTGCCTATGCGCTGCAGCAGATGGATCCGGCTATACAAACCGGCAAACAAATTTATGATTTTGTGGAGAGCCGGTTAAACATCGATCCCATAGGCATCGTGCCCCTTATGCCATATCACGGTTATTTTTCGCTTCGCAACGGGAAGGAAAAGACCAACTCGATCTATGAATACCAGATTACGATTTTTGAGAGCCAGGATGACAAGTTTCGCGGCATCAACATAAATTTTGTGGAAACGTACGAGCAAAGCATAACGAAAACACCGGAAGCGCTCAAACTCGACCTTATCCGTCGTAACAAGCACCTGCCAAACCCGGCGGTATATTATGTGCAAAGCGATATTACGTTTCCGCTCGAGCAAACGTTATTGCCGGTGGCCAAGCGAAGTTTGGTGAAATATATTTCAAATGCAGCGTGAGCTATTTCCGCTAACTAACCTTCTTAAACCATAAATGCCTTATTCTTCCGGAGTTGACCTCAAAGCCGCGTATTTGATTTTTGCTATTTCTCGATAATTTTAATTTATCCATCCACCAAAAATCATCGGTCAAGATGTCGTAACCAAATAAATGAAGCTCGGTATCGCTGTACTTGGCATTGGTCAGCACCAAATGATGGTCCTTCAGGATGATCCTATAGCTGCAATCGAGTTCCGGGCAATAATAAGTCCCGGTATAAGTAAGTAATATTTTATCCGGTTTTGGCGACGTGTCGTATTTTAACAGCAACCGGTGATTACCGGGCCAGTACTGATCGGCGACGGCTTGTTTCGCCTTGTTTACTAAAAAAATGAACTTAACATTAGGGTCCGCAAACATTTCAAAAGTATCTTTTTGGACTTTGATCAGCAGGTTATTATTGCCGTTTACCTGCCAGTACAGCTTGTTATTTTTTATTTTAAATGCAAAATGAGCCCCATCGTCCGAAAGATAATGCCCTTCAAATTTTTTAAGGCTTAATGTGTCCATTAACAAAGCCTTGTTGTAGTCGGTATAGCGCAGCTTTGAGTCACTCTTCGGCGAAGGATCTTTAATAAACAAGTTCGCCAACTGGTCGGCCTTACCGCTGGGGTTGAAGTCGCCCAAGTTGCTGAAAACAATAAAGCCCATCTTCAGGTCGGGAAAAACGGTGATCGCTGTACGGTACCCGGCATCGGCGCCATTATGCGAATAGCGTGTTTGCCCGTGGTATTTATCCACTACTATCCCAAGCGCGTAATCCAGTTCCTTACCATCGTTTGTTCTGCCTTTTTGCGTAAGCTGAACAATGTCGGCCTGGTTGCCCACCTTATGATCATAAAAATTCATGATCCACTTGCTCATGTCATCAACGTTGGTAAAAAGACTGGTCGCACCCGCAACCGAATAGCTGAGCACGGCGTTGGCAAAATGATTTTTGTTGCGCTCGTACGAATAGGAACGGTTGGGCACGATTTCGGTATAATCATCGTGAAAGTGTGTATTTGTCATACCGAGCGGTTTAAAGATGGCCGAGTCGGTAAATTTTCGGAGCGTTTTTCCGGTTACCGATTTTACAATTTCGGCCAGCATGGTAAAACCGCTATTGGAGTAGCTGTATTCTGCGCCTGGCTTAAAATTCAAAGCCTGCTGTTTGCTCAATATTTTGATGACCTGGTCCTGGGTAATCACGTCATCGAGCCGGGTGCCGGCAATGGCCAGAAGCTGCCACTGATCGCGTATACCGCTGGTATGGTTGAGCAGGTTGCGGACAGTTATTTTCTCTTTCAGGTCGGGGAACCAGGGCAGGTATTTATGGATGTCATCATCCAGGTTCAACTTACCCTCGCTGGCTAGCAAAACGATGGAATAAGCGGTAAACTGCTTGGAAATTGATGCCATGTGGAAAATGATTTCCGGCGTAATAGGGATACCGTATTCCAGGTTGGCCATTCCGTAGCCTTTTGCATAAATAAGCGAATCGTTCCTCACAATGCCAATGGCGCAGCCCGGGCTGCTGGTGTTATCCCATCGCTTAAATAAACTGTCGATCCTTTTTGCCGTGTCAGAAGCAAGTGTTTGCGAAAAGGCGGTGCTAAGTGTACAGCACACTAACCATATAGTGGTAAAGAAACAGGTTTTTGAGATACGCATAAAGATAAGGTTATCCCATAAAGTTAAATATTTTTGGGATAACCTGTTCAAAAAAGCATGCTTTGCGGCATTGCCGGAACATGCTATTTTAGTTTCTTAAGCGCTTCGCGCACTCTCGGGGTAATTTGCCCGATATCCTGTAAAGTGCTGGCCCCAACCGACGCCCGGAACCAGTTCATATCCTCGCCGGTACCAAATGCCGAGAAAGGTACAAAAGCTACGCCTGCCTCTTTGATAAGATAGGAGTTGATATCGGTTGATGTAATTAGCACGGATCCGTCGGGTGTAACTTTGCCCGCGCAATCTACCTTCACTGTCAGGTAAATAGCGCCCATGGGCTCAACAGCGTCGACGTTAAATCCTTCCGATTTCAATTGTTTAAACCCCTTGTAAAGCGCTGTCAAGCTGGCCTGCAGGCTGGTTTTTAATTTTGCCAGGTAGGCATTAACCTCATCATCCTGCTTCAAGAATTTAGCCATGGCAATTTGCTCGGGCTTGGGCGACCATGCGCCCATGTGGCCCACAATGGCCTTCATGTGGTTGATGACATGGGCCGGGCCAAATCCCCATCCTACGCGTACGCCGGTTGAGGCGAAACATTTGGATGCGCCGTCCACAAATATCACCACATCCTTCAATTCGGGCCGCAGCGTAACCGGGTCGAAATGATGATGCTGCCCAAAGGTAAGCTGCGAATAGATCTGGTCGTATAAAATATACAGCGGTTTTTCGCCGGCTTTCCTGGTTTTGTTTTCGGCGATCACCAGGTCGCAAATTTCTTCCAGGTCCTTTTTGCTGAACATGGTTCCCGTTGGGTTCAGCGGCGAGCATAAGGCCAGCAATGTAGCGCCTTTTATATACGGCGCTATTTCGGCGGCCGTTGGCATAAAGTTATGTTCAGGGCTGGTTTGAATAATCACCGCCTCAGAATCAGTCAGGTCGCAATAATGATTATTGTTCCACGATGGTACCGGGAACACCACTTTGTCGCCTGGGTCAACCAGGGCGCGGTATATGGAATAAATTAACGGCCTTGAGCCGCCCGATATCAATATCTCGTTAGGTTTATAATTAAGATGGTATCTGTTTTTTAAAAAAGACGAAACGCTTTCGCGCAGCCCCAGCATGCCATCCGCGGCCGGATAGTTGGTTTGATTATCGCTGTAAGCATCGATAATAGCTTGTTTCAACGCATCGGGAATGGGATATATCGCCGAATCAAAGTCGCCGATGGTTAAGTTGGCGATGGATTGCCCCTGTCTTTTTAACTCGTTGATCTCGCCTGCGATCTTTATAATTTCCGACCCATGCAGGTTTTGGGCTAATACAGATACACTCATACGTAAGATGTGAAATTAATGTGCAAAGGTGCGATTTTTTAGCTGAAAGCAGAAAGGCTAAAGCGGAAAGCTTTTTTGTTGCTTTGTGCTTTCAGCTTTTAGCTTTCCCCTTCACGCATTTGTTTGTTTCCCCGCAACTCCCTAAGTTTGCGCCTCAATTACACGTTTATGGCAAAAGCATCGGATATAAAGAATGGGAATATCATTCGCTTTAACGGCGAGTTGTTACAGGTTGAAGAATTTCTGCACCGCACGCCGGGAAACCTGCGCGCCTTTTACCAGGCCCGCATGCGCAATGTAAAAACCGGTAAGCTGGTTGAATACCGTTTCCGTACGGATGAGGAGGTTTCAATAGCCCGCGTGGAAACCAACGACTACCAGTACCTGTATGAAGACGGCGATTCGTTGGTGGTGATGGATAATACGACCTTCGACCAGCACAACGTGCCCAAGAGATTATTTGGCCCTGCCGTGAAGTTTTTAAAAGAAGGCATGAACGTGATCGTTGCTTTTGAGAGCGAGGAACCCATTATGGGCCAGATCCCCGGGTCGGCTGAGTTGGAAGTAACCTATACCGAACCTGCCGTAAAAGGCGATACTTCAAGCGGCGCTTTAAAAAACGCCACCGTTGAAACCGGCGCCGAGATCAAGGTGCCGCTGTTTGTCAATATTGGCGATAAGGTGAAGGTTGATACCACAACCGGGGCTTATGTGGAGCGGGTGAAAGGATAAATTTCCGTCAGGTTGCCAGCATTAAACGTTCCATCGGAACGCCTGGTAAAGGGATCGGATTAATTTGCAAGTTGTCTCTAAACGCAAGGCACTAATAGTCCAGCAATCGCTGCATCATCGCCTCCAGCCTTGCCTTTGCCAAAAACTGATCTTCCAACGCTTTATTCATAGGAATAGCCGTATCCAGGCTGGCGCAGCGCATCACAGGCGCATCCAGGGAGGTAAAACAATGCTCGGCCAGGTGTGCTGCTATTTCGCCGCCAAAGCCATTGGTGAGCGTGTCTTCATGCAAGATTAATACACGGCCTGTTTTTTTTACGCTTTGCTCAACCGCCTCCTTATCCCAGGGCTGCAGACTGCGCAGATCGATGATCTCCACCGAAATATCCGGGCGCTTTGCGGCGTATTCCATGGCCCACTGCACACCCAAACCGTAGGTAATTATACTGGCGCTGCTGCCCTGCTGTATGATTTTAGCTTTGCCGATCTCGACAAAATAATCGCCGTCGGGCACCTCGCCGGTTATGCTGCGGTATAGGTATTTATGCTCGAAATAGATCACCGGGTTCGGGTCGTCAATAGCAGCCATAAGTAAACCTTTGGCATCGTCCGGGAACGCCGGGTAAACTACCTTTAGCCCGGGCGTTTTGGTAAACCAGGCCTCGTTGCTTTGCGAGTGAAATGGGCCCGCACCCGTACCCGCGCCTGCAGGCATCCGGATAACCACATCGACATCCTGGCCCCACCGGTAATAGGTTTTAGCCAGGTTGTTTACGATCTGGTTAAACCCGCAGCTTACAAAATCGGCAAACTGCATCTCCATCACAGCCTTATAACCGTTCAGCGCCAAACCCATGGCCGCACCTACAACAGCCGATTCGCAGATAGGCGTATTCCGCACACGTTCCCGGCCAAACTCCTCTACAAATCCCTGCGTTATTTTAAACGCCCCGCCATATTCCGCAATGTCCTGACCCATGATCACCAGGTTGCCGTAGTTGCGCATGCTTTGACGCAGGCCATCGCTGATGGCGTCGATGTATCGCTTATTCGTTGTAACGTTCGAAAGTTGTAATGTTGTAATGTTATGAGCCTTATACATGTCAGCCAGTTCGGTTTCAATATCAGGTACCATATCCGGCTCGCTGAACACCTTTTCAATTTCCGTGTCGATCATGGCGTTAAATTCAGCTTTCATTTGGGGGATCCACTCGGCCCGCAGCACATTTTCAGCCAGCAAAAACGTTTCGAAATTCGTGACCGGGTCCTTTTCCTTCCATGCGTCGAATAAATGCTGCGGTACATATTTAGTGCCCGACGCCTCTTCGTGCCCGCGCATGCGGAACGTCATGCACTCCAGCAAAACCGGGTGTGGATTGCCGCGCATGTTTTCTGCAAGATCACTAACCGTATGATAAACTTCCAATAAATTATTGCCATCTATCTGCCGGCCTTCCATGCCATAGCCGATGGCTTTATCTACCAGGTTTTTGCAGCGGTACTGCTCATTTACCGGTGTCGATAAGCCATAGCCATTGTTTTCAATTAGGAAAATAACGGGTAGGTCCCATACGGCGGCAATATTCAGGGCCTCATGAAAATCGCCTTCACTCGTGGCGCCCTCCCCGGTAAATACAAGGGTCGCTTTTTGCCTGTTGCTTAGCACATCAGCAAGGGCAATGCCATCGGCAAGGGCCAGCTGCGGACCGAGGTGCGATATCATGCCGATGATCTTGTACTCCTGCGTACCAAAATGAAACGAGCGGTCGCGCCCTTTGGTAAATCCCGAAGCTTTACCCTGCCATTGCGCCATCAGCCGCGAAAGCGGGATATCGCGCGTGGTAAAAACGCCCAGGTTACGGTGCATTGGCAGAATGTATTCCTCGTCATGCATCGCCAGGGTACTGCCAACGGCAATAGCTTCCTGCCCGATACCCGAAAACCATTTGCCAATGCGGCCCTGCCTTAACAGGATCAGCATTTTTTCTTCAACCAGCCGTGGCCACAACAGCTTTTTATAAAAGTCCATCAGCTGGTTATTCGTTAGGCCTTTCCTGTCGAAGATCATCCGGTAAAACTATTAAAACTTTGCATCACTCAAAAAAGATCATGGAGTCATTAGTCGTTAACAAAATAGTTTGCCGGCCTTTCGGTTTACAAACAACAAATTGATAAATTACGCCCAATAATTCACCAACCCGGCCGTTAGCTTATTGACGCATAAGCCCAATGATATAATGACAAATGATATGATGCCCCCCATGAAACGCACGCCTGTTTTTATCCTGATCCTTGCCGCCTTTATCGGTATCGCCGCTGCAACGCACGACTATTTCCTGGTGCCCGAAAGTTTTTTCCTTCACAAAGGCGACAAGCTCGACCTGCACCTGTTAACGGGCGATACGTTTATTAAACAAGATGAGATCAAATACCAGCCTGCAAAAACAACCAGGTTTATGCTGTATGAGGGATCGAAGAAAACAGACCTGGCAAAAATTGCCAAAGAAGGTGCAGCGCCGCTGATAAGCTACCCGCTGGAAAATAAGGGGCAGGCTTTGGTCGAATTGATTTTAAACACCGACTATAACGAATCCTCACGCGACAGTTATGCCGAATTTTTGGCAGGCGAGGGCCTTGATAAGCTTAGCGAAAAGGTAAAAAGCGGCAGCCAGTTCAGGATAAAAGAAAAGTTTATACGTTACCTGAAGACACTGGTTTCGGTTGAGGACCATGACGGCAATGCTTATGAAAAGGTGCTGAACGAAAATTACGAGATCATATTAAAAGATAATCCATACAAAAAGAAGTATGGCGATGATATGAGCGCAGAAATAAAATTTGAAGGGAAACCCGCGAAAGGCGCCGTGGTAATGCTTTATATTAAAGCGCTTAGCGGAAATGTGTACACGCAAAAACTAACTGCGGATACAAAGGGCGAGCTGTCTTTTACCATGAGCCGGGAAGGTATTTATATGCTGCGCAGCGTACGTATTGAACCAACGACTGACAAAGACGCAGATTACCAGGGCTGGTGGGCATCGTACACTTTCCCGTTCAGCAGTTCGGATGAGTTACCAAATAGCTACAAAGAGTTTGGATTCGGGAATATACATTAGCCCCCTCTAAATCCCCCCCGAAAGGGGAGACTTGTCTTTTTTAAGTAATTGTAAAGTCCTCTCTACCGGGGAGGATTAGGTGGGGCTTTCTCCCTTTTCCTTCCACGCCTGGCTAAAGGATTTTTCAGCAACCGTTGGCATGTTGCGATAGTGCCCCCACGATTTTTTGAAAAATTTACGCAGCAAAAAGTTTTTGGTTTTGCCTTTAAAAAAGTCCATCATTTTACGGGTCAGCATGCCCTTTTTCCAAAGCGCCCATCCCCATTTCTCTTTGCTGGTTACCAGGCCTTCCTTAACCGCATCGCGCCGGTTAAGCAGCAGCATTTTATGGATATCGATCTTTACCGGGCAAACTTCGGTGCATTTGCCACATAAGCTGGAAGCATAGCTCAAATGTTTGTACTCGGCCATCCCGGCCATGTGCGGCGTAATAATGGAGCCGATAGGGCCACTATAGGTGGTTTCGTACGTATGTCCGCCAATATTTTTATAAACCGGGCAGGCATTTAAGCAGGCGCCGCACCGGATACAGTATAACGCCTGGCGCTGTTCTTTTTGCGCCAGCAGGTTTGTTCTGCCATTATCGAGTAAAACGACGTACATTTCTTCGGGCCCGTCGGTTTCATTTCCCCTACGCGGACCACTCAAAATGGTGTTATAAACGGTCAGGTTTTGACCAGTGCCATGGGTAGCCAGCATGGGCCAGAAAAGATCCAGGTCGGCCATGGAGGGAATGAGCTTTTCAATCCCTACCACGGCGATATGTATTTTCGGAAAAGCCGTGCTGAGGCGTGCATTGCCTTCGTTTTCGCTGATAGCGATACTGCCGGTGTCGGCAATTAAAAAGTTTGCGCCTGTAATACCGGCGTCGGCTTGTACATATTTTTCACGAAGCAACTCGCGTGCTTTTTGGGTAAGCTGCTCCGGCGTGGCATCGATGGGCGTTCCAAAGCGCTCATTAAATAATTTGGCGATATCTTCTTTCGACAAATGCATTGCCGGTGTAACGATATGATAAGGCTTCTGACCCAACAGCTGCACAATATATTCGCCCAGGTCGGTCTCTAACGATTCAATGTGGTTATGCTCCAGGAAGTCATTCAGCTCAATTTCCTCGGTAACCATCGACTTTGATTTTACAACCGTCTTTACGCCAGCCTTTTTCAGGATGTTGAGGATCTCACGGTTGGCTTCTTCGGCATCATTCGCCCATATCACCTTACCGCCGCGTTTTTGGAAATTGGCTTCAAACTCCGGCAAATACTTGTCCAGATTTTCCATCACCTTCCACTTGATCACATGCCCTTTGCGTTTAGCGTTCTCGAGATTGATGAATTTAGACAAACCCCTGTCAACCGCCGCATCATATTTCCCGATATTGTAGTTAATAATACGCCGGTGGCCCAGGTCAAAGGCCTTTTCTTCCGATTCAGCTAAAAATTCTTCAGCGGTGCTTCCCATTAGGCGAAATTAAAGATTTTTGGGTTAGATGCTGTAAAGTGTAATAGGTATTTATTAAAAAGAGATTGCTAAAAGATTGCAGACATAAATCGATTAACCTGTACAACTAATCAACCAATCAACTTACACGTTAATGCGCTTCCAGCCAGTTCGCACCCGTGCCGATCTCCACCATGATCGGCACCTCTGTTTTAATGGCGTTCTTCATATGCTCCACGATGATGGGCTTTACAATGTCCACCTCATGGTGCGGTACATCAAACACCAATTCGTCATGCACCTGCATGGTCATACGCGCGTCCAGCTTGCGGGTCTTAAACTCGCGGTGAATATTGATCATGGCTATCTTAATCATGTCCGCCGCCGAGCCCTGTATCGGCGCATTGATCGCGTTTCGTTCGGCAAAGCCGCGCACGGTTTGGTTAGCCGAGTTGATATCACGTAAATAACGCCGACGACCCATCAGGGTACATACGTAGCCATTTTCACGTGCAAAATTCATGGTATCGTTCATATACCGCTTGATGCCGGGGTATTGCGCAAAATAATTTTCGATGATCTCAGCAGCCTCCTTGCGCGGAATGCCAAGGCTTTGCGATAAGCCAAATGCCGACTGCCCGTAAATGATCCCAAAGTTGACCGCCTTGGCGTTGCGGCGTTGCGCACTGGTCACTTCCTCTAATGAAAGTCCGTACACATTTGCAGCAGTGGCCGTGTGGATGTCCAGGTTCTTGACAAAGGCATCCAGCATATTGGTTTCCTTGCTGATCTCGGCGATAATGCGGAGCTCTATCTGCGAGTAATCCGCCGATACAATGGTATGGCCCTCGTCGCGCGGGATAAAAGCTTTCCTTACTTCCCGGCCCCGCTCGGTACGAATCGGGATATTCTGCAGGTTAGGGTTGGTGGAGCTTAACCGACCCGTAGCCGCTACGGCCTGGTTGTAGGACGTATGCACCCGGCCGGTTTTGGGGTTGACCATCTGCGGCAGTGCGTCAACATATGTCGACTTTAACTTTTGAAGCTGCCGGTAATCCAAAATATCGCGCACGATATCACTTTTCGCGGCAAGCGAAAGCAATACATCCTCGCCGGTTTGGTATTGACCGGTTTTGGTTTTTTTTGCTTTGGGGTCCAGCATCAGCTTTTCAAAAAGCACTTCGCCCAGCTGTTTAGGCGAGGCGATGTTGAAGCGTACACCGGCTTTATCGTAAACCGTCTTTTCCAGTTTGGCAATATCGGTCTCCAGTTCTTTTGAGAATTCTTTCAGTGTATCATGATCGATGCGCACACCTTCATACTCGATATCTGCCAAAACATAGATCAGCGGATGCTCGATCTCGTGGATCAGCTTCTCGCTTTCCACTTCCTTTAATCTCGGCTCAAAAATATTTTTCAACTGCAGGGTAATGTCGGCGTCTTCGGCTGCATACTCTTTTATTTTCTCGATCTCCACATCGCGCATGCTGCCCTGGTTCTTTCCCTTTGCGCCGATCAGCTCGGTGATCGAAACCGGCTTATAGCTTAAATAATTTTCCGACAGAACATCCATATTATGCCTGGTGTCCGGATCGATGATATAATGCGCCATCATGGTATCGAACAGGTCGCCTTTTACCTCCACATCATACCATTTGAGCATCAAGATATCGAACTTCAGGTTTTGGCCGATCTTTTTAATGTCAGCGTTTTCGAGTACCGATTTAAATTCAGCAGCGATCTTTTTCGCCCCTTCTTCGTCTGCCGGTACGGGCACGTACCAGGCCTCACCGGGTTTTATGGCGAACGATAATCCAACCAGTTCGCAATGATTTGCATCCGTTCCCGTGGTTTCCGTATCGAAACAAATGCTGGTTTGCTGAAGCAGCAGCCCGATGAGTGCAGCGCGTTTTTCAAACGTATCGGCCAAATGATATTGATGCGGAACGTTATTAATATTTTTGGAAACAACGTTAAATTCAGGCTCAGCAATGTCGGCCACATCGACCGTCATCGTTGTGCGGCCGGTTGCCACTTCGTTGCCAAACAGGTCGGTTTGTATGCCTACCGATTTCATTTCGGTGATGGTGAAATCGTCACCGAAAACACGTTTACCCAAGGTGCGGAACTCCAGCTCGGCAAATAGCGGCTCTAAAAGATCCCGGCTTGGCGCACAAATCTCCAATCCGCCTTCGTCCAACTCAACCGGTACGTTCAATAGTATGGTAGCGAGCTTTTTCGACAGCAGGCCCTGTTCGGCAAATTGCTCCACATTTTCGCGCAGCTTGCCTTTTAATTCATGACTGTGACTGATGATCTCTTCGACAGATCCATATTGCTTAATAAGCAGCTTCGCTGTTTTTTCGCCAACGCCTGGGATGCCGGGAATATTATCCACCGAATCGCCCCACAGCCCCAAAATGTCGATCACCTGCTCAACGCGTTCTATTTCCCATTTTGCCAGTACTTCTTTTACTCCCAAAATCTCCATGTCGTTCCCCATGCGGGCTGGCTTGTAAATGCGGATGTTTTCGGATACCAGCTGTGCAAAGTCCTTGTCGGGCGTCATGCAATAAACCTGGTAACCTTTAGCTTCCGCCTTTTTGGCCAGGGTGCCGATAATATCATCCGCTTCGTAGCCATCCGAAGTAATAACGGGGATATTAAAGCCGAGTATCAGCTTATAGATATAAGGCAAGGCTTTCGACAGGTCCTCGGGCATTGCTTCGCGGTGCGCCTTGTATGCGGCAAAATCGGTATGGCGCTCAGTGGGTGCGTCGGTATCAAAAACCACGGCCATGTGGGTTGGCTTTTCTTTTCGTAATACCTCCAGCAGTGTATTGGTAAAACCCATTACCGCCGAGGTATTTAACCCGCCCGAAGTAAACCGCGGGGTTTTGCTCAAAGCAAAGTGGGCCCGGTATATCAGGGCCATGCCATCCAATAGAAATAATTTCTTCATTGATTTTTATGATTTCACCGATTTGAGTATGATTACACCGATATCAAATGGTGAGCTTCAAAAATACAATTATGTAAGGAAAATTACACCGATTTATTTTGATTACACCGATTGATTTAGTGGTTAATGATCGGTGAAATCGTTTTCCAATCGGTGTAATCCTACTTAAAGGCGCAATCCGGTAAATGATCGTTAACCATGCCGGTAGCTTGCATGTGGGCATAGCATATCGTAGTACCAAAAAACTTAAAGCCGCGTTTTTTCATATCCTTGCTGATCGCATCGGAAAGCTCCGTACTTGCAGGTGCCGCCTCGTGGTAATTGATAATGGGTTTGCCGCCCGGCATAAAGCTGTACAGGTATTTGTCAAATGATCCGAACTCTTTCTGTACCCCGATGAATAATTTGGCATTGTTTATTGCCGCAAGTATTTTAAGCCGGTTACGGATGATCCCGGCATCATTCATTAACCGTTCAACATCGTCCGCTCCAAAGGCGGCCACCTTCTTCACATCGAAATCAGCAAACGCTTTCCGGTAGCCCTCACGACGGCGCAAAATAGTTATCCAGCTCAAACCCGCCTGCGCCGACTCCAGCACCAGGAACTCAAAAAGCTTTTTATCATCATGAACCTCTTTGCCCCATTCTTCGTCGTGATATTTGATATAAAGCGGGTCTTTCCCCGGCCAATGGCACCTTTTTAAGTCCTGAGTCTTGAGTCCTGAGTCTTGAGTCTTTGGTTGGAGGGGAGTCATGATTGTGCTGTTAAACGATAAGGCATAGGTCGAAAGTCGCTATTTTCTTTGATTTATTTTAAAATAATCAAGATCGACTTAAGACTACGGACTTAGGACTTAGGACTCAAGACTCCGATTCAACTCATCCCAATACTCCACTGCCCGGCGATAATGCGGTATCACGATGGAGCCGCCAACCAGGTTGGCGATCATAAATACCTCGTTCATTTCATCATGGCTTACGCGCGCCTCGTGGCATTTACCCAAATGATATTTGATGCAATCGTCACAGCGCAGCACCATCGAGGCTACCAGGCCCAGCATTTCCTTGGTTTTTACGTCCAGCGCGCCGTCGGCATACGTGGTGGTATCCAGCGCGAAAAACCGCTTGATATTGGTATTGGCGGTTTCCATTATCCTGTCGTTCATTTTGGTGCGATAGGATTCAAAATCGTTTATTAGTGACATAGGTGAGTAACGAGTAGTGAATAACAAATAATTTTGACAAAATAACACAATCCAAAACGGAACGGCGAAACCTTTCCGCAGTGCGTTGAAAACATGCGACGCCAATTGTTTATGCTATAAAATCCCGGCGATTAAAAAACAAAAAAGCTTTAACAAATAATAATATCCTATTCTTGTTAAAGCTAATGTAAAGCGAGTTGGCTTCAGGTTATTTCTTTTTGGGCACCTTTGCGCCTTCTTTGCGCGCTTCGGATAACCCAATGGCAACGGCTTGCTTTTTACTGGTTACTTTTTTACCGCTGCCGCTCTTTAATTTCCCCTCTTTCATTTCGTGCATGGTTTCATGCACCTTTTCCTGTGCTTTTTCTGAATATTTTGCCATGATCGTATGTATTGATTATGTAGATATAATTACCCAAGCGGCCAAATTGTTTTAAAAGATCAATTCCGGCTTTGAAATTTTGTGAAAGTTATTATCACCCAATTATTCATATCTTCAAACCATAATCTAAACGTCGCCTTTATGTCATTAAAAAAGATCGGAGCCCCCTTTTACGAACGGCTTTCGCTGGTATTGATAGGCCTTATTGCGTTGGTGTACCTGGTCATCCTGGGCAAAGAGCTGCTCGATCCGCTGGTATTCGGGTTTCTGTTTGCGATCCTGCTGTTACCTGTAGCCGAGTTTTGGGAAAAAAAGCTGCGTTTTCCGCGCCCTTTGGCTGGTTTCTTCGCTATTGTTTTACTGATCGCATTCGTATATGGGGTATCATACCTGGTGGGTTCGCAAATTTCCAAACTTGCCGGCGACTGGCCGATGCTAAAAAGCCAGGTAAGCCAATCGGTTGATGATATTTCGGCATGGTCACAGCACGCTTTTGGCATCACCGCCACCAGGCAGGCAACAATCATCAATAACACAAAAAATGAGATTATGTCATCAGGCAGCAGCGTGCTTGGCGAAACCTTTGGCGCAATCTCTTCGCTGATGCTGTTTTACCTGTTTATACTCATCTTCACTTTTTTTATATTGCTTTACAGGCGGCTGCTGCTTCAATTTGTGGTATGGGTTTTTAACCACGAAAATGCGCCCATCGTCCATGATATTGTTGAAAATATTCAAAGCATATTGCGGAAGTACATTTTAGGCCTGCTGCTCGAGATGCTGGTGGTGGCTACCCTGGCCTGCTCGGCATTCTGGATCATCGGGATCAAATATGCCGTATTGCTGGGCATATTGGTCGGGTTATTTAACCTGATACCCTACCTGGGTATTTTTACGGCGCTGTTATTAACCGGGCTGATCACCTTTGCAACCGGCACCATCGCCCAGGCGCTTTGGGCAGCTGGTTCGGTATTAGGCATACACCTGCTCGACTCCAACATATTATTGCCAACCATCGTAGGCTCGAAAGTAAAGCTCAACGCCCTGGTAACATTTTTGGGTATTATTTTGGGCGAGATGATATGGGGCCTTTCGGGCATGTTCTTATCCATCCCGATGATAGCCATCATGAAGATCATTTTCGACCGCGTGGAAAGTCTTAAGCCGTGGGGCTACCTGCTGGGCAGCGGACAGGAAGAGAAAGAACAAGAGTCTGCGGTGAAAAAAATGAAGCCGGCTAAGCTGGATAAAAGCTGAGGTGAGGGGAAAGCAGAAAGGCGAAAGGCGAAAGAAAAAAGTTAACCTTCGGGTAGGCAGGGTAAAGTAAAAAGTAAAGGCGAAAGCGAAGACTGTCGGCCTTAGCTAAGTCATATGAGCAATGCGGATGAAAATGGCTATTCCGTAAGCCGTAAGCACCACCGTATTCACAACCAGCAGCCAGTTCAACTCGGGCACTTTGTACCTTTTTGCAGCGCAGGCGACAAGCAAAATAACAAATGACAGAATGATCAGTACCGGGAATATGAGTTCCCACCAATGATGAAATAAAAGATAAATGTGCTGGAATGCGGACTGATCACCGGTGATAAAAGGCACGAGGGCTACCAGAAGCAATATAAAAAATATACGGATAACCGCCTTGGTTATAACCTGGTTAACTTTCATTAAAGGAGCTAAAATAGCAAAATTAGCGGTCGGTTAAAATATCGATGCAGTTTTTACTTAGTTGCTTTAAACGGCTGTTCAATGTGTTTAGCCCCTGCGTGTCCTTTATATTCCTGTAAAGCCTTTGAATAGTAGCCAATGTTTCGTCGCTCGGATCGCAGGCCTGTGCTTTTTCCAAATGCGGCAACGCTTTACGGGCAGCGCTGGCATAGGCCCCGGTCAGTTGGTTTGCCATTACTTTATCGTTCAGCGATTTGTTTAGCTCATCACCTATCCGCATGGCTTTTGCCAAGTAAATGTATCCCAGGGCACGGTGCACTACATAATAATCGGGCACGGCCGCAGCAACTTTTTCATAATAAATTATTGCTTTATCGGGCTCATCATCATCTTCATACATTTTTCCAATGGATGCATAAAAGTTTATCCGGGCCTTTTCGGGTAACTTATCGGCATAAGGCAGTATTTTTTCGCCCAGGTCGGCTACTTTATCGTGTTCTCCCTGGAAGCGCGCCATATTAAAATCGACGTATTGGTTGTAGACTTCATCGGCAGATGGAACCTGGGCATGTGCGGATAAGCCAATTAGCACAATAAAAAGAAGAAACAAAGTATTTTTTAACATAGCACAGCATTCAAACATAAATAACCTTAGCTAATTCAACACAAAAATTTATGGAAAATTATACTGCCACGTTTATTTTAGCCGCCTCCCAGCCAATCATTGCCGATTTGCGGGTGGCGCCCCAATGATATTGACCAAACTCGCCGGTTGATTTGATAACGCGGTGACACGGGATCAAAAATGCGACCGGGTTATCGCCAACAGCGCTGCCTACCGCCCTGCAGGCAGACGGTTGCCGGATGGAAGCGGCAACGGAAGCGTAAGTAGATAAGCCGCCTATAGGAATGTTCAACAAAGCCTCCCAAACTTTTAACTGGAAACTTGTCCCCTTTAAATGCAGCTTGATATTGGATAGCTGCGACCAGTCTTTTTTAAATATGAACAGGGCCTCCTGTTGCGCCGCATCAACCATTTGCGTATAGAACGCATTTGGGAACTGTGCCAATAAATGACCGAACGCCTGCTCCCAGTCATCGGCGAAAGCTATATAACATATGCCTTTGGCCGTTGATGCCACGATAATATTGCCGAACGGGCTTTCGGCAAAGCTATAATTGATGGTTAGCGCCTTACCGCCGTTCTTGTACTCGGCCGGTGTCATCCCTTCAATATTGATGAACAGGTCGTGCAGGCGACCTGTGCCCGAAAGACCGGTCTCAAAAGCAGCGTCAAACAAAGTAGCCTGCTTTTCCTTTAGAATGCTTTTGGCATAGTCAATACTCAAATACTGCAAAAACTTTTTCGGACTGATGCCTGCCCATTCGGTAAACAGGCGCTGAAAATGAAAAGGGCTCAGGTTTATTTTTTCGGCAACTTCATCCAGGTTGGGCTGTTCTTTGAAATTTAGACGGATGTAATTAATCGCTTCTTCTATCCTTTGGTAGTTGATGATTTCCTGCGTGTTCATGATCCTGTTTTTATATAACAAATGTACATACGCCCGTTGGGCCATAAAACCCGGAACTTGCTTTATTTGAGCACGATTCTGAAACCTATAAGTTACGATAAGGCGCGCCACCGGGCAGTATGATGTGCCCTATTATTTATAACCATTACAGCCTGGATTTAATATCTTCCTTCACCCCGCTTTCCCATTCATGTTTTAATATACTAAGCACGATAGAATCGCGCCGGCTGCCATCCTCCAGCGGCATGTTGCTGCGTAAAACACCTTCGGCGGTACAGCCGATGCTTTTCATCGCAGCTATGCTGCGCTCGTTGCGCGCATCGGCGCGAAATTCAACACGTTCGGCGTTAAACGTTTCAAAAGCCAGTTGCAGCAGCAGGAACTTGCAGTGCTTGTTTAATCACGTGCCCTTGAACCGTTCACCATACCAGGTATAGCCCAGCTGAAGCGTTTGCAGCGCGGGCTGGATATCATAAAACCGCGTACTGCCCGCATAGCTTTTGGTTTCTTTGTCGTACACAATAAAGGGATACTCTTTGCCCGAAGCCTTGCCTTCAAGCGCGGCGTTCAGGTAATTTTTCATGCCTTCAACTCCCCTGGCGCTGATGTACGAGTATTTCCAGGTATCGGGCTCATTTAGCGCAAACGGCAAAAGAAAATCAAGATCCGTTTCCGTTAGCGGGCGCAACAATACGCGGTCGTCTTCCAGAATATATTCTTTTTGTGGGTTAAAGTTGAGCGTCATTTATCAAAGTTGAACAATTGTTTCGGATTCTTTAACGATCGTATCGCCCAACTCAATGGTCCCTGCTATCATTTCGTCCAGGTGCCGGCGCCGGGTGCGGTGGTTGGTGATAGCCGCCCGGATAGCGTACCTTCCGTTCAACAGCGTACTCGACGGTCCTGCCACGCCCGTTTCGTGCATCCGCATTAGCAGCTCTTTGTTTAGTGTATTTAGCTGTTCGTCGTTCATATTTCCCGGATTGTAACGGTAACAAACAATATTCATGGTAACCGGCGTAAGCAGTTCTAATGCCGGATGCTTCTGTATCTCTTCGGCAAGATAAAACGCCTGCTCGATGTTTTGCGCGATCATCGCCGCATATTTATCCAGACCATGTTCTTTGATCGACATCCAAACCTTAAGCGCTTTAAATCCGCGCGATAGCTCCATACCATAATTGGTGACGTTCTCTGGTCCTCCGGCCAAACCTCTTTCATGATGGATCAGGTAATCCACGGCAGTGGCAAAAGCCTTTCGGTGCGCCGCCGCGTCTTTAAATAGTACACACCCTACTTCGTACTGGATATACATCCATTTATGAAGATCAAATGCAACGCTGTCGGCCTGCTCAATTGCCTTTAGTTTATTTTTATACGCGGGAACCAGTTTTGCAAGCGCCCCAAAAGCGCCGTCGATATGGAACCAAATGTTTTCGTTACGTGCAATTTGCAGCAACGCATCCAGCGGGTCAATGGCTGCCGTGTTAACGGTTCCTGCGTTACCGATAATACAGAAGGGGATAAATCCATTGGCCTTGTCTTCGCTGATCCGCGCCTTCAGCGCGTCTGTATCGATCTCAAAGCCGTCATTTACCGGTATCTTCCGCAGCTGTTCATTGCCTATGCCGATCACTTCGGCAGCCTTGCCAATGCAATTATGAGTTTCGCTGCTGCAATAAGCGGTCAGCTTGCCCGGAGCGGCGTAAACCCCGGCGTTTTTCGCATCGGCGATAACGGTATTGCGCGCCACGATCATGGCGGTAATATTGGCAATAGACCCGCCGCTTACCAGTACACCGCCGCTGCCTGCCGGGTAATTCATCAGTTCCTTGCACCAGTTTACCACCTGCTTGTCCACATATAAGGCGCTTTGATCGGCAACTGTGGCATTGTTATTCATCACCCCGGCCATCAGGTCGGCCAGGGCACCCATCGCCGTCCCGGTTCCTTGCACCCATGCAAAATGTTTCGGATGAATATTGCCGCCGGGGTAAGGAAGCACGTTTTCCTTAAACTCCTTATAAACCTGGAAAACGTCCGACGGCTGATGCGGGATGGGCCGGTTAAATCCATCCTTCACGGGTTGCGGTATGGGCGTCCATATCTTTCGTTCGCCAACGTTTTTTAAATAATCGATCATATCATCCACCATCATGTGGCCCAGCGCCCTGATGTCGTTCCAGTTTTCTGGATCCAAACCTGTTTCCGGCTTCATTATTTCTTCCATAAATGTCTGCATGCAAATGTGAATCTAATTTTTAAAAAAGGTGCAAAGTTATTTGCACGTAACGGGCACGGCATATCAAACAATTACTGTTCTGCGTGCACGTTGTAAAAATGCAGGTACCTAAAATATTTAACAACCCGGTTCTTGCTGTGCGGTAATTAAAAATGTTTGTATCTTACGGCTTTTATCGCCATATGAACCAGGAACCTGAATATACGACCGAAGAGGCCATAAACAAACTTTTGGTGGAAAGCGCGGTAAACTCGGCAAAACTGGAGATTCTTTTAAGAGAAGTGGTCAAACTTACCGCCCGGGCGGAGAACAAACCATACGACGAACTTTTAACCAAGTTGAATAATCAAGTAGTTGAAATTGCACAGGTAATTATTAAATCCCGTCCGCGAAAGAACTTTGAATAGCATGATATACCCCTCGCTGCAAGAGCGCTTAAAAAATCAGCACACAGCCATTCCATCTATCATAGAGCAGCTTAACGAGCGTGAGCTCCATTATCATCCCGAACCCGGCAAATGGAGCATTCATGATAATATTGTTCACCTGGCAAAGTATCAGCCCATATTTTCCGACAGGATCAGTACGATGCTAACAACCGACGATCCTGCCTTCGAGCGCTACCGGGCCGATGACGACCACGGGTTTCATATCTGGCGGAATTTTTCCACCGGGAAGCTTTTGGAAAAATTAGGCGCCGAACGGGAGAATATCTACAAAAAGATCACTTCATTGGCCGATACCCAGCTGAAGCGCACGGGCAAGCACCCGCGATTTGGGAAATTAACCATCGTGGAGTGGACCGATTTTTTCCTGCTGCACGAAGCGCATCATATATTTACCATTTTTCAATTGGCGCACCGGCCGGAAGCATGAAAGGGAGGCGAAAGCTGAAAGGCGAAAGCTGAAAGGCGAAAGCTGAAAGGCGAAAGCTGAAAGGCGAAAGCTGAAAGGTTAAAGTTTCATAGATTAACAACCTTTCACCTTTAAGCCCTGCCTGCGGCAGGCGGGTTTTACCTTTCACCTAAAAATGTCCGTCCGGTTTGGGGTGCGGACAGGATTTGGACAAGCGGACAGCTTACCGCCATGTCATTGCGATACGCCGCCAGGCGTAGAAGCAACCTCGTCGCTCGTTTACGCTTTGCATAGCTACGAGGTTGCCGCGTCGCTTCGCTTCTCGCAATGACATAGTTTTTTATTTTTCTTTCCGTCAGCGGCGCAGCTTCGGGCGAAAG